>Ga0102587_1000458_pt2 | contig 33401 bp, 37 predicted proteins | sample AraplaF_Col_mTSA_FD_76853 | JGI IMG/M metagenome (GOLD analysis project Ga0102587, IMG submission 76853) | Arabidopsis root microbial communities from the University of North Carolina, USA - plate scrape MF_Col_mTSA (SPADES assembly) (version 2) | ecosystem: Host-associated > Plants > Roots >... | reverse complement strand
AGCGACGGGTCTTCGAGCAGGGGCCGCAGTTCGGCGATGCTGTCGCGGGCAAGACGTGCCGCCAAAGCCTCCAGCAGGGCCTCCTTCGATACGAAATAGTGATAGAACGCCCCTTTCGACAGACCGGCTTCGCGGATGATGTCGTTCACGGTCGTATTGTCATAACCGCGCTCGAAGAACAGACGCTGGGCGCAGTCGAGAAGCTCGGCAGATCGTATCTCCGGCTGTTTGATCACTCTGGGCAAGACAGTCCTCGCTGTATGCGTGTCGCGCAATGGAAGCATGATCCGCTTCTATATGCAATATTTATAGACCGACGGTCGGTCTAATGATAGGCTTTTGGCAATGAAAAACCGCATGGAGCGTTTCGTGAGGCCTTTGCGCTGGGTTGCCGGCATTGCGATGGTTGTCGCAGTGGCTGGCGCCGTCGCCTGGTATGTCTTGCGGCCGGCAGCGATTTCTATCGCGACGCCCATGCGCGGCGACGCAGCGGAGATCGTCTATGCGAGCGGTGTCGTTGAGCCGCGCATCTGGGCCAAGGTAGCGCCGGTGGTTCGCGAGAGGATCGTCGAACAATGCAATTGCGAAGGATCGAGGGTCGCGAAAGGCGACGTGCTGGCCCGACTCGACGACAGTGAAGCGAGGGCTACTCTTGGCGAGCTCGAGGCGCGGCAGGTTCTCGCGCAGCAGGAGTTTCAGCGCCAGACCGCGCTTGCGGAAAAATATGCGGCGAGCCAGCAGGAGGTCGACCGCGCCCGCAGCGAACTGTCTCAAGTCCAGGCGTTGCTTGTCGCCCAAAAGGCTCGGCTCGAATCCTATATATTGCGCGCACCCAGCCCCGGCGTGGTCTTGAGGCAGGATGGTGAGGTCGGCGAGGTGGCCGAACTCGGCAGCGTGCTGTTCTGGGTTGGCGAGCCGCGGCCGCTGCTCGTGGTCGCGGAGGTCAACGAGGAGGACATTCCGCGGGTGGCGGTGGGGCAGCGCGCGCTTCTCAAGGCCGATGCGTTCCCCGGACGAAATCTCGAGGCGGTGGTCGACAGCATCACGCCGAAGGGCGATCCCATGACGAAGACCTACCGCGTCCGTTTTCGTCTGCCGGACGACACGCCGCTTCACATCGGTATGTCGACGGACGTCAATATCGTCGTTCGCGTGTCCAAAAATACGCTTCTGGTCCCGTCCGTATCGATCGAAGGAAACAAGCTCTTCGTCGTTGAAGGGGGCATGGCGCGACTGAGCGAAATCCAGACGGGCATTCGTGGTATCAATGGCATCGAGGTACTTTCCGGTCTTGACGAGAAGGCCCGGATCATCTCGCCCTATCCGGCCAACCTGGCCGATGGCGCGCGGGTGACGATTGCCGCGCCACAGGAGTAAGCTGTTATGCCGCTCATCCTCGACATCGCCGTTACGCATATCGTCGGCCGCGGCCGCCAGACGATCGTTGCCGTGCTCGGGGTCGCGGTCGGCGTCGGATTCTCCATCGCGATGGCAGCGCTGATGCAGGGCGGACAAGACGACTTCATCAGGCAGCTCGTCGACACGATGCCGCATGTCGACATCACCGACGAACATCGCACGGCGCGCCGCCAGCCAGCGGAGGACGTCTTTACGACCGTTGCCATTTCGGGGCTGAGACCACGCGACGACCGCCGTGGCATCATCAACCCGACCGCCGCGACCGCCAGGCTTGAGAGTTGGGTGCCCGGCCGCTTTGCAGAGAGCCTCAAGGCGCAGGGCGTGATCCGCTATTCCAGCCGCGAGGTCGGGGCTGCGATCATCGGCATCGACCCCGAACGCGAATCCGGCGTGTCACCGATCGTCGAGGACTTCGTGAAAGGCAGCTTTGCGGCATTGACCGCAGGCGGCAACAACGTGGTCATAGGCGAGACAATGGCGGGCCGGCTCGGCGCCGGGCTTGGCGACACGATCACGGCAGTCTCCTCCGAAGGCCTGACTCGCGACTTCAAGATCGTCGGCCTGTTCCACACCGGCACCACAACGCGGGATGAAGGGGAAGCCTATCTTCTCCTGAAGAATGCCCAGATCCTGTCTGCCCGGCCGAACGCCATCAACGAGATCCGCATCAAGCTCGCCGATCCGAACCACGCGCCCGACGTCGCGCGTCGCGCCGAGGCGGAGCTTGGCTACAAGGCCGTTGCCTGGCAGGAGGCAAACGAATCCATCCTCGAAGCGCTCGTGGTGCGCAACGTCATCATGTATACGGTGGTCGGCGCGATCATGCTGGTTGCGGGCTTCGGCATCTACAACATCATCTCCACCATCACGCATGAGAAGGCGCGCGACATCGCCATCATGAAATCGCTCGGCTTCCCTGAGTCGGATATGCGCCGGCTGTTCCTGCTTGAGGGCATGGCGATCGGGGCGGCGGGTTCGGCAATCGGCTGTGCGTTCGGCCTTTCGATGATCTATGCGCTGTCCCTGATCCGGTTCGAAATCGCAGCAACCGGCCAGGAGATAACGCGACTGCCTATTGCCTGGAGCGCGCTCCACTATGTCATTGCCTCGGCTTTTGCGCTCGGCTCGGCGGCGGTGGCGGGATATCTGCCGGCGCGCCGTGCGGCGCACTTGAACCCCGTCGAGATCATCAGGGGGGCGACATGAGCGCCCTCGTCGAGACGGAGCAACTGACGCGCATTTTGCCGGAGACGGTGCCTGTCACGCTCGTCAAGGACGTGACGTTTTCCATAGGCGAGACGGAATTCGTCGCCGTCACCGGCCCGTCCGGCTCCGGCAAGTCGTCATTGCTTTACCTTCTCGGGCTGCTCGACAGGCCAACCGATGGAAAGCTCAGCATCGGCGGCCGCGACACCGGGCCGATGACAGAGCGGGAGCGGGCGGCGACGCGGCTTTCGATGATCGGCTTCGTGTTCCAATTTCACTTTCTGCTGCCGGAATTCACCGCACGGGAGAATGTCGAAATTCCGATGCGGAGGCTCGGCCGATTGGCGCGGCCTAAGATGCGCGAGCGGGCCGGCGAGTTGCTCACATCCCTGGGGCTGGGCGAGCATCTCGACAAGCGGCCCGACCAGCTCTCGGGCGGCCAGCGTCAGCGCGTCGCCGTGGCACGCGCACTCGCCAACGATCCACCCCTCATACTCGCCGACGAGCCGACCGGAAGTCTCGATAGCAGGAGTTCCGAACAGGTCTTCGCGACCCTCGAGAATCTGGTGCGCGAACGCGGGAAGACGGTAGTGGCGGCAACTCACGATCTCGACATGGCGGCGCGCATGGATCGCCGCATCCATATCGTCGACGGAAAGATCGATCTGCTGCCGGGACAGCCGCATTTGCAGGCTTAACAGCCCGCGTTGCAGCAAGACGGGCTCGACCATGCGCGGCTCGCTATGGAGTCAGGTAAAAGGACCACCGGTCGCACCACGATTGAGATAAGCCCTGAGCGGGCTAAGTCGCTGGCCTTACGGCCAGCGACCAGAACGGAGACCCCAGCGCTGCGTATGAATTATGGCATCAGATTTGAACGTCTCGTACGGTTATTCCCGGGGTCTTCCCGCCTGAAGCGGGATCAGGTTGCCGATTTCCATCGGGAAAGGGAATATGATCGTCGAACTCTTTTCGCTCGCGAGAACGTTCAACGTGCTCAGATAGCGAAGCTGCATGGCCTGCGGCTTGCGGGCCAGGATCTCCGCCGCCTCGAGAAGCTTTGCTGCCGCCTGCTGCTCGCCCTCTGCATTGATAACCTTCGCCCGCCGCTCCCGCTCGGCCTCCGCCTGGCGGGCGATGGCGCGAATCATCGATTCGTTGATGTCGACATGCTTGATCTCGACATTGGCGACCTTGATGCCCCACGCATCCGTCTGTGCGTCGAGGATCGCCTGGATATCGCTGTTGAGCTTGTCGCGCTCGGCAAGCATCTCATCGAGATCATGCTTGCCGAGCACCGAGCGCAACGTCGTCTGTGCGAGCTGGCTGGTGGCGGCCATGAAGTTTTCCACCTGGATGGTCGACTTTTCAGGATCGATGACCCTGAAATAGATCACCGCATTGACGCGAACTGAAACGTTGTCTCGGGAAATAACATCCTGGCTCGGCACGTCGAGTACCCGGGTGCGCAGGTCCACTCGTATCATCTGCTGCACGTAGGGAAAGAGCAGGATCAGACCCGGTCCCTTGACGCCGGTGAAGCGGCCGAGTGTGAAAACGACGCCTCGCTCATATTCGCGCAGGATCTTGATCGCCGATCCGATGATGAGCAGCAAAATGAGAATGACGACGCCATAAAAGGTGAAACCCACCAACATGCTCATGATTTCCTCCTGCCTCTGAATATTCCCTGCCCTAGCTTTCCTGCCGCTGGCGAGCGACTTCGAGCGTCAGTCCTTTACGGCCGGTAACCTTGATTTCGTCGCCGCTGGACAGTGGTTCGTCGGCGATCGCTCTCCAGCGTTCGCCATGTGCGATCACGTAGCCCGTCATATCTTCCCAGCTCTGAACCTTGCCAGAAAGACCGATCATCTGCTCGGCTCCTGTAGCCACGTCGCGCCGGCGCGATGTGAAGGCGAGAAGCGCGATCAGAAGGCTGAGCGCCGAGATTACAACGGCGACGGCGCCCAGCATCGGCCATGAGACGCTGAAGCCCGGTATGTCGGTGTCGAACAGAATCGCCGCACCCAGCACCAAAGCCAGTCCGCCGCCTATGCCGAGCGCGCCGAAAGACGGCGAGTGCACTTCTGCGACGGTCAGGCCCACACCCAAAACAATCAAGCCGACGCCGGCATAGCTGACCGGCAGTAAGGCGAGTGCATAGAGGCCAAGCAGCAGGCAGATGGCGCCGATCGTTCCGGGCAAGAACGTTCCCGGCGCGAGAAATTCAAAGATCAGTCCATAGATGCCGATCATCATCAGAATGAGAGCGATGTTCGGATCGGTGATCACCGAGAGCAGACGGACCCGCCAGTCCGGCTCGAACTCCTCTATCGCAAGGCCTGCCGTATCGAGCCGCACGTCAGCCTGGCCGATTCTCACCACACGCCCTTGCGCCTGGGCCAGAAGGTCGGCGGGACTGGCGACCATGAAATCGATGACGCGTTCGCGCAGGGCCGCAGTCGCCGAAAGGCTGGCCGCCTCGCGCACCGCGCGCTCCGCCCAGTCAGCATTGCGGCCCCGCAGTTCCGCAAGCCCGCGGATATAGGCCACGGCGTCGTTGACTGCCTTGGCCTCCTCCGGACTGCGCGGTGCCTGCCGCTTGTTGCCTTCCGGATTGGTCTGATCGTCTCCCGTGCCGGTGTCCGGCGGTCGGCCGAGTGCGATCGGCGTTGCGGCACCGAGATTGGTGCCGGGCGCCATTGCCGCTACATGGCTTGCATAGAGGATATAGGTTCCGGCGCTGGCGGCACGCGCTCCGGGAGGCGCGACGAAACCCGCGACCGGTACCGGCGACGCAAGGATTGCGCGGATGATGTCACGCATCGACGTGTCGAGACCGCCCGGCGTATCCATCTGCAGAACAACAAGCACCGCCCCGCGATCGGCGGCATGCTGAAGACCGCGCTTGATATAGTCAGCCGTCGCCGGACCGACGGCACCATTCAGCTGAAGGATGATCGCGACACGATTGGACTCCCCCTGCGCCGCGATGGCACCAAATGCCGGCATCAGGCTCAGCACCAGGGCAAGAGCTCGCGATATTCTTCGCCAGAGCCTCGAATGCCATGCCAATTTCCGCCGATTATCCATAGGCGGGGATATATAGCGGCGCGGTCAAACGGTAAGACCGTCGATTGGGCTGGCGCCCCGTCGAGACGCAGCGCGTGTTCCTGTCGTCGATGTCGATGGAGGGCACCGGGGTATGGTTTTGAGCTGCTATTTAAGCAAGCTGCCATTTTTTGATAGGGAAGAAGCTAAGGTACGCCCCGAAGCGTCGCCCAATTCGACGCTTTGATGATAGCAGAACCTGAGGCCTCGTTACTCGACGTCTGGCGCAGTTGAGGGGATCCGAACCGCTGACCCGATACTTTCCGGGCATTAAGCTAAGGGTCTTGACCGACAACTGGCGGCAATACCTACCTGACGCGGACCCGCGGCGATTTCATGAGATTGCCAACTGTAGCTTGAGATGGAGGCGGCGATTATCGCGAGGACCTAGAGGTTGCGCGTCAAGCTAGAAACTCAGCTATTTGGCAAAGTCACTGGCCATTCCTGCGAGCCATGAAGGACGCGAAGGACACGAACTGCTGTCTCCGTAACGGCATATGCCGCGATGTAGGGCGTTCCGTTGATCACCAGTTCGCGCGTCCCTGCAATTCTTCCAACGCGGCCGCTTGCAGGAAAGTCGATTAAGCGGCGAGTGGCAGCCATGATCCGTTCATCGATGATGACAGCGGCTGAAGGATTATCTGCCTCGATGTAGGTGAATATGGCGTCGCGATCCGATAGAGCGAATGCAGACCACGTCAGCTTCACAATTTGCGGCCACCCGCTTTGAGGCGCGCTGTCGCTCGGCGCTCCGCGAAATGTGCCTCGACTTCGTCATCCGAAATGTCGGGCCGAGTGTCGTTCAGCGCTTCCAGCACCTTCGTGCGAAACCAAGCGTCGTGAGCTTCACTGCCCGAGAAAAGTTCAAGTGGCAGCGCACCCTCATTGGCCGTCCGGGTGAGTAAGATCCGAACCGCGTCAGATACCGTTAGGCCCATGCTCTCAAGGACGGCTGAAGCACGATCCCGAACTTCAGCATCAATACGTGTTTGGACAAGTGCATTTGCAACCATGGCTATCTCCACATTCAGCACAAAGGTAATGCATTTGAATGACAATATCCATAGCGAGTTTCAACCCTCTCTTCGCGGGGTAAGATTCTATTATGAAACAGCTATGCGTTTTCTCGCCGCTTGCCTTGACTCCTGGCTAGAGGACGACGCGTCCTCCCATCGCGGCCGATCGCTTGATGGCATCAATGACTTTCAATGTCTCCAAGCCTTCGCGACCGCTGACTAAAGGAGCTTCCTCTCCCCGAATGACGCTGCAGAACTGACGGATCTGCATGACAAGCGGATCCTCGTTTTCGAATGCAGCTCTGTCGCGCTCAAATGCCTCGGTCCAGCTTCGCTTTTCGGCATTGCTCCATATTTCCAGCGACGGCACGGCCAGAGATCCGTGTGTTCCGCCGATCATGTAGCAAGTCTCTTCGGTTTTTGGGTAAGCGGGATTTTCTCCCGTCGTCATCTCCCAGCTCCACGGCGCGACAACGGAATCGGATACGGAAGCAGTACCGAGAACACCACTTTTGAACTCGATGAGGATGACCGCGGTTTCCTCGACCGCGTTGCTCCGCACTGCGTTGGATTCATGCGCCTGTAAGGCGTTTATATCGCCGCAAAGGAAACGGAGGTTGTCGATGTCGTGAATTAGGTTGAGGAAGACCGGCCCCGCTCCACGCTCTCGCCGCCAGTGGATATCAAAGTACTCGTCCGGCTTGAACAGCCAGAACATCGCATTCACGATCAGGATCCGACCGAGCGTCCCGCTGTCGATGATCTCCTTCGCTTTCTGCATCATCGGATTATGCCGGCGGTGATGTCCCGTCAGCAGCGCCACGCCTTTGGCCTCAGCCATTTGCACAAGCTTCTCGCCGGCGGCGATATCGTGGGCGAACGGCTTTTCGATCAGCGCCGGTACGCCGGCCTCGACGGCTTCCAACCCATTTTGGACATGCAACTGATTCGGCGTCGCGATGATGACTCCGTCGGGGCGCTCGGAAATCATCATGTCTGCAAAGCAGGGAAACCATCTGACACCAGCCTCACTAGCGATTGCTTGGCCGACTGGTGTGGGATCCACAACTGCCGTCAGCTCTGCGGCCGGCTCTTCCATCACATGCTTGATATGACGCTTGCCGATTAGCCCCGCCCCAAGGACTGCCAGCTTGACCCGGGTCGCCATCGCTATCAGTCCTTCTTCTCGGTCTTGAGCATGGTCGCAACTCTGCGGATGCCGAGTTGATAGCCTTCGGTGCCGAGACCAGCGATGACGCCGTCGGCCCGGTGGGACACGAAGGAGTGGTGACGAAAACTCTCGCGCTTGTGGACGTTGGAGATATGGATCTCGATGACGGGGCCTTCAAAGGTATTCAGTGCGTCGAGGATAGCGAGCGAAGTGTGAGTGAACGCGGCCGGGTTGATGACAATGCCAGCGCCGTCCTCGCGCGCCTGATGGATCCAGTCGATGATCTCGTATTCGCGGTTGCTTTGATGGAAACGGATCTCGTGCCCCAGTTCCGACGCCAACTTTCGGCAGTCCGCCTCGACGTCAACCAATGTCTCGTGCCCGTAGATATGTGGCTGGCGCTTGCCGAGGAGGTTTAGGTTTGGTCCGTTGAGAACGTAGATGAGGCTCATTGCATTTGTCCTTCTTAGGCGTTGCCGGGATCAGGCGAACGCTATGTCCTGAAACGCGAAGTTTGGGTCGGATTCGTAGAGATCTGCGCGAAGCCCAAGCCGACCGGCTTCCAGTGCGGAAGCTGCGACGTCACGCGCAGCTTCAAGCACCGATTTCAGCAGCTCTCGTTTGACCTCCGGAGGACGGCCTGGGGCCATGCGTACAATTATTTGCACAAAGTGGTTATCGGGATGCTCGTCGCCGACGCAGGAGACGGTGGCTTCTCTGGCGAACGTGCGGACCACGGTTGGCTTGACCAGCCCGCCGTCGCGGACTCGGCGATGAACCGCGCGGGTCAACTCGTCGATGGCGATACGCTGCGCTGCGCCTCGGCTGTAGTCGATGATAATATGCGGCATGGAGTAGCCCCCCGATCAGGCCGTCACTCGGCACAGCTCGTCGAAATGGCGCGACATTCGCTCCGTGTCGGGCGACAGGCCTGTGAAAAGCTCGAAGGCTGCGGCCGCTTGAAACACGGTCATTCCTCCGCCTGGGAGCGTCCGGCACCCCTTCTGCTTTGCCAGCGCAAGGAGCTCGGTCACCAAAGGCATGTAGACGATATCCGCCACCCAGTGACGATGCTGTATCCAATCGGGATCTATCGGAAGCCCCGGATGGCTTCGCATACCAGTCGGCGTGGCGTGGATCAGGCCATCTGCGGCGGCGAGCGCAGCACCGACGTCTCTGACCGGCCTCGCGACCTCTCCTGAAAATCTCTCGTTGAGCTGATCAGCGAGCGCAGAGGCCCGACGCCCGTCCTGATCAAAAATCGAGAGTTTTTCTATGCCGACTTTCACGGCAGCGTGCGCGACGGCCACCCCAGCACCACCAGCGCCAAGCAGAACAGCATGAGCCTTCGCGACGTTGGGCAAGCCGCACTCGAAATTCTTGTAGAAGCCATACCAGTCGGTGTTGTGTCCGATCCGCTCCCCGTTCTGAAGCACGACGGTGTTTACGGCTCCAAGCATCTCGGCATCTTCGGACAGGCGCGTCAGGTGAGCCAGCACGGTCTGTTTGCATGGGTGGGTGATGTTGGTTCCCGCAAAGCCGCGGCTTTCCAGTTCGTTCAGAAGATCTGGCAGCGCGGAAGGAGGCAATCCGCGCACTATCAGGTCCACGAGTTCGTACTCGTAATCAAGTCCCAGGTGGCGCCCTTCCGTTTCATGGAGCGCCGGCGACTTTGACATTTGGATGTCGGCACCGATTAGGCCGACCAGGAATTTGTTGTTGTCCATGTCTCTGCCCGATCAGTGATGCGCAAGGATTTCGCCGAGAAATGCCCTCGTCCGGTCATGCTTGGGGTTCTTGAAGAAGGTTTCGGGCTCGGCCTCCTCGATAATCTCTCCGGAAGCCATGAAGATGACCCTGTCAGCGACTTGCCGGGCGAAGCCCATTTCATGGGTCACGCAGATCATAGTCATGCCATCTCTTGCGAGGCCGATCATGGTGTCGAGAACCTCTTTGACCATTTCGGGATCCAAGGCGGACGTGGGCTCGTCGAAAAGCATCGCTTTCGGCTCCATGCATAGGGCGCGCGCGATGGCGACGCGCTGCTGCTGTCCGCCGCTGAGTTGTGCTGGATACTTTTCGGCCTGATCGAGGATGCGAACGCGCTCGAGATATTTTCGAGCCAACTTCTCTGCGTCGGCACGGCTTGCGCCCCGCACTCTCATGGGTGCAAGCGCGCAGTTTTGCAGGACGGTCATGTGCGGGAATAGATTGAAGTTCTGGAAAACCATCCCGACTTCACGTCGAATGGCGTCGACCGCCTTGGTGGTGCCGTCCAGCACTTGACCTTCCACCACGATATTGCCGCCCTGAATCGGTTCAAGGGCGTTGATGCAGCGAATCAAGGTGGACTTGCCGGAACCGGACGGTCCGCAAAGGACAATCTTCTCTCCCTTGCGAACCGAAAGATTGATGTTCTTCAGGGCGTGGAAGGAGCCGTACCATTTCTCCACTTTATCCAGAGATATCAAGGTCGACTGATCGTTGGGGGGATTGAGCACGGCGCCCTCCATTTATGCTTTACTTGACCGTAAACGGGATGTTGGGGATGGATTCAGGGAACTTGGGGAGATCGATCGCCATCCACTTCTTGGTTATGGCCGCGAGTTCGCCGTTGCCGTTGATCTTGTCGAGGAAGGCGTTGACGGTCTCGTTCCAGTCCTTCTCGCCGAGTCGCGTCCCCACGCCGTTGTAAGTCGTCAGGAAGTCGATCTTTCGTTCATACGTGCCGGCGCTGGCTGCATCGAGCCTCTGCCCGTAGAACTGATTGCCGCCCACTGCCTTTACCTGTCCGGAGATCAGTGCCTGGATAGTGGCCGCGTCATCGTCAAAGCGACGAATGGTGGCCGTCGATCCGACCGCGTCGGTTACGGCCTTGTCCTGCGAACTGGATTTCGGCACGCCTATTTCCCAACCAGCCACGTCGGCCGGCGATTTCACGGCATCGGCTTTGGCGGCATAAAGCGAAATCGTGTTGGCCGCATAAGGTTTGCTGTACTGGATCGACTTGGCGCGCTCTTCCGTCATCGCCATCGTGGCGAAGAGAATATCGACCTTGCCGGTCGTCAGCGCGGGAATACGGTTCGCTACCGCGAGCGGTTGGAACTGGACTTTCACGCCGAGTTCCTTGGCGAACAGCGTCGCCACGTCGGCATCGAAGCCGTCCTGTTTGCCGCTCGAGTTCACAAAGCCCCAAGGCGCATTGTCGCCTTGGATGCCCACGACGAGCGTTCCCTTCGACTTGATCTCCTCGACAGATGCCGCGGTGGCTGCCGCAGCGCCAACGGCGGCGAAGGTAGCGGTCGCCAGCGCTAGACCGAGAAATTTCCTGCGATTGGTATTCATTGCACTTTCCTCCTCTTGTGCTGCTTCTCCCGAAGCAGGTTTAGCGGGCGGCTTTTGCCATCCGTTTCTCAAGGCCGCTTCCGACATGGGAAAGAGGCCAGCAAATCACGAAGTAGATTATTCCGACGATCCCGAAGACGAGCAGCGGGCGGTAGGTCTGGTTCGATATGATCTGACCAGCGCGGGTCAGTTCGATGAAGCCCACGATCGCCGCAAGCGACGTCCCCTTAATGAGCTGCACAAGAAAGCCGATGGTCGCAGGCATCGAGATCTTCAAAGCCTGTGGCAGAACCACGTCCTTCATTCGGGAGACATAATGCAGGCCAAGGGCGTTCGCGGCTTCGGTCTGCCCTTTGGGAACGGCTTCAATCGAGCCGCGCCATATCTCGCCGAGGAAGGCGCTCGCGTGGAGAGTGAACGCAATCGCGACCGCGACCCAGGCGTTGACGTCGATGCCAAGCAAGGCAACACCGTAGTAGACGACAAAGAGCTGCATCAGGAGCGGCGTGCCTTGGAAGAGCGCGATATAGCCGGATGCTGCAAGCCGGGCGAACTGATGCTTCGACGTGCGCACAAGCGCGATCAAAATACCGAACACGCCTCCGCCAATGAAACCGATGATCGCCAGCAATACGGTCCATTTCAGACCCTGTAGGATGAAGAACAGCTCATTTTCGCCGATGGGACCCATGAGCGCCTCCTATCGAGTCGGATAGTTGAAGTAGGAACGGGAGATCAGAGCGAAGATTCCCATCATTAGGCTTGAGATGACCAGGTAGATTGCGGTTACCGTGAAGTAGACTTCGAAGCTTCGGAACGTATCTGACTCGATGCGTTGCGCCGCGGATGTCAGCTCATATGCGGCGATCGAGGTGCACACCGACGTGGTCAAGGTCAGCATCACGAATTGGCTCGTCAGAGACGGGTAGATCGCTCGCAGTGCCGGCTTGAGAACGATGAGTCGGAAGACGTCGGCCTTGTGCAGTCCGAGCGCAAAACCGGCTTCGATCTGTCCCTTGCTGATGCTCTCAACGCCCCCGCGGATGATCTCGATGGCGTAGGCGCCTCCGTTGATCCCCAGCGCGATGATTGCGGTGACCGTTGGGTTCAGCCGAATGCCCATAAGCGGAAGGGCGAAGTAAATAAAGAAGATCTGCACGAGGAACGGCGTGTTGCGGACGACTTCAACGAACGCGATGACCGGAGCGCGAACCCACGCGATCTTCGACGTTCTCGCTGCAACGCCCAGGATTCCGATCACGAGAGCGAGCAGCATCCCGGCGAAGGCGAGACCCAACGTTCCAAGCGAACCCCAAAACAATTCCGGGGCGCGGTCGAAGACCGCACCAAAATCAAACCTGTAACCCATGTGTTGGCTTCCTCCACTCGGCGCGGCTCTCGCCTCGCCGGCGCCGGGATCACTGATCCGGCTTAAATATTCGTAAGGCCCCTTCGAACAGGCGTTTCAAATGCTCCTCCGCGTCTGCCGAGCCTGAAAGAGGTACTTCGACCGAGACCGATGCGGCCCCGTCGGCTATTGCAACCAGTTCACCCAACGGCAACTCGCCCTCGCCGGGAGCAAGACGCTTGCCTCGGGCCTCCGCGATCATGGCCTCGGCAGTGCTCGGAGCGGGTCCGGCGACGTCGCACAACTGGACGTGCTTGACCCTGCCGATCTCGGCGCGCAGCGACGTCAACGTTCCCCCGTTCCTGAAGAAATGCACTCCGTCGACGAGTGCACCAGCATTGGGCGCGCCGCTCAATTTCAGGAGATTGACGCTGTCAGCGAACGTTCTGACCGTCCGCCAACCCATGTTCTCGATATCGACCGCTAATCCGTAGCCGCTTGCAAGGCCGCAGAATTCGGTGAAGTTCGACTGCAGCCTGCTCCGTTCCGGATCGTCGCCGCACACGCTTAGACGCTTGGCCCCGATGTTGGCGGCCGCAGCCATTATGGGTTCCAGAGACGAGGCGTTGAACGAGGGGTCGATGACAAAGAACTCGATATCGAAGACCTCGAGCGCTTCGCCGCGCAGTACGGCTTTCAATTCTTCCGCTGCGCGGCCGCCTACAGGCAGCTCGTAGTACGGTGCTCCAGGAAAGGCCGGATTCAGCCTCAGTCCAACCCTGGAAAAGCCCGCCCCCGCTGCGGCCTTCGCAAAATCGCTCGGCGTCAGGGAGATGGCGGAGAAGTGCGCTACGCCAATCTTTTGCTCTGATTTTGATCCAGGCGCCACCATCACACGATCCCTTTCGTCGCGAGATGATTTCGAAGGTTCGTCCCAGTGCGGTGGATGTGCTGTCGCAGTTTCTCGCTGGCGTATTCGATATCCCGCGCGACCGCTCCTTGCGCAATCTCGCTATGCTCCTGCCCGACGTTCCGGTCGCCGGAAGTCCTGATCAGGAAGACCCGGCGGTACCGGTCATTCAGGTTCAGCAAGAGGCCGCAGAAATGCAAGAGAAGCGGTTTGCCGCAACCGGAAATGAGTGTGAGATGGAATTCCCGATGAAGAGCCTCCCATTGCTCGAGCGTCTCAGGCCGTGAGGCATCTCGATCCGTGCGGTTCAGGCGATGGAGCGAGCGCATTATATTGCCCTCCCACTCGACATCGCCGATACGCATGGATTCCCGCAGCGCGAAGACTTCGAGCTCTTCGCGCAGCATCGTGATTTCTTCCAGATTGGCCAGCGAGATCGGAGCTACGCGATAGCCGCGGTTGTCCTGAAACTCCACCAGGCCATCGGAGATGAGGCGGGCAAGTCCCTCCCTCAGGGGGCTTAAGCTGACGTTGAACGTGCGGCGCGCCTTGTCGAGATTGATCTTGCTGCCAGCCTCCAGCTCGCCGGAGATGATTGCCTCGCGCAGACGCGACGCCAACTGGCTTCCGATAGTGTTTTTGCCATCATCGGAAAAACCTGCGGAAGCTGTCTCCTCGTCTGCCATTGGCGCAGAGGCGCTGTGGTCGGTCGAGCTCATCCCTTCTCCCTGGCATCTTGATCAACTTTCGATGATCGATATGATAAACGATTATTTATGTCAACGAGAAATGCGAATAGATCCGTTTTGTTATCTATGGCCCGCTTGATTGCCGTACTTAATATAATAAATTCAACATATTAGTTCAAAGTACGGCGAATTTCCTCCCCACTGACGGAAAAAGCCGTCGTAACATTCATTGACAGATAATCGATTATTTTTAATAGTCGGCGCCATTGGGAGGTAGCCCTATGGCCATAAGAACTGAAAGCGAGTTGACGCCTGCCGTCCTCGCGGTGATGAACAAAACTGAGGATCCACGTCTGCGAGAGATCCTCGTAGCGATGGTGAAGCATCTCCATGCATTCGTGCGGGAGGTGAGATTGTCCGAAGTCGAGTTCCGCGAAGCTACGGCGATACTCAACGAGATCGGACAACTGCAGACGGACAGCCACAACGAGTTTGTTCTGATGGCCGGATCTCTCGGCGTATCCTCGCTGGTTTGCCTGTTGAACAACGGCGACCGCGGTCAGACGGAGACGTCGCAGTCTCTTCTCGGCCCGTTCTGGCGCCTGAACTCTCCCCGTGTCGAAAACGGCGGTACGATCATCCGCTCCGACACGCCGGGCACGCCACTCTATGTCCGCGCCAAGGTGGTGGACCGGGACGGCAAGCCGATCGCGGGTGCCGAGGTCGACGTTTGGCATGCCTCTCCTGTTGGGCTCTATGAAAATCAGGATCCCGATCAGGCTGAGATGAACCTTCGGGGCAAGTTCACGACGGACGCCGACGGCCGCTTCTGGTTCAGTACCGTGAAGATGGTCGGATACCCGATCCCGATCGACGGCGTCGTCGGCCGACTGCTAAAGGTGCAGGGACGTCACCCGTACCGACCAGCGCATCTTCACGCCCTGATCTTCAAGCAGGGATACAAGACGCTGATTTCCCAGGTCTTCGATCCAAGCGATCCGAACATCGATTCCGACGTTCAGTTTGGAGTGACCGCTGCCCTGACCGGCGACTTCGTCCATCATCACGAACCGCATCCGTCCGCGCCGGGCGTCGACGGCCCCTGGTTCTCGCTCGACTACACCTACGTCATGGAGCCCGGCGAAGCCGTGCTACCGCGTCCACCAATCAAATAACCAACGACAGAGCCGAATCCATGATCACAGAACAGGAACGCCGAGAGGCGGCCGACGCCCTTCTGAAGGCAGAAACCGATCGCAGGCCAATCGTTCAACCGAGCAAGACCTACCCCGGTCTGGAGCTTGAAGACGCCTACAAAATCCAAGCGCTCTGGGCGGAGGCTCGGACTGCGAAGGGTGCTCGGGTCGTCGGCCACAAGATCGGCCTTACGTCGCGCGCGATGCAGATGGCATCCAAGATGACCGAACCCGACTATGGTGTCATCCTCGACGACGCCCTCTATAACGACGGAGCACAGATCAAGGCGGACCTCTTTATCAAGCCCCGCCTCGAAGTCGAGCTCGCCTTTGTGATGGGCGAGGATCTCGAGGGGCCTGGTACGCGGATCTACGACGTGATGAGGGCGACTGAATTCGTAGTTCCGGCTCTCGAGATCATCGACTATCGCACCGAGGTTCCGAGGGCAATCACCGACACGATCGCTGACAATGCCGCTTTTGGGGCGATCGTTGTAGGGGGTCGCATCATTCGCCCAATGGACATCGACATCCGCTGGGTGGGCGCCACCCTCTCGAAGAACGGCATTATCGAGGAATCCGGTGTTTCTGCCGCGATCATGGGCCATCCGGCGGCGGGGATCGCTTGGTTGGTAAACAAGCTCCATGCAGTGGGCGGCGGTTTGAAAAAGGGGCAGATCGTGCTGGCCGGCTCTTTCACCCGCCCTGTGGACATCGCCCAGGGCGACGTGATCCAGGCCGACTATGGCCCCGTCGGCTCAATCGGCGTCTCATTCGTGTGAGGATCTAATGGAACTCCCCGTAAACAGCTTCAAGCGAAAACTCCAGGCCGGTCAAAGTCAGATCGGATTGTGGTGCGGCCTTCCGGGCAGCTATACAGCGGAAATCGTCGCACCGTCCGGTTTCGACTGGCTGCTTTTCGATACCGAGCATTCTCCCAGCGACGTCCTCACTGTGCTTCCACAGTTGCAGGCGATCGCGCCGTACGACGTCTCCCCCGTGGTGCGCCCGGCCTTCAACGACCCTGTATTGATCAAGCGTTTTCTGGATATTGGCGTCCAGACGCTTCTCATTCCATATGTGCAGAATGAACAGGAGGCGAAGGCGGCCGTGGCCGCGACTCGTTACGCACCGCGAGGAATCCGTGGCGTATCCGCCCTCACCCGTGCCACCCGTTTCGGGCGCGTGCCGAACTACGCACAGATTGCGGAACAGGACATCTGCCTCTTGCTGCAGATCGAGACACGAGAGGCGCTCGATCAGCTTGAAGCCATTGCAGAGGTCGACGGAGTCGACGGGATCTTCATCGGTCCGGCGGACCTGGCAGCCAGCCTCGGCCATCCTGGCCAACCAGGACATCCCGAGGTAGTTTCGGCAATCGAGAATGCGATCGAGCGCTTGAAAGCCGTCGGTAAGCCTTCGGGCATCTTGACGGCTGATGAGAAGTTTGCGGCTCGCTGCATTGCGCAGGGAACGCTGTTCACGGCAGTTGGCGTAGACGTTGCCCTCATTGCCAGAGGATCGGAAGCACTTGCGTCCAGGTTTTCGCGCTAGGGAGACGTAGCATGTTTAATTTGGAGCAGGTCCGGTCGGAGATAGCACCGGCTGGAACCATTAGGGCCGCCGTCAACATGTCGAACACAGCGTTGATTCGCTGGGACGAAAACGCGCGCGCCTTAGTGGGACCGAGCGCGGAAATTGCGGATAGGATCGCCCACGAACTTTATAGAGGGCTTTCTCTGATACAATACGGATCGGCTGCGGATATTCTTTCCGCTGCCGACGGCGGTGAGTGGGACATCGCCTTCATCGCGTCAGACCCATCAAGAACCGATCGCTTCAGCTTCTCGCCTCCCTATATCTCGGTCGAAGCCACCTACCTGGTTCCGGTAGCTTCACCCTACCGGACGGCGGACGAACTGGATTCCACCGGAATTCGCATCGCGTCCGCGCGTAGCGCCGCCTATACGAAGCAGCTTGAGCGAACACTCAAGCGAGCGACGGTGCTACATGCCGACAGCCCCACGGCGGCTCTCGACTTTCTCGCCGACCGAGAATGCGACGCGGCGGCTGGACTGACCGAATTCCTCTTCAACGCCTCGGAGCGGATGGAAGGCTTCCGGATGGTAGACGGAGTGTTTTCGCGAATTCCTCAGACGATCGCGGTGCACAAACGGGCCACCAACGCCTCGCTCTTCATTGCGGACTTCGTGCAGCGTTTGGCGACATCCACTGGGCAAGGAGACTTCTGACTTACAAGGACGATCGCCCGTTCACGAGAACAAGGTCGCGAGATTGATCTGTAATGCGCTATTTGCTCGACACTAATATTCTGAGCAATGTCACCGAACCAGAACCCTCAACGTCACTGCTGACGTGGATGGCCGACCAAGCCGACGACGATTTATTCATCACGTCACTCACCGTCGCTGAGATACATCGAGGGATATTGGAGAAGCCTGAAGGAAAGAAACGAGCTGCTCTAGAGGCCTGGTTTGCAGGCAATGAGGGACCACAATCACTCTTCGCCGGTCGCATCCTTCCGTTTGATGAAAAGGCAGCTCTCAGTTGGGGAGAGCTAATGGCAAAGGGAAAAGCAGAGGGCCGTCCACGAAGTGCCTTGGACACGATCGTAGCGGCCATCGCCCAGACCAACGGCTGTATCGTTGTCACCGATAATGAGCGCGATTTCCATGGGATTGAAATCATCAATCCCCTTCGCGCGGGCGCAATCTGACGAGACCCGATTATGCTCTTGAATGGGATCCAACCGGTCGCCCTTCTCTCAGCTTGATTACGGAATTATGTAGCAAATTCCACAAGAATCCCTGACCCAAAATCCCTACCTTTAGGTTGCACATGGAGGGGTTGGGAAATGACTGCAGTCGTTGCGGAACTGAAGAGAAAATTGGCGGAACTGGACGCCAGGATCGAGCAGCTCAGAGTCGACCTGGCGGTCGCTGAGGATCAACGGAAAGCCGTTATCATGGTGATCGGGGTGTACGACCCCGATGTTGCCAAAGAGGTCACGCAACGAGCGTTGCGGAGCGATCACTCGACACCAGCACGGCAGGTTACAGACTCCTGAAAGGCCGCGATCTGCGCCGCGGCATCTTGGAGACGCTAAGAGATGCGGAAACGCCCATCTTCGCCACGGAGGTTTCCCAGCGCTACCTTGCTCGAGAAGGTCTTGAAGCTGCCGCGGAAGGACTCGGGCCGCGGCTTTCCAGTCGGTTCTCCGGACTGCGGCTGGACAGGAGAAAAGCGCTGCTCCGGATTTCTGCTGCGGGTGTAGAATTCCCATCGAATCTTGCGGGGATTGGTACGGACGACGCTAGCAAAGTCAGCGGACCGCGTTGAAAGGCATGTTTCTTCCACCGCCAGTGCCAGCCATTTTTAACGACCGGCAAGAAGAGATTTCCGCTCTATTCGTTCTAATTATTAGGACGCAATTTTCTTAGGCAGCAGCATGACCCATTTCAATGAAAATTTCCATTTGACTTCAAACACTTATACAACAATCAATCAATGCTCCATCAACTAGAAACTCGCTTTGCCCAATTTTCAGGCGCGTATAAAATTTCATCGAAACTCTTGCGAAAAGCGGCTTTCGCATGAGACAAAAGACATGCGAGTAGAAGCGGTCTGAGCCTTGGTTCTGGACATTGCTCGACGGGTAAACCTGTCGAGGAGATGTTAAAATGCAAGGAAAAATCAGTGATCTCGCCCCGAAATCCGCAGAGGCCGACATCGGATCTGATCAACTTCGCGCGCATCGTTGTTTTACATGCCTGAGCAGTAAGCGCCCTGAGAAACGCGATTGCGCAATCGCAATACTCATCGCGAATGGCTTCGATCCGGAGCGCATCGCCAATCTCTACCCGTCCTTAAAAACCGAACACTAGTTGCGAAAGGTCGACCTATGTCCCGCACCAAGCTTGCCTTCTATGCACTTGCCGCAACCCTTTCTGCCGGCGCCGCCTCCGCCGCCGACAAGGTGATCTTTCAGCTCGACTGGCTGCCCGGCGGCGACAAGGCGCCGATCTATGTCTGCATCCATGAAGGCTTCTGTTCGGAGGCCGGCCTTGAAGTGGAGATCGCTTCCGGTCGCGGCTCGACCGACGCCATCTCGCGCCTGGCTGCCGCATCCTCCGATATTGGTGTTTCGGATATCGGCGCCCTGATGGCCGCCCGCGCCAATGAAGGCGTCAAGGTGACCGCCGTCATGTCGCTGTTCAACAAGGGGCCGCACGCCTTCTACGTTGCCAAGGGCGGCTCGATCACAAGCGTCGCCGATGTCAAGGGCAAGACGATCGCGACGTCGCCGTTCACATCGTCCAACGTCTATCTGCCGCTGGTGCTCAAGGATGCTGGCATCGACATGGCGGATGTGAAGCTCATCAAGGCCGAACCGGGCGCGCTCGGCCCGATGCTGATGACCGGCAATGCTGACGGCATCATCGCCTGGATGACCGACCTGACGCGCTACAGCAACCAGGGCAAGGAAGCCGGCAAAGAAATCATTGCCCTGCCGTGGTCGGCAGCGGGCCTCGAACTCTATTCCGCATCCCTTATTGCCAACGACGATTTCCTGGCCAAGCGTCCGCAGGTCGCTGCCCGTTTCTTGGCCGCTTATAAGAAGTCCGTCGAATTCGCCAAGGACAACCCGGAGAAGGCTGCCGCGGCTGTCACCGCCATCGTACCGGAACTTGGCTCGGAAGATGTCCAGGGTTCGCTCAAGGACACGCTGCCGTTGATCTTCAACGAGGTGACGGACAAGGACGGCCTTGGGGTCTTCGAAACGGCCCGCCTCGCCGAAACCTGGCGCCGTGTTTCGCAAGCCCAAGACATCGATCCGGGCAAGCTCGATCCGGAAACGGTGGTCAACCGCACCTTCGCCGCAACGGAGTAGCCGCCATGGCGATGCCCGCTATCCACTTCGACAGGCTGGGCCAGGTTTTCGAGACCCGGTCGGGGCGCACGGAAGCGCTGCGCGACGTCAGTTTCGATGTGGCACGGCATGAGTTCGTCTCGATCCTCGGCCCTTCGGGCTGCGGGAAATCGACCCTGCTGCGCATGATCGCCGGCCTGCTGAAGCCAACGTCCGGCTCGGTGGAGGTTTTCGGCTTACCGGTAACGGCGCCGCGTGACGACATCGGCATCGTCTTCCAGAAGCCGACGCTGCTTCCCTGGGCGACCGTCGAAGACAATGTCGTTTTTCCAGCCCGCCACAAGACCGGCCGGGTGACCGTGGAGGAGCGGGAACGGGCGGGTGAACTCCTGAAGATGGTCGGGCTTTCCGGCTTCGAAAAACGCCTGCCGGACGAGTTATCCGGCGGCATGCAGCAGCGCGTCGGCATTGCACGCGCGCTGCTCATGGATCCGGATATCCTGTTGATGGACGAACCCTTCTCCGCGCTGGATGCCCTGACCCGAGAAGTCATGGGCTTCGATCTGCTGCGAATCTTTTCCGAACGTCCGAAAACGGTGGTCTTCATCACGCATTCCGTCAGCGAGGCGGCGCTATTGTCCGACCGCGTTTTGGTGATGACAGGAAGGCCGGGCTCGATCCTGACCGAAGTCACCGTTCGCGTCGGCCGGCCGCGCGGCCCTGAAACTGCAAAGGACAAGACGATCCATGACCTCTCCGATTACCTCCGCGATCTCCTCCTCACCCGTCACGCGGCGTGAGCTCATGCAGAGCCGTACGCCAGTCGCGCTCCTCAAGCAGATCCTGGCATTTCCGGGCGTCACGACCCCCGCTGCCCTGATCGCCATGGTTCTGCTGTGGGAAGCAGCGGCACGGCTGCTATCCATTCCGACCTATCTGCTGCCGCCACCGAGCGCGATCCTTGGCTCGTTCTCGTCCATCGGTTTCGAGCGCTGGGTTGGTCACATCGGCGCGACGTTACGCGTGGCGCTGATTGGCTATGCCATTTCTATCGTTATCGCCATTCCGCTCGCCGTGGTGATGATGCGCTCGCCCTTCCTGTCACGAACGCTCTATCCGCTGCTCGTCGTCGTGCAGTCGACGCCGGTGGTGGCGATTGCGCCGATCATCATCGTGGTGCTTGGGGCCGGCGATGCGCCGCGCATCGTCATCACCTGTCTCATCACCTTCTTTCCGCTCGTCGTCTCCACGGCAACGGGCCTTGCGGCGACGCCGCCCGAGCTGATCGAGCTGTCGAGAAGCCTGCGGGCCTCTGGCTTCCGCGAGATCACCCAGATCCGCCTGCCGTTCGCAGTGCCCTACATCTTCTCGGCGCTAAAGATCTCGATCACCCTTGCCGTCATCGGCGCCGTGGTTGCGGAGTTCTGCGCATCCGAAGCCGGCGTCGGTTATTTCATCCAGCTGTCGACTTCGCTTTTCAAGCTGCCGCAGGCCTGGGCAGGCCTACTGGTGCTGGCCGCGATGTCGCTCTTGCTGTTTCAGGCGGTGGTCATGACGCAGAAGCTCCTCTTTCCCTGGAGCCTGCCGAAGAACGGCTGAACCCATTCGGAGTAGAAGCAGTCGGGTCCTGCCCGGACATTGCTCCTCAACCGCCGGTTCGCCGGCATTCACGTAAGGAGAATGGTATGAATATCCAGACAGACACCCTCGCCGAACTCGCCAAGGAAGCGACCATCGGGGGCATGGGCACCACCGTTGACCGGGAAATCCCCGTCATCGACCTTTCCGATTTCGACAACCGCAAGCACGAGATCGCCGATGCGCTCTGGCAGGCCTCGGTCGATATCGGTTTCTTTCAGGTCTATAATCACGGCATCGCCCAGGACGACATCGACGCGGCATTCGACACCGCATGGACGTTCTTCGAGCTGCCAGCTGAGGTGAAGGCGAAAACCCCGATGCCGAAGGGCATCAACGCCGGCTGGGAATTCAAGGCGCAGATTCGTCCGTCAACCGGCACGCCGGACAACAAGGAGAGCTTTCAGCTCACCCGCCCGGACATGACCCGCCTCAACCTTTGGCCAAGCGAAGACGATCTTCCGGGTTTTCGGGAAAAGATGCTCTGCTTCGAGCGCCAGAACTGGGAACTGGGCATGCGCATCCTCTCCTGCTTTGCCTTGAAGATGGGCTTTGCCGAGGATTTCTTCACCGTGGCGCATGATCCGTCCTCGGATCAGTACCAGTCGACGCTGCGGCTCATCCACTACATGTCGATGGAAGGTGCCAAGCCGGAGGACTTCCAGTCGTGGCGCGCCGGTGCTCACTCGGACTTCGATTGCCTGACCATTCTTCACCAGAAGGAAGGCGAAGGCGGGCTTCAGGTTTGCCCCGGTAAAGATGCCGCCTTGAAGGAATGGACGGATGTCCCCCCGCGCAAGGGCTACATCACCTGCAACATCGGCGACATGCTGATGCGCTGGTCGGACGACCAGTTGCAGTCGACGCTGCACCGGGTACGCATGCCGCGCGAGGATGAGTATATGGGTCGCCGCCTCTCGCTCCCCTTCTTCTGCCAGGCAAACCGCGATGCCGTCATGCAGGGTCCGCTCGGCAAATACGAGGCGATCACGGCCGGCGAATACCTGACCCGGCGCATCAACGCCAATTTCGCCAAGAAGTGACGTTGAAGATGGTCCGTTGCGGTGACATCGTGGAACAGTCAATCCGACTCCCGTCAGGCAACGGACCCATCATGCTTCATGGACGCGCGTTGCGTTATATCGACGAGGTGGCCCGACAGGGCTCCATCCGCAAGGCGGCCAAGACATTGCACGTCGCTGCCTCTGCAGTGAACCGCTACATTCTGGAGCTAGAGGAAGAGCTGCAGGCGCCGATTTTCGAGCGCCTGCCGCGCGGCCTGAAACTTACGAGTTCCGGCGAGATTTTAATCCAGCACATCCGCGAGACCCTGCAGGCGCACCAAAAGATGCGGGCGCAGATCCAGTCCCTCAAGGGGCTCAATCGCGGCGAGGTGGTGGTGGCGACCATGGCGACGCTTGCCGCCGGCCGCATTGGCGAGATCGTCGCCGCCTACCGTGAAAAACATCCTCAGGTCAGCCTGCGGATCATGGTCGGCGACCGCACGACCGTTGCGGAAATGGTGGCGCTCGGCCAGGCCGATCTCGCCATCGCCTACAACCTTCCGGACGATACCCGGCTGCAACGCGCCGCCGAATTCCGCCATGCGCTGGGCGCCGTCGTTGCCCCCACCCATCCGCTCGCAACCCGCAAGACAGTGCGCATGTCGGATTGCCTTCTCTATCCGCTGGTTCTGGCGGATCGATCGCTGTCGCTGCGCGAGGTGGTCGAGGCGACAGCCCCGGCGCGGGCCACCCTTGTTCCCGTCGTCGAGACCAATTCGATGGAGCTGATGAAACGCCTTGCCCAGACAGCGCCTCATGTCACCTTCCTCAACCGACTCGACGTCGACCGCGAAATGGTGACCGGCGAACTCGTCTTCATCCCGCTCACCGGAACCGGCTCGCTGCAAAGGCTCAATATCCTCCACCGCGCCCGCGGCTCGCTTTCGCACGCCGGCAGCCATTTCATGCAATTCGCGCAGGAGCGTCTGCTCGCCTCGTTCGACGAGAGCTGACCGCTCGGCAACCCGTCCGATAGAGACCTACCATGAACGATCTTTCCCTGTTTCCCAGCCTTGCCGCCCGTCTGGCGAAACCCGAGCGCATTCGTCTTGCCAAGGCGCGCGTTCCGGTCGCGCTGCTTGCCGATGATGCGCCTGTTGGTGCGGAGGTGGACCGGGACGGTTCGGCCCTCGTCGATATTCTGATCGAGAACGGCAGGATCGCCGCGATAGCGCCGGCCCTTGCCGACAGTGGAGGCGATACAGTCGCCCTCGACGGCCGCCATGTCTGGCCGCTGCTGATCGACGCGCACGCCCATCTCGACAAGGGCCACACCATGGGACGGGCGCCCGATTCCGGCGGCACGCATCCCGGAGCGCGCGCTGCGACGACGGCAGACCGCCTCGCCCACTGGAACGCGGACGACCTTTTGCGGCGAATGGAATTCGGCCTTGCGACGGCCGACGCCCATGGCGTGGCCGCTATCCGCACCCATCTCGACAGCCACAAGGGGCAGGCGGAAATCACCTGGAACGCCTTTGCCGAGGCGCGCGAGCGCTGGAAAGGCCGCATCACCCTGCAGGCAGCCGGCCTCGTGCCGCTCGATGCCTATCGCGACGATTATGGCGCGCGTCTTGCCGATATCGTCGCCGGCCACGGTGGCCTGCTCGGCGGCGTGACCCGCGCCTCCGGCGGGACGCACGGCTCGAGTCTCGACGATATCGACCTGCTGCTCGACCGGCTGTTTGCGCTAGCGAAAGACCGGAACCTGGATGTCGATCTGCATGTCGACGAGGCAGCACAGGCTGACGCCCTGCCGCATGTGGCGCGTGCTGCTATCCGCCATGGTTACGAAGGGCGTGTAACCTGTGGTCACTGCTGTTCGCTGGCGCTTCTAGAGGAGCAAGAATTGCGCGACAGCATCGCGCTGATCGCCGATGCGGGCCTCTCGATCATCACGTTGCCGACCGTCAACATGTATCTTCAGGATCGCGAAGATGGCCGCACGCCGCGCTGGCGGGGAGTAACGCCCGTCCAGGAATTGCGGGCGGCTGGCATACCGGTTGCAGCCGCTGGCGACAATTGCCGCGACCCATTCTTCGCCTATGGCGATCACGACATGCTGGATACCTGGCGGCAATCGGTGCGCATCCTGCATCTCGACCACCCTTATGCGGATGCGCCCACACTCGCCGGCCCTACACCCTCCACGATCATGGGCGTCGACGCTGGCATCATCGGCGTCGGTCGTGCCGCAGACCTGATGATCCTGGAAGCCTGGAGCCTCGACCAGGTGATCGCCCGCCCCCATGCCGATCGCATCATCTTGCGCAACGGCATTTTCGCCAACAGGGCATTGCCCTCCTACAGCGTGCTTGCCGATTTTCAAACGGCCTGAACCCGGCGCTACTCATTCTTGAAACTAAAAGGGGAGCGGCAAGCTTCGCCGGTCCCCTTTGCTATTCAAAGTCCTAATGCCCGCTACTTGATCGCTGATTCCAGCCCTTCCGATGCCGGTATTGTCTTCCTTGCCTGAATCTTCCTGACTGCTGCTGCAGATAATTCCCTGGTTGAAAGCCTCGATGCCGTCCTCGACCACACGCTGCCGGCTTGGCGGACCGCGAGATGACGGAAGATACGATCTTCCGCTTGGCCTCGGTAACGAAGCCGATCGTTGCGATTGCGGCCATGCGCCTCGTCGAGCAAGGCCTGATCGGGCTTGACGATCCGGTGACGAGATGGCTGCCGGATTTCGGGCCGCGTCTTGCTGATGGCAACGAACCGGTTATCCGTATCCGCGATCTCCTGACGCATACGGCGGCCTGACCTACGGGTTCATGGAGGAGAATGGCCCTTATGTTCGCGCCGGCGTTTCCGACGGTCTGGCGGAACCCGGCCTGCCGCTGGACGAAAACCTCCGGCGTATCGCAAGCACCCCCTGCTCTTCACGCCGGGCACGAACTGGCAATATTCGCTGGCGATGGACGTCATCGGCGGTGTCATCGAGAAGGAAACCGGCACGAGGCTCGGCGAGGCTGTCGAAAGGCTTGTCACAGGCCCGATCGGACTAAGCGACACCCCGTTCCGGATCACTGACCGCGAGAGACTGGCGGCGGCCTATAGGAGCGGCTCGCCGGAGCCCGAGCGCATGGCACGGAATCATCCGTCGTGGCATTCACCGGAACGGTGAGATTTGTGCCGGATCGCATCTTCGATCCCAATTCCTATCATTCCGGCGGCGCCGGCATGGCGGGGACGGCTGCGCCAACCGCTTGACCCGGGGATCGGCTTCGGTTTCGGATGGGCCGTGGTCACCGATCCCGTCGCCGCGCAGGCTCCGTGGTCAAAGGGCACCTATCGCTGGGGCGGCGCCTATGGTCATAGCTGGTTCGTGGATCCGCAAAAGGCGCTGACCAATACCGCGCTGGAGGGCATGTGGGGACAGTTCACCGTCGACCTGCGCAATGCCATCTATGGTGCCCTCTGATCTCGTATCCGCTCAGGCCCAGCGACCGAGTGTTCCGCTTTCGGGCCGATTTCGCCACAAGTCGCAAACTTTCACGCCCGCTGACCGGGCTTCTCCCCTTGGATGTTCAATTTGCACTGATTGCTGAGTGATTGGTGCGCGCTCCCGCCCCGACCATCAGCCGGAGCGCGGACGGTCGGGGCCGGAATGCTCCGTCACGTTCGGCAAGGTTCCGCGATCGAAAGCGCGTGCTAAAAGAGCGTTACGATGCCATTGCATAATGCCGGTTTTCTGAGATGGGAGCGCTGCTTGTCCGGAACCGGTACAGCAATTCCGCGAGGTTCTCAGTTTCCTGTGTCAGACTCTGAGCTGCAGCCGTGGTCTGTTCGACCATCGCGGCGTTTTGCTGGGTCACCTTGTCCATCTGATCGCCGGCAGCGGAGACCTCACGCAGGCTCGCGGCCTGCTCGCGGGCGGCCACCGCGATCTCGGCGACGGTCGCGTTCATAGCCGTCACCTGCTCGACGATCTGTTCAAGCGAGACGCCGGATTCCCCGACCAGCTCGACGCCCGTCTTGACCTGCGTCGAGGAGGTGGAGATCAGTTCCTTGATCTCTCTTGCCGCATTGGCGGAGCGCTGGGCGAGCTCGCGCACTTCCTGCGCGACGACGGCAAAGCCCTTGCCGGCCTCGCCGGCGCGTGCGGCTTCGACGCCGGCATTCAACGCAAGGAGGTTGGTTTGGAAGGCGATCTCATCGATGACGCTGATAATGTTGCCAATCTTCGACGAAGAGTTCTGGATTTCCGTCATCGCGGCGATGGCGCGGGTGACGATCTCGCCTCCCTTTTCGGCATTGGTGCGGGCCGTCGCCACGACAGCCTGGGCGCGGCTGGCGCCTTCTGCAGTTCCGTTGACACCGCGGGTGACGTCACCGAGAGCCGCTACGGTCTCTTCCAGCGAAGCGGCCTGCTGCTCGGTGCGACGGGCAAGATCGTTGGAGGCGGTGGAGATTTCGGCAAGGCCGGAGCGGATGGTCGTGACCGCGCGAATGACGGAGCCGATTGCTTCTTCCAGGCTTGCGACCGAGTTGTTGAAGTGGTCGCGGATCCTGACATAGCGGTGGTCGACTTCGCCGACGCGGACCGAGAGATCGCCCTTGGAAAGCGCATCCAGGCCGAGCGAGATCTGGCGGAAGGCATGCTCCATCACCTGCGCATCGCTGAGGCGCTCGGCTTCCTGGCGAAGCCGTTCTTCCTCCGCGGCCAGACGGGCGCGTTCACCATTGGCTTCGGCAATCAGCTTGGCGCGGCCGGTCTCTTGGAAAACCTTCAGCGAACGCGCCATGGCGCCGAGCTCGTGGCGGTGTTCGACGCCCGTGATCACGATGGCGTCGTCGCCGCGCGCAAGCCGCTCCATGGACTGCGCCATGCCTCGGACGGCGGAGGAAATCAGCCGGCCGACGAAGTAGGAGAGCACGAGGCCGATGACAATCAGCAGGCCACTGATGACGAGTGTCGCGCTGGTGGCCGAGGCAACCGTTGCTTCCACCGAACCGTCAAGATTCTTCTGCGCGCCGGTCACGGTCGCCTGCAGGTTCTTGAACTCGCCCGATATCTTCGGAGCCAATACGTTGAGCTGCGTCTGGCGGATATTTCCGGATGCCTGCAGCACTTCCTTCATGTCGCCAAGACGAGCGGTATAATTCTGCATGAGTTGGCCGGCGCCCATCAGGCGCTTCTTCTGCAGCTCGTTCTTGGCGGTTTTGGCGGCGGCATCATTGAGTGCCACTGCTTCGGCCAGCGCTGCCTGAGCCGTGTCGTAGGCGGCGAAATCGTCCGAATGCACGAAGCGTTCGGAGAAATAGAGGCTGCGGTTCAAGGCCTCCAGCGTCTGCGCCGTCATGTGCAGCAGAGCCACGTCGTTCTGACGCCAGGCGCTGCGCATGACGTCGTTGAGCGCGATGCTGGTCCAGGGGCCGAATTCGGTGACCTTGGAAATCAGCATGTCGCGTCTGGCCTGGAGGGAGACGATCTGTTCGAATGCCTTGCCGTAGGCGGTAATGTCTTGACGGATCGTCGTAAGACCGGACTGCAAGTCCTTGTTGTCTGCAAAACGCGGATCGTCCGCCTCGAAGGCTTTCACGCCGGCACGGAAGCTGTCGACGACGGCCTGTGTCGGCGTGGAGCGGAAGGCTTCCGCCGACATCTGGATCTCGTGCAGCTGGTCGCTGTAATCCGATATGGCGAGGCTCTGGCCTGCCGTGGCGCGATAGGAGGCGAAGATGGCGGCCAGCCCGTCCATGCCGGAGATCGCACTGACGGTGAGAAGGCTCATCAACAGGAACAGCGGTACGAAGCCCGAAGTAATCTGCGCGCGGATGCCGAATTTATTCCAGAAATGCAACATGATAGCCCTCTTATTCACTGGGTCTTCGGCAGATACTTGGCGATGTTTTCAGGCGTCACGAGTTCGAAGGGAACGTTGTTTTCCCGCGGCACCTTCTCTTTGTTGGCGAGCTTGACAGCAGCATCGACCGCGGTCGCGCCCTGGCCGACCGCGCTCTGAAGAATGGTGACGTCGAGATCGCCGGCCACCATCGCGGCGAGCGCGTCGTCGGTCGCGTCGACGCCAGCGACGACGACGTCCTTCATCGGCATGCCGGCCTTCTTCATGGCGCGGATCGCGCCGAGTGCCATTTCGTCATTATTGGCGATGACAGCGTCGAACTTGACGCCGGCCGCAAGCCATTCCTGCATCTGCTGGTCGGCATAATCGCGCGACCAGTAGGCAGCCTGCCGCTCGACGATATCGAGGCCCTTGCATTCCGGCGTGGCGATGACGTCCGATATGTCCTGGGTGCGGGCGCGGGCGGCTGCGTGGAAGGGTTCGCCCATCAGCACGACGACGCGGCCCTTGCCCTTCAGGAGCGCACAGACCTGCTTCGTTTCCAGCGTTCCCGATTCCTTCTCGTTGGAGGCGACCACCACCTGATTTTCCGGCAGGTCGAGCAGGTTGGAGGGGACGTTGTTGATGTAGATTAGCGGAATACCCGCATCTGCCGCCATCTTGGTCATCTGCGGCCCGAGATCGCCATCGGAAACCGCCAGGATGATCGCATCGACCTTGTCGGCAATGAGCTTCTGGACCTGCTGCTTCTGCAGCTCGTTGTCACCCTTTGCGTTCTCGGTGACGAGCTTGAGGCCGGAAATCGTCTGCCCGTGGGTGACGACGCCGTTCAGGAGCGCCGTTCTGAATTTGTCGAGATCGGACATCGAGACGCCGATCGTCTGGGCACTGGCGGCGGAGACTGACATCGCCAAAGCGATGGATGCGAGCGTGGCAGTTTTCACAAAATTCCCTCCGCGATTTGGATAGAGGCGGATCGTTACAAATTTTGGTAAATTTTACCTTTCACTCACATGCGAAGAAGAGATGGCCAAGGAAATTGGGCGGTTGAGATATCGGTTGGGGCGGCAGAAAGACGGTAAGAGGAATAGCAACCGGCGACGACGTGATACTTTGCGCGATGATGAACGGCGACGTCGTGCTCTCGTCATCAACCAGAGCGTCGCGGGCAAGACGGCTGTTTTCGACGAGTTTCATCCTTGCCGGAGAACTTGCAAACACCGCATGCCCGCCGCTTGCCGCCGACGCATCAAGGAGCACCGCATCAGGATCGCGCATGTGAATTTAGGAATCATCGGCGCTGGCAATGGAAGCGGGTGATTTGTTTTGAACCGAAGTGTGGTCACCGTAAGCGCCGTGTCCGGGCGAATCGGCGATCAGTCTCATCGCGCCGGCCAATAGCAGGATCGAAATGGGGAGGACCAGCGCGTTCCATTGCAGCATCTGGTCAGTCTCGGCGACGAGCGTGGCAAAATGGACCACCAGATAAAGGATAATCATCTGGATGAAGAGATTCTTGAGTTCGGCGACACTGTCGATGACCATCCAATCGGGCAGCGCTGCGCGTTGTTCAGGCGATAGATCGACAAGAAAACCAAGCGCGATGGCGCAGCCGAAGATGACGAGGACAATCGCAAATAGCAGCTTATCCGTCGCCCGCATGACGGCCGCAATAACGGCAAGGTCCGGGTCGGTTCTCACATAGGCAAAGGCATGCCATAATGTCAGCAGGCCCTCCCAAAACATCAAACCGGCGGCGGCAATAACGCCGATGGATGCAAGCGCCATGACGAAGCGTAACTTCAGCAGGATGTTTATCATGGTCTCTCCGATCGAACTTCAACTTCCAAATCAAAGTAAGAAAAAGACGAGGGGATGCTGGTTTCTTTCTGCACGAAGGTAGGCGCGACTCATACCGGATAAACATAGAGGCGATCGATATGGACGCCAGCCAATCAATTCTCCTCAAACTGGTGACCGCGTTGCTGCTCGGAACGCTGATCGGCGCCGAAAGACATTTGAAGCAGCGGAACTCAAATCTCGTAACGCATGCGCTTGTTTCCCTTGGTGCCGCATCCTACGCGTCGCTTCCGAGCGCGATGGGCTTCGAATTCGATCTGCGCATGGGCGCTCAAGTCGTTACTGGCATCGGCTTCCTTGGGGCGGGTCTCATTATCCGCGACGGCACCAACATCAAAGGCTTGAGCACGGCTGCGACGGTCTGGAGCACCGGCGCGGTAGGCGTCTTCGCTGGCTACGGGCAGCTTCTGCTGGCTGGCGAAGCGGCCCTTTTCATTGTCGCCTTCAACTACACGCTTCCTAAGCTTGGATCGTATATCGAAGCCTGGTCTGTGGTCGCACCAGAGCAAGAGCGTATCTACGATATAAAGCTCAAATGCCCAACGGATCATGAAATAGCAGTCCGGGCGGCGCTGCTGCAATCGCTGAACGCCAACAAACTGCAGTTCCGGTCGATAAGAAGCCGCCTGGACGATGGCAACGACGGGATGGAAATCGAAGCGATCGTTTTCACAAGAACCGACCAGGACAGCGTTGTCGAACAACTCGTGGCCCAGCTGAGTTTGAGATCGGACGTTGCGCAAACAAGCTGGTCGAAAACCGACGATGAGACCAACTGAGACGTGAGATAGCGCTCCGTGGGGGAGCATGAGAAGGGCAGTGCAAGAAGCCCGCACCCTCGCCGCTTCAGGGTTCGACTTCGGCAGTGGTGGCATCAGCATCTGGTCGCGACGCGATCAACAGTGCAGCGCTTATCCCGGAAAGGGTCATAGTGCCAAATTGGGGCAGGACGCGCTATCAGCAGCGCTTGCTGCGCTCCACGTATGGTAGTAGAATTTGAGAATATGCTAATTTTTGTAGACTGCTTCCATCCGCCTTGAGTTGTCGAACTTTCTCGGTCCTGTTGGAGACATGTCGATGAAGTTGCATCGTCGAGTTCCGGCGGCATTTCTGATGTTATCGTTCGCAGCTCTGATGTCGATGCCGCAAAACGTGGCGGCACAGGCTGGTCCGTCCGTTGGCGTCCTCACCGTATCGGTCCAGGACGTTTCGCCGAAACACGAATTCGTCGGACGTGTGGAGGCAGTCAATGCCGTCGATATCCGTTCGCGTATCGAAGGCTTCATCGACCAACGTCTTTTTGATGAAGGTCAGCTGATCAGGAAAGATCAGGATCTCTTCCTGATCGACACGCGATCCCTGGAAATAGCGCTGGCGGACGCGAAAGCAGCGCTTGCGAGCGCCCAGGCGACATTGGCCGATGCTCAACGCCGCGTCGCGCGCAATCAATCGCTGAGCAATCAAACCGTATCGCGCGCGACGCTGGAGGAAAGCCAGACCGCTCTTGAAACCGGCCAGGCAAACCTTCTATCGGCACAAGCACGTGTGAGCCAGGCCGAGCTCAATCTCAGCTACGCCCGCATAGTCTCGCCGATCGACGGCCGCATCGGAGCTGCGGAATTGTCGGTCGGAAGCTTCGTCAGCGGCAGTTCAACGGCACTGGCTCGTGTCGTCGAAATGGATCCGATCCGCGTCGTATTCTCGGTGAGCGATCGATCGATCCTCGAACTGCGCGCGACCAGAGGCAATATCGGCAAGGAGGAGCTTGCCGGCAGCTATAAGCCCAGCCTGCGGCTGTCGAACGGCCAACCTTACACGGAGCCGGGAAGGATCGAATTCTTCGGTAACGAAATCGACCCGGCGACGGGAACACTGGCCGTTCGGGCGTTGTTTCCCAATCCGGATGCACTGCTTATTCCAGGTCAGTTCGTAACGGTTGTCATATCGGAAAGGGAAAAGACGCTCCGTCCGGTTGTGCCGCTGGGGGCAGTGCAGCAGGATCGGGACGGCAAATACGTTCTGCTCGTCAACGCGCAGAACGCCGTCGAGCTGCGTCGAATAAAGATTACCCGGCAGATTGGTGGCAGCTGGGCAATAGACGATGGTCTTAAAGGCGGGGAGAAACTGATCGTCGACGGCCTGCAGAACGTCTCGGAAGGCCTCGTCGTCGAGCCCACGGAAGTTTCTCCGCCCGACCGCAGCGCGATCTCGCTCGCGCCCATGGAACCGCATTCGGGTTCAGCGCAATGAACCTTTCGGCGCACTTCATTGCCAGGCCGAGATTTGCAATGGTCATCGCAGTCGTGATGATGATCGCGGGTGGCCTGTCCCTCTTCTTGATACCCGTCGCACAGTTTCCGCAGATCACGCCGCCCGAAGTGCAGGTTACTGCAAGCTATCCCGGCGCGAATGCCAGCGTCATGACCGACAGCGTGGCGGCGCCGATCGAGGATCAGGTGAACGGCGTTGAAGACATGCTCTACATGTCGTCATCAAGCACCAATAACGGCACCTACAGCCTGACGGTTACATTCGCAGCGGGCACGGATCCAGCAATCGCCCAGGTCAACGTGCAAAATCGCGTCGCAATGGCATCGCCGCGGCTTCCCGCTGCCGTTACACAGACAGGCGTCTCGGTCAGAACTCGTTCGTCGAGCATGCTGCTCGGCTTTGCGGTCTACTCGCCGAAGGGCACCAAGGACGATGTCTTCATCAGCAACTATG
>Ga0102587_1000645_pt1 | contig 33412 bp, 30 predicted proteins | sample AraplaF_Col_mTSA_FD_76853 | JGI IMG/M metagenome (GOLD analysis project Ga0102587, IMG submission 76853) | Arabidopsis root microbial communities from the University of North Carolina, USA - plate scrape MF_Col_mTSA (SPADES assembly) (version 2) | ecosystem: Host-associated > Plants > Roots >... | reverse complement strand
TCGCCCAGGAAGCTGTAGCGTGAGAACGCATAGGCGGCCGGCAGGGCCACGGTGATGGAGATCACCGTGTTGATGGCGACGTAGATCAGGCTGTTGATGTAGCCCGAATACCAGGACGGGTCGGTGAAGATGGTCTTGTAGTTGTCCCAGGTGAAGTTCTGGGGAAAGAAGGAAAAGCTGGAAAGGATTTCACCGTTGGTCTTGAAGCTCATATTGACCATCCAGTAGATGGGCAACAAGGCGAACAGGATGTAGGCAATCAGGAACAGTGTGCGTGCCTGGAATTTGGGCTGGTTCATTCGGCGCCCTCCTTCTCCTGCGTGCCCACGCGCTGCATCCAGTTATAGAGGATGAAGCACAGCAGCAGGATGATCAAAAAGTAAATCAGCGAGAAAGCCGCCGCCGGGCCCAGGTCGAACTGGCCGACGGCTTTTTGCGTGAGGTATTGCGAGAGAAAGGTCGTGGCGTTGCCCGGCCCGCCGCCCGTGAGCACAAAGGGCTCGGTGTAGATCATGAAGCTGTCCATGAAGCGCAGCAGCACGGCGATCATCAGCACGCCGCGCATCTTGGGCAGCTGGATGTAGCGGAACACCGCGAACTTGCTGGCGCCGTCTATTCGCGCGGCCTGGTAGTAGGCGTCCGGGATGGAGCGCAGGCCGGCGTAGCACAGCAGGGCCACCAGCGGCGTCCAGTGCCAGACATCCATCATCAGCACCGTCACCCAGGCATGCGTGGCGTTGCCGGTGTAGCTGTAGTCAAAACCCACCTTCTGCAGCATCGCGCCCAGCAAGCCTATGTCGGCCCGGCCGTATATCTGCCAGATGGTGCCGACCACATTCCAGGGAATCAGCAACGACAGCGCGACCAGCACCAGCACCAGCGACGCTTTCCAGCCCTGCGCCGGCATCGACAACGCCAGCGCGATGCCCAGCGGAATCTCCACCGCCAGTACCGCCAGCGAGAAGGTGAGCTGGCGCCACAGCGCCGCGTGCAGTTCCTCGTCACGCATCACGGACGCAAACCACTCGGTGCCGACAAACACGCGCCGCTCCGGCGAGATGATGTCTTGCACCGAATAGTTGACCACCGTCATGAGCGGCAGGATGGCGGAGAAGGCCACGCAAATGATGACCGGCAGCACCAGCAGCCAGGCCTTCTGATTAACGGGTTTGACTGTTCCGCTCATGCTTCCACCAATTCATCATTGAGGTACAGGCAGGTGTGCGGCCCCATGACCTGCAACCAGACCTCTTCGCCGACCTGCGGCACGCGGGAGGCCGGGTTCAAGCGGGCCTTGAGGGTGTGTTCACCAATCCGCGCCGTGAGCATCAAATGCGTGCCGATGTCCTGCACCAGCGTGACGGTGAAGGGCAGCGCCGCCGGGTCGCCGGGCGCGGTCTTCACCACGTATTCGGGGCGCACGCCAAGCTTGAGGTCGCCGCCCGGCAAGGTGCGCCCGGGCGGAAGCGCCAGAGGCCGGTCCGCCACGCGCAGCGCGCCGCCGTCCACCGTGGCCGGCAGGAAGTTCATGCCCGGCGAGCCGATGAAGTGGCCCACAAAGGTATGGCGGGGCCGCTCGAAGAGCGCATCGGCCGAGCCGGTCTGCACCGCGCGGCCGCGTGTCATCACCACCACTTCTTCGGCAAAGGTCAGCGCCTCGACCTGGTCGTGCGTGACATAGATCAGCGTGAGCTTGAGTTCATGGTGGATCTGCTTGAGCTTGCGCCGCAGCTGCCATTTGAGGTGCGGGTCAATCACCGTGAGCGGCTCGTCGAACAGCACCGCCGAAACGTCGGGCCGCACCAGGCCGCGGCCCAGCGAGATTTTTTGCTTGGCGTCAGCCGCCAGGCCGGCTGCGCGCTGGTTGAGCTGGCCGCTCATGTCCAGCATTTCGGCAATTTCGCCCACGCGCTTTTTGATCTGGTCTTCCGGCACCTTGCGGTTGCGCAGCGGAAAGGCCAGGTTCTCGGCCACTGTCATGGTGTCGTAGATCACCGGAAACTGGAACACCTGCGCGATGTTGCGCTGCTGCGGTGTCGCGCACGTCACGTCCACGCCGTCGAACTTGACCGTTCCCTGCGAGGGCACCAGCAGGCCGGACATGATGTTGAGCATGGTGGTCTTGCCGCAGCCCGAGGGGCCCAGCAGCGCATAAGCACCGCCGTCGCGAAAGCTCATGGTGAGCGGCAGCAGCGCGTAATCGCTGTCGTCCCGCGGGTTGGGGCGGTAGGCGTGGGCCAGGTCCAGGTCAATGCGCGCCATAAAACCTCCGCGCGGCGAATGGGAAGAGCGATTTCATGCGAGGCCTCCCCTGCGGCCGGGCGCCAGCAGCAGCGCGCCTTCGGCATCAAACACATAAACCTGCGCCGGGTCCAGGTACAGCGTGACGGATGCGCCCAGGTCGAAGTAGTGCACGCCTGTCAATTGCGCCACCAGTTCGCCCACGGCCGTCGCCACGTGGACAAAGGTGTCGGAGCCTGAAATCTCGGCCAGCTCGACCTTGCCCGGCAGCGCCACGTCGCCTTCGCGCGCCGTGATACGCAGCGCGCTGCCGCGAACCCCGGCCGTGAAAGAGGCCAGGCGGCTGGCAGGCGCTTCGGGCAGTTTGAGGGCCAACGCCGGGCCGCCCGCCAGCTGCAGGCCTTGCGCGGCGGGCAGTGCCGCGATGAGGTTCATAGGTGGGTCGCTGAAAGCCCGCGCCACGCGCAGTGACTGCGGCGCGTGGAAAACCTCGGCCGTCGGGCCGTACTGCAGCAGCTCACCGCCGTCCATCACCGCGGTATAGCCGCCCAGCAGCAGGGCCTCGCCGGGCTCGGTGGTGGCGTAGATCACCGTGGAGTCTCCGGCGGCAAACAGCTGGGTCAGCTCTTCGCGCAATTCCTCACGCAGCTTGTAGTCCAGGTTGACCAGCGGCTCGTCCAGCAGCATCAGGGGCGCGCCCTTGGCCAGCGCGCGCGCCAGGGCGACGCGCTGCTGCTGCCCGCCGGAGAGCTCCGCCGGGTAGCGGTCCAGGAACATGTCGATGTGCAGGCGCTCGGCCAGGCTTCGCACCTTCTGGTCAATGTCTTTTTCGCCGCGCAGCTTGAGCGGCGAGGCAATGTTGTCGGCCACGCGCAGCGAGGGGTAGTTGATGAACTGCTGATACACCATGGCGACATTGCGCTCGCGCACCGGCATGCCGGTCACGTCGGCGCCATTGACCAGGACCCTTCCGTGCGTGGGAACGTCCAGGCCGGCCATGATGCGCATCAGGCTGGTCTTGCCGGCCTGCGTGGCGCCCAGCAACACCGTGACCTCCCCGCTGCGGGGCGCCAGGCTCATGTCGTACAGCCACTGCTCGGCGCCGACCTTTTTGCTGATCTGGTCCAGGGACAGCTGCATCACGCGGCTCCTCCGCCCGGCACGGAGGCTGCGTCAGCCAGGAAATTGAAGACGGTCAACAAAAGAAACACTCCCTGAGGAAGCTGCGGACAGGTTGATGGAGAACACCATGAACTTCGGCTTGAAGTTCGGTTTTTTTCTATTTTTCTTCCTTTGTGATTGTTTTATCTAATTGTTTACCCTTATCTGTTTCCTTTTGTTTCGATATAAAGTTTATTTCAAGCCTTTCATCGGTCATCCTTAGGTCCTTTTAATTCCGCTCTCTCAGACTCTGGATCCGCGTGAACTCCAATCCCAGGCAAATCAAGCTTCTTGACGTGGTCCGTGCCCATGGCTCGGCCTCCGTGGAACAACTCGCCGAGAAGCTCGACGTCACCCTGCAGACCGTCAGGCGGGACGTGCAGCGCCTGTCCGAAGCCGGCCTGCTGACCCGCTTTCACGGCGGCGTGCGCGTGCCCACGTCCACCATTGAAAACATCGCGCATCGCCAGCGCGAAAGCCTCAATGCCGAAGGCAAGGCGCGCATCGCCGAGGCTGTAGCCAGGCGCATTCCCAACGACTGTTCGCTGATCCTCAACATCGGCACGACCACCGAAGCCGTCGCCAAAGCCTTGCTGAACCACAAAGGGCTGCGCGTCATCACCAACAACCTCAATGTGGCCGCCATCCTGTGCGGCAACACTGACTGCGAGGTCATCGTGGCCGGCGGCGTGGTCCGCGCGCGCGACCGCGGCATCGTGGGCGAGGCAGCGGTGGACTTCATTCGCCAGTTCCGCGTCGACATCGCCGTCATCGGCATTTCGGGCATAGAGCCCGACGGCACGCTGCGCGACTTCGACTACCGCGAAGTCAAGGTCGCTCAGACCATCATCGAGCACGCGCGTGAAGTCTGGCTGGCCGCCGACAGCAGCAAGTTCAACCGCCCTGCCATGGTCGAGCTGGCCAGGCTTTCGCAGATCGACCGGCTGTTCACCGACATGCCGCCGCCCGAACCCTTCCCGGCCCTGCTGGAGGAAGCGGACGTGAACTGCGAAGTGGCCAAGGCTTGAGCCCCCTCACAGAATCAGCAGTTTTCATACACTCCAGCGCATGACTTACCTCCTTGCCCTCGACCAGGGAACCTCGAGTTCCCGCAGCATCGTGTTTGACGAACACGGCCACATCGTGGCCCTGGCGCAGCAGGAGCTGCCGCAGATTTACCCCAGGCCCGGCTGGGTCGAGCACGACCTCATGGAGATCTGGCGTACCCAGCTGGCCACGGCGCGCGAGGTGCTGGCCAAGGCCAACATCAAGGCCAGTGACATCCGCGCGCTGGGCATCACCAACCAGCGTGAAACCACGGCCGTCTGGAACCGCAAGACCGGCCAGCCCATCCACCACGCCATCGTCTGGCAGGACAGGCGCGCCGAAACCACCTGCGCCGAGTTGCGCGAGCAAGGCAAGGAACAACTGATCCAGTCCAAGACCGGGCTGCTCATCGATGCCTATTTTTCAGGCACCAAGCTCAAGTGGCTGCTCGACAACGTGCCCGGCGCGCGGGCCCAGGCAGAGCGCGGCGAACTGGCTTTCGGCACCATCGACAGCTGGCTGATGTGGCAGCTCACCGGCGGCACGCTGCACGCTACCGACGTCAGCAACGCGTCGCGCACCATGCTGTTCAATGTGCACACCAACCAGTGGGACGAGGAGTTGCTCGATTTGCTGGGCATCCCGGCCTCGCTGATGCCCCAGGTGCTGCCGTCCAGCGCACATTACGGCGAAGTGCGGCCCGACCTGCTGGGCCACGCCATCGCCATGGGCGGGGTCGCCGGTGACCAGCAAAGCGCCCTCTTCGGCCAGGCCTGCTTCAAGGCCGGCATGGCCAAAAACACCTACGGCACCGGCTGCTTCATGCTGATGCACACGGGCGGGCAATTCCAGACGTCCCGCAACGGTCTCCTGACGACCAGCGCGGCGCAGATATCCGCCCAGACCCAGTTCGCCATTGAAGGCAGCGTGTTCGTGGGCGGCGCCGTGGTGCAGTGGCTGCGCGACGGCCTGCATGCCATCAAGGGCAGCGCCGAGGTCCAGGCACTGGCTGAAAGCGTGCCCGACTCGGGCGGCGTGATGATGGTGCCGGCCTTCACCGGCCTGGGCGCGCCCTACTGGAAACCCGATGCGCGCGGTACCATCACCGGCCTGACGCGCGGAACCACTGTCGCCCACATCGCGCGCGCAGCCCTCGAAAGCATTGCCTACCAGAGCGCCGCCCTGCTGCAGGCCATGAGCCGTGACGCGGTCGGCGCCGGCGCCGCGCCCGTGGCCGAGCTGCGCGTGGACGGCGGCGCCTGCGTCAACGACCTGCTGATGCAGTTCCAGGCCGACCTGCTGGGCATACCGGTGATCCGCCCCGCCGTGATTGAAACCACGGCACTGGGCGCCGCCTACCTGGCGGGGCTCTCCAGCGGGGTATACCGCAGCATCGATGAGCTGTCGGGCATGTGGCGCGCCGAGCGCAAATTCCTGCCCACCCTGGGTGCGGACCGGGCGGCCGAGCTGATGGCGCGCTGGGAGCAGGCGGTCAGGCAGACCGTGTTGCAGTAAGGCTGTCACATTTCCCCGCCAATGCGGCCGCTAGACTGGCTGCATGAATATCCCTGCCAAGTTCCTTTCCAGGCGTCGCCTGCTCGCAGGAACCGGCGCCGCCGCCGTGCTGGGCCTGGCCGGCTGCGCGGCGCCGTTGCCTGTGCCGGCACCCGGCCAACCGCCTCGCGCGCGCCTGAGGTTGATCGGTGAATCGCACATTGCACACCGCCTGCAGTTTCAGGGCAGCACCGTGGGCGGGCTGTCGGGCATGGACTACGACCCCGCCGCCGACCGCTATTACCTGATCAGCGATGACGGCTCCAGCATCAATCCCGCGCGCTTTTACACCGCGCGCATCGCGCTGGGCATGGACAGCCTGGGCACGCCCGAGCTGCAGGGCGTGGCCACGCTGCGCCAGGCCGACGGCAGTGCCTACCCCTCAGCCTTGCAGGGCGGGCCGGTGCCCGACCCGGAAGCCATACGCTGGCGCGCGGCCGGCAACACCCTGCTGTGGACCAGCGAAGGCCACGCGCCCACGGGTACCGCGCCCTGGCTGCGTGAAGCACGTCCCGACGGCAGCTTTATTCGCGAGTTTGCCCTGCCGGCGATGTTCAACTTCCAGGCCGGTGCGGGGCCGCGCGGCAACTTGGCGCTTGAAGGCCTGGCGCTGGCACCCGATGGCCGCACGGCCTGGATCGCCATGGAAAACGCCTTGCTGCAGGACGGCCCCGTGCCCACCGTGCAGGCGCCGGGTGGGCCTTGCCGTTTCACCGAAATCGACCTTTCCAGCGGCAAGGCCCTGCGGCAGATTGCCTATGTGCCCGACGCCATACCGCGCGCGCCTGTGCCGCCCACGGCCTTCGCCGACAACGGCGCGGCGGAAATCCTGATGCTGGATGCCGAACGCATGCTGGTGCTGGAGCGGGCCTATATGGCGGGCTGGGGCGACGGGGCCGGCAACTCCCTGCGCCTGTACCTGATCGACACGCGCCAGGCCTCCGACACGCTGAATCTTCCCGCGCTGCTGCCGGGCGCTTACAGGCCGGCCGGCAAGACCCTGCTGGCCGATTTTTCGGCCTTTACCGGCTCCGGCGCCGGGCCGCGGCTCAAACGGCTGGACAATACCGAAGGCATGAGCTGGGGCCCGGTGCTTCCGAATGGGCGCCGCAGCCTGATGTTCATCAGCGACGACAATTTCAGCGCACGGCAAGTCACCCAGTGGCTGGCCTTTGAATTTTTGGACTGACAACGCATGACTTCCACACCTTCCGCAAACACCGAACACATCGCCTTCATAGGCGGCGGCAACATGGCCAGCGCCATCATCGGCGGCCTGCTCAAGCAGGGCCTGCCTGCCGGCCAGATCCAGGTGGTCGAGCCCTTTGCCGAGCAGCGCGCCAGGCTCACGCAGCAGTTCGGCGTGCAGGCCCTAGAAACCTCGGGCGCCGGGCTGGCCTCCGCAGGGCTGGTCGTCTGGGCCGTCAAGCCCCAGGTCTTCAAGGAAGCGGCGCTGCAAACGCGCGCCCACACCCAGGGCGCGCTGCACCTGAGCGTGGCGGCCGGCGTGCGCTCGGGCAGCATCGCCCAGTGGCTGGGCACGGAGCGTGTGGTGCGCGCCATGCCCAACACGCCGGCGCTGGTCGGCAAGGGCATGACGGCCCTGTTCGCCCGCAAAGCCGCCGGCGATGCCGACAGGCAAATGATCGAAAAAGTGCTCAAACCCACCGGCGAATGCCTGTGGCTCGCCGAGGAAACCCAGCTCGACGCGGTGACCGCGCTGTCGGGCTCCGGCCCGGCCTATGTGTTTTATTTCATCGAGGCCATGATCGAGGCCGGCGTCGGCATGGGCTTGCCCGCCGCGCAGGCGCGCCAGCTCGCGATAGGCACTTTTGTGGGCGCTTCCGCGCTGGCGCACGCATCGGACGACCCGCCGCAGGAGCTGCGCGCGCGGGTCACCTCCAAGGGCGGGACCACTTACGCCGCGCTGACATCCATGGAGCAGGACGGCGTCAAGGCGCAGTTCATGCGCGCCATCGAGGCCGCCCGGCAACGCGCCACCGAGCTGGGCAATGAATTCGGCGGCGCCTGAATGTAAGCAGCCGCAGGCGCGTCAACCGCCCGGTTGTGGCAGGCGTTGAACACGGGCGTACGTGCAGCTTGTCTTGGTCCACGCACTGTGGGACACTCCCGGCGGCATCCGCTTTACATCTTTTCCAACATCCGGAGCTTCACATGAACAAAGTACTGTCCACCCTCATCAGCGCAGCCGTCCTCGCCATGCCCCTGGCCGTGGTTTCCACGTCCGCATCGGCCCAAGCCGCTGCTCCCGCTGCAGCACCAGCTGCAGCACCCGCACCTGCAGCAGCCCCTGAGAAGAAGGCCGCCGCTCCCGCCAAGGCAAAGGCCAAGAAGGCCAAGCGCAAGGCAAAGGCTAAAAAGGCCGCCGTCTGATCAGCCCACGCTGACGCAAAAAAGCCCGCTCCAAGCGGGCTTTTTTGTGGGCGCTTGCTTGTTCGACCGAATCAGCGGCCCAGGTAAGACAGGGCAATTCCCGCAAAAATCGCAAAACCCAGCCAGTGGTTGAGCCGAAAAGCCTTGAAGCAGTCCTCGCGCTCCCGCTTGCGAATCAGCCAGCCGTGCCACAAGGCCTGCAGCAGGGCCACGGCCATGCCAATCCAGAAAACAGGCGATTGCCACACCATGTCCGGCACGGCCCAAGCCCAGACCACGAGATAGGCGGCGTAACAAAACATCACCGCTGCCACGTCAAACCGGCCCAGCGTGATGGCCGAGGTTTTCATGCCGATCTTGAGGTCGTCGTCACGGTCCACCATGGCGTATTCGGTGTCGTACGCTACCACCCAGAACAGGTTGCCCAGCAGCAGCACCCAGGCCAGCAGCGGGACCCGCGACTGCACGGCCGCAAAGGCCATGGGAATGCCAAAACTGAAGGCCACGCCCAGCACGGCCTGCGGCATGGAGACATAGCGCTTGGCGAAGGGGTAAACCAGCGCAATCACCAGCGCAGCGAAGGACCAGGCGATGGTGGTGGCATTGGTGGTGAGCACCAGGCCAAAGGCCAGCAGCGCCAGCACCGCGCCCACGATAAGCGCCTCCCGCACCGGCATCGCGCCGCTGGTGACCGGCCGCTGGGCCGTGCGCTTGACGTGGCGGTCGAAGTCCCGGTCGGCCACATCGTTGACGCAGCAGCCCGCGCTTCGCATCAGGATGGTTCCCAACGTGAACACCGCCAGCAGGTGCCAGCCCGGAAAGCCGTGCGAAGCCAGCCACAGCGCCGACAGCGTGGGCCACAGCAGCAGCAGCCAGCCGGCCGGCCGGTTCCAGCGGATCAGTTGAAGGTAAAGATCGAGCTTGCGCCTTAACAGGCCGGGAGGCACGTCACTCTTCCAGGAGGGAGCGCAGCATCCAGGCGGTCTGCTCGTGCACCGTGAGGCGCTGCGTCAGCAGATCGGCCGTCGGCTCGTCACCGGCCTTGTCGGCCAGCGGGAAGAGTTCGCGCGCGGTGCGTGCCACGGCTTCATGGCCCTGCACCAGGATGCGCACCATCTCCAGCGCCTTGGGCGGCACCACCGGCACATCGGGAATCGAGGCCAGCTTGCCGAACTGCGCATAAGAGCCCGGTGCGGGATGGCCCAGCGAGCGGATGCGCTCGGCGACCGGGTCGACCGCGGCCCAAAGCTCGGTGTACTGCGTCATGAACATCAGGTGCAGCGTGTTGAACATGGGCCCCGTCACGTTCCAGTGGAAGTTGTGGGTGGTCAGGTACAGCGTGTAGGTATCGGCCAGCAGGCGGCTCAGGCCCTTGGCGATGGCCGCGCGGTCTTTTTCACTGATGCCGATGTTGATGGACGGTGCGGGCTTTGCGGCGGATTTGCCGGTAGGCTTGGCGGAAGACTTGGCCATGGTGTTTCCTTCTTGAGATATTCGGATTCAGGGATAACTTTAACGAAATCAGGGCGAGGGCCACAACAGCAGCCCTCAATGCGCGTCATAGGCGCAATTCAAGACAGACGCATGACGCCGGGCAGCTCACAAGCGTAGATGGCATTGCGCAGCGCAGCAATGGCTTCATAGCGCGTGAAGCTGCGCCGCCAGGCCAGTACCACGCGCCGGCTCGGCACGTCGCCTTCAAAGGGCAGGTATTTGATGAAGGAAGGCTGTTCGGCCGGCGTACCGTTGCGGGCCGCCACAGCCTTTCCCTTGGCGGGCTTTTTGGAGGCTTGTTCCAGCAGCGCCTCCCTGGGCACGCCCAGGCGCGGCACCAGCGTGATGCCCATGCCCGCGGCCACCATGTGCTTGATGGTCTCCAGCGAAGAGCCTTCAAAGCTCTTGCGTATGCCCTCGGTGCTGCTGGAAAAGCGCGCGAACTCGGGGCAAACCTCCAGCACGTGGTCGCGAAAGCAATGGCCGGTGCCCAGCAGCAGCATGGTTTCCTTCTTGAGCTCCTCGGCCGTCACGCCATCGCGCGCGGCCAGCGCATGGCCGTTAGGCACGGCCGCCATGAAGGGCTCGTCATACAGCGGCGCGATCGCCAGGTTGGCGTCGGGAAAGGGCTCGGCCAGGATGGCGCAGTCGATTTCGCCGGTGCGCAGCTCCTCGAGCAACTTGACGGTGAAGTTCTCCTGCAGCATCAGCGGCATCTGCGGCGTCATCGCGATCGCCTGGCGCACCAGGTCAGGCAGAAGATAGGGGCCGATCGTGTAAATGACCCCCAGGCGCAGCGCGCCGGCCAGCGGGTCCTTGCCGCGCTTGGCGATTTCGCGGATGTTGTCGGCCTGCTCGAGCACGCTCTGGGCCTGGCGCACGATCTCCTCGCCCAGCGGGGTGACCGTGATTTCATTGGCGTTGCGCTCAAACAGCTTGACCTGCAGCTCTTCCTCCAGCTTCTTGATGGCCACGCTGAGCGTGGGCTGAGAAACATGGCAGGCATCGGCGCCCTTGCCGAAATGCTTTTCCCGGGCAACGGCGACGATGTATTTGAGTTCGGTCAGCGTCATGGGCCTATTGTCTACTTTTTGAGGGAGGCCGGCACCAGTGTCTTAGCCGGACGCCTAATAGAACCAATGATAGATTTGCGACTGGTTGCACGTTTGGAGGCGACTGCAAGGCTTACTTTCAATGATCCGACTTACTACCAGATTGTCTTTCGCAACGCTCTTTTTCGGCTTATGGGGGTCCGTTCAAGCCGGAACAAGCGACCCCGCAGGAATCGCGGAGGGAATCTTTGTCATTGTGATTGGAGGCATTCTTGTCGTTGTATTTGGGACGCATGCGGCAGCCGGACTGATCTTCAAGGGGAAGCTCAGAATTCCCGCACTACTTGTCGTAGTGGCTTTCTGGGGCTGGCTTTATCAAGTCAAAATCGCCATGCCCAACAGAGCACGTACGGAGGAGACCAATTTTCGGACGAGTGCATGGAGGCAGTGCGAAAGCGACTTGGCAAATCTCGAAGCGAGTTACCCGGTTGATGGCGTGCTGGATGAAGCGGCGTCTTTACGCAAACGCCACGTGCTTCAACTGTTGTCTGAGCGGAAATTGAATTTTGTTGAATTCAAAGTACAGCAATTTGAGGGCGACCGGCCCAGGATTGCTTACGCGGACGGTGAGGGGGAAAATTCATGGGAAACGAGCCAAGCTGTAGGTTCGTTTGTCCGTATTGAACTGGGAAAATTCGGCGATCCAGGCTGCGACAAGAGTCTCGTTTACGGAGTGGAAGGTAAAACCCAGAGACCTCCCTTTCTGCCCGATACCTGCTTCAAGACATCTTTTCCCGAAGCCCCGACAGCTCGGTACGTGATCACTCACAAGACGGGTGGCCATCCGGCAAATCCCAAATTCAATGTGTGGCAACTGGTAGATCGTCAACAAGCCAAGGTCATGGCACAGCTGGCCACGGTCAACCCGCCTGAGCACGCTTCGTCAGATCGGCATTTGTCCAGCCCTTCCTCCCGCCTGCTTTCGGATTGCCGTTCGCCCCATACCCTTTTGGCTGACCGGCTCGTAGGTGCTGATCAAAGTATCGCGGGACATCCACAGCTAGTCAGCATAACGACCGTTCAAGCGAGTGTGTCACCACAGTCACTGGACATAAAAGTCAGCAGTGCCCCTAAAGTTCAAGCAACCGCGGAATTGACTGCTTTGAACGAAGAGGAAGATCGTCAAATTTTTCAGCCCGATATTGCAAAACAAGGATGGATTAATGCTGTAGATCAAGCGAAACGAACCGGGTGGGGAGCGTATGGACCACAACTACTAGATTGGAAAAATCGCCAGCTGATCACACTGCGGCTGATGGAGGGAAATGCCTACCCTTGGGCCTCCAACAGCGGTGACGACGGATTTTGGGTTCGATCCACCGGGCCCGATTGGTACCAGCTCCCTGACAATTTGATCGCCCGGTATAGCGCTGATGGACAGCTTCTATGGACGGCATCGGTCGTCGGCACTGAAGTTGAGGTATTGCCCGAGGGTTGTCAGATGATCCCTTACGCAATGACCTTTGATGCGAGGTTCGTTTCACTTCACAAACCCTGCCGAAACGTCAAGTCAACCCGGGAAGAACTGGTCTGGAGAATCAAACGGACAGACTTGCCCAAAAAAGTCTCGCAAATCGTCCCGAGTCCGCCATAACCTCCTTGCGTGCGACCTTCAGGCCTTGAGGTATTCGGCCTTGCCACCCAGCCAGCGCTGGATGTGCCGATGCGCGAGTTCCGCATGCCGGTCCAGCATGGTGGGCGCCAGCTCGCGCGCCCAGGCCAGCAGTTCAGTGTCAGTGGCCAGGTCGGCAAAGCGCAGCAGCGGCGCCCCCGACTGCCGGGCGCCCAGGAACTCACCCGGCCCGCGGATTTCGAGGTCGCGCCGGGCGATCTCGAAGCCGTCATTGGTCTGCGCCATGGCTTTGAGGCGCTCGCGCGCCATCTCGCCTAGCCGGGGCGCGTCGCCGGTCGAATACAGCAGCACGCAGGCCGAGGCCGCCGCGCCGCGCCCGACCCGGCCGCGCAGCTGGTGCAACTGACTGAGGCCGAAGCGCTCGGCGTGCTCTATCACCATCAGCGAGGCATTGGGCACGTCCACGCCCACCTCGATGACGGTGGTGCTGACCAGCACGCCCATTTGGCCGCCCGTGAACAACGCCATGACGGCTTTTTTCTCGGCCAGCGGCATGCGCGAATGCAGCAGACCCACCATCACGCCGGGCAGCGCGGAGCTCAACGCTTCGTGGGTTTGCGTCGCGTTGACCAGGTCGATGGACTCGCTTTCCTCAATCAGCGGGCAGACCCAGTAGATCTGCCGCCCTTCGGCAAGCTGGCCGCGTATGCGCGTGATCACCTCGTCGCGCCGCGCATCGCTGACCACCTTGGTCACGATGGGCGTTCGGCCGGGCGGCAGCTCGTCGATGGTGGAGACGTCCAGGTCGGCGTAGTAGCTCATGGCCAGGGTGCGCGGGATGGGCGTGGCGGTCATCATGAGCAAATGAGGTTCTTGCCCGCCTTCCGTCATCTTGCTGCGCAGGGCCAGGCGCTGGGCCACGCCGAAGCGGTGCTGTTCATCGATGATGGCGAGCGCCAGGTTCTTGAACTTCACCTTGTCCTGGATCACCGCGTGCGTGCCCACCACCAGGCCGGCGTCGCCGCTCTCAATCATGGCCAGCATCTCGCGCCGTTCTTTCGCCTTCTGGCTGCCGGTCAGCCAGGCGGTCTTGATGCCCAGGGGCTCCAGCCAGCCGATCAGCTTGCGAAAATGCTGTTCGGCCAGAATTTCGGTAGGCGCCATCAGCGCACACTGCCAGCCCGCGTCGATACAGCGGGCGGCGGCCAACGCCGCCACCACGGTCTTACCGGCGCCCACGTCGCCTTGCAGCAGGCGGTGCATGGGGATGTTTTTCTTCAGGTCCGCCTCAATCTCGCCGCACACGCGCTGCTGCGCCGCGGTAAGCCGGAAGGGCAGGCGCTCCAGCAACTGCTCTTCCAGCGTGCATTGCGGGCCGCGCATGGCGGGACCCGTGAGCGCGGGCGCGCGCATGGCCGCGCGTATGCGCCTGGCCTGCAGCTGCGACAGCTGCTGGGCCAGCAGTTCCTCCGCTTTCAGGCGCTGCCAGGCCGGGTGGCTGCGGTCTTCCAGCGTGGCCAGCGAGGCATCGGGTGTCGGGTGGTGCAAAAACCGCAGCGCGTCGCGCAGGCTCCACTCAAGCTGCGGCGCGTTCCTGCCGAAGAACTCGGCGGGGATCGTCTCGCGAAGGTCGGCGCGAGACAGCCCGCTGAGCACCGCCTTGCGCAAATAGTTCTGCGGCAGGCCCGCCACCGTGGGATACACCGGCGTCAGCGCGCCCGGCAACTCGCCCCCGGCCAGCTGGAAGCTCGGATGGATCATTTCGCGGCTGACAAAACCGCCGCGCACCTCGCCGCGCACCCGTACGCGCGCGCCCACGCTGAGCGTTTTCTGGTGGGCCGGGTAGAAATTGATGAAGCGCAAGGTGCAGGTGTCGCTGCCGTCGTCCACCGTCACGCGCAGCTGGCGGCGCGGGCGGAAGGTGATGTCGCTGCGCGTCACCACCCCCTCGATCTGCGCCAGGTCGCCGTCCCGGGTGTCGGCCAGGCGCACGATGCGGGTTTCGTCCTCATAGCGCAGGGGCAGATGCAGGGCCAGGTCGATGTCGCGGCGCAGGCCCAGTTTTTCCAGGGCTTTCTGTGCCGGCGACTTGGCGGGGGCTTTTTCAGCCCGGGGCGGGGGTGCGGCCGGCGCCCCGGCCACGGCCTCGGGCGGGGCGGTCTTGCGGGCGGGGGCTCCAGGTGGCGGCATGGGACAATTGTGCCTTCATGAACATGAAGATGAAGACGCATTTCACCCTCGGCGATTTTGATTTCACGCTGCCCGAAGAACTCATAGCCCAACACCCCGCCGCCCAGCGCAGCGCCTCGCGCCTGCTTGACGGGCGCGCAAGCCAGCCGGCGGACCGGCGCTTCACCGAACTTCCCGGCCTGCTGTCGCCGGGCGACCTCCTGGTCTTCAACGACACCAAGGTCGTCAAGGCCCGCCTTTTCGGGCAGAAAGCCAGCGGCGGCAAGCTGGAACTGCTGATAGAGCGCGTTCTGTCGCCGCACGCCGATGCCGGCCACGAAGTCGCCGCCCACATGAAGGTCAGCAAGAAGCCGCTGCCGGGCGCGGTGCTGCAGATGGAAGGGGGCTTTACCGCCACCCTGCTGGGCCGCTGGCCCGAGGAGCATGGGCCGCTGTACCGTTTTCGCCTGAGCAGCGACCCTTACGCGCTGATGGCGCAGCACGGCCATGTGCCGCTGCCGCCCTACATCACCCACAGCGATTCCGCCGACGATGAACAGCGCTACCAGACAGTGTTCGCCAAAAACCCGGGCGCAGTGGCCGCGCCCACGGCCGCGCTGCATTTTGACGAAGCCGTGCTGGCCGAGCTGGAGGCGCGCGGCATCGAGCGCGCCAGCGTGACCCTGCATGTGGGCGCGGGCACCTTCCAGCCCGTGAAGGCCGAAAACATCGCCGAGCACACCATGCACTTCGAACGCTTTGAGGTGCCCCCGGCCACGCGTGAGGCCATCGCCGCCTGCAAGGCGCGCGGCGGCCGCGTGGTGGCCGTGGGCACCACCACGGTCCGTGCGCTGGAGTCGCACGCCAAATTCGGCCCGGAATGCAATGACACCAACATCTTCATCACGCCGGGCTTTGAATTCGCCGTGGTCGACATGTTGCTGACCAACTTCCACCTGCCCAAAAGCACCTTGATGATGCTGGTCAGCGCGTTTTCGGGCTACGAGCACATCATGGCGCTGTACCGGCATGCCATTGCCCAGCGCTACCGCTTTTTCAGCTACGGCGACGCCATGCTGCTTGCACGAAAAAGCCCCTGACGGGCGCCCTGGGCCGGCGGCCTACACCTGCGACAATCACGAGATGCTCGAATTTGAAGTTCTGAAGACCGATACAAGCCCGAACGACAAGGCCGGCGCCTACCTCGGTTCCTACGCCCGGCGCGGCAAACTGACGCTCAACCACGGCGTGGTGCAGACCCCCATCTTCATGCCGGTCGGCACCTACGGCACGGTCAAGGGCGTGATGCCCCAGTCCTTGCACGACATGGGCGCGCAGATCATCCTGGGCAACACCTTCCACCTCTGGATGCGGCCCGGCCTGGACGTGATGCAGCAGTTCGGCGGCCTGCACAAGTTTGAAAGCTGGAACAAGCCCATCCTGACCGACAGCGGAGGCTTCCAGGTCTGGTCGCTGGGCGAGATGCGCAAGATTTCCGAAGAAGGCGTGAAGTTCGCCTCGCCCGTCAACGGCGACAAGCTCTTCCTGACACCCGAAATATCGATGCAGATCCAGACGGTGCTCAACAGCGACATCGTGATGCAGTTCGACGAGTGCACGCCCTACGACACCAAGGGCCATATCACCACCGAAAGCGAAGCGCGCAGTTCGATGGAGCTGAGCTTGCGCTGGGCCAAACGCTGCATCGCGGAATTCAACAAACTGGAAAACCCCAACGCGCTCTTCGGCATCGTGCAGGGCGGCATGTTTGAAAACCTGCGCCAGGAGTCGCTGGATGCCCTGGTCGAACTCGACCTGCCCGGTTATGCAATCGGCGGCGTCAGCGTGGGCGAGCCCAAGGAAGAAATGCAGCGCATCATGGCGCACACGCCGCACCGCCTGCCGGCCAACAAGCCGCGCTACCTGATGGGCGTGGGCACGCCCGAAGACCTGGTCGAGGGCGTGGCCGCCGGCGTCGACATGTTCGATTGCGTGATGCCGACGCGCAATGCGCGCAACGGCCACATGTTCACGCGCTTCGGCGACCTGAAAATCCGCAATGCGCGCTACAAGACCGAAGACCAGCCGGTGGACGCGACCTGCAGCTGCTACACCTGCAAGAATTTCTCGCGCGCCTATATGCACCACCTGGACCGCTGCGGTGAAATGCTGGGCCCCATGCTGTCCAGCATCCACAACCTGCACTACTACCTGAACCTGATGCAGGAAGTGCGCGACGCGCTGGATGCCGGCCGCTTTGGTGAATTCAGCGCGCAGTTCCGCGCCGACCGGCAGCGGGGGGTGTAATGAATATCAAGCTGCAGCGCTGGATTGACCGCTGGGTCGGCATACCGCTCTGTGCCGCGGTATCGGGCATCGATGCGGTGGTGCGGCAATTCCGTCCCGCCTCCGGCACCGACCAGGCGCCGCGCGCCATCGTGGTCATCCTGCTGTCCGAAATGGGCAGCCTGGTGCTGGCCCATGAGATGTTCGCGCAGCTCAGGCAGCGTTACCCTGGTGCGCCGCTGCACGCCCTGCTGTTCGGCAAGAACCGTGAGATCCTGGACCTCATGCAGGTGGTGGACCCGGCCAATGTGCACACGGTGGACGACAAGTCGCTGGGCGGCCTGCTGTCCAGCCTGTGGAAGGCGATTGGCGAACTGCGCCGCGCCAATGTCGACGTGGCGATTGACTGCGAGCTGTTCTCGCGCATCAGCAGCCTGCTGTCTTACGCCAGCGGCGCGCGCATCCGCGTGGGTTTTCACCGCCACACGCAGGAAGGCCTGTACCGCGGCTCGCACATCAACCGGCCGGTGCCCTACAACCCTTACCACCACATCAGCGCGCAGTTCCTGACGCTGGCGCGTGCCATCGATTCGACCGCCGTGCCCAAATCCAAGCTGCCGGCCAACCTCGCCATCACAGGCGCCACCAAACCGCCGCCGCATGTGCAACTGGAGCCGGCGCTGGTGCCGGGCATACAGGCCCGCCTCGCGCAGGACTTCCCCGCGATTGCTGGCAAGCCCCTGGTGCTGGTCTACCCCGGCGGCGGCATTTTGCCGATACGCGCCTGGCCGCTGGATTCCTATACCGCGCTGTGCCAGGGCCTGGTGGCCGACGGCTGCGCCGTGGCGGTGATCGGCCTGAAAGACGACCAGGCGTTGGCGCGGCAGCTGGTGGCCGATGTGCAGGCCGCTTTCCCGGGCAGCCCGACCAGCTCCGTGATCGACCTCACTGGCTACACGCGCTCGATTTCCGAGCTGCTGGCGCTGTTCCATGTGGCGCGGTTGCTGGTCACCAACGACGGCGGCCCGGGCCAGTTCGCCGCGCTCACGCCGATCTGGACGCTAATGCTGTTCGGCCCCGAAACCCCGGGCCTGTATGCGCCGCTCACGCCGCAATGCCATTCCTTCTACAGCCAGTGGCCCTGCTCCCCCTGCCTGACCGCCTACAACCACCGCTCCTCCTACTGCGATGGCGACAACCAGTGCCTGAAGGTCATCGCGCCCGACACCGTGCTGGCCAAGGCGCGCGAGTGCCTGGCGGCGCCCTGAATCCAAGGTCCTGATGTCCACACTCCGATCCTTTGCCGAGGCCGTCATCCGGCGCCTGCCCGAGCGCCTGCAGCCCATGGTGCGCTGGCGCTTCATCAAGTTCGGCGTGGTGGGCGCCAGCGGCACGGTGGTCAACGTGGCGGTGCTGTACCTTGCGCAGGAGTACCTGTTCAGCTGGATCGTGGACTTCCATGACCGGCTCAACTACTCCATCGCGCTGGCGATCACCGTTGCCACCATCAGCAACTTCTACTGGAACCGCCGCCTGACCTGGCGCGACCGCCGGCACGAAGTCCATCATTCGGCGCTGTTCCTGTTTTCCAAGTACGTGATGGCGGCCGGCCTGGCCATCGTGCTGCAGTCGCTGCTGACCAAGTGGCTGGCGCTGCACATGCATTACCTGCTGGCCAATGTGCTGGCCATCGCGGTGTCCAGCGTCTGCAATTTTGTGGCCAATGACCGCATGACTTTCCGCCGCCGGCGCGCCAAAATCGGGGCCGACACGGCTGCGCACACACCGCCCAACGACATCCATGACAAGCCCTGAGCCCCTGAAATCACGCCTGCCCGCCCATCGCATCTGGATAGGGCTGGCCCTGCTGGTGGCCCTGGGCTATCTGTTCGGCCTGGGCGGCGACCACATTCCGCGCAATGGCGACGAGCTGGTCTATGCCCACATCGCGCGGCTGACGGCGGACACAGGCAAATGGCTGCCTCTGGTCAGCTCCTACGACTTCATGCGCAACACCAAGCCGCCCGTGCTGTTCTGGCAGGCCATGGTGGCCGGTGGCTGGGGCGAGCACTGGACGCTGCTCAACCTGCGCCTGCCCAGCATTGCCTACACCTGGGCCATCGCGTTGATGACGGCATTGCTTACCTGGAAGATCATCCGCGGCGAAACCGCACCGGCGGACCGCCGCCGCCATGCGCTGGCCATGGGCGCCATCGCGGCCATCGTCTACCTGTCTTTCTTCAGCACCTACCGCTACGGCAGGCCCTACCTGACCAGCGCGCCTGAAACCTTCTGGCTGTTCGGCGTGTTTTTTGCGGTGGCCTGGTCGCCGGCGAAGCTGCTGGCCTCGCGCTGGAAGTTTCCCTTGCTGGCGGGCATCGCCATCGGCATAGGCTGCCTTTACAAGTCGTTTGTCATGGTGGTGCCGGTCGGTTTCGCGCTCGCGTTGTGCTACCAGTTGCTGGGCGCGCGCAAGCCAGCCTGGGAAGTTTTCCGGCCCGGCATCGTGGGTGACGCGCTCAAGGTGACAGCCATCTGCGTGCTGGCCCTGGCGATTTTCGGCCTGTGGTTTGCCATCGACCCGCAGCCGGGTGAGGTCTGGCGCGAATTCGTCGTGGGCGAAAACGCCGGCAAGATGAATTCGTCAAAAGGTTACTTCGCCATTGCCTTCAGCGGCAGCAGCGGCATCCTGACCATCCTCACGGGCTATTACTCCAACGCGCTCTTCCTGTTGCCCGTCGCGGTGGGCTGCACCTGGGCCGCGTGGAAGGCCTGGCGCCAGCGCCGGGGCACGGCACAGACTATCAGCGACACCGAAAAAGCCCTGTGGATCTGGCTGCTGGCCTTTGCGCTGGTGTTCATGGTGCCCACGCAGCGCTCCACGCGCTACCTGATCCCCGCCATGCCGGCACTGGCCGTGCTGATCGCGCTGTACTGGGACCGCATCGCGCGCATCTGGTTCAGCCTGACGCTGGCGATCTGCCTCATAGGCGCGCTGGCCATGGGCCTGATCGGCTACGGCGGCGTGCGCGCCACGCAGGACGCATGGTTGTACTCGCCGCTGTACTGGCTGTTCCTGGGCGTGCTGGCTGCGGCTTGTGTCGCAGGCATGCTCAAGCCCGTATGGACTCGCCCCATCACCGCACTCAGCAGCTTCGCAGTGCTGTTCGCGCTGGCCTGGGTGACCGCGCCTTTCAATGGCGACATGGGCCGCTTCCGCCCCGAGACCAACGCGCTGCTCAAGGGCCAGGCTTTGTCGGTGCCCAGCAACTTCAACGGGCATTTCGAGCGCTACGAATTCATCGTCCCCGGCGCCAAAATCATTCCCTATTTCGCCGCGCAACCGGTGGACTACCAGGATATGGATGCGCTCTTCAAAACCACGCGCTATGCGCTGGTGCAGCGCCGCCCCGGGGAAAAGCCCTGCGAGCAGTGCCGCGTCATTGACGAGCGCTGGGACCTGCGCTCGCGCCAGGACGAAAAAGAAGGCACACTGGGCGCCTTCAAGTCGCCCGAAACCTATTGGTACGCCAAAGAATACCTGGTTGAGCGAGCCAAACCCTGAGCTTGCAACCCGCCCCCACCAAATTTGACGGAGGAAACACATGCGCCGATTCGCACGATTTGCAGGGGCATTGGCCCTGGTCGCCATGCTGGCGCTGAGCGGTTGCGCCACGGCTATCAAGCCGCATGAAACCAGCGGCGCGCCCACACTGGGCTTCCAGAGTATGGCGCTCAATCCGGGCAACGGCGGCGAATTGATTGCCGCCGACGCGCTGCGCCCGGGCGACATCATCCTCACGGCTGAGAACGGCCTGAACTCTGTCGGCATACGGCTGATCACGCTGTCCCCGGTCAGCCATGCCGCGGTGTATATGGGCCAACAGCGGATCGCTGAAGCCGTGGGATCGGGCATCCGTATCCGCAGCGTGGACGCCCTTCTGGCCGACGAGGCAACGGTGGTGGCCTTTCGCCATCCCGACATCACGGCGGAGCAAGCCGCCAGGATCAACACTTTCGCGGCCAGCCACGAAGGCAAGAAATACAACTACGTCGGTGTGATGCTGCAAGCGCCCTTCGCGCTGGAGCGGCGCATGTGCGAGTTGCCGCTGGTGCCCTCCATGGTGCGGGACTTCTGCATACGCGGCATCGCGGCTGTGCAGCTGGGCCTGGGGCGCAACGACCAGTTCTTCTGCTCGCAGTTCATCCTGGAGGCCTACCGCAGCGCGGGCCTGCCGCTCACCGATGCCGACCCGCGCCTGATCAACCCCGGCGACCTGCTGCACATGCGGGAGGGCGACGTGCCCTCCATCCGCATCCACAAGCCGCTGCAGTATGTGGGCCACCTCAAGGCGGCCCCGCAGGTCGCAGCGGCGGAGCCGCTAGGCCAATAGCGAGTCAACCACCCACGTGCATGGTGAATTGCGCGCCGTTGGACAGCTTGCACTGCCCGGTGCCCATGGTGGCCGAGTTCATCTGGTAGCGGCAGCTGATGTAGCTGCCCCGGCTGCCCGAGCCATTGGCCACGCCTTCGCGCACGGATGAGCCCGCGATGCGCGTGGCCTCACCGTTGAAGCTTTCACCGTTGATATTGGTGGTGAAAGTCCCGCGCCCGTTCATGTCATTGGTCACCACCGCGCCGACCATGCCGTAGCCTTGGGCCAGTTCGTTGGCTGGATACAGCCGCGCCGCAAACGTCGTGGGCACCGGCGCGGCGGGTGTGACGTACACGGTGGATGAAACCGGCGGATGGCTGGGCTGGACCGGCACGACATAGCAGCCCGTGAGCGCCGTGGCGCCCAGCACCGCGGCAGCCAGAGCCGTGCGGCGCGCCAGGCACGTCAAACGCGAAAGACCTGACAAAGGTGGCAAGGAAAACAGCGAAGAATTGATCTTCATACATAACCCGAAGGCCCAAGCACATGCTTGTGCGCGCAGTGTGCGGCGCGGCCCTCAAAAGGTTGCACTTAAAGCTACAAGATCATTCAATAGATACCATTAGCATCAAAAATAGATACTTTTCTCAACTCCGCATTGAATTTCGATAGGGGGCCACCGCCCATTCACGAAGGCGAGGAAATAGCCGGTGCGCAGCGTAAAGCTTCGGCCTCAGGCACCATCACAGCTTTCCCCTCTTCCTTCCCGTACAAAGATGACCATGCAATACCGCCGCCTTGGAAACAGCAACCTCAAAGTGTCCGCCTTGTGCCTGGGCACCATGATGTTCGGCAAGCAGACGCCGTTTGAGGAAGCGGCGCGCATCGTGGCTTCGGCCCGCGAGCACGGGCTTAACTTCATCGACACAGCCGACGTCTACAACCAGGGCCAATCCGAGAAAGACGTGGGCAAGCTGCTGGCCGGCCAGCGGCAGCACTGGGTGCTGGCCAGCAAGCTGGGCAACGCGGTCAGCGACAACATCAACGAGAGCCATTACTCGCGCCGCTGGCTGATCCAGCAGACCGACGCCATCCTGGCGCGCCTGCAGACCGATTACCTGGACATCCTCTACCTGCACCGCGATTACCACGAGGAAAACCTGGAGGAAGCTGTGCGCGCGCTGGGCGACCTGATACGCGCCGGCAAGCTGCGCAGCTTCGGTTTGTCCAACTTCCGCGGCTGGCGCATCGCCGAGGTGGTGCGGCTGTGCAAGGAGCAGGGCGTGCCGCCGCCCGCGGTGTGCCAGCCTTATTACAACCTGCTCAATCGCGGCCCGGAAGTCGAGATCCTGCCGGCCTGTGGCCACTACGGCCTGGGTGTGGTGCCCTACAGCCCGCTGGCGCGCGGCGTGCTCACCGGCAAATACCTGCCCGGCCAGCCGCCGGCCGAAGGCACACGCGCCGGCAGCGGCGACAAGCGCATCCTGGAGACCGAGTTCCGCGAAGAGTCATTGGTGATTGCGCAGAAGATCAAGGCGCGCTGCGAAAGCAAAGGCCAGGTTCCCGGCCAGTTCGCCGCAGCCTGGGTGCTGGCCAATCCCTTGATCAGCTCGGCCATCGTCGGCCCGCGCACCCTGTCCCATCTGGAAGACGTGTACGGCGCGGTGGACCTGGTGCTGGACAAAGACGACGAAGCCTTTGTCAACGAGCTGGTGGTGCCCGGCCATGCCTCCAGCCATGGCTACAACGACCCGGGCTACCCCTTCTTCGGCCGTCCTGTCTGAGCCTCGCGCTCAGGATACCGGTGCGCTGCCCGCTACCTGAGGCGGCAGCAGTTTCTTCTCGGCCGTGGTGCCGCAAGCATGGCAGAACTTGGCAAAAGCACTCTTGCGCGTCGTGCACTTGAAGCAGTGGTCAAACAGGCCTATGCCGCAATGCGGGCAAAAATCGATCTCCGTGTTTTTAAGGTCCACCGCGCGCTCGCAGCCGGGGCACACGCTTTTTGACAGGCGTGTAAGCGCTGTGTCATAGCTCAGCTCCTCGCGGCGCTGCGCATCGGGCAGTTGCTCGGCCAGCTTCTGCTTTTCGAGGTAACGGTTCAGCGAGATGATGGCCTGCCGGCCCACCAGCGCCGTAACGACAATGCCCACGATGTAGCGCACATAACCACCGTAGCTCGGCAGGTAAGGCACCAGCTCGACGAAGAATGCAAACAGGGCAAAGAAGATGAAGCCCCAGACAAAAGGCCAATAAGTGCTCTTGCGCTTTTTCGCGAACAGCCAACCGGCTGCCACCAGCAGGGGAAGCGTCAGCGCCAGGCGGTACAAAAAGACGCGCAGCTCCACGCGCCGGTATTCAGCGTTGAGCTGCACCTGGGCCGCCTCTTGCATCTCACTGAGCTTGCGGCGTTCGCGCGCCGCGCCCTGGCGCGCATCGAGTGCGGCCTGCTGCTGCGCTTCAACGGCCACGCCGGCCGCGCGCTCGCGCTCCTTGAGCGCATCCAGCGCCCGCGTGCGCGAAACCAGCTCCGGGTCCTGCTCGGGCAGCTGTGTGGCGTGCCGCGTGGACAACCAGTTGTTGAAGGTCTCGCGCGCCGCGGCCGAGTCGGCCTGGGCGGCACGGCGTTTGAGCTGAGCCTGCTCCAGCGCGGCCTGCGCGTCCAGTTCGGCGCGCTCGGCGGCCTTGATCGCGTTGCGCGCCGCGGTGCTGGCGTTCACATCCATGTAGTCGTCGAGTGACAGCTGCCGCTCAACCTTGGGCAGATCTCCCACCACGGTGCCACCCAGCCCGATCAGGAAGCCGGCGAACACGAAAGCCACCAGCCAGAGGCCGCGGCGAAACCATTTCTCGGACAGTCGCAAGGATTTGCTCATGGAAGAGACCTCTTCGGGTGGTTGAACACGGCGCAAGTCTGCGGCGTGACGCGCGCGGCACCCCTCGGGTTTGCGCGCAGTCGCATGCAAGGTAGCCGGCGGGTAGCTTTTTTCGATACTATCAGCTCGGCGATACTACAAACTGATCAAACAAAACGAGGAGACGGGAAATGAACAGAGAACCTGTAATGCGCGCGATGCAACGCCCCACGGGAGCCTTCGTGGGGGCATCCTGGACCGCGTTGCTTGTAGGCTCCATCACCTACCTGAGCGGCCTGTGGAATTCGAATATGCAGCTCAACGAGAAGGGCTACTACTTCACGCTGCTTATGTACGGCCTCTTCTCGGCCGTCTCGCTGCAGAAGTCGGTACGCGACCGGATTGAGAACATCCCGGTCACCGGCATTTATTTCGGCCTCTGCTGGGTCTCACTGGGCCTGGCTGTGCTGCTGCTGACCATAGGCCTGTGGAACTCTTCGCTCTCATCCAGCGAGACCGGCTTCTTCGCCATGTCCTTCCTGCTCAGCCTGTTCGCCGCCGTGGCGGTGCAAAAGAACGTGCGCGACATCGCCCTGTTCGACACTGTGAAGCGTGACGCACCGGATACGGCGCCGGGCCAGCTTTGAACGCCTGATCACAGCCTGATAACCGTGACGGGCTTGCCGTCCGTCATGCGGGCACGCTGCAGCCAGGCAAAGACCGAATCCACCGTGACGGTTTCGATACGGTCCGAGAACCGCTTTTCGTTGGGATGGTCATCGAAAGCGACATTCGCCGCAGTCATGCGCCCACCCAGTCGCGTCAAAGGTCCCAGCATCAGCGTGGTGGGCTCGTACGCCTTGAACTTCAACCAGGCCTGCGCCTGGTCTCGCGTGTTCATTCTCGGCTCCATCGCGGCCGCCATCGTTTCAATCGCCCACTGGTTGGACTGCTGGTATTTGGTTCCCCAGGCGTAACTCACGATGCTGTAGCGCCATTCATGCATGGTGGTGAGCCGGCCGCGGTCCTGCAGCAGCACCAGCAGCTTGGCCTGCATCTCCGGTGAGGGCGCAGCCCAGGCGGCTTCAAAGCGCCACAGGTCGTCGAGGAAGAACTCGGCCAAGCCCTGCCGGTAGATCGCCGACTCGCTGGTGCCGCAAGTGTTGAGTTTGTGCACCACGCGCCAGGTCATGCCGCCCTGTCCGTCGGGCAATTGGTAGGCCAAGCCCAAGTGCGAATAGCGCAGGCCGTATTTGCTGAGGTCCTGCCCGGCCCGCGCCAGCAGCACGACTTTCTCGCCGCTGGCGTTGAGCGCCGACAGTGTCTTTTCAGCCAGCACCATGGCACGCTCGACGGTTTGGGGTGTGGTCTTGCGCGCTTCACAGGAGCGCCCCGCATGGGCGGGCGCTGCCATAGCCAGCGCAGCGGCCACCAGCAGCGCTGGCCAAAGGGTTTTCAGGATTTTCATGATGGATTGACTCCGGCTTTTATTGGACTTATTGAGTCAGGCGCTCGTTGTGCAGCAGAGCTCGGCCCAGCGCGTTGGGAATAAAGGCGATGGCCTCCCCGGCCGCCGACAGCACCACACCCGCGCCCACCACACTGACCGTCACCATCGTGCCGGCCACCATGGACGCGCCGGCCACGCCCCTGCCCACCACCTCGATGCTGGCGCGGGCGCCGTCGGAGGCGCGCTCCAGTACATACAACGTGCCGCGGGCCGTGCTTTCCACGGTCTTGACCACCAGCACCGCACCCGCCGTGGACAGCACCACCGGGATGGCCACCACCGCGCCGGCAGCGGCGCTGCCGCCGACCACCACAGACGCAATCGGCAGGGCCGATACGGCGCTCAGGGCCGAGGCTTCAGACTGGGCCTGTGCGTTGAACGAGGCGGCTCCCGCCAGGGTGATGCAAACGGCCGTGCAATAAGCGACAAATCGGTTCTTCATGATGTTTCCTTGTTCGAGAATTCTTGGCTTTGTTTATTCGCTGGCCGCGTGGTTGCGCGCAGCGCGGCCCATGCGGGCTTCGCTGCGGTCGGCTTCATGGCTGTCGCGCAGGGTCTTGGCCAGGGTGAAGCTGCAGGTAATCAGGTAGAGCCAGCTCACGCCTAGGAAAGCCTTGTAGGTCTCGTTGATCTCCATGCGCCACAAGCCCCAGCCGGTCAGCGACATGGCCAGGAAGAAGCCGCCCCACACCACCAGCTTGAACATGGGCGTGTCGGCCAGCTTGCCTTCGGCCCTGCTTTGCTGCTGGTCGCGCACATACTTGGCCAGCACAAAGGCCGCCGAGAGGCAGAAGAAATAACCCATGACCATGAAGGCGCGGTCCAGGTCCTTGCCGGGCAGGTAGGACAGTCCCACGGCACAGAGGAAAACGGCAATCAGGAAGGAAACCCAGACCTGTACTTGCCAGGGCTTGGAGTCACGGTGTATCAGCGTCTGCATAAAAACCTTGCGGTTGTTGAGGTGCCACCACTGTGCGGCCAAGCCCCCCGCAAATCATGCAAATGACAATACAGTCCCCAGGGAATGATCGGAGAGTATTGAATACTGATACTTTTCGCGAACCCTGGCTAGGGCAATTTCAGTGCCTCGGCCACATGCAAGTTGAACAGGGCTGGATCCTCGATTTGCGGGATGTGCCCGACGCCGGGCAAAACCACCAGCCTGGATCCGGCGGCCAACTGCTGCAGGGTTTGGACCTGGGACAGCGGCGTGATCGTGTCTTCCTGGCCCCAGAGCAGCGTCAGCGGCACGGACAGCTTGCGAAAGCCTTCAGGTTTCTCGCTCAGGGATGCACCATGTTCGCCGGCAAACTGCACAGCCCAATCGCCTAGGCTTGCGGTGAAACCTTCCAGCACAAAAGGCCGGCGGTAGATCGCCGTGCGCGAAGGCGTGACGACTTCCTTGCGGGCTACGAACTTGCGCAACCAGAACTCGCTGAACAGCGGCTGCGTGCCCACCGTGGCGATGAGCGCGGTGCGCAGCGGACGGATGCCGAAGAGACCCGCCGCGATGCCGCCGCTTTCCGCCGGCGCGGGATGCTCCCTCAGCCCGATCGCAGCGTCGACGAGGATGAGGCGGCGCACATGGTCCGACTGCAGCATGGCTGCTTCGGCGGCGGGCCCGCCCCCGTAGGAATGGCCCAGCAAGGTCACGGGGCCAAGCTTCAGCGCGTCGATCAGGCCGATGATGCGGCGTGCCTGCGCGCCGCGGCTGTAGTCGCGCGAAGCCGGCCGCGTGCTGAAGCCGAAAGGCGGCAGATCAACCGCGATGACGCGGTAGCCTGCGGCGGCCATGGCCTGTACGTTCTGGTCCCAGGTGCCGCTCCAGGCGCCGGTGCCATGGTCAAGACCAGCGGCGGTGCGGCCGGATCTCCGAACTCCTGCACGTAGAGCTCGACATCGTGCGCATGCAGCCAGCGCCCTTGCGCTGGCGCCGCCTGGCGCGGGCTGCGGTCTTCAACCCACAGCATGCGTGCCCACGACAAGCCCAGCAGCAAAAACACGCACAGCAAGCCAGCGCCAAGAAACCGCAGCACCAAGGACAGCCATCCGCGCGGGGCGCGGCGTGCCGCCGCGGCCGACGCCCTTCTTGCGCCCGGCTCAGTAATCAAAGACATGCTCGATTTGCAGCTTCGCCGTCTTCCACTGCCGCAAGGCCTCGGCCAGATGGGCCACCGGCAGTGTCATCACAACGCGCTGGGTGCCCGGCTGCGTGAGTATGGGCTGCACCAGCAACGGTGCGGCGGGGCTTTCAGGCCTCCACGCGCCGGGCGCAAGCACGCTGACCAGGATGAAGGAATCGTTCCCCGCGATTTCGCTGAAGTTGACACCTTGCCCAGCCAGCGCCTGCGCATAGGTCATAAAGGCTTCGTAGCGTGGAATGGTGACCAGCGCGGCGCCGTCCGGCAGGGGTTGCAGCAGCTTGAGTTCGGGCAGGGTCGCATTCGCCACGGGGGCGGGCTTGGCCACCACGGCCGTGACCGGCAGGGGCGCATCGTAAATTGATTTGGTGCCCAGCTTGATCAGCTTGGCATAGGCCATCTTGACGGCGTATTCAGTCGTCAGCGCGAATCGCCGCTCCCACTTGCGAAGCATGTCGGGGCCGGTGGCGGGAACGCCCTGCCAGAGGCCGGCCAAGGCCTTGCCGAAGTCGTACTCGTACCAGGGCTGCACGCGAATGAAGCGCACGTAGTCCTGCGCGACGGCTGCGGCATGGCGGTCTTCCGGTGTCGGCCGGCCGGCCGTTGACTCGGCAAGGCGGCCGATCAAGGTCTCGTAGGCGGACTTCAGGGCGTATTCAACGCTGGTGCTGGTGCCTATCACCATGATCATGAGGTGGTAGCCGGCGTTGAGGTCCAGGCCGCGCCGCCGCGTCTCATCAAACACGGCCTTGTAGCTTTCCCAGAACTGCGCGGTATGCCCGTAATAGGGGAAACGGCTGGGCGCGCTCGCGCCGATGAACTCACCATACTCATACGGGCTGAACACCAGGAACCATTCCGGGTAGGTCAGCAGTGTTTGCTCCACGCCACGCACGTGCTCCGCGCCCGCCACGGGCTTGGTGGGCGCTGCAATGCCGGATGCCAAAGCAAGCCCGGCGACAAGCGCACCCACCGCGCCCAGCATACGCAGGCCCCGCATCATGCCGCCACCCGCGCGCCGGCCTTGGTGAAAGCCAGCAGTACATTGTCGGAAGGGTCATGGGCCTGCAATTCCCGCCGGCCCGTATCGCTGAGCCCGCGCTCGCCCAGGTAAGCCACCCAATGCGCGACAGGCCTGAAATGGCGCAACTCACGCTGGTTGGTTTCCCAGGGTACGTTAAGGCCGGCATTGAAAACGGCGTGCACCAGCGACACAAAGGTGTGCATTTCGGGTGTCGTGACGTCGTGGTCGCGCAGGATGAAGGTACCGCCCGGCTTGAGCACCCTTACGATGGACGTGACAAAGCTGTCGAGCTTGTCCAGCGGGCAATGATGCAGGCCGATGTAGCAGGTCACAAGGTCCACGCTGGCATCGGGCATGGAAGCAGGCAGGGGGTCGTAGTCACCCATGGGCACAAAGCCGCCTATTTTTCGCAGGCCGCCGCGTTCCGCGATATCGACCGGCGAATTCGTCGGCGCAAGGTCGTTGACGAGCGTGATGGGGCCACCAACATCCACGCGCTTGCGCAGTTCGCTGATGTACCGGCCCGTCGAGCCGATCTCGACATAGCCGTCGATGCGTTTTCGGCCGTCCAGCAGGCGCAGGGTCTGGTCTGCCATCTCCTTCTTTTGCTTGAACAGCGCGGGCAACGCATGCGTCAGGTCGGCCAGCGCGGGCTTGATCTTCGGCAACTCGCGTTGCAACCGGCGGTAAACGGCCTCGTCGTCCCCGAGTTCCGCCGAGGTGGTTTTGATCAGGGTATGGAAGCGATCCTCGGGATAGAGGCGATAGATGTTTTGCAGGAACTTGTAGAAGCCGTCACGCCAGCGGGCATCCGAAAAGACGGCCCTGAATTCCGAGGTGGGTTTGGCATTGTTCATGGCGTCAGTCGAAGTGCCCGGCGTATCGGGCGTGCTGGTTGTGCCGGGAGCGGCGAGGGTGGGCGCGTAATAGGTATCCCACAACACGTTACGAAACCTGAACTGCGGGTCGAGCCGCCGCTTCATCGCGAACAGCTCCGCGGCTCTTGGGTAGGCCGCGTGAAACTGCCGGGCCGTGGCATGCGGCTGGTAAGGAAGGTAATAGCTGCCGCCCACGCTGATGGCCGCGTCTATCAGTTCGCGCGTCCAGACCGACACACGGTTGATCGCGTTATCGCGCGTGCGCTGCTTGTAATACAGCACAAAGGCAAAGGTTTCGCCCCTGGCCCAGGCCAGCATCGTGCCCGGATCCTGCTGCGCGTGGCGCACCGACACGTTGAGTGCGTTGACCCTGTGGCGCTGCAGGACCTCGGCCATTTTTGGCACAAAGTCGTCGAAGCGCTCTACCGGGATGAAGTACTCCTGCAGCACATAGGTGGTGTGCTTGCGCGAAGCGGGTTCGAGTTCGGCCACGTCGTAGCCCGCTTCAAAATTGCGCCAATGCACCTTGCGGAACATATAGAGCAGCGGGTCGATCAGGTACTCGCGGCGCCACTTGCCGAACGGGGTTTCCGTGACGGCCCAGACGAAATAGCGGTTCAAGGGATAGCTCTGGCCGCCCTGCTGCAAGCGCCGCGGCTCGGTGGCAGCTTCGTCGGTGCGCGCCCATGTGACCGAGCGGACCTTGCGGTAATGCGGCGGATACAGGTCGGCATTGTGGAACACGGCGTCCTGGAAATACCGGACCTTGGCCTTGAAGTGGCTGATGTATTCGGCGGCGCTCATCTTGCGTGCCAGGCGCTTGACCTTGACGTTGTCCGCCAGGCTCAGTTCAGCCTCGACAATCACCGCCACGCCACCATAGCCGCCTATCACCGCGTAAAACAGCTCCGCATTGTCGGTCGGCGAAGCTTCCTGCTCACTGCCGTCGGCCAGCACCACCTTGATCGCGCGCACCGACAGCACCACCGGGCCCAACCCCATGTAGCGGCCGTGGCAATTGACGCTCAGCGCACCGCCCACCGTGAAGTTGGCGTAGGTCTGCATGATCTTGACAGCCAGGCCATGCGGATCGACGAAGCGCTGGATGTCGCACCAGCGAATGCCGGCCTGAACGCGAATGATTTTGTCCTGTGGAAAGAACGCAATCACCTGGTTCATGTCCCGCATATCCAGGTGCAGGCTGCCCGGGCTGGCGGTCTGGCCGCCCATGCTGAAATGTCCCCCGCCCACGGAAATCGGCCCGTCGGTGCGGCGGATCGCATCGGCCACGTCAGCCACCGTCTTCGGCCGGCTGATGGCCCAGACCGCCACCGGGTTCAGGCCGGTGACGTCGTTGACGATCATGGTGTTTTGTTGCATTTCTCGCTCCCTCGTTTTTATAAAACCTAGCCCACGACGAGGTAGTCGCCCTGCGCCTGCAGCGGGTCTTCTCCCCAGCGATTGCCGTCGGCAACACCGCGCCTGAACGCCAGCTGCCAGATCAGCCACAATGCCCCCAACACAGGCACGGCAAGCAGCAACAGCCACCAGCCGGAGTAATTCCGGTCATGCAGGCGCCGGATGCAGATCAACACCAGCGCCGCGAGCGCCGGTACGTTGATCATCCAGGTCAGGATGCTCGGGCCAGCATCGCCAAGCGCGGCCCACACCAGGTAAAACAGCCCCCAGACGACGAGGCTGTGAAGCCAGAAGCCCCCGCGCGACAAGCGTCCCCCTGCCTTGAAGAATTGAAGCGATTTCATGTGTTTCCCTGTTGAAGAAGTTGTGCCACCCGAATCTGCAGGTCCGCGGGCGCCACTTCTGCGGCAGCCACAGCGGTGCCGACGTTAAGGCCCACACGATTGAGGAATCCACGGCGAAATGGCTTGACCATGGCCGTGCCTTTTTCCACCCGGCTGAAGAAAGACCCCCAGAGATTGGTCAGCGCCATGGGCACCACCGGCACCTGCAGGCCGTCGCGCTCGGCGTTTTCCAGGATCTTCATGATGCCGCCCTTGAAGGCCTGGAGCTCACCGTTTTTGGTGATGGCACCTTCCGGGAAGATGGCCAGCAGGTCGCCATCGCGCAATACCTTGGCGGCCGCTTCAAAAGCCGCTTCGTACAGCACCGGGTCTTCCGTGCGAGGCGCGATGGGAATGGCCTTGGCCAGGCGGAACAGCCAACCCAGCACCGGCATCTTGAAGATGCGGTGGTCCATCACGAAGTAGATGGGGCGCGGGCTGGCGGCCATCAGCAGCACCGGGTCGACAAAGCTCACGTGGTTGCAGGTGAGCACGGCCGCGCCCTGGGCCGGGATGTTGTCGTCACCGGTGATATTGAAGCGGTAGACCAGGCGCGAGGCGATCAGCGCGACAAAGCGCAGCAGGTACTCGGGCACCAGCATGAAGATGTAGAAGGCCACCACCGCGTTGGCCAGGCCCACAAACAGGAAGATCTGTGGAATGCTGAAGCCGGACTTGAGCAGGGCGCCGGCCAGGATGGCGCTGACGATCATAAACAGCGCATTGAGAATATTGTTGGCCGCGATAATGCGAGCCCGGTGCGTGGGCTGGCTGCGCAGCTGGATCAGGGCATACATGGGCACGCTGTACAGGCCCGCGAAGAGGCTCAGCAGCGCGAGGTCCAGCATCACGCGCCAGTGCGCATGCTGGGACATGAATTCGCCCACGCTCATGACGGGCGCGCCGGGCAGGCCGCGCGAGGCGAAATACAAATCCACTGCGAACACGCTCATGCCGATGGCGCCCACCGGCACCAGGCCGATCTCCACGTGGCGCTTGCTGAGCACCTCGCACAGCAGCGAGCCGGTGGCGATGCCGATGGAGAACACCACCAGCAACAGGGAAGCGACCTGTTCATTGCCGTGCAGCACTTCCTTGGCGAAACTCGGGAACTGGCTCAGGAAGACGGCACCGAAAAACCACATCCAGCTGATGCCCAGCATGGAGCGGAACACCACCAGGTTGTCGTTCGCCAGCTTGAGGTTGCGCCAGGTTTCCGTCACCGGGTTCCAGTTGATCTTCAGGCCCGGGTCGGTCGCCGGCGTGAGCGGAATGAACTGTGAAACCAGCCGGCCGACCAGGGCCAGGCCCACGCAAGCCATGGCCACGTAGTCCGGCCCGACATGCGGCACCGCAACCAGCAGCCCGCCCACGACCTGGCCCAGCAGGATGGCCACAAAAGTGCCCATCTCGACCATGCCGTTGCCGCCGGTCAGTTCGCGTTCATTGAGCGCCTGCGGCAGGTAGGCGAATTTAACGGGGCCGAAGATGGTGGAATGCAGCCCCATCAAAAAAGTGCAGCCCAGCAGCACCAGCACCTGGACGTTGGGGTTGCTGCTCATGAAGCCTACAGCGGCGATCAGCATGATCACGACTTCAAGGTTTTTCACGAAGCGGATCACGCGGGTTTTCTCGAACTTGTCGGTCACCTGGCCGCTGGTGGCCGAGAACAGCAAAAACGGCAGGATGAACAAAGCACCTATCGCCAGCCCGGCCAGCGCCGGAGGCAGCCAGCTCACGCTGAGCTGGTAGGTCACCATCACGGTGAAGGCAAACTTGAAGAGGTTGTCATTGGCCG
>Ga0102587_1000641_pt1 | contig 33580 bp, 27 predicted proteins | sample AraplaF_Col_mTSA_FD_76853 | JGI IMG/M metagenome (GOLD analysis project Ga0102587, IMG submission 76853) | Arabidopsis root microbial communities from the University of North Carolina, USA - plate scrape MF_Col_mTSA (SPADES assembly) (version 2) | ecosystem: Host-associated > Plants > Roots >... | reverse complement strand
CGGCATTCCAAGCGGGAACCAGAACCTCGCCGATCGACAGGGGCAACATGAACCGCAGCTTCCCGGGCCGGCCGGACGGCACGGTGACCGAGAAGATCGCCGACTATTTCCAACGTGTGCTTCTGCCGATGGCGGACGTCGTTCTCGACTTCCATTCCGGGGGCAAGACGCTCGATTTTCTGCCATTCTGCGCGGCCCACATCCTGCCGAACAAACAACAGGAGAAAAAAGCCTTCGAATTTGTGACGGCCTTTGCCGCTCCCTATTCGATGAAAATGCTGGAGATCGATGCGGTCGGCATGTACGACACCGCGGCCGAGGAGATGGGCAAGGTCTTCATCACGACGGAACTCGGCGGCGGTGGCACCGCCACGACCAAAAGTGCTGCGATTGCCAAGCACGGCACCATGAACGTGCTACGCCACGCAGGGATTGTCGCAGGCGCCGTCAATCCTGGTCCGACGACTTGGCTCGACATGCCGGACGGCCGCTGCTTCTCCTTCGCAGAGGAGGGCGGGCTGATCGAACCTGTCATCGATCTTGGTGAGGCCGTCACTGACGATGCCGTCATCGCACGCATCTATCCGACCGGGCGGACCGGGGTGGCGCCCCGCGAGATCCGCGCCGGCATGAACGGTATTCTCTGTGCCCGGCATTTCCCAGGGCTGGTCAAATCAGGCGACTGCGTTGCCGTCGTGGCGATCGTTACGGGCTGAGGCGATCGGACAGGCAGAGGCGCGATCAGCTTCGACTGCTGATCACACCTCACGCAGCTTTTTGCGGTCTTGACGTGCTGGCTCCCGCATCGACCTGAAAGCGGTTGACGACCCCCTCCAGCGTCTGCGTTTGGCTGCCGAGGGCGCGGCAGGCCGAGGCAGTTTCGACGGCCATGGCAGCGTTGCGTTGGGTTACCTGATCCAGGGCGTTGACGGAGGTGTTGATCTCGCCGATCGCCACCGCCTGTTCGGAGGACACCAAGACGATGCGGGCGATCAGACTGGCAACCTGCTCGACCTGTCCTTCGATTTCCAGAAGCGCCTTGCCGGTGCGGTTGACGAGCTGCACCCCGGTGGAGACCTGAGACGAGGAGGTGGAAATCAGCGCTCTGATCTCCTTGGCGGCGTTGGCCGAGCGCATGGCGAGTTCGCGCACTTCCTGGGCAACGACGGCGAAACCCTTGCCCGCTTCGCCCGCACGGGCCGCCTCGACCCCGGCATTGAGCGCCAGAAGATTGGTCTGGAAGGCGATTTCATCGATGACATTGACGATGTCGCCGATCTGGGAGGACGAACCTTCGATCCGTTCCATGGCGGCGATCGCTTCACGAACGACGGCCGCCGAATGTTCGGCGCTGGTGCGGGTCTCGGCCATCATGCCGGTTGCCTTGCCGGCATGGTCGGAGGCGTCTTTCGCCTTGGCATTCATCTCATCGAGCGCGGCTGTGGCCTCTTCGAGCATCGCGGCCTGCTGTTCCGTGCGCGAGGCAAGGCTGTCGGCGGCATCGGTGATGCCGGCCGAGGAACTGCCCACTTGCTTGGAGGTCTGGGCGATCTCGGCCATCGAAGCGCAAAGCGCATCCATGCTGTCGTTGAACTTTGCGCGCAAAGTTTCGTAGGCCGTGGCGAAGGGCGTCGTGATGCGGCAATCGAGATTGCCGTTCGATAGCTGTTCCAGGCCGTATGTCAGCCGGCCGATCACCGTTTCGCGGATCTGTTCCTCAGCGGCCTTTTCGGCCAGCTGGCTGCGCTCGCGCTCGAATTCCGCGTCGCGAAGTGCGGTCTCGCGCTTCTGCGCGTCCTGCCGTTCGAGCGCATTGCGGCGGAATACCGCGACGGCCTTGGACATGGCGCCGATCTCGTCGGAACGGTTGGCATAGGGAACTTCGGTCGAAAAATCGCCTTCGGCGAGGTTGCCCATATAGGCCTTCATACCGTCGAGCGGCACGATGGCGCGGCGGCGCAGGAGATAGAGGCCGACCAGCAGCAGGCCGAACGAGCCGAAACCCGCAGCACCGGCATAGATCGTCCAGGTGACGATTTCCGAAGCGGCATTGCGCTCCTCGCCCTTCAGGAAGGCGTCGGAATTAGCAACGAGTTTCTCGACCGCATCTTGATGCGAATGGAAGGCAACGCGCAACTGTTCGATCGCACCATGCGCCTTGTCTTCATCCTTGGCATTCAAGGCGGGGATGATCTCGCGGTTCATCACCCCCCAGAATGCATCGCCCTTGGCGATAACATCGTTTTCAAGCTCGTCCTTCAACACCTGCGGCAGCCGGGTGGTTTTCCAATAGGCGCGGCGGTCGTCGTAAGCAGCCTTGAGATTGGCGATCTTGGCAAGATTGGTGTCTGTGAGTTCGGGAAATTTGCTCGCCTCGAAGGAGAGCATGTAGGATTCGACCACGAAGAGCGGCGGCGGTAGAATATCGGCAATCAAATCCTTGCCGTAGACGACCTGCTCGTAAACCGGACCGTTGACCTTCAGCCGTTCGAGCGCCGATTGCTGCAATCCGATCGACATGAAAAGACCTACTGAAACGGCGACGCCGAACGCCACCAGACTGCGAGCGATGGTGAATGCCAAGACTGTCTCCAAATAACTTTTGGCTTCTCTACTTCGAGAGACCTGATCTACGTACGGCATTATTTGGCAAGAACACTGAAATATGGTTAATTATTATGAGGTCGGAGCTTAGCCAGCTCTTTCAGGACTGGGGCAACCGTCCAAAATTGGGTTGATAGGTTGAAGCGGTGGTATCAAGCCATCACCAGCCATCATGATGGCTCAAGGCGACATCACATTCATCGTGAAGGAGATCAGCTTGGCTGCCCTCAGCTTTCCGTACGAAGTGCAAAAGCGCGTGATCTTGCTCGCCGTGAAAACGGCTCGATAGCCGCCATAGTCACGCGGACCTTTGAATTGGACGAGATAGGCGAAGCTGGACGGGAACCGGGGTGTCCTTCCATGCCAGGCTTTCGCGGGGACGGACATCGGTATTGAAGCCCCGATCAACGAAGGCCGGCAGCATTGGATGGGCATCGAGCTTTGAATGTTCTCGATACCAACGGTTCTGCGTTTCCACGAAAGCTGAACGCTTCAGGGGATGACATCCGCGGTGTCGAGCAGACCGAAGCCCAAGGATATCCTATCGCGGCGTAGAGGTTATCGCGGATAGCGTTGTCAAGCGATTAGCTTCTGAATGGGTCGATCGGCGCGCCGTCAAGCGTCTTTCAGGCCAATCGCATGAGCATTTCATTCAGGTCGCTGATCTGGCGGAGCAGTTCGACCAACTTGTCCGTATCATCTTGGCTGAGCCGGCCCGTTCCGGCGCTGCTCTGCCAAAGATGTTGAAATTGTTGGCTCGTCTGGCGCGCGCTGCTCATGATTTCGATGATTTGCGCGCGGTTTTCCCAGGTTGCAACGACGGTCGATTCGTTCATTTCCATCGACACGTCCGGTTCGCGTTCCAGCAAAAGCAATTCCTGATTCCTCTTGGCGACGGCGGGTGGGTTCGGCAGTCAGCAGCGATTGAAAATCAAACGATTGTCTGTCGGGTGTGGGGCGGACCCGATAGACAATCGGCAAGTCCTTCTTGGGAACCCAAATCAGGAATCGCAAGAACAATAAATGGGAAATTTTCCCATATGTCAATCTGATTGACGGCGCGTCAGCGCGGAACTGGAGGATCCGTAGGCGGTGGACCGCGGCGCAAGGGGTCTTGCGGCGGCGGACCCCGCCTGTTCGGATCAGGATAATCTCCGCCGGGCCCGCCTCTGCCGAAAGACGGATGGCCACGCTCTGGCCCGTCTGGAGGACCATCCGGCGGGCGAGGACCAAAGCCGTCTGGGCCTTGCCTGTCCGCAAAGCCCGTCATTCTGCTTGAATCGCGGACAGTGACGTCGACAAATCCATGGCCATCGGGAGACATTCGCATCGAGCCGTAAGGCGCTGAGCCCCCAGGTCCTGCGCCAGCTCCACCCTTTTCTGCGGGTTTGAAGGTCTCGACGTTGACGACACCTCGTTTCAGACCCGGCACCACAGGTTCGGCCTGAATGCGTATAATGACCGATCGATTGGCGTCCGTCCTGAGACGCACGACGGTTTGCTTGCCGACCAAATGTGCTTGCGCCTGCCCAAGCGAAAGGCCGCCGAGCAAGACGCGATTGCCGCTCCTTACGGGGACACCGCGAACATGGGCGCCATCGGAAACGGCGCGATGCTCGATGCGTCTGGCAATGATGGTGCCATCCGGTTTGCGGATGCCGAACACGGCGACCCGCTTGCCCTTTCGTAAGTCCTTCGTGACCAAACCGGTCGTGTCGACGGTTTGCGACAGGATGGTCATCCCGGTCTTACCCATCTCGTCGATGCGGCCCTGGACCTCGCTGACGATCGCGATGCGGGCAGCACGCTTTCCTGCCAGCAGCACACGGACGACATGACCGACCTTCATCGCGCTTGCAGGCGCGCGTCGTCCATCGATGTCGATCGGCGTCGTCGCACTGAACGGTATGTGGATGTTGTTGACGATGATGCTGCCAAAACCCTGGATGGTTCCGACGATGCCGGTTCCGCCGATACCGTGGTCTTCGTTCTCTCCACCTGCAATGGAAAGACCGGAGCCGCCGATGCCATGGTCGCTGGTGCCTGTCGGCTGCGCGGCGGTCATCGCTGGCATCAGAACCTGGAGCGCTATTCCGCCCAGGAGAAACTGTCTTCTCGAGATCGTTGACGGGCTCATGCGTCAGTCTCCGTCTCGGAAGCGGCTGCCGGAGGAACTGCGTCACCCTCCTCGGTCATGACATAGACGCCGGTGATCCAGCGGCTGTTGCCGCCGGGATCGTCCTTGATGGCCTGATGGGCGATCTTGTTGAGCTTCAGGAGCAGCGCCATCCCTTCCTTGCGCCCAATCTCGTCGAGCCGGGCTGCCAGCGCTGGAGATATCCCGTCATAATGAACGGCGCGTTCGAAATAGGGAGGAGGGTCGTTCATCAGATTCATGACCGATGCCTGCACGTGGTCACGAAGGTTGCGGGTAAAATAATGCCGGCGAGCTTCGTCCCCGGCATTCGGGACGATCGATGAGAGGTTGAGCTGGATCCAACCGTTCTGATCGACAACGACAATGTCTCTGTCCAGCCAGTCGTCCAGGATCGAGCGAGGATGGACGTCCTTGGTGATGTCGCTCACCAGGCTTTCGAATGACGGACCGCCATCGCTGGATGTGCGGGGCAGGGCGCTCGGCCTATCCTCCGCATCGCAATAGAGCGGCTCGGCAAGCCATCTCGCAAGAATGCGGCTCGTCTGCGAAACACTCACGGTGAGAAAGGATGCCGTCAGGGCCTGTCCACGCAGCCGGTTGACGTCCTTGCGGTGGATGCCGGTCAGAAGCGAGATACGGCTATCCGTCTGCTGTTTGTTCGGCAGCGTAAATTCGTTCTCCGCAACCTCGATATAGAGGCGGCGAAGAATGGCCGAAAAGGCAGTGAAGTTGAAGCCGGAGGCGAGAGCGAGTTTGACCAGCGGGCGAAGCACGCGGACGAGCATGGCCTGCAAGGTCTCTTCGGAGAATGGAAGCTTCGCGCGCGGCTTTGACATCAACAATACACTCGGTCCCTGAAAGACCATTGCCGGCAGACTTCGACAGTCGCCCTCCATCTCCCTATGGTAAAGTCCAGACTGCTGCAACGGACAAGCCAGATGCAAGACCGGGCTATGCCGTGCTGCTGTGCGGCGCGGCCGCGATCGTGCCGACTTTGAAAGGAGATTTAGCGTGCTCCGTTAATGAGTTACCGGATGCGGCTCGGGTGAGAGCACCGCGCCATGGCTCCAGTCGATCAGCCGGTCGATACGTGCAATCTTGTGGAAAACCTCGAAGACGTCGAATGACGCGCCTTTCTCGATGTGGCCGGCCAAAAGCTCGCAAAGCTCGAATATTTCAGGCGGCGTGCCGGTCATCTCGACGCCGTCATCGGTGAAAACACCTGATCGAGGCCATGCCCGCGGCTGTTGTTCATCAAGTTTGCAGCCGACGAAAGGGATTGTATCGATGATGCCGGAGGCGAGCGCGAAGGCGGCTTCCGTCACGATTTCGGAGCAATCCGTGCTGGGCTGTTTCCTTAAGGCTGGTATCTGCAACCGCTTGAACTCCTTCATATCAGATCCGTCAGAGGTAATTGACCAAACTCAGCCCCTGGAGTTTCGAGACGAGCGTATAGGCCGTTTCCAGTTGCGTTTGCAGTTGGTTGACGAGCGTCGACGCCTCATAGACATCCACGCCCTGGAGGTCGACGAGCTTGCCCTGAAGCAGGGTTGATTGAGCGTCGAGGGCGTCATTTGCCTTTTCGACCCGCTCCTGCGAGAGGCCTAGCTCGCTTTGCTGTGTGACGATGCCGGCTGTTGCCTGCGCCGCATAAGCGATAGCCTGGGATGCAACGGTGCTCTGCGCATCGGATGCGAGATCCTGACCGAAGAGGGACGACACGACGACGGATGCAAGCGCGAGATAACGCATCCCTTCCGAATTCGCGTTGGTGGACGAGGTGATGGTTTCCGATCCGCTGATCCGGCTTGTCATGTCGGTGCTCGAGGCGGTCGACCAGCCGTCTGCAGAGTCCGTCCAGGCGCTTTCGGAAAACATCGGCTCGACCGTGTCGGTGATGAATGTGCCGATTTCCTCGCCCGTCAGCTCGTTCACGTCTTTTCCAAGGCCGGTTGCATAGTCGCTCAGCGCCGTCACGATCGTATCCGAGACCGTGGAAGTTTGGTCGGTCAGGGGCTGGCTGTCGAGGTTTGTCCCGCCAAACAGGAACTCGCCGTTGACGGCCGTATTCGCCGTCGAGATCAATTGCGAAACCGTGGAGCTCGCTGTCTGCAAGGCGACGGCGATACTCGTCGTATCCTGGCTCGCCTGAAGCGCGGTCAGGTTCGAAACCAGGCTGTCGCCGGCATCCTTGAGGTTTGAAAGGGCCGTCTGCGACGCGTCCATGCGCAATGCGACGACGGAATTGCTCGTTTGAAACGACGCGGCCTGGTTGATGGCGCTGGTGAGGTTGAGCGACTTTGCAGTGCCGGCACCAAGGGCCGTGCCGATATCGCTGTAGGTTCCCGTCGTTGCCTCTGTCGAAGCGCTCTGCAGCTTGGACTGGGACTGGCTGATGGTCAGCTTGAGAACGTTTTGCATCGCCGATGATGAGACAAAAGATGCTTTCATGACTAGCTCGCTATGTCGAGGAGCGACTTGAACATGTCGTCGATGACGTTCAGGATTTTCGTCGCCGCTTTGTAGGATTGTTCGATGTCGAGAAGCAGCGTCAGCTCCTCGTCGAGGTTCACGCCCGCTTCATTGGAATAAGCCTCGTCGGAGCGCGACAGGGCCGCCGAAGTGGTTTCGGAGGCCGTCGTCGCATCGCTGCGATATTGCTCGAGCCAGCCGATGGAGGCGCTGGCATAGTCCGTCAGGCTTTGCGTCGTGGAGAGGCCGGCATCGGAAGAGAAGGAGCGCTGTTCCGTCAATGCCTCGTACAGGGCGTCGAGATTGTCCGAGAAGCCGCTGTCTCCCGACGTGTTGAGATCGGTGATGCCGCTGATCGTTCCATCGCGCAGCTTCGTCGCATCGCCGCCGTCGCTCGTGACGACGGCTGTATTGACCGAGATGGTGGACGCGATCCCGGTGATATCGTCGGTGTCGGACGGCGTTGTCCCGGTTGCGCCCGCCGCCGTCGTCCACACGAAAAGTCCGGGTGCGCTCGTGCTGCCGTCGGTTTCGGAGAAGATCTGGACGAGCGATTTGGCGATCTCGTCGAGCTGGGCCTGGAAGGTCGGGGCGACCTCGTCGCGAAGCTGCAGCAATGACTGCAGGCTGCCCGAGGCAGTGGTCGTCGATCCTTCGCCGGCGTCGAGCGCAACCCCGTCTATGTAGACGGAATTGCCCTCCGTTCCCGCGACATAGGTTGCTGTCGAGGTGAATGAGACGGTGCGCGGGACGGTCTCGAACAGCACGGTGCCATCCGAGGTGTAGAGCGCCATGTCGTTATTGCTGCGGACGACGGAATTGACGCCGACGATCGAGGAGATCTGCTTCAAGAGCTTTTCGCGCTCGTCGAGCGCCGAGGATGTATCCGCGCCGGTCGATGTCGCCAGTTTGACTGCGTTGTTTGCCGTTTCGAACTGCGACAGCAGCGTATTCAGCGTCGAGACCTGCGTGGCGATTTCCGCGTCGGCCTCTGTTCTGATCGACTGAACGCCGTCGCTTGCGGTATTCAGCGAATTGGCAAGATCCTGCGCGGCGGTGACGGCCGATTGTGCCGCGGTCGTGCTGCTCGGCGAGGTGCCGAACGTCTGGAGCGCCTGCTGGAATGCCGCGAGATAAGTGCTTGGCGAGGTCTCGTAGTCATTGCCGCCCACCAGCGACTTCAAGCTTTCAAGGCCGGTCAGCAGCGTTTGCTGGGCGCTGTCCTTGGAATTCGTCTGCAGGTACTGAGACAGAAGTGCGGTTTCCTGCGCCCGGCTGATGCTGACGACCTGCGCGCCGGAAAGGGATGTCGTGATCGACGCTTCCCGTCTCACATAGTCGGAGTTTCCTGCATTGGCGATGTTCGTCGAGACGACGCTGCTTTGCTGGCCGGTATTGTTGAAGATGCTTTGTGCGCTGTTTAAGGCGGAGGTGAGCGACATGCCGACGCCCTCCCTATCGTTTCAGATTGACGAGGACATCCATGATATCGGAGCCGGTCTGGAACACCTTCGAATTGGCGGTATAGCTGCGCTGCGCTTCGATCATCTCCGTCAGTTCGCCGGCGAGATCGACGTTCGAGCTTTCGAGAGCGCCGGACTGGATGGAGCCGAGGCCGTTGGTCTGCGGGAAGCCGGTGACCGTCACGCCGGACATTCCGTTGGCGGTGTAGACGTTGCCGCTGAGCAGCGTCAGATTGTCGGGGCTTGCGACCGTCGCGAGAGGAATCTGGTAGAGAGACTTCGTCGTGCCGTTGGCATAGGAGACCGACACCACACCATCCGTGCCGATCGAGACCGCACTCACAGCGCTCGCGGCCTGGCCGTCGGCCGAGCCCGTCGCCGAGAAGTCGGAGGCGAGCTGGGTGAAATCGGAATAGTCCATGGTGATCGTCTTTGCCGTCACCGGATCGACGATATCAGTGTCGGTCGCGGAGGTGAGCTGCCCGTCGGCGTCGAAGGAGAGCGTCGCGACGCTGACGGCGTCGGAGGAGTAGGGGAAGGACGTCGTGCCGCCGGTGGTTGCGTCGGCATTGCGATAAACCGCGACCTCCCAGGTGCTTCCGGTGACCGCGCCGCTTGAATCCGTCGTCACACCGGTTTTGGTGAAATAGTAGTCGTATTGGACGGTAGCGCCGAGGCTGTCATAGGCAACCAGCGACATTTTCTGCGTGTCGTCGGTGACATCAGACGTGTTGGCGCTCGGCAAAGTCGTCGTATCGGTAACGACGGTCGCTTCGGAGTTCAGGTTGCCGCTGAAATAGGCGCTGCTCGAGGCAACGGCGCTCAATCCCGACTGGGACACGTTGACCGGCACCAGGCCGTCAAAACCGTTGACGACCACCGCCGGCACGCCGGAATCATAGGAATATCCCATCAGCGTGTAGCCGGCGCCGTTGACGAGATTGCCGTCGCTGTCGACAGAGAAGTCGCCGGCCCGGGTGAGCACCGGCGTGCCGTCGGCACCTTGCACGATGAAGAACCCGTCTCCCGAGATCGCCAGGTCGTAATCGGAGGTCGTGTAGGAGATGTCGCCCTGTTCGGAAATCGCCTGGCGCACGGAAGTCTGGACGCCGCCGGAATTGTAATTACCCGACGAAGACGGCAGGACCAGCGACGAGAAGGACGTGGAAACGGCCTTGTAGCCGGTGGTGTTGGCATTGGCGATATTGTCGGAAACCGTGCTGAGCCGGTTTGCCTGGGCGCTCATGCCGGAGACGGCGGTTTTCATGCTTCCAAAAATGCTCATGGCTCGATCCTTTAAGGTTTGGGAACATGCCATGTGACGAAAGGCTTCCAGAGCCCGGATGGCGGGCGCACGACATCGCTGGCGCCGGGCAAAAGCCGACACCGGTCGATGATCTGATTGTCTGGACTGACCCCGTGATGGCGATAGGCGCTTCGGCTCATCCGCGCGCTGGTTATCCGTGCGCCTGTGACGGCGCACACTTCGAACGTTTCCATATTTCGGAAGCGACCCGACTGAAGGCTCTGCCGGCTCAACTGCCGGGTCGCTTTAAAACCGTCTCATTGCAGATCCTCCAGCGACCGCAATGGCGACGGCTTAACGACCGTCAGCTCGTGGACTGTGCAGACAATGAACCGGCGCCCGACGTGTCGAGCAGACTGAAGAGCTGGCTCGCCTGGTCTTCGGTGACGTCGTCCGGCTTCCCCGCCATGAATTCGTCCAATGACACGAGCCCGTCGCCGTCCGTATCGAGATCGGAGAGCAGGGATGCAAACTGGTCATCGTCATCGTCACTGGACGACGGCGGCGGTCCTTCGGGGCGTTCCGACTGCTGAGCGGACATGGCCTCGGTCAGCGTATCGACCGATAGCGAGCCGGCACCTTCGCTGTCGAAGCTGTCGAACAGCGTGCCGGCCTGCTCCTCGCTCACATCGGACGGCCGACCTGCAACGAATTCGGCTTTGCTTACCTGCCCGTCGCCGTCGGTATCGAGATCGGAGAGCAGGGATGCAAGATCGTCATCGTCGGAAGGTGGCGGGGGTGGCGGCCCCTCGGCACGTTCCGACTGCTGGGCGGACATGGCTTCGGTCAGCGCATCGACCGATAGCGAGCCGGCACCTTCGCTGTCGAAGCTGTCGAACAGCGTGCCGGCTTGATCCTCCGATACATCGGACGGCCGGGCTGCGACGAACTCGGCCTTGCTGACGTAGCCGTCGCCGTCGCTGTCCAGCTGCGCAACGTCCATGTCTGCGCCGCCGTCCTGCTGCTCGCTGGAAGCGGACTGATCGGCGAGGCCGTTCATCGTCAGCGACATCAACTGCGACATGAGTTTCTCGGCGCTGTTGGTCGCGTCTTCGCTGAGCTGCTGGGTTGTGGTTGATTTTTTTGCCGAAACCGTATTACAGGATAGGACGTCCTGGGACGCTGACGTCGAACTCTTGCTATAGGAATAGGAAGACATTGACGTTGCGGCGGAAATGGTCGTCATAAGCGCTCCATCGCTAGAGGGTGGGGATGCAACGCATTACAGAACTGATGAGTTCTCTAAATCGAAATTACTAATGCCACAACCGAAAAAATCGTCCCTCAGAAATCGTAGTCTCCTTTCTGCGGGCGTCGGCTTGTGCTTCGATGAGGCGGTCTAGATCATCATGGATGTTGCCGACGATCCCGCAGATGAGCCGCGCAAACGGGGCCGGCCGAAAGTCTCCAGCGATGATGACAAGCGCGTGCATATCGTCGAGATTGCCCGCCGCGTTTTTGTAAAATACGGCTACGCCGGAAGCACGACCGCGGTCGTCGCCACCGAGGCGGGTGTTTCGAAACAGACGCTCTACAAGCTGTTTCAGAGCAAGGAAGAGCTGTTTGCCGCCGTGGTCGGTGCTCATCGGCGCATGATGCTCGACCTGCCTCGGCCTCCAGAAGATCTCTCGATCGCCGAGAGCCTTGAACGCATCTTCATGATCGACATGGATGAGGACAAGGATGCCGATCGTGCCGGTTTCCTGCAACTCGTCTTTCGCGAAGCGGGGCAGTTTCCCGAACTCGTCGACATTCTGCAGCGCGAAGGCATGCGTGCCAGCCGGCAGCAGCTTGCCGACTGGCTGAGCGACCGCAGGGCCGAAGGCAGGCTGTCGCTTGATGATCCGACCAGCGGAGCCCGCATGCTGATGGATATGATCTTCGGTGGCATGGGGCCGCCGGAAGGGCGTGCTCAGGCCTGGCCCGACCGGGCGGCACTGCTTGCCCATCTCCGGCGCTGCATTGCAATCTTTGCCGCGGGCGTCGGCGCCGCGTGACCCGATAAAGCCGCGATCCCTCGGCTTTCGACGTCCTGTTGCATTTTTGAAGAATTATAGTACCATGTGGTTCTATTAAATTGATTCGGCCGCATGAATGCGGTCCGTCAGCGCCATGAACGGCGGCAACATCTCAGCAAACATGAAAAGTTTCAACCGTGGCGGCCGGCAGGCTTTCGCGCGCGCATGCTCATGAAAGGGACAGGCGTTGGTTTCCACCTATGTGAGCTACCTCTCGGTCGCCAGAAATCTGAGCGCCAGTCTCTCGAGTGTGGCTTCACAGGCAACGGTTTCCCGCGACAGTGACTACTACAAGGAAAACATCGACAAGGTCACGACGGTCGATGAATTCATGGGCGATTACAAACTCTACTCCTATGCCATGAAGGCATACGGGCTAGAGGACATGACCTATGCCAAGGCCTTCATGAAGAAGGTGCTGGAAAGCGACCTCAGCGATTCATCGAGTTTCGCCAACACTTTGAGCGATAGCCGCTATGCCGAATTCGCCGCCGCCTTCAAATTCGGGGGCGAGACGAAGACGGCGCAGTCAGACGTGCAGCGGGACAATCTGCTCGATGCCTATGAGACATCCTTCGACACCGAGGCGGACGACATCACGGATGAGACGGATTATTTCGAAGAGAATATCTCGTCGATCACCTCGGTCGATGATTTCCTGTCGAGCTCCAGACTGAAGAACTATGCGCTGACGGCCTTCGGCCTCAGCACCGAATACACGTCCAGCAGCTTCCTGAAGCAGGTTTTGACGAGCGATCTGGATGATGCCGACAGTTTCGTCAACCAGCTCGGCGACGACGTCTATGTCAGCCTGGCAAAGGCCTTCAACTTCAACGAGGATGGCTCGACCGACGGCGATGTGATGTCGGAAGACCAGATCTCGCTGGTGACGAGTGGCTATGCGGTGGCCTCGTCGACGATCGCGTCCACGGAAACCGGGGAGGCCTACGACACCTATTTCGCTGCTGAAATTGGCAACATCACCTCCGTCGACCAATTGATGAGCGACGACAAGCTGGTCGGCTATCTCAGGATTGCCTACGGTCTTTCCGACGACGAATCCGACAGCTACATTTCGGCGGCCCTGAAAAGCGCTGACATCGCCGAAGCGATCGGCTTGTCCGACCTGCACGAGGCCTTCAATTTCGACGAGGACGGCGCGCTTGCCGATGGCGACACCGCCCAGACCTCGGACCAGACCGCCACGACCACGGCAGCCTTCGATGAAAATTATGAAGTGCTGGTCGCCAATACCAGCACGGAAGACGCCACCGACAACTATACGACGCGCATCGCCAGCGTCACCTCGATCGATGATTTCCTCGTGTCGAATGCCGATGACGACGATGACGACAACGACGATCTCCCCGAGCTGTGGGAAATGGCGTTGCGCGCCTATGATATAGACCCCGACAGCGTTTCGAGAAGCGAGGTCCGGAAAATTCTCGAAAGCGATCCCACGGACTCGAAAAGCTATGTCAACAGCCTGAAGGACGACCGGTTCGTAGCCTTTCGCAAAGCATTCAACTTCGACGACAATGGCGACGTCACCGTTCCCTTGCAGGCCATGTCGGAATCCGTCGTCGACGACTACGCCGCCTATTACAAGCAGAACAAGATCCGATACCTTGAAGGCGACGAGCTGACCGAGGCGACCGACGCGGCGAATGACGAGATCATCTATTTTCGCGAGCAGATGGCGACGATCACGACGGCCAGCGAATTCCTGGCCGACGATCGCCTGGTTAGCTTCGCGCTTGAGGCGAAGGGGCTCGATCCGGACGATGTCACGTCGGACGAACTGAAGAAGATGTTCTCTTCCGATCTCGACGACGAAGATAGTTATGTCAACAAGCAGGACGACAATCGTTTCGCCGAACTCGTCGGCTCGTTCAATTTCGATCAGGACGGCAATATTTCCGCCGATCCGACCGGGACCGTGCAGCAGCGCGGCGACGTGCTGGAAACGATCGACTCCTATGTCAGGCTGACGCTCGAAGACGATCAGGGCGACAGCAACACCGGCGTGCGCCTTGCCCTCTATTTCGAACGCAAGGCGCCGGAGATCTCGAACGCCTATGATATTCTGGGCGACAGCGCGCTCTTCGAGTTCTTTACGACGACCTTCAACCTGTCCAGTTACGTCTCGAATATGGACGTCGAGAAGCAAGCCGAGATGGTCAACAATTTCATCGACATGGAGGATCTGTCGGATCCTGACAAAGTCGACGATCTGATCCAACGCTTCACCGCCATGTATGACATGGCCAACGGTACGGGCACCACGTCGTCAGCCCTTTCGATCCTGACCGGCTCGTCGACAATAAGCGCTGACACGCTGCTTGCGGTGGCGCAGTTGAAAAGCAGCTGAGCGGCCCGCAGTGCGCCGTTCCCGGGGAGGCTGCATCGCTGCCCGCGGCAGGGCGGGCCGCCGGCTGTCTTTGCCCCCGGATGCGCCTGATGAATGCAGCGCTGGTTGAAAATAAATTATACTGCACGTCACATTCATAATTAAATCCCCGTTAATGAGCATGAGCGAATATTCGCAAAATGGCTGGATCGACAGCGATGAATCTAGGAGGATTTGCGAGTGAATATTCTTGATCGTGGTGCAAATGCTGTCGCTGTTCTGGCGGCTCTATCGAATTCGCAAGCCATGATCGAGTTTGATTTGTCGGGCAAAATCCTCACCGCAAACGAAAACTTCTGCAGGGCGCTTGGTTACGAGTTGAGGGAGATCGTCGGAAAACATCACAGCATGTTTGTCGAACCTGCCTATGCATCCTCGGCAGAATACAAGGCTTTCTGGACGAAGCTGTCAGCAGGAAAATTCGATCAACAACAGTATAAACGGCTCGGCAAAGGCGGGCGTGAGGTCTGGATCGAAGCGTCCTACAATCCGGTGTTCCGTCGCGGGAAGCCGGTCAAGGTCATCAAGATTGCAACCGATATCACCGCGCAGAAGCTGAAATCTGCCGAGCATGCGGGCAAGATCGACGCATTGTCCCGGGCTCAGGCGATCATCGAATTCACGCCGGCCGGCGAAATCCTGACCGCAAACGACAATTTCCTGACCGCTCTTGGTTATTCGCTTGCCGAAATCCAGGGCAAGCATCACTCGATGTTCTGCGAAGGCGACTATTCCAAGTCGGAGGCCTACAAGGAATTCTGGCGGAAACTTGCGGGCGGCCAACTGGTTGCCGACGAATTCATGCGTGTGGGCAAGGGCGGACGGAAGGTTTACATCCAGGCTTCCTATAATCCGATCTTCGACCTGAACGGCAAAGTGTTCAAAGTCGTGAAGTTCGCAACCGATGTCACGGCGCGTGTCGAGAATGTCGAACAGCTCGCCCGTTGCCTGACGAATTTTGCAGATGGCGACCTGTCGCAGACGATCCAGAAGCCTTTCATTCCTTCGCTGGAACGGCTGCGCACCGACTTCAACAGCGCTTCGGAAAAGTTGAAGGACGCGATGGCAACGGTGGCCGAAAATGCCAAGGCGATCTCGGCCGGTTCCAACGAAATCCGCACCGCCGCCGACGACCTGGCAAAGCGTACCGAGCAGCAAGCGGCATCCGTCGAAGAGACGGCGGCCGCCCTTGAGGAAATCACGACGACGGTCAAGGATTCGAGCCGCCGCGCCGAGGAGGCCGGTCAACTCGTCTCCCGCACCAAAGACCATGCGGAACATTCCGGCCAGGTGGTTCGTGATGCGATCGGAGCGATGGACCAGATCGAAACCTCGTCGCGCGAAATTTCCAATATCATCGGCGTCATCGATGAGATTGCCTTCCAGACGAACCTCTTGGCGCTCAATGCCGGCGTAGAGGCGGCACGGGCAGGGGAGGCCGGCAAGGGTTTTGCGGTCGTTGCTCAGGAGGTCCGGGAGTTGGCGCAGCGGTCGGCGAAAGCTGCAAAGGAGATAAAGAGCCTGATTACAGCCTCCGGTTCTCACGTCGCAAAGGGCGTCGCCCTCGTCACGAATGCCGGATCGGCGCTTCAGGAAATCGCCAGTCAGGTTCACGACATCAACACCAATGTCACGGCGATCGTGGAGGCGGCGCGCGAGCAATCGACGGCGCTCGGCGAGATCAACCAGGCCATCAACACCGTCGACCAGGGAACGCAGCAGAATGCCGCGATGGTCGAGGAACAGACGGCTGCGAGCCATGGCCTCGCACGCGAGGCCGCCGCACTTTTCAAGCTTCTTGAACAGTTCCGTTTCGACGATGCTCCGAGATCGAGACTTTCATCCACGCAGGCGGATCGTCATGTGCCCGCACCGACGGCTTTGAAAGTTGTTCGTACCTCGCCCGCCGCGTCCGTCCAGCGCGGGTCGGCGGCCGCCGCGCTGAAGTCTGATTGGGAAGAATTCTGATCAACCCAGAAAATTGCTGTCGGCGGCAAGTTCGTCCGCTTCCATGATCCATGAAGGGTCTCACTCCGCGTCACGCAGCACTGCGAGGAGTAAGGTCGCATGTCCCTTACCGAAGATGAAAGATTGAACCTTCTCCACGAGGCAAGCATTCTCGATACACCGCCGACGACAGAGTTCGACGCTATCGTTCGTCTGGCCTGCAATATATTCAACATGCCGATGGCGTTGGTGTCGTTCGTCGACGAGCAGCGGCAGTGGTTCAAGGCCCAGCAAGGCTTCACTTTGAAAGAGACGTCACGCGAGCATTCCTTTTGCGGACATGTTGTGGAAACAGGGTTGCCGCTCGTCGTTGAAGATGCCGGGAAAGATTCCCGCTTTTGGGAAAACACATTCGTGAACGAGTGTTCCGTCCAATTCTACGCGGGCGTTCCGCTTTTGGAAGGGGAGACCTGCTACGGCAGTTTTTGTGTCCTCGATACGAAGACCCGCCGTTTCGGCGATCGGGATATCGAACAGCTCCGTAACTTGGCAAGCGTCATCGTGGGCCTGATTCGCGAGCATCGTCAGCAAAGCCAGCTGAAAGAGCAGCAACGTGAACTGGAGTTGAAGCAGGCTCGGTTCGAACAGACCGAGCGCTCTGCCAAAGTCGGTGGCTTTGAGATGGATCTCAGCACCGGTACGATCATCTGGTCGGACCAGATTTATCGCACTGTCGGATTGCCGGTCGGTAAACGAATGACCTCGGAGGAGGTGATCGGCTGCTATGCTCCGGAAGAGCGCGACGGCGTCAGTCGCAGGATTCGCGGTCTCCTGAATGGCTCGGAGATCGGCGTTGACAAAGAGTATCGCATCATAACGCCAGAAGGCGAAGAACGATGGATTCGCGTGGTCAGCGATATCGAACACCTGCACGGTGAGCCAAAACGTTTGTTCGGCATCGTTCAGGATGTTTCCGAAAAAGTGCGCTACGAGCAACGCTTGCTGCAGGCGGCAAATGCCGATCCCCTGACCGGGCTTGCCAACCGGGCGGCATACAATGCTCACATGGCGAGGCTCACAGCGACGGATGCCGCCTCCATTGGTTTGCTGCTGGTCGACGTCGATCGCCTGAAGCAGGTGAACGATATCCTGGGCCATGCGACCGGTGACCTGCTGCTGAAAGGCGTGGCATCCCGTCTGGACGAGCGCTTGGGAAAGCGCGGAAAGGTCTTTCGCCTCGGCGGCGACGAATTCTCGGTTGTTCTGGACGCACCCGCAAACGCGCGGGTAATGCGTTCACTCGCGCGACACCTGATTGAATATATCGGCCGCCCTCTGGAGGTCGTGGGATCAACGATAAATCCCACGATAACCGTGGGAGGCGCGATTTCGGAAGGTGAAATGGATGCGGCGACGCTTTCGCAAAACGCAGACTTCGCCCTGTATCACGCCAAGGAAACACGGCGTGGAAGCTACGTTCAATATGAGCCCAGCCTGCGTTCGAGGATAGCCCATCGCATTCAGATCGTCCGAGAGGTGGAGTTGGCGCTTACCGAGCATCGAATGGTGCCGCATTATCAGCCAATCGTGAGCTGCGCCGACGGTCAGGTATGGGCGTTTGAAGCGCTGGTGAGAATGCAACGTCCCGATGGATCAGTCGTATCGGCGGCGCAATTTCATGAAGCCTTCACGGACTCGAGTGTTTCCCATCACATTACGACATGCATGCTCGATCATGTCGCGACCGATATCTGCAAATGGATGGACCGGGGGCTGAGTTTCGGACGGGTTGGCATCAATGTCAGCGCCTCTGATTTCATGAGGGGTGACCTGGAAAGCCGCATCGTTGGTGCGTTCGCGTCGAGAGGCATTCCGCTCGATAAGCTCGTGCTCGAAGTGACGGAAACCGTCTTCCTGCAGGGCTTGGAAGACACTGTTGCAACAACGCTGCAACGTTTGCGGAAAAGAGGCTTGGCCGTGGCGCTCGATGATTTCGGGACGGGCTATGCATCGCTGACACATTTGCGGAGCCTGCCCGTCGATATCATCAAAATCGACAAGAGCTTCATCGACACCATGCTCGTGGATGAATCGAGCCTCGCAATCGTAGAACTGGTGCTCAACCTAGCGCGGAAGCTCGACATGAAGGTCACGGCGGAGGGCGTCGAAAGCCATCGGCAGGCGATGTGCTTGCTGGAAATGGGCTGCACCACCCTCCAGGGCTATTTGTTTAACAAGCCGATGGACCGCGAACACGTGGGCAGCTACCTATCTGCATCAAAACCACATTGTACGGACAATTCAGGAGAATCGCGGACGGGTCTGCTGCTCTTCGGATAGTCATCAAGATGGCGTGTCGAAGGTGGTGCGGGGCCGTCCCCGCGCTCCTTTGCGCCATCGGGACGGGCCTGCGTCCACATCAGCAGATCAGCGTGCTTCGAGCTTGTCCAGGTTGGTATGGATGATCTTCAGCGCCGATTTCAGCCAGGCCACCTCCGCCTCGCTGAACGTCTCGACGCCGACCGCCTCGAATTCTGCTGCGAGCGGCATCAATTTCTGCACCAGCGCATCGCCCGAGGGGGTCAGCGCAATCGAAACCGTGCGGCCGTCGTCGGGCCGGGTGCGCGACACCAGTTCTTTCTTCTTCATCACAGTGACTAGGCGCGACAGGGTGGAGAGCTCGACCGTAACCATGGGGCTCAGATCTGTCAGCCTTTGCGGTCCCTCCTGCTTCAGGATCGCAAGGACGCGGTACATGGGCAAGGTAACGTCAAAATCGTGCAGCCGCTCCGAAAAAAGCTCCCCCATGCGCACGCCGACGCGATTGAGAAGGTAGGGAAAGGATCCGGTAAATCGATAGGACATTTTCGCTCACAACTATTGCATCCGCACTGAATAGCCTTAGGCGAGGGCATGTGCAATCAAAAGTCGCGTTCGTCAGGACAAATGAAAGCCGGCCTCATCGAGGCCGGCCATGGTCGCGGGCGTGCTTGCCTTAGCTAGTCAGTGCACGACGACGTCTCCCTTTTCGGTCGTGCCATGGAGGAAGGTGAGGGCCGTCAAAGCGCAGCCGACCACGGCCGCTATGGCGAAGATGTAGAAGTTCCACTCCGGTGCGAGCCCCCGCTGCAGCACTGCGCCGCCGATCAGCGGCCCGGCCATGCCACCAAGGCGGCCGACCGCGAGCGAAAATCCGAGCCCGGTTCCGCGGATCTGGACTGGATAGAAGCGGCCAACCAGAACATTCGAGAGGATCTGGGTGCCGATCGTTCCAGCGCCGGCAAGAGCGACAAGCGCGTACATGAAAACACCCTGCTTCAGTGTGAGCATGTAGATCGCCCCAGCACCGATGGCGAACAGCACGGCGACAGTCATCTTCACATGGCCCCTATCGGCAATCCGGCCGGCAATGACGATACCGATGGCGGCGCCGACATTGAGCATGATCGCAAACAGCAGCGCCGAACTGATGTCGTAGCCCATTTTGTTCATGATGGTCGGCAGCCAGTTCACCATGCCGAAAGTCAGCAACAGAGAGCAGAAGTGAATCGCCCAGGCATTCAGCGTCAGCGCAAGCCGCCCTTCCGCAAACAGCGCCCGTACGCCCTCTTTTTCCGAAGTTGTCGGCTGGTGCGGAACCCGTTCCAGGCCAAAGCTGTCGCAAACCGCGTCGGCCTCGGCGCGGCGGCCCTTGGCGGCGAGCCAGTCGGGCGATTCGGGCAGTGATTTGATCAGGAACGGCAGTGCCAGCAAAGGCGCGCCGCCAATGATCATCAGGGGGCGCCAGCCGTAATGCTCAAGAAGAAGCATGCCGAGAATGCCGGAAAGGATGCCGCCCAGCAGATAGCCCATGAAGGACAGGGAGTTGGCCAGCGCCTTCCGTTTGGTGGGCGAAAATTCGAGAATGAGCGCGGTTACGGTCGGCAGAAGTGCGCCGAGCCCGAGCCCGCTCAGGAAACGCGTGGCTGCGAAGACCGGGAAGTTCGGAGCAAGCCCGCTGGCGATCATCATGAAGGAAAAACTGGCGAGGCTGCCGAGAACGACTTTTTTCCGGCCGATGCGATCGGCGAGCGTCCCGGCGATTGCCGCACCCAGCAGCATGCCGAACAGGGTCAAGGCGGCGGCACGGCCGACGAGGGATGGATCCAGCGCCCATTCCGCCTGTTTGAGTAGCGCTGGTGCGATTACCCCATAGACGACCAGGTCATAGCCGTCGAACAATATCATGAAGCCGCACATGGCAATGACACTTGCCGTCGTTTTGGTCTGCGCCACCATGGCGCTCATTTCCTGCGAAGACATGGCTCCTCCTCCGTGATCTCGCTTTGAAAAAGGCTTCAGCTGTCCTGGAGCCTAGAAAATCAAAGATTACCTCCGTCGTCATCGGGCTTCTGAACGGCGCGCTAGGCACGCTGCCCGATAATCCTCTCCCACCCGATGCGTAAGACAATAGAATATTGCAAATGCAAATATTGCAATAGAAAATATGGTGCGATCAAAATTATCTTCCGGCAGGCGGTGGGAACGCATCTGCAGGTTATCCAATCGCAGGTCTCGTCATCACGAATAGGAAATTATTTGCATTGACAATAATTGCAAATGCAAATAAATGATGGAAATCGGAATGGGAGAGAGATCATGCAGATTTTATCCGATGGAGTGGTCGGCGCGAATTTTCGTGCCGCAATGCGCAAATTTCCAGCGACAGTGACCGTGATCACGGCGGTGAAGGACGGTATCGACCATGGCATGACGGTCACGGCGGTCACCTCCGTTTCCATGGATCCGCCCTCGCTTGTGGTCTGCCTGAACAACAGGACCCTGCTGCACGAAATGCTGCTTTGTCAGCCGGATTTCGCGGTGAATGTCCTCAGTCACGCGCAGCGGCCGCTGTCTGAGGCATTCGCCGGCAAAGTCGAGCCGCATGCGCGCTTCGGACTGGCGAACTGGCGGCGGCACGAAGCCGGAATGCAGCTCCTCGACGGCGCCAACGCCAATGTCGTCTGCCGCCGCATGGCTGCCGTGCCCTATGGCACTCACACACTTTTCATCGGGCAGGTCGTTCACGCGACCGTCGACCCCAACACCATACCGCTCATCTACGAGGACGCCCGCTACTGCGTCTCGCAGCCGGCGGCTTGATCCCGCCAAGGAGGAGAATATGAAGCTTGAGATCATCGAAGGCGGGGCCGATAATATCGCACGCCCCATTCGCGGCGCTGTGCTGAAGGACCGCATCCTGCCACTCCTGCCGGCCTTCAAGGACCGTGCGCAGGCAACCGAAAAGGCACGCCGGGTACCGGCGGAAAACATCGCAGCTCTTCGAACAGCCGGTTATTTCGATGCGGTCAAGCCGGCCGCTTATGGTGGCGCGCCCGGGCCTTTCGCCGATCTCGTCGACGCCAATCTCGAACTGGCCTCGGCCTGTGCCTCGACCGGCTGGGTCGCGGGTCTTCTTGCAGCCCATCAATGGCTGCTCGCAATGTTTCCGAAGGCCGCGCAGGATGACGTCTGGGGCAAAAATCCGGATGCGCTTCTCTGCGGCTCCTATGCGCCCGCCTCCTTGGCCGAGGCCACCGAAGACGGTTATCGGCTGAACGGCCGCTGGGCTTTTGCCAGCGGCTGCGAGAATGCCGACTGGTCGCTCTGCGCCGCCGTCCTGCCCGCTGAAGGTGCCAGCAAGCCGGTTCCGGCCTTCCTGCTGGTGCCTGCGACGCAGTATGAAATCGAAGACACATGGGATGTCGCGGGACTGGCGGGCACCGGCTCCAAGACCCTCATTCTCGCCAATGTCGTTGTGCCGAAGCATCGCGTGCTCACTTTCCCGGAGGCCACCAGCGGCCGGACGCCGGGCGCCGGCCTCTATGCCGACAAGGGCCTTTTCAACATGCCGCTTCTCACCGGCATTCCTTCCTGCCTCGCTTCCGCCGCTGTCGGCGCCGCGAAAGGCGCGTTGGAAAGCTATGTCGCATCAACAGGTAGCCGTGTGACCCGGGGGGCGGTCGCGGGCGGCAACAGCCGCATGGCAGAATTTGCGACAATCCAGCTCAGGGTGGCGGATGCCGCTGCCAGCGTCGACGCAGCCCGCGAGATCCTGCTCCGGGATGTGGCGCGCGCCGAGGAGCTGGCGGGTTCAGGACGAGAATTCACCATCGAGGACAGATTGCTCAGCCGGCGCGGCCAGTCCTTTGCCGTCACCCTGGCGCTCCGGGCCGTCGAAGCCCTGAACGCTTCCACCGGCGGACTTGGCCTCAACATGGACAATCCGGTTCAGCGCGCCTGGCGCGACGCCAACGCCGTCGGCCGTCATATCAGCATGAACTGGGACGCCGTCGGCACGATGGTCGGCCAGCACATGCTCGGCCTCGAGCCCAAGGGTCAATATTAAAACGAGAAAGTTGGAGGAGAAACATGCAAGGCAAGATCGCGCTCGAAGAGCATTTCGCCATTCCCGAGACGCTGATGGATTCGGCGGGTTTCGTCCCGGGAGACTACTGGACAGAGCTTCAGTCCCGATTGCTCGACATTCAGGACAAACGACTGAAGCTGATGGATGCGCACGGGATCGAGACCATGATCCTGTCGCTCAACGCACCGGCCGTCCAGGCAATCGCCGAAACCGGACGGGCCATAGATATTGCCCGCCGCGCCAACGATGCGCTGGCCGAAGAATGCGCCAAACGTCCCGACCGCTTTCGCGCCTTTGCGGCCCTGCCGCTCCAGGATCCCGAGGCCGCCGCACGGGAGCTGGAACGGTGCGTGAAGGACATGGGCTTCGTCGGAGCCCTGGTCAACGGCTTCAGCCAGCGCGCCGATACCAATGCGCTGCTCTATTACGACCTGCCGCAATATCGCGGCTTCTGGGCGACGGTCGCCGCGCTCGATGTGCCCTTCTATCTGCACCCGCGCAATCCGCTGGCTGAGGACAGCCGCATCTATGAGGGCCACCCCTGGCTGATGGGGCCGACCTGGGCCTTCGCCCAGGAGACGGCGGTCCACGCGTTGCGCCTCATGGGATCGGGACTTTTCGACGAACACCCGAACCTCCGTATCATCCTCGGCCATATGGGCGAAGGTCTACCCTACATGATGTGGCGCATCGACAATCGTAACGCCTGGGTCAAGGTGCCGCCGAAATATCCGGCCAAACGCCGCATCGCCGACTATTTCAACGAGAATTTCTACATCACGACTTCAGGCAATTTCCGCACCCAGACGCTGATCGATGCCATGCTGGAAATCGGCGCCGACCGGATCCTGTTTTCGACCGATTGGCCGTTCGAGAATATCGATCATGCCGCCGATTGGTTCGACACCACGACGATTGCGGAGGCGGACAGGGTGAAAATCGGCCGGACAAATGCCAAACTGCTCTTCGGCATTTGATGGAGGGTGAGATGGCTGCGACGAAGTACCCGCTTTTCACCGAAGAAAACTCGGTCGAGGCCGTCAATGCGCGCATGGGCGGGGATATCGATCCCCGCCTGCGTGAGATCATGTCGGTTCTCGTGCGGCATCTCCATGCTGCAGTGAAAGAGATCGAGCCGACTCATGAGGAATGGCTGACGGCGATCGACTTTCTCACCAGAACTGGCCAGATGTGCAATGAATGGCGGCAGGAATACATTCTGCTCTCAGATGTGCTGGGTGTTTCGATGCTGGTCGATGCGATCAACCATCGCCGGCCTTCCGGCGCGACGGAAAACACCATTCTCGGTCCGTTCTACGTGCCGGAAGCACCGCGTTATGCACGGGGAGCGAATATCTGCCTCGACGGCAAGGGCGAGCCGCTCGTGGTCGGCGGCTTCGTCAGGGATACCGCTGGCAATCCGATCGAGCACGCATTGATCGACGTCTGGCAGACCAATGACGACGGCTTCTATGACGTCCAGCAAAAGGGCACGCAGCCGGACTGGAACCTGCGTGGTGTCTTCACGACGGACGGCGAGGGCAGCTATCGGTTCCGCTCCGTCAAGCCGCGCTATTATCCCATCCCCGACGACGGGCCGGTGGGCAAGCTTCTGGGCCGCCTGGGCCGGCATCCGAACCGCGCGGCGCATATCCATTTCATCGTCAGCGCCGAGGGGTATGATCCCGTTGTCACCCATATCTTCCCCCCTGATTGCCAATATCTGGATCAGGATGCGGTGTTCGGAGTGAAGGAGAGTCTCATCGCCGATTTCCGGACGCAGCAGGAGGACGCCGTGGGCGAGGACGAGGGCCTCAAGGCGCCTTATTGGCAGGTGGACTGGGATTTCGTGCTGACAAAAAGGGCTGAGATCTGAGATGGAGGACTTCGTCTATACCGGATTGGCAACGCGCGTGATTTTCGGCACCGGCACGCTCAAACAGCTTGCCGATGAGGCCAAGCGGCTCGGCATGTCCCGGCCGCTGGTCCTCTCCACGCCGCATCAGCGGAGCGAAGCGGAAAGAGTGGCGGGCCTGATCGGACCCCAGGCCGCGGTCTTTTCCGGCGCCGTCATGCATACTCCCGTCGAGGTGACGATGGAGGCGATGAAGGTCGCTGCGGAAGCCGGCGCCGACGGCGTGATCGCGATTGGCGGCGGCTCGACCACCGGTCTTTCCAAAGCGATCGCGCTTCGCACGGATTTGCCGCAGCTCATCGTGCCCACGACCTATGCAGGGTCGGAAATGACACCCATTCTCGGACAGACCGAAAATGGCAGCAAGACAACGCTTCGGGACAATCGCGTGCTGCCGGAAACGGTGATCTATGATGTCTCGCTGACATTGGGGCTGCCAGTGGGTCTATCTGCGGTCAGCGGCCTCAACGCGATCGCGCATGCGGTTGAAGCGCTCTATGCTCGCGACCGCAATCCGGTGACCGATCTGATGGCAGAGGACGGGATCCGCGCCCTGGCGCGGGCATTGCCGCGTATCGGCCGCGATGGCCTGGATGTGGAGGCCCGCTCGGATGCTCTCTACGGCGCATGGCTCTGCGGCATCAGCCTGGGTTGCGTCGGCATGGCGCTCCATCACAAGCTTTGCCACACGCTGGGCGGCATGTTCGACCTGCCGCATGCCGAAACCCACAGCGTGATCCTGCCTTACGTGATGCGGTATAATACGCAGGCCGCTCCCGATGCGGCCCAGAAGGTCGCGCGGGCACTCCGAGCGGACAATGCCGCAACCGGGCTTCGCAACCTCGCACAGGAGATCGGGGCACCCCTGTCACTTGCGCAGATCGGAATGCCGGCCGAAGGCATAGGGACGGCGGCCATCGAGGCAACTTCCAATCCCTATTGGAACCCGGCGCCCGTCACCGAACCGGCCATTCGCGCGCTGTTGACGGACGCATTCGACGGCGTTTGGCCCGACTGACTGTTTTCGGGCTGCGCGATAGCTGTCGATCCTCAAATGTGGAGCGTCAAAGGACCGAAATCATGCCGCCATGGCAACACGGCGGCATCAGAGCGACATCAAAGACCGGCGGCGCTGGTTGGCCGCCAGCAAGTTAGTCCTCCGCCGGACCGTAGAGCCCGAGTTGGTCGAGCAGCGCCCGCTGCCGGTCGGCGCTTTCGACGAGCAGGGCGGTGTAGCGATCGATGAGCCGGCTGCGATGGCAGGGATCCGAAACGGCCGAGAGCCCGCCCAGGATCGCCGCGACCTTCATCGAGGTCTGCTGCAACTCGTTGAGGATCTCCGTCTTGCCGCCGGCCTCCGCGACTGCCTGCTTCGTTACCCGGCCGATGCCTGCCGGCGTGCGGCTGCCGGCCGACACGTAACCCTCCGGCAGGTCGCCCTTGAGATTGGTGACCGATTTGAAGCGGATGACGTCGAAGATCTGGTCGACCGCCTGCTTGGCGCCGTTCACCCGTGAGGGATGGTCGGTGTCGGCGGCGGCGTGCGGCAGCAGTTCCAGCTTGCCCTTATGGCGCTCTTCGAGTGGCAGGTAAGGAAGTATCGGCCCGCTGAGCTTGCCGGTCGCGGCGTCCTTGAAGAGGTCGGCGTCGATCGCCGCATGAGCGATCTTGCCCGACGACAGGGCCTCGTCGAGCGCGGCGACATCGACGACCTCGCCCCGATCGTAGTTGACCAGCACCGCGCCATCCTTCATAGCGCCGAGCACCTTCGCATCGACAGTGCCGGCGTTGGAATAGACGCCGGTTGACCCGTCCAGGCGGCCGAGACCGATATGGACGGAGAGTATGTCGGCGCCGCTCGCCGCTTCAACCGGAGTCTTGGCGTAGTCGAAGCCTTCCGCCTCAATCCAGCGCTGGTGATGCTGGCGGGCGTAGATCGCCACCTTCATGCCGAAAGCCTTGGCGAGCTTGGCGACTTCGCGGCCGATATTGCCATAGCCGAGAATGGCGATTTTCCGGCCTTCGAGCTTGGCGGTCGGAAAATCCTTGAGCTGGCGGCCTGTATCGAAGTCGCCCCCGGCGACCATCCGATGCAGCCTGTCGACCGGCAGATCGGGCACGACCTTCAGGATCGCCTTGATCGCCATCTGAGCAGTCGCCCGGCTGTTGATGCCCGGCGTATTCATCAGCGGCGCGTTGCCGCCCTCGCCATTGCCGCCACCCCAGGAGGCCGAGCCCATATTGCCGGTGCCTGCACCGATGCGCACGCCGCCGAGCGGAAATACGGAGGCTTTTGGGATGAAGGTCGCGGCTGCGATCAGCGCGTCGTACTGGCCCCTGTCGGTTTGCGGCAGGATCTCTGCCTCCGTGCTCAGGTTTGGCTGATAGAAGAAATGGACGCGGCCCTTCTCGAGCGTCGATCGGTCGCCCAGCGCCCCGAGGTGGAAGACTCCACCCTTTTCCTCGATATAGGCCTTGATCTCGCTGTGATCCGGCTGCCCCCCGGCGTCGAAGCGCAGGCCGACCAGGTCGGCGATCAGCACGGTATAGGCGCGCGCCGGATCGTCCTTGCGGGCCGTTGCACCAGCGCCGGCAGGCGCCTCGAACGTGACGCCCTCCTTCGCCAACTCCTCTTCGAGAACGACGATCTTGGCGCGCAGATAGGCGTATTGCAGATTCTCCAGCAGTGCGACGACATCATCCGGCTCGCGGATGCCGCCAACCCAGGCGCGGTAGTCGCCGGGTGTGCCTGGGAAAGCATTGACGTAGCGGGCGGCGTCGAGGCCGGGCTCGTATTCGCCGTTCGGATGGGTCATGCCCTCATAGCCGAGCAGTTGTTTCGATCGCGCGATGATGCGGGCATGGATGTCGGCATCGGCGATGCCGTCATCCTCGACCTTCAGAAGCGTCACCGCCGCGCCGCGGCGCTCGGCATCGGTGACGGTTAGCGACAGAAGCGGATGCGACTTGACCCAGTCGTCGATCACGTTGCGATTGGCGGCAGAGCGGCGATTGAGCTCGACGACGGAGCCGACCCGGGCCTCCGACTGCAACAGGCCGAAGGTGGTCTCGGCAAAAGCGAGCGCGCTGTAGGTGTTGATGACGCCGCCGAGCATGCGGTCTTCGGCAGCATCGTAGAACGGCCCTGCATCGACGGAGCGCTTCGCCGAAAACGGCCGCCTCGGATCGATCGGCGGTGCGATCTTCAACTGGCGTGGGATCGCCCAGGCCGGATCCTGCTGGTTCTTCTCGATCAATGCCAAAGCATGCGGCGTGAAGGAGGCGACGAAATAGCCGGAAACCCCGCCGATCGCCTTCTGGAACGGCATGAACAGGCAGCACTTCGCCATGACGGCGCTGACCAGTTCGGGCTCCCACGGCATGGCGCCGAGCATCGAGGTGGCATCGAACACCGCATGGCGATTTGCCGGGTCGCCATCGAGCCAGTTCAAAAGCTCGCGGATCTCACGGCTGGTATAGGCATTGGCGCCGGTCGTTTCGTGACCGACGCCGACGAAGATCGAAACGCCCAGGGCTGACAGCTCCGCTGCCGTCGGGATCACGCCTTCGGAGGCGGCAAAATGAATGCGGCTCTCGCAGCCCTTTTCGGCGAAGCGCTGCATCTCGATCAACTGCGTGGCCCAAGACTGGCGGAAGAAACCGGCCGCCCTGGAGGGATCGCTCTCTGGCCGCGGCGTATCGACATAGACATGCTGGGTCGCGTCGTTGGCGTTCATCAGATGCTGGATGCAGACCGTGTAGCCGCTGTGGCCGCCGCCGAGTCCCACTGCCATGCGGTTCGTCTTCGGAAAGCCGAAATAGCGATGGATCGCCCGCATCATGTCGGTCAGGATTTTGTCTGCGGGATAGCCGCGATGCATGCTCCGGGAAATCTCGGCGGTCGTAAAGCCGCCGATGTCGTTACCCCTGTCATCGAACTTGCGATAGGTCTTCTCGATCCACGCGTCGAAGGCCGCGCTCCGAAGACGGCTGTCCACTTCGTCGGTGGTCGCATCCGTGATCGGACCGACGCCGAAGAACGGGTTGGAAGGCCGCTTCGGTGCGCCCGATCCGGTCAATTCGAGCGCCTTCAGTCGCTGTTCCTGCATCTGCGCGATATTCATCATTGTTTGCCTATCTGTGCTTGAGCCGGGGCATGGTGCCGATAATGAAGCGAACGCCTGGGAAAGATGATGGCATATGCGTCGAACAGCAGGCGGAATGCGTCATCCATACGCCTGCGTGACGTAATGCGACGAATAAGGGCGAGGGGCATGGTCGGTAACCCCGCAAATCACATTCGAAGCTGATTTGAAGATGACCATGGACTGGGCTTTGGGTGACTATGGCTCACGCATTCATGAACCAGATTGATAACCGTATGCAACGGAAAGGGCCTAATCAAAGGACGGAGTTGCACTACCTCTGCTGACGGCGTCGACCCGCGCCTATGTCCAACGAGCAAGGTGGAACAGTTCATGCCAAGCCAGACACAACTGGAACTTTCCCGTCGAGATTTGCTTATCTCGTCGGCCGCAACGATCGCGGTCACCGGAGCCGTCACTCCCGCGGCGGCACAGTCCCCAGGAAATGAAATGGCGCATACATCGAAAGTTTCCTTCACGGTCAACGGCGAAAGACGTGATCTTGAGGTCGACAACAGAACTTCGCTGCTCGACGCGCTGCGCGAGCACCTGCATCTCACAGGCACGAAAAAGGGATGCGATCACGGTCAATGCGGCGCCTGCACCGTCATGGTCGACGGCCACCGGATCAACTCCTGTCTGACGTTGGCGGTCATGCACGAAGGCGATCGGATCACTACCATCGAAGGTCTCGGCCAACCCGGAAATCTTCATCCGATGCAGGCTGCGTTCGTGAAGCATGACGGGTTTCAGTGCGGCTACTGCACGCCGGGACAGATCTGTTCCTCCGTGGCGGTGCTCGAGGAGATCAAGGCCAACATACCAAGCCACGTCACCGGCGACCTTACGGCACAGGCGGTCGTCACTCCCGTCGAGATCCGCGAACGCATGAGCGGCAATATCTGTCGATGCGGCGCCTACTCCAACATTCTCGATGCCATTTCGGAAGTCGCGGGGATAAAAGCATGAGAGCCTTCACCTATGAACGCGCCTCGTCGGTCGAGGCCGCGGCCAAGGCGGTCGCCTCCAATGCCGAAACAAAATTCATCGCCGGCGGCACCAACCTCCTCGACCTGATGAAGCTCGAGATCGAGACACCGACGCATCTGATCGACATCAACGGTCTCGGCCTCGACAGGATCGAATCCACCCCCGAGGGCGGGCTGCGCATCGGAGCCTTGGTCCGCAACACCGACCTTGCCGCCCATGAGACCGTTCGCCGTGACTATGGCTTGCTCTCCAGGGCGCTCGTTGCGGGCGCCTCCGGGCAGTTGCGCAACAAGGCGACGACGGCCGGCAACCTCCTGCAGCGCACGCGCTGTCCCTATTTTTATGACCCGAACCAGCCGTGCAACAAGCGGCAGCCGGGCAGCGGCTGTTCCGCTATCGGCGGTTTCAGCCGTCAGCATGCGGTGGTCGGCGTGAGCGAGAGCTGTATCGCCACGCATCCGAGCGACATGGCCATCGCGATGCGGGCGCTCGATGCCGTCATCGAGACGGTAAAGGCGGACGGCAGCCGCCGCTCGGTACCTATTGCCGACTTTCATCGGCTGCCCGGCGACACGCCTGATATCGAGACTGTTCTCGAGCGTGGCGAATTCATCACCGCGGTCCTGCTGCCGCCGCCGATCGGCGGCAACCACATCTATCGCAAGGTCCGCGACCGCGCCTCCTATGCCTTCGCGCTGGTCTCGGTCGGCGCCGTTATCCAGTCGGACGGCACAGGACGCATCGCCGTCGGTGGCGTCGCTCACAAGCCGTGGCGCATCGAGGCAGCTGAAGCTGAATTGCCGAAAGGTGCGCGGGCGGCGGCGGGCGTTCTTCTTGCCGATGCCCATCCTACAGAACAGAACCGTTTCAAGGTCGACCTGGTCGAGCGCACGCTCGGCGCGGTCATCGCCGAAGCAAGGGGGTGAGCCATGCAGTTCGACACACCAGCGACAACCAACCCGATCGACAATCTGAAGGTCGTCGGCCAGCCGATCCACCGCATCGACGGTCAGCTCAAGACGACCGGCCGGGCGATGTACGCCTATGAGTGGCATGACCCGAACATGCGCTATGCCTATGGCTATCCCGTCGGCTCGGCCATCGCCAAGGGCCGCATCACGTCGATGGATGTCTCCGCCGCCAAGAGGTCTCCCGGAGTGCTTGCTGTCGTGACGACGCTCGACATCGGCGAGCGGAAGAAGGGCAAGTTCAACACCGCCAAGCTTTTCGGCGGCGACGAGGTTCAGCACTATCACCAGGCAATCGCGGTCGTCGTCGCCGAAACCTTCGAACAGGCGCGCCGCAGCCGCGCTGGTCAAGGTCGACTATGCCGAGGAAAAGGGTGTATTCGACCTCGGTGAGGCAAAGGTCTCAGCGGTCAAGCCGGATGAATCGCAGCAGCCCGATACCGCGACCGGCGATTTCGAGACTGCCTTCAGCGCAGTTCCCGTCACTCTGGACGAGACTTACACCACGCCCGACCAATCGCATGCGATGATGGAGCCGCATGCATCGATCGCCGCCTGGAACGGCGATGAGGTGACGGTCTGGACATCAAGCCAGATGATCGATTGGTGGCGGTCCGATCTTGCAACGACACTCGACATCGACAAGGAGAAGATCCACCTGATGTCGCCCTTCATCGGCGGCGGCTTCGGTGGCAAGCTGTTTCTGCGGGCGGATGCCGTGCTTGCCGTTGTCGGCGCGCGTGCGATTGGACGCCCCGTCAAGGTTGCCTTGCCGCGCCCGTTCATGATGAACAACACGACCCACCGGCCGGCGACGATCCAGCGAATTCGCATTGGAACCGAGCGTGACGGCAAGATAACCGCCATTGCCCACGAAAGCTGGTCCGGGGACCTTCCCGGCGGAGGCCTGGAGACCGCCGTCAACCAGACCCGTCTTCTCTACGCCGGCGCGAACCGGATGACGGCGATGCGGCTGGCGACGCTTCACCTCCCCGAGGGCAACGCCATGCGCGCTCCCGGCGAGGCGCCGGGACTGATGGCGCTCGAAATCGCCATCGACGAGATTGCCGAAAAAGTTGGTATGGATCCTGTTCAGTTCCGGATCGTCAACGACACGCAGATCGATCCCGAGAAACCGCAGCGGCCTTTTTCCCAGCGCAATCTCATCGGCTGTCTCAGGCTCGGTGCGGAGCGGTTTGGTTGGAGTGAACGGGGAAGGCCGGGTTCCAAACGGGACGGCAACTGGCTGGTCGGCATGGGTGTTGCCGCTGCCGTCCGCAACAACCTCGTGCTTCCCTCCGGCGCTCGGGTAAAGCTCGACCGGGAAGGCGTCGTGACGGTTGAAACCGACATGACCGACATCGGGACGGGCAGCTATACGATCATCGCGCAGACGGCCGCCGAAATGATGGGGGTTACGATCGACAAGGTCGCTGTCCAATTGGGCGACTCGCGTTTTCCTGTTTCGGCGGGCTCCGGCGGACAGTTCGGCGCCAATTCTTCCACCTCGGGCGTCTACGCAGCCTGTGTCAAGCTGCGTGAGGCCGTCGCCAAAAAGCTCGGCTTCAACTCAGGAGACATCGTCTTCGAGAATGGAGAGGTCCGCTCGGGCGATCGTTCAGTGCCTCTTGCCGAGGCCCGCATGCCGCGTCGGCACGCCGACGACCCAGTACAGCGAGGACACCTCCCGCGTCGCCTCGAGCAGCGCGGCCATCGCAGCGTCCAGGCGGTCGCGGAAGTCCTCCTCGTCGAGCAGGTCGGCGGGGTAGTAGCCGGTCAGCGAGAGCTCGGGGAAGACGACGAGATCGGCGCCTTCATGACGCGCGCGCCGGGCCGCGTCCAGGTGCAGGCGCAGGTTGCCGTCCAGATCCCCGATGGTCGGGTTGATCTGGGCCAGGGTGATCTTGAGCATGACTTCACTCCTTCATGTCGACCGTCGCCGCGACCTTGGCTTCGGCCTTCTCATCGGCCTTCTCACCAGCCTTCACATCGAAGACCTGTCGCAGGTAGTCGAGGAAGGTCTGGTCGTCGCACAGGGTCTTGCCGGGCGCGTCGGACAGCTTGGCCACAGGCTGGCCGTTGCAGCGCACCAGCTTCATGACGATGTTCAGCGGCTTGGGGCCGAGGTCGTTGCTCAGGTGCGTGCCGATGCCGAAGCCCACCGGCACCCGGCGCGCGAAGTGGGCGTGCAGCCGGCAGGCCTCGGCCGTGTCCAGCCCGTCGCTGAACACCAGCCGCTTGCCGCCCGGGTCGATGCGCAGCGCGGCGTAATGCGCCAGCGCCTTCTCGCCCCACACGACCGGGTCGCCGCTGTCGTGGCGCAGGCCGTCGAAGAGCTTGGCGAAGTACAGGTCGAAGTCGGCGAGGAACGCGTCCATGCCGATCACGTCGGTCAGCGCGATGCCCAGGTCGCCGCGGTACTCCTGCACCCAGTCCTCGAGCGCGGCCTTCTGATGGTCGCGCAGCCGCACGCCGGTGGCCTGGTAGGCCTGCAGGTACTCGTGCGCCATCGTGCCGATGGGCACCAGGCCGAGCTCCTTGGCCAGCAGCACGTTGGACGTGCCGCGGAAGGTCTCGGGCAGCTCGTCGCGCAAGGTGCGCAGCACCTCCCCGTGCCAGGTGCCGGAGAAGCGCCGGCGCAGCCCGAAGTCGAAGAACTGGAACGGATGCCGGCGCGGCGCCTCGTCGCGCGTCGGCACGCTGTCGCCTTCGGCGCGCGTGATGCGGATACCGTTCAGCAGGAAGAAAGCCAGCAGGCCGGCCAGCAAGGCGCCG
>Ga0102587_1000639_pt1 | contig 33762 bp, 26 predicted proteins | sample AraplaF_Col_mTSA_FD_76853 | JGI IMG/M metagenome (GOLD analysis project Ga0102587, IMG submission 76853) | Arabidopsis root microbial communities from the University of North Carolina, USA - plate scrape MF_Col_mTSA (SPADES assembly) (version 2) | ecosystem: Host-associated > Plants > Roots >... | reverse complement strand
TGCTGTTGATTGGCCTCGGCATTTATTTCCTGCGCGTGGCGTGGCGCGCCCGATCAACATCACCGTCTACACCGAAGGCACCGGCGTGATCCCGGACGAGAAGATCGCCCAGCTGGTGATGGAACACTTCGACCTTCGTCCGAAAGGCATCGTGCAGATGCTGGACCTGCTGCGTCCGATCTACGGCAAGACCGCCGCCTATGGCCACTTCGGCCGCGAAGAGCCGGAGTTCAGCTGGGAGCGCACCGACAAGGCCGCCATCCTGCGCGCCGCCGCCGGCCTGAAGTAATCAAGCTCTACCGTAGTTAAAAACATCAACGCCCCGGATTTCGGGGCGTTGTCATTTCAAGTCAGTGTTGGCCGCTTGGGCGGCGGTGGAATTGGGTTGGGCGGCTCATACCTGCGCCGTGGATCGTCTTTGAAAATCATGATTCCTCCTTTGCTTGTGAATCAAGAGCTCGATTCACGGCAATCTGCGTCCTGACACGCAAAGCTTGTGTCAGTAGCAGATCATATGGAAACTTGCTCACTTCTATGCCGTATTTTCCTCGAAAACTTAGCAGTTTCTTTTCGAACTCCGCAATTGGGAAGTTGGGGTTAATTTTCATTCTGGCGATCAGCGATCCAATATCGACGGTCAGGACGCTCAGGCTGCCGGCGGAGGTTGCGTGCGCCTGAAGTTTTTCCGCAACGGATAATTGCTTGGATATGATGGCGAGCAGAGCGCTGGCGGAGGTGAACATCGGCCACAGAAAAGTATAGTCGCTATTTTTCCAGAATACGAGGCCTGCCAGCGCTGCGCCGCCGGAGGAAATCGCCACGGCGATCTTAGTGATGCTATCGAGCCATACCCAGCGCACCAACATGGCCGCCTTGAGATCGCGGGCATAGGTGGCGCGGTACAGTAGATCGTGGATTTCATTCCAGATGGCATCGCGCGGATCGATAGACATGGCGGCCTCGCAGGGGAAAATCTCAATATAGGCCGATCCGGCGCTGGCCGTCTGCGCTAGCGCATGCAGGCGGAATATTGTCGCCATCCGGACTTAACGATGCTAGAATGCGCCTTCCGAGGAGCGCTGCGACGAACTTAGCTTCGCCAGGCTCGGAGATCTCCAACCGCGCTCACGTTACTTTTTTCAACTTATGAAAGGAGGGCGTGATGAACGCCGTACTCAAATCCGCTCAAGACTACCTGGTTGCCGACATTTCGCTCGCGCCGTGGGGTAACAAAGAAATCAAGATTGCCGAAACCGAAATGCCTGGCCTGATGGCCATCCGCGAGGAATTCGCCGCCGCTCAGCCGCTGAAAGGCGCGCGCATCACCGGTTCGCTGCACATGACCATCCAGACCGCCGTGCTGATCCAGACGCTGGAAGCGCTGGGCGCGCAAGTGCGCTGGGCTTCGTGCAATATCTACTCGACCCAGGACCACGCCGCCGCCGCCATCGCCGCCAACGGCACGCCGGTGTTCGCGATCAAAGGCGAAACCCTGGATGAATACTGGGACTACACCCACCGTATCTTCGAATGGCCGAACGACGCCGCCGGCAACGCTGTCTACTCGAACATGATTTTGGACGACGGCGGCGACGCCACCCTGCTGCTGCACCTCGGCGCGCGCGCTGAAAAAGATATCTCGGTGCTGGCCAACCCGGGCTCGGAAGAAGAAATCTGCCTGTTCAACGCCATCAAGGCCCACCTGGCCAAAGATCCATCGTGGTACTCCAAGCGCCTGCCGCACATCTTGGGTGTGACCGAAGAAACCACCACCGGCGTGCACCGCCTGTACCAGATGCACAAGGAAGGCAAGCTGGCCTTCCCGGCAATTAACGTCAACGACTCAGTCACCAAGTCCAAGTTCGACAACCTGTACGGCTGCCGCGAATCGCTGGTGGACGGCATCAAGCGCGCCACCGACGTCATGATCGCCGGCAAGATCGCCGTGATCGCCGGCTACGGCGACGTCGGCAAGGGCTCGGCGCAAGCGATGCGCGCCCTGTCGGCACAAGTGTGGGTGACCGAGATCGATCCGATCTGCGCCCTGCAAGCCGCGATGGAAGGCTACCGCGTGGTGACCATGGACTACGCCGCCGAACACGGCGACATCTTCGTCACCTGCACCGGCAACTACCACATCCTGACCGAAGAGCACATGCTCAAGATGAAGGACCAGGCCATCGTCTGCAACATCGGCCACTTCGACAACGAGATCGACGTCGCCGCGCTGAAGAAGTACACCTGGGAGAACATCAAGCCGCAGGTGGACCACGTGATCTTCCCGAACGGTAAGCGCATCATCCTGCTGGCCGAAGGCCGTCTGGTGAACCTCGGTTGCGGCACCGGCCACCCTTCGTACGTGATGTCGTCGTCGTTCGCCAACCAGACCATCGCCCAGATCGAACTGTTCGCCAACACCGCCAAGTACCCGGTCGGCGTGTACGTGCTGCCTAAGCACCTGGACGAAAAAGTGGCGCGCCTGCAGCTGAAGAAGCTGAATGCGCAACTGACCGTGCTGACTCCTGAGCAAGCGGCCTACATCGGCGTGACGCAAGAAGGTCCGTACAAGCCAGATCACTACCGTTATTAATCAACACAAAGGCGGGGCCGTGCGCCCCGCTTTTTTTGCAGCGAGAACTTCTTATGCGTTTGATCCTTACCTGGTTAATCAATGCAATTGCTTTGCTGGCGGTGCCTTACCTGATGCACTCCGTCGATGTCACAAGCATCGGTGCAGCCCTCGTTGCGGCGCTTGTCCTGGGCCTGGTCAATACGCTGATACGTCCCGTCCTGTTGTTGCTTACCCTGCCGGTGACAGTGGTGTCACTGGGCCTGTTCATCTTCATCGTCAACGGCTTCATGTTCTGGCTGGTGGCGCAATGGGTGGACGGCTTCCACGTCGACAGCTTCCTGTCGGCCGTCGGCGGCGCAATCCTGTACAGCGTGATTTCCTGGGCTTTGTCGACCTTACTTTTGAAGAACCCAGATGGACAATCCTAACTTCAGTATCGAATTCTTCCCGCCCAAGACGGCGGAAGGTGCGGAGAAGCTGCGCGTCACGCGCGCCAAGCTGTCCGAACTCAAGCCGAAATATTTTTCCGTGACCTTCGGCGCCGGCGGCAGCACGCAGCGCGGCACGCTGGACACGGTGGTCGAGATCCTCAACGCCGGCGAAGACGCCGCGCCGCACCTGTCCTGCGTGGGCGGCACGCGCGAATCGATCCGCGACATCCTGACCGAGTTCAAATCGCACAACATCAAGCGCATCGTCGCGCTGCGCGGCGACCTGCCGAGCGGCTACGGCGCGGCCGGCGAATTCCGTTATGCGAACGAGCTGGTGGAATTCATCCGCCAGGAGACCGGCGACTGGTTCCACATCGAAGTGGCGGCCTATCCGGAAGTGCACCCGCAAGCCAAATCGCCGCAAGACGACTTGCTGGCGTTCGAGCGCAAGGTGAAGGCAGGCGCCAACGCCGCCATCACCCAGTATTTCTACAACGCCGACGCCTATTTCAACTTCGTCGAGCAGACGCAGAAGCTGGGCATCGACGTGCCTATCGTGCCGGGCATCATGCCGATCACGAACTACACGCAGCTGATGCGCTTCTCGGATATGTGCGGCGCCGAGATCCCGCGCTGGGTGCGGCTCAAGTTGGCCAGCTTCGGCGACGACAGCGCATCGATCAAGGCCTTTGGCCTGGACGTGGTGGCTGCGCTGGGCGAGCGTCTGCTGAAAGGCGGCGCGCCGGGCCTGCACTTCTACAGCATGAACCAGGCCGCGGCAACCACCGCGCTGTGGCAACGGCTGGTTTAAGCCTCGGTGATGATGCGGTCCAGCGCCACATCGTGACCATCGCTGGCAAACGGCACTTGCAGACACTGGTAAGCGATGCCCAGTGTCTGCGGGCGCGGTGCGTGGCGCGCCAGCGTGCGGTCGTAAAAACCGCCGCCATAGCCAAGTCGATAACCTTGCGGGTTGAAACCTAGGCAAGGCACCAGCAGCGCCGGCGGATAGGCGGCCTGCAAGCGCAGATCGGCCGGCACGGCCACCCCCATCTTATCCTTCACCATCTCCTCGCCGATGGACCATTCGGCAAACTCCAGCGCCGCATCCTTCTGCACCACCACCGGCAGCAGCAAACGTGCACCGAGACGCGCCAGTTCGGCGTAGGCTGCGTGCAGGTCCGGCTCATCGCGCAACGGCCAATACACGCCCAGCGCGGCCGGCTGTTCTGCCCTCCACCATGCCACCACCTGATCGCCGATCGCGCGGTCCCAGGCGGCACGCACATTGCTGTCGAGCGCACGCCTTGCGGCCAGCAGCTGCTTCCTTAAATCCGCCTTCCGGACTGGTGATACGGCGTCGCTGCGTGGTATTCTAGGAATGCTGGTCATATTGATTCAAGTCTTAAGAGAGTTGCACATTGATTTCTGCTTCGAAATGGATAGCCGGCGCCCTCGTCGTTGCCTTCACCTCGCTTGTTCACGCCGACGATACCGATAGCCGCAGGGATGACGATTCCTTCCTGCTGCTGCGCGACGCGGTACGCCAGGACGATGCGGCCAAAGCGGATTTCTACGCCGCGCGCCTGAGCAACTACTCCATTCCTTCCTACGTCGACTATTATCGGCTGAAATCCCATCTGAAGGACGCCGCGCCGGAGGAAATCCGCGCCTTCTTCAAGCGTTACGACGGCCAGGCGATAGTCGACCGCCTGCGCAACGACTGGCTGCTGGAACTGGGCCGCAAGCGCGACTGGGCCACCTTCGACGAGCAGTATCCGCTGTTCGTCCTGAACGACGACACCCAGGTCAAATGCTACGCGCTCACCTCGCGCGCGCTGAAAGGCCAGAAAGTGGCCGAAGAGGCGCGCGCCCTGCTGACCGCGCCCAGCGCCTACGGCCAGCCCTGCGCCGACCTGATCGCCACCCTGTACCAGAACGGCCAGTTCAACACCGAAGACCTGTATGCGCAACTGCGCCTGTCCGGCGAGTACAACGCCACCGGCCAGGCGCGCCGCATCGTCGCGCTGCTGGACGGCCCGGAAAAGAAAGCCGTGCAGGCGGTTGATTTGCCGACGGTGGCGGTGGCCAAGGGCATGGGGCCGGGCAAGGTGGAACACCAGATCTACATCGTCGCCATCGGTCGCCTGGCCAAGACCAGCATCAAGCTGGCGGCTTTAGCGCTGAACAAGGCGTCACCGAAAATGACGCCGCAAGAACAACAGCAAGGCTGGGCCGCGATCGCGCTGCAATCGTCATACACACTGGCGCCGGAAACCACCGACTACTGGAAGCGCGCCAACGGCGCACCGCTCTCGATCGACCAGGCGCAATGGAAGGCGCGCATCGCGCTACGCAACGGAGACTGGCGGCAGGTGGAGAACACCATCCGCGCCATGCCTGCCGCGCTGCGCAGCGAGCCGACCTGGATCTACTGGCTGGGCCGCGCGCTGATGGCGCGCGACGGCGTCACCAGCCAGCCAAGCGGGGAAGCGCTGCAGCTGTTCCGCAGCATCTCCGATCAATCGAACTACTACGGCCAGCTGGCGCTGGAAGAAACCGGCAAGCTGATTACCATCCCTGGCGCCGGTGCGCCGATCTCGCCGGCGGAGATCGCGCCGATGGCGGCCAACCCGAACTTCCAGCGCGCGCTGAAATTCTTCGGCATGCGCCTGCGCTTTGAAGGCACGCGCGAATGGAACTGGGGCCTGCGCGGCCTGAGCGAACGCGAACACCTGGCCGCCGCCGAATACGCGCGCCAGAACAATATCCTCGACCGCATGGTCAACACCTCGGAGCGCACCCGCATCCAGGTCGACTACACCCAGCGCTTCCCGTCGCCGCACAATGACCTGATGCACCCGGCCACGCAAACGCTGGGCCTCGACAAGGCATGGGTGTATGGCCTGATACGTCAGGAATCGCGCTTCATCATGGACGCGCAATCGCACGCCGGCGCCTCGGGCCTGATGCAGGTGATGCCGTCCACCGGCCGCTGGATCGCCAAGAAAATCGGCCTGACCGACTTCGCGCAGGACATGCTGAGCGACGTGCGCACCAACATCCTGCTGGGCACCAATTACCTCAACATGGTGCTGGGGAATATGGACGGCTCGCAGGTGCTGGCCACCGCCGCCTACAACGCCGGGCCGGGCCGCCTGCGCACCTGGCGCGCCACGCTCATCAAGCCGATGGACAGCACCGTGTTCATCGAATCGATTCCTTACGTCGAGACGCGCACCTACGTCAAAAACGTGATGTCGAACGCCACCTATTACGCGGCCTTGTTTGAAGGCCGGCCGCAATCGCTGAAAGCGCGCCTCGGCAGCGTGGCGCCGAAAGGCTACACCGAAGCCGAGGAACAGGAAACCAGCTTCGTTCCGCGCTGACCTCCCAATACAGGACACGTACCATCATGCAGACTACCCAACTTGATCCCAGCCTGACGCAAACCCTGGCCGCCGCGCGCTCGCCCGGCCTGACCCTCGTCATCGGCAACAAGAACTATTCGTCGTGGTCGATGCGCCCGTGGGTGGCGATGACCGCCTTCGGCATCCCGTTCCAGGAAGTGCGCGTGCTGCTGGACCGGGACGATACCGCCAACCGCATTTGCAGCTACTCGGCTTCCGGCCGGGTGCCGGTGCTGCTGGCTGGCGGGGAAATGACCATCTGGGACAGCCTGGCCATCTGCGAATATCTGGCCGAGCAATTCCCCGAGCTGCATCTGTGGCCGCAAGACGTGGCGGCGCGCGCCATCGCGCGTTCCGTGTGCGCCGAGATGCACGCCGGCTTCAGCGATCTGCGTAATTCCATGTCGATGAACATCCGCGCCAGCTATCCGGGCAAGGGCCGCACGCCGGGCACGCAGGCCGACATCGGCCGCATCAGCGAAATCTGGGAGGAATGCCTGTCGCGCTTCGGCCACCACCAGTTCCTGTTCGGCGAGTTCTCGATTGCGGACGCCTACTACGCACCGGTGGTATGCCGCTTCCGCACCTACGGCGTGACGCTGGCGCCGGCGCTGGACGCCTATTGCCAGCGCGTGCTGGCCCATCCCGCCGTCGCGCGCTGGATCGATGAAGCCCTGGCCGAAACCGAAATGGCGCCCAAGCACGACGCGGAAATGCCGGACTAAATCATGCAGACTTACGTCGTTGGCGGCGCGGTCCGCGATGCGCTGCTAGGCTTGCCGGTCAAGGACCACGACCACGTGGTGGTCGGCGCCACGCCGGACGAGATGGTAGCCAAGGGCTTCCGCCCGGTCGGCAAGGACTTCCCGGTCTTCCTGCATCCGCAAACGCAGGAAGAATATGCGCTGGCCCGCACCGAGCGCAAAACCGCGCCCGGCTACAAGGGCTTTGTATTCCATACGTCGCCGGATGTCACGCTGGAAGAGGATCTGATCCGGCGCGACCTCACCATCAACGCCATCGCCCGCGCCGAAGACGGCACGCTGACCGACCCGTACGGCGGCCAGCGCGATATCGAACAGCGCCTCTTCCGCCACGTATCCGAAGCGTTTGCCGAGGACCCGGTGCGCATCCTGCGCGTGGCGCGCTTTGCTGCGCGCTTCGCCGATTTCCGCGTCGCGCCCGAGACCAACGCGCTGATGAAGCAGATGGTGGATCACGGCGAGGTCGATGCACTGGTGGCGGAACGCGTGTGGCAGGAACTGTCGCGCGGACTGATGGAGCAGAAGCCGTCGCGCATGCTGGAAGTGCTGCGCGATTGCGGCGCACTGGCGCGCATCCTGCCGGAACTGGACGCGCTGTGGGGCGTGCCGCAGCCGGAGAAATGGCATCCCGAAATCGACACCGGCATCCACGTGCTGCAAGTGATCGATTGCGCGGCGCGACTGGAACGCGACCTGCCGACGCGCTTCGCCTGCCTGATGCACGACCTGGGCAAGGCAGCCACGCCGACGGAAAACTGGCCGGCGCATCATGGCCACGAAGGCCTGGGTGTCAAGCTGGTGGAGCAGGTGTGCAAGCGTCTGCGGGTGCCAACCGAATGCCGCGACCTGGCTGTAATGACCACGCGCGAACACGGCAACGTCGGCCGCGCGCTGCAGCTGCGCGCCAACACCATCGTCACTTTGTTCGAGCGCTGCGACGCCTTCCGCAAACCGGCGCGCTTCACGCAAATGCTGCTGGCGACCGAATGCGATTCGCGCGGCCGCATCGGCCCTAGCGCCAGCTATGCCGACGCACCGTTCCCGCAACTGGCGCATCTGGAAACCGCGCTGGCAGCGGCGCGCGGCGTCAACGCCGGCGAAATCGCGGCATCCTGCGCCGACAATCCGCAGCGTATCCCTGAGCGCGTGCACGTAGCGCGCGTGCGTGCCGTGAAAGCAGCGTTAAAGGAAGAAGAGGACGAGGAATGAGTTCCATCGTGCTGGTGAAGGAGCTGCGCGAGCGCGACCGCCGCCGCATGCTCCGGCACTTCCTCGATCTGGAAGACAGCGACCGCCTGCTGCGCTTCGGCTCCGTGCTGCCGGATGAGCAGGTGACTAACTACGTCAACCGCATCGACTTCTCGCGCGACATGGTGTTTGGCGTTTACAACCGCATGTTCAAGCTGGTGGCGGTGGGGCATCTGGCGTTTGCGCCGCGTGACGAGAAGAGCAGCGTCACCGAGAAAGAGCGGGTGGCGGAATTCGGCGTCTCAGTCAGCCGCTCGGCACGTGGACGCGGCATGGGATCGAAACTGTTCGAACGCGCAGCCATCCACTGCCGCAACAACGATGTGGACACGCTGTACATGCACTGCCTGTCGTCCAACAAAACCATGATGCACATCGCCAAAAAGGCCGGCATGGAAATCCACCGCGACTACGGCGAGGCCGACGCCTACCTCAAGCTGATGCCGGCCGATCCGGCCAGCGTGCTGCAAGAGGCGTTGCACGAACAGATCGCGGTGCTGGACTATACCCTCAAGGCCAACAAGCGCATCGCCAGCAAATGGCTCAACCGCCTGCTGGGCCGTAAATAATCAGACTAGTGGCAGCGCCGTGGTGTCCTTGACGCGCTGCAGGGCGAAGGACGATTTCACATCCAGCACGGCCGGGTGACGCAACAGCGTCGCCATCATGAAGCGCGAGAAATGCTCCATGTCTTCCACGTGCACGCGCAACAGGTAATCCATCTCGCCCGTCATGGCATAGCAAGCCACCACCTCCGGCCACTGCGCCACCGATTCCGCAAAGTCGGCGCGCGGCGAGGGCTGCGTGTTCGGCGCACCCAGCACGCGCGCGGTGCTGTGGGCCGATGCCTCGTTGTGCTTTTCCAGCCGCACGTTCACATAAGCCAGCAGGCCAAGACCGATTTTGTCCGGATCCAGCAGGGCCACGTATTGACGGATCACGCCCGCTTCTTCCAGCCGCTTGATGCGGCGCAGGCAGGGCGACGGCGACAGGGCGACCAGCTCGGCCACGTCCTGATTCGACAGGCGGCCGTCGGACTGCAAGATGGACAGAATTTTACGATCGGTTTTATCCAGCGCGATCTTGGTCATAAATACCTCGGGAATTCGGTGTTGAGGGCAATATTATTGCTCAAATTGCGCGCACATGCGAATTGTTTGCAATTTTCTGCCGTCAGTGCAGGTCTATACTGTGCCGAAGAACGGCAGCAAAGCACCTAGACCGAGCGCCGGCAGAGAATAATTGGAGACAACATGAATGCACCTCACAAGGGTACGCAGCTAGATCCGGTCATCAATCCGGATGAGATTACCCTCGACGACAAATGGACGCTGGAGCGCGGCCGCGCCTTCATGACCGGCACCCAGGCGCTGATCCGCCTGCCGATGATGCAGCGCGAGCGCGACCTCAAAGCGGGCCTGAGCACCGCCGGCTACATCACCGGCTATCGCGGTTCGCCCGTCACCAGCGTTGACATGACGGCGATGAAGGCCAAGAAGTACCTCGATGAGCACCACGTCAAATTCCATCCGGGGATGAACGAGGATCTCGCGGCCACCGCCGTGTGGGGCACACAGCAAACCAATTTATTCAAGGACGCCAAGTACGACGGCGTGTTCGCCATGTGGTACGGCAAAGGCCCGGGCGTGGACCGCTGCGGCGACGTCTTCAAGCATGCCAACAACGCCGGCTCGGCGAAACATGGCGGCGTGCTGGTGCTGGCCGGCGACGACCATGCGGCCAAGTCTTCCTCGACCGCGCACCAGTCGGACCACATCCTCAACGCTTGCGGTATTCCGGTGCTGTATCCATCGTCGGTGCAGGAGTACATCGACTACGGCCTGCACGCATGGGCCATGAGCCGCTACACCGGCCTATGGGTATCGATGAAATGCGTGACCGACATCATCGAATCGGGCGCGGTGGTGGACTTCGATCCGGACCGCGTGCAGATCGAACTGCCGACCGACTTCGAACTGCCGGAAGGCGGCCTGAACATCCGCTGGCCGGACACGGTGCTGGACATGGAAGTCCGCATGAACAGCTACAAGTGGTATGCCGCGCTGGCCTACTGCCGCGCGAATAAACTGAACAAGATTATCTGGGATTCGCCCAAGCCGAAGATCGGCATCATCACCGCCGGCAAATCGTACCTCGACACGCGCCAGGCGCTGGCCGATCTGGGCATCGACGAACAAGCCGCCGCCGACATCGGTATCCGCCTGTACAAGATCGGCATGACCTGGCCGCTGGAAGCGGAAGGCGTGCAGGAATTCGCCAAGGGCCTCGATGAGATTCTGGTGGTGGAAGAGAAGCGCCAGATCCTCGAATACGCACTGAAAGAAGAGCTGTACAACCTGCCGGACGGCCAGCGTCCGCGCGTGGTCGGCAAATTCGACGACACCGGCGAGTGGAGCAATCACGGCAAGACCGGCCACGGTGACTGGCTGCTGCCGGCGACCTACGAACTGAATCCGGCGCAGATCGCGCGCGCCATCGCCTCGCGCATCGCGCACTACTGCAATGGCCATCCGGTCGCCAAGCGCGTGCAGGAGCGCGTGGCCTATCTGGAAGCGAAAGAAGCGGCACTGAAAACCCTGCCGACTAAATCCAATCCGCAGACCGACCGCACGCCGTTCTTCTGCTCCGGCTGCCCGCACAATACCTCGACCAAAGTGCCGGAAGGTTCGCGCGCGCTGGCGGGCATCGGCTGCCACTACATGGTGCTGTGGATGGACCGCGAAACCTCGACCTTCACCCACATGGGCGCGGAAGGCGTGACCTGGGTGGGGCAGGCGCCGTTCACCAACGAGAAGCACGTGTTCACCAACCTTGGCGACGGCACATACTTCCACTCGGGGATACTGGCGATCCGGGCCGCCGTTGCGGCCAAGGTCAACATCACCTACAAGATTTTGTTCAATGACGCCGTGGCCATGACCGGCGGCCAGCAGTTCGACGGTCCGCTCGATCCTGGCATGATCTCGCGCCAGATCGCGGCGGAAGGCGTGACGCCGATTATCGTCGTCACCGACGAACCGGATAAATACCCTTCGGATTACAACTGGGCGCCGGGCGTCACCGTGCGCCATCGCAGCGAATTGATGGACGTGCAGCGCGAACTGCGCGACAAGCCGGGCGTCTCGGCCATGATCTACGACCAGACCTGCGCGTCCGAGAAGCGCCGCCGCCGCAAACGCAACGAATATCCCGATCCGGCCAAGCGCGCCGTGATCAACGAAGCCGTGTGCGAAGGCTGCGGCGACTGCTCGGTGCAGTCCAACTGTCTGTCGGTGGAGCCGCTGGAGACGGAGCTGGGACGCAAGCGCCAGATCAACCAGTCCTCGTGCAACAAGGACTTCTCCTGCACCACCGGTTTCTGCCCGAGCTTCGTTACGGTGGAAGGCGGCGCGTTGAAAAAGCCGAAGAAAGCAGCGGTGGGCGATGGCCCTGCTGCCGTGTTGCCGTCGCCGGTGCTGCCGTCGACTGCTGCACCTTACGGCATCCTGATTACCGGCATCGGTGGCACTGGTGTGGTGACCGTTGGCCAGATCCTGGCAATGGCGGCACACGTTGAAAACAAAGGCGCCGTGGTGCTGGACATGAGCGGTCTGGCGCAGAAGGGCGGACCGGTGATGTCGCACGTGCGCCTGGCGGACAGACAGAGCGATTTGCATTCGACCCGGGTCGGCACCGGCAGCGCCGATCTGGTGATCGGCTGCGACCTGATCGTGACCGCCTCGCGCGACGCCCTGTCACGCATGGGCGAAGGCCGCACGCACGCCATGATCAACTCCAGCAACGCCACCACGGCCGCATTCGTCAAGAACCCGGACTGGCAATTCCCGGATGCCGGCTCGCGCGGTGAAATCGTCCGCGCCTGCGGCAACGACAACGTCGACTTCATCGACGCCGGCCAGATCGCCACCGCGCTGATGGGCGACTCGATTGCGACCAATATGTTCATGCTCGGCTACGCCTTCCAGAAAGGCCATGTTCCGCTGAGCGAGACTGCGTTGATAAAAGCGATTGAACTGAACGGTGTCTCGGTCGCCTTCAACAAAGCCGCCTTCCACTGGGGGCGCACAGCGGCGCATGATCTGGCCTCGGTAACCAAGCTGACAACGCCTGCGAAAGTGATCGAATTCAAGCGCATCCAGACGCTGGACGACATCATCGCCAAGCGCATGGATCTGCTGACAGCGTATCAGGATGCGAATTATGCTAAACAGTATAAATCGTTTGTTGAAATGGTCCGCGCGGAAGAGGCCAGGCTGGGCAAGAGCACGCGCCTGACCGAAGCCGTGGCGCGCTACTACTACAAGCTGATGGCCTACAAGGACGAATACGAAGTCGCGCGCCTGTACAGCGACGGCGCATTTCAGCAAAAAATCGCCGGCATGTTCGATGGCGAAATCAAGCTGAAATTCCACCTGGCGCCGCCGCTGTTGGCCAAGCACGACGCGCAGGGCCATCTGGTCAAGAAAGAATTCGGCCCGTGGATGATGAAAGCGTTCGGCGTGCTGGCCAAATTCAAAGGCCTGCGCGGCACCGCGCTGGACGTCTTCGGCTACACCGAAGAGCGCAAGATGGAACGCGCGCTGATCGGCGAATACCGTCAGACCATCACCAGCCTGTTGCCCAAGCTGACCGCTGAAAACCTGTCGCAGGCCGTCGCCATCGCCAGCATCCCGGAAGACATCCGCGGCTATGGCCACGTCAAAGAGCGCCATCTGAAAGCGGCCAAGCAAAAAGAAGCAGCCCTGCTGGCGGCTTTCGGTGAACCGGTCGCCGCAAACGCACCGCACGCCGCTTAAAATTTGTGTATTCTTGACCAAGCCGGGGCAATCCCCGGCTTTTTTGTCGTGCGCCTAAATAGTGCATAACTGAATAAGCTTGTAACAAAACATTCGTTCAGTATTGTGGGCGGCCTTGTTAAGGTGGCAGCCTTTTCCAAATCAGGACCACTTCAATGCAAATAAAATTTAAATTGAACCCGCTGGCGGCAGGCGCTATCGCGCTGCTGTGCGGCGCTGCCGGACCGACCTCGGTACTGGCGCAGGACTCGGCGGCGGCCAGCGCGCCGCCTGCTGTCGTGATTACCGGCTCGCGCATTCCACGCGCCGGCACGGAGGGTCCTTCGGCTGTCACCGTCATCACCGGCGCGGACATCACCAAGCAGGGTTACCGCAATGTCTTCGATGCGCTATCCAATCAAACCCAGAACAGTGGTTTTGTGCAGGGGGCCGATTACGGGAATACCTTTACGCCATCGGCCAACGCCATCAGCCTGCGCGGCCTCGGTCCGAACCACACGCTGGTGCTGCTCAACGGCCGCCGCATGGCGGACTTTCCGATTGCCTATGACGGCACGGTCAATTTCACCAACCTCGCCAACATCCCATCCAGCGTGGTGGATCGCATCGAGATTCTGAGCGGCGGCGCTTCCGCCATCTACGGTTCGGACGCGATTGCGGGCGTGGTCAACATCATCCTGAAAAAACAGGCCGACGGTTATGACATCAACCTCAAAGCCGGCGGCACGTCGCGCGGCGGCGCCGAGGACAAGCGCTTGCAGTTCACCGGCGGTAAGAGCTTCGATAAGCTCAACACGCTGTTCAGCGTGGAACTGCTGGAACGCGAGCCGCTGTGGAGCGCGGACCGCGAGTTCATGGCTTCCAAGACCGGCGTGGCGCCAACCTCCATCCTCGGCCGCAAGAACGTCAGCACCGGCAAGTACGTCGATCTGGGCGATACCTGCTCGTCGCTCAGCGATCTGTTTGGCGGCAGCACGGTCAAGTACACCGCCAAGGCAGGCAGCTATTGCGCCAGCCCGAAGGCCGCGCCGACTTTCTGGACGACGATGACCAGGAACAGCAGCCAGAATCTGTTCGGCAGCGCCAATTACGAGCTGTCGCCGCAGACCACGCTGTATGCGGAAGCGCTGTTCGGCCAGAATCGCAGCACGCAGAATACCCGCGGCCCGTCGTGGACTTCGCGTTCGCTGACCGATTCCTATTTCTGGAACCAGAACACCAGTGCCTACGAGGCGTGGAACCGCTATCTTTCGCCGGAAGAAATCGGCGGCGCGGAGCGCTACAACCGCTACTGGGATGATCAGGCCAGCTCGCTGTCGTTCGGCGCGCGCGGCGTGATCCCGGGCACGAGCTGGAATTACGAGGCCGGCTACACCGCTTCGCTGTACAAGAGCCAGGACCACCGTCCGCGTGCGCGCTCCAATATCGACAGTTTCTTCCTCGGCCAGCAACTGGGCGTGGACAAGAACGGCGTGGCGATTTACGCACCCGATGCGGCCCGCCTGACCAGGCGCCTGACGCCGCAGGAGTTCGATTCGATCACCGACAATTCGGTCAGCAACGATAAGTCGTGGACCAATACCCTGAGCCTCACGGCCAACGGCGATGCCTTCGAGCTGCCGGCCGGTCCGGTCAAGGTGGCGGCTGTTGCGGAGCTGGGCAAGCAGGGCTTCTCGAATGCGCCGGACCCGCGCATCAATCAGGGTTACTTCAACGCGCTCACCGGCGCCGATGTTACCGCCGGCACCCGCAAGCGTTACGCGGTGGGCGTGGAGACCAGTATCCCTGTGATCAAGTCCGTCAACGCCACGCTGGCAGGCCGTTACGACAAGTACAGCTTCGCCGGCCGCGATGACGGCAAGTTCACTTACAACGGCGGTGTGGAATGGCGTCCGGTCCAGCAGTTGCTGGTGCGCGGCAATTACGCCACCAGTTTCCGCGCCCCGGATATGAATTACATCTTCAAGGCGCGCGGCACCGGTTACTACTCGTCCACCACCGATTACTACCGCTGCGCCAAGGCCGGGCAGGCGGTGGCCGACTGCGAGTTCGCCAACTACTCGCCGGGTGCGGATTACGTACAGACGGGCAGCAAGGATCTGCGTTCGGAGAAGGGTCGTTCGAGCGGCCTCGGTATCGTATGGTCGCCGAGCGCGGACTTCGATGTGTCGCTCGATTACTGGAACATCAGGATCAGCGATCTGGTGACCAATCTGAGCGCCGATAATCTGCTGCGCGATGAAGCGGCTTGCCGCATCTCGGGCGATCTGACTTCGCCTACCTGCGCCGATGCGATTTCGCGCATCACCCGCTTCCCGGACAATGCGCTGAACCGCCCGGGCGAGATCAAGCAGATTTTGGTCAATCCGATCAACGCGGCCACCACCAACGTGGACGGCATCGATATCTCGGGCAAGTATGTGTTCCGCACCCAGGACCATGGCAACATCATCGCCAAGGCCAATTACTCGAAGACGCTGAACAAGCACTCGCGCCAGTTCGCCGGCGATCCGCTCAACGACGATCTGGAAGACCTGACCAATTACGACTGGCGCGACAAGCTGAATGCCAGCGTGACCTGGAATACCGGCAAGTGGTCGAACACGGTGTTCTTCCAGCGTTACGGCAAGACGCCCAACGCCGCCGGCGATGCCTTCCTGACGCCGACCACGCTGGTCAACGCCAGCGTGGTGTACCGCCTGAATGAACGCGCCACCTTGTCGGTGGCGGTGAATAATCTGTTCAATCAGGTCAAGGCGGATAACAGCGCCGGCTGGCCGTTTTACCCGGTCGGTAATTACAGCCCGGTCGGCCGTCAAGGCTGGATCGAGCTGAATTACCACTTCGGCGGTTAAGCCACCGCCTTTTGCTGGCTGGTGTGGCCGATGTACTCGGTCACCCAGTACAGCAGCGCGGCGCCGTTGAAGGCCATACCGGTCAGCAGCGCGGCGTGCCAGCCGTGGGTGGCGAACATCCAGCCACCCAGCGCCGAACCCAAGGCACCACCCGCGAAGAACAGCGCGAAGTAGACGCCATTCAGGCGGCTGCGCACTTCCGCGCCCAGCGTGAAAATGGCGCGCTGGCCCAGCACCAGATTCGCCGCCACACCCATATCCAGCACGATCGATGCGATCACCAGCACGGCCAGTGCGACGTTGCGCGAACCCGGCACGATCATCGGCAGCGCAAAGCCAATCACACCCAGTGCCAGCGCGGCGGCGGTGGCCATCAGCGTGTGGCCTTTGTCGGCCAGCTTGCCGGCTACCGGCGATGCTACGGCGCCCGCCATGCCGACCAACGCGAAGATGGCGATACCGGTTTGCGACAGATGGAACACCGGGCCGGCCAGCATCAGCGGGGTCACGGTCCAGAACAGGCTGAACGAGCCAAACAGGCCGGCGTGGTAGGCAGCGCGACGGCGCAGCACCGGCGTTTGCAGGAACAAATGCCACAAAGAGGCCATCAGTTTGGGATAGGTGATGTGATGGTTGGGCATACGCACCGGCAGTTTTGCGCGCAGAACGAAGGCCACTATCGTCACCACCACGGCCGCACCGCCAAACACCACGTGCCAGCTGGTGGCATCGGCAATCAGGCTGGCCGCTGGACGTGACAGCATGATCCCCAGCAGCAGGCCGCTCACCACTTTACCGACCGTGGCGCCGCGCGTGGCTTCCTGCGACAGGTGGGCGGCAAACGGCACCACGATCTGCGCCGCCACCGAGCCGAGGCCGATGCCCAGCGCCGCCGTCAAGAACATCCACGCGCTGCTGCTGATCGCCGCCAGCACCAGCATGACGGCGGTGAACAGCAGGCCGGTGAAGATCAGGCGGCGGTTTTCCAGCAGGTCGCCCAGCGGCACGATGAACAGCAGGCCGAGACAGTAGCCGATCTGCGTCAGCGTCACGATCAGTCCCGCCGCTTCGGGCGACAGGCCGGTGGAGGCGCTGATCGGACCGACCAGCGTTTGTGCGTAATACAGGCTGGCCACGATCAGGCCGGTCGCCGTGGCCAGCAGCGTGACCATGCCGGTACTGATGTCTTTATTGCTCATGTTGTACTCCGGTGAGAATTGGATGAGCAAATTTTAGGCAAAAGTCAGGCAAAGATAATTAGTGCATAATGCACCTATACTTTTCACTTTATGTGAACAATCATGGACAGACTCAAGGCCATGCAGACGTTTGTGCGCATCGTCGAGGCCAACAGCTTTACCCGCGCCGCCGAAACGCTGGACCTGCCGCGCGCCGCGCTCACCGCCACCATCAAGAAGCTGGAAGCCTTCCTCGGCACCCAACTGCTGCAGCGGACCACACGCCGGCTGTCGCTGACGCCGGACGGCGCCGATTACTTCCGCAAGTGCCTGGAGATTTTGCAGGCGGTGGAAGATGCCGAAGGCGCGTACCGCGGCGCGGGCGGAGGCCAGCCGCGCGGCAAGCTGCGGGTGGAGTTGCCCGGCACCTTCGGCCGCATGGCGGTGATGCCGCACATCGCCGATTTCTGCCGCGCCTGGCCGGAGGTGGATCTGGTGGTCAGCCTGAACGAACGGGTGCAGGATTTGACTGAGCAAGGTTTGGATTGTTCGCTGCGCGTGGGCGTGTTGCAGGATTCCGCCATGATCGCCCGTCCGCTGGGCAGCATGCGCTGCCAGACTGTGGCCGCGCCGGCCTATCTGGCGGCGCATGGCGTGCCGCAGGCGTGGAGCGACCTGCGTGCGCATCGCGGCGTGCTGCATTTTTCCGGCCGCACCGGCCGGCCTTACGATTGGGATTTCGTGGTCGGCGGCGCGGTGGTCACTACCGAGCTGCAGGCCGCCATCGCCGTCAATGACGCCGAGGCCAATGTCAGCTGCGCCCTGCAGGGCATGGGGCTGGCGCAGGTGGCCAGCTACCAGGCGCGCCACCATCTGGCCAGCGGCGCGCTGGTGGAGGTGCTGGCGGCGACGCCGCCGACGTCAATGCCGATCTCGTTGCTGTACCCGCAGGGGCGCATGTCGTCGCCGCGCCTGCGCGTGTTTGCCGACTGGCTGGCGGCGCTGCTCAGGGCTGATGCGGATTTGCAGGCCTGATAGAATCTGACTATGAAATCTCTTCTTCAGCTACTTCCCGCGATGACGGTCGCTCTATTGCTGGCCGCTTGCGGCGGCGGCTCCACTCCACCAGCCACCGAGGCGCCGCCGGTCGTCACGCCACCGGTGGCAGGGCCGCCGGACACCACGCCGCCCGACACCCGGCCGGACGATCCGCCGCCGGTACGCGCCGACTGGCTCAATTTGTTGAATCATTGCGAGACGCCTCGCACCGGCCTGCAAGCCAGCGGTGTGCCGTACACCGACGTGCCGGGCACGCTGGAGGAAGAGCAGCGCTGGGTACGCGCCTTCATCAACGAGACCTATCTGTGGTACGACGAAGTGCCGACCAATCTGCACCGGGCCGACTACAAGACCGCACAGGATTATTTCGAGGTGCTGAAGACACCGCAAATCACCGCCTCTGGCCGTGCCAAGGACCGCTTCCACTTCACCTATCCAAGCGCCATATGGGAAGCCATGTCGACCGCCGGGGTGGAGCTGACCTACGGCATCACATGGCAGCGCAATACCGACGCCAGCGCCAAGCGCATGTGGGCGGTGGCGCTGGTGGAGCCGGGATCGCCGGCCGCACAAGCGGGCCTGCGCCGCGGCGATGTGCTGCTGTCGGCCGACGGCACCGCCATCACCGACGATTCCACTGCCGGCACCGCCGCGCTCAACGCGGCCCTGTTCCCGACCACCGCCGGTTCGACGCACCAGCTGGTGCTGCAGCGCGCGAACGCCACGCTGACCGTTTCATTGACGTCGCAGCAGCTGGCCATGGCGCCGGTGCAGAATGTGAAGGTGATTCCGACCGCCGCCGGCCCGGTGGGCTATCTGCAATTCCACGATCACAACGCGGTGGCCGAAGCGGGACTGGTGAACGCCATCACCAGCTTGCGCGACGCCGGCATTCAGGATCTGGTGCTGGACATGCGCTACAACGGCGGCGGCTATCTGTCCGTGGCCAACGAACTGGCCTACATGATCGCCGGTCCGGAAGCGACCAGCGGCAAGATTTTCGAACGGCTGCTGGCCAACAACAAGCTGGGCGATCGCACCGGTGACCGCTTTGTCACGGTGTCGGCGGGCCTCGCGCCTGCCTTGCTCAAGCGCGGCGTGGCCTTGCCGTACCTGAACCTGAAGCGGGTGACGGTGCTGACCACGGCCGGTACCTGCTCGGCCAGCGAATCGATCATCAACGGCTTGCGCGGCATCGACGTGGAAGTGAATCTGATCGGCGGCGAGACTTGCGGCAAGCCGTATGCCTTCGTGCCGGCGCCGAATTGCGGCACGACCTATTTCGCGATCCAGCTGCAAGGCGTGAACAACAAGGGCTTCGGTGATTACGCCGATGGCTTCAAGCCAACCTGCGCCGCTGTCGACGATTTGACGCGCGACGTAGGCGATCCCGCCGAGAGCATGCTGGCGACGGCGCTCAGCTACCGCACCCACGGCGTCTGCCCGGCCACGCCGCTGCGCAACCGCACGCCATACGGCGCCATGCGGGTGGTGCGGCCGCAGGCCAAGGAAATCGGCATTCGCAGCCGCTAGCGGGGAAAGCGGCATATAATTTCCAGCGTATCCGATGCCGGTACAGGTGTCGGTCGATCAACCATTGCTGGAAGCCTCTACATGATCCGTTCCGCCATTCTGTTTGCCTTTGCCGCCGCCACTACCAATGCGCTGGCCGTTCCCGCCACCGCGCCGCTGACCACCATCTCCGAACGCTCCGGTTTCCAGAGCACCGGCCGTTATGACGAAGTGATCGCGCTGTGCGCGCAGTTCCAGAAGGCCTATCCGAAACAGGTGCGCAGCTTTGAATTCGGCCGCACGCCGGAAGGCCGTCCGATGCTGGCGCTGGCCGTCTCGCGCACCGGCGCGCTGACCGCCGAGCAGGCGAAGAAGAAGGGCGTTCCTGTGCTGCTGGTGCAAGGCGGTATTCACGCCGGCGAAATCGATGGCAAGGACGCCGGTTTCCTGGCGCTGCGCGAAGCGCTGGAGAACAAGGCGGCGCCGGGCGCGCTGGACAAGCAGGTGCTGTTGTTCGTCCCGGTGTTCAACGTCGATGGTCACGAGCGCTTCGGCAAGAACAACCGTCCCAACCAGCGCGGCCCGGTGGAAATGGGCTGGCGCACCACGGCGCAGAACTACAACCTGAATCGCGATTATGTGAAGGCCGATGCGCCAGAGATGCAGGCCATGCTGGCGCTGGTGAACCAGTGGGACCCGCTGGCCTATATCGACCTGCACGTGACCGACGGCGCCAAGTTCCAGCCCGATGTCTCGATCCAGGTGGAGCCTGTGCACGGCGGCGACGAGGCCTTGAAGGTGGCCGGCGCGGCACTGCAGCAGAGTGTGATTGCCGATCTGAAGGCGCAAGGATCCGATCCGCGCCAGTTCTACATGTCGTTCGCCAAGGAAGACGATCCGGCCTCCGGCTTCATCGACAGCATGGCGCCGCCGCGCTTCTCGACCGGCTACTTCCCGATGCGTAACCGCTTCGCCATGCTGGTGGAAACCCACTCATGGAAGGATTATCCGACCCGTGTGCGGATCACCCGCAACACCATCGTGTCCTTGCTGTCGCAAGTGGCGCAGCACGGCAAGGAGTGGCAGAAGCTGACGCAGGAAGCCGATGCGCGCACGCTGGCGCTGGGCGGCAGCGATTTCCCTCTGAGTTATCGCACCACCTACAACAGCCGGACCATCGAGTTTCCGGGTTACGCCTACACCCGCGAGCATTCGGACATCTCGGGCGGCTTGTGGACCCGCTACGATGAAACCAAGCCGCAGATGTGGACCGTGCCGTTGCGCGACGAAATCGTACCCGACCTGAAAGTGGCGGCGCCGCTGGGCGGCTACATCGTGCCGGCGGCCGACGCGGTATGGGTTGGCGCCAAGCTGAAACAGCACGGCATCAGCTTCAAGGTGATCAACGCCGACCAGATGTCGGCCGAAGTGGAGACCTTCCGCGCCACCAGGACCACCTTCGGCAAGCAGTCGTTCGAGGGCCATCAGTCACTGGCGGTGGAGGGCGACTGGGCGCGCGAGCGTCGCGCGGTGAGCAAGGGTGCGTTGTTCGTGCCGATCGCGCAGCCGAAGGCGCGTCTGGTGATGACCATGCTGGAGCCGCGCGGCGCCGACGGCCTGCTGGCTTGGGGCGAATTCAATAACGCCTTCGAGCGCAAGGAGTACATGGAGGACTATGTGGCGGAGGAGGTGGCGCGCGATCAGCTGGAAGCCAACCCGGCGCTGCGCGAGGAATTCCGCAAGAAGCTCGACACCGATGCGGAGTTCAACAAGAGTCCCGAGAAGCGGCTGGAATTCTTCGCCAGGCGCCATGCCTCGTGGGATGAGCGCTACAACCTCTATCCAGTGATGCGCACCGCCCAGAAATATTAAAGCAAGGAGAGGCCGGCTTTCGAGCCGGCCGCTTTCGCCTGCTGCCTGGCGACTTCCTCATCCATCTTCTGCTTGAGCAGGTCCGCGACCTTGGCGTCGACGGCTTTTTTCTCCTCGGGCGTCATGGCGGCGTACTCCTCTTCCGAGATGCCGAGCTGCTTGCGCAGAGCGATGGCGACACGCTCTCCGGGCGACATCTTCAGATACTTTTCCAGCTCGGCCGCCGCGTCGGAGTGCTTGGTTTCCGCAGTCTTGAGCAGCGCGCCAAAATCCCCGCCTGCACCGTTTTTCTTCGGCGACAAGTTAAGCAAGGTCGCATCGTTCAGCGCCTTCGTCTCGATTTTCATCTGCATTCCTTTACCGATGGTTAGTAACGCCTCTTCCTAGCCGAGGGCAAAAGAAGCCCTCATTCCTCGCGCTGCAGCGGAATGATACCCGGCACCGTGGCTGGCGTGGAGCAGGGTTCTTCGTCGAAGGCGATGTCGCCTTGCGGATTGGCGACGCCGTCGGCCTTGATGTCTTTGAAGCCGAACAGGTCGCGGTCCATCAGGTGCGACGGCACCACCGTCGACAGCGACGAGAAGATGTTTTCCACCCGGCCCGGGAATTTCTTTTCCCAGTCGCGCATCATGGCTTTGATCTGCTTGCGCTGCAGGTTTTCCTGCGAGCCGCACAGGTCGCACGGAATGATAGGGAATTGCTTCACTTCCGCATAGCGCTCGGTGTCTTCTTCCTTCACGTAGGCCAGCGGACGGATCACCATGTGCTTGCCGTCGTCCGACACCAGCTTGGCCGGCATGCCTTTGATTTTCCCGCCGAAGAACATATTCAGGAAGAAGGTTTCCAGGATGTCGTCGCGGTGGTGGCCGAGGGCGATCTTGTTGCAGCCCAGTTCATCGGCTACGCGGTACAGGATGCCGCGGCGCAGGCGCGAGCACAGCGAGCAGGTGGTCTTGCCTTCCGGGATCAGGCGCTTGACGATGCTGTAGGTGTCCTGGTTTTCGATGTGGAAGGGCACGCCCAGCTTTTCCAGATACGCCGGCAGCACGTCGGCCGGGAAGTTGGGCTGCTTCTGGTCGAGGTTCACCGCCACGATGTCGAAATTGATCGGCGCGCGCTCGCGCAGCGTCATCAAAATATCAAGAAGGGCGTACGAATCCTTGCCGCCGGACAGGCAGACCATCACCTTGTCGCCATCTTCAATCATGTTGAAGTCGCCGATGGCCTGGCCGACCAGGCGGCACAGGCGCTTGTGCAGCTTGTTGTTTTCGTGGGCCTGCTTTTCGGCCGCCTTCACGTTGTCGATTACCGCGTTCATGCTGCTTCCTTGATTTTGAATACTTCCACGCCGACGCCTTCGCAATCCGGATACACGTCCGGCTTCATGGTCGAGACGCGCGCCGCGCGCACGCTCGGATGGGCCAGCATTTCGCGCACGATGTCGTCGCACAGCGTTTCCTGCAGGTGGACGTGGCCGCGCGCCATGCGCTGGGCGATGGTGTTGCGCATGAAGTCGTAGTCCACCACTTCTTCCAGCTGGTCGTGCTGCGGCGACGACACCGCCAGCGGGATGTACAGGTCGACGTTGATCAGCAAACGCTGTTCGCCTTTTTTCTCGAACTCGTAGACGCCGATGTTGATCATGACTTCGTAATTGCGCAGGAACAGGCGGCGGCAGTCGTTCAGTTGCGGGTGTATCAAAGCGGACAGCATGGAAGAACCTTTTTTTCGAATTAAATTATTTAGCCAAAAACATCACGTCGCGCGGCAGCGGCATCAGGTGCTGGCCGCCGTCGACCAGCAGCGTGGCGCCGGTGACGGCGCGCGCGCTGGCCGCGTACAGCACGGCGTCGACGATGTCTTGTGGTGTGCTGGAACGGCCCAGCGGTGTTTGTTGATGGGCGTTGGCGAAACCGGCTTCGGTCTGGTCGCCCGACACCATGGTCAGGCCGGGCGCCACGCCCACCACCCGGAGCTTGGGCGCCAGCTGCTGCGCCAGCATGGTGGTGGCGGTCTGCAGCGCAGCCTTGGACAGGGTGTACGACAAAAAATCAGGATTGAGATTGTACAGCTTCTGGTCCAGCAGATTGATGACGACGGCTTGCCGGCCTTCCGGCGTGGCCGCGTGCAGGGCTTGCGCCAGTAGCAGCGGCGCCGCCACGTTGACGCGCATGTGGGCGTCCAGCTTGGCCGCGGTGAAGTCCGCGCCGCTGTCGTAGTCGAACAGGGAGGCGCTGTTGATCACGCAGTGCAGCGCCCCCAGCGCGGCCACGGCGCGCGGCACCAGCTGGCGCACGGCCGCCTCGTCGGTCAGCTCGCATTGCAGGGTGACGGCGCGCCGGCCCAGCGCGGCGATTTCGGCGGCGACCGCTTCTGCCTCGGCCGCCGAGGCGCGGTAGTGCACCGCCACGTCCCAGCCGGCGCCCGCCATGCCCAGTGCGATGGCGCGGCCGAGCCGGCGCCCGGCGCCGGTGACCAGCGCAACGCGGGGAGCGGGCGCGGCGCCCGGTGCTGATTTGTCCTTAGCTGTCATCATTTTTGAACTGGATATAATGCCGGGATGTCCTTACCCGTACCTTCTAGCGACGCGCTGGCCGCGTCCCACGCCCTGCAGCACCTGATCGCCGCCGAAATCGAGCGCAATGCCGGTGCCATTTCCTTCGCCCGCTATATGGAGCTGGCCCTGTACGCGCCCGGCCTGGGCTACTACAGCGGCGGCTCCGCCAAATTAGGCAAAGATGGCGACTTTACAACTGCGCCCGAGCTGTCGCCGCTGTTCGGCGCGGCGCTGGCGCGGGTTGCAGCCGCTATTATCGCCCAAAGCGCGCCCAACATCCTCGAATTCGGCGCCGGCACCGGCAAGCTGGCTTTCGACATCCTGACCGAGCTGACTGCCGCCGGCGTCCGGGTCGAGCGCTACAGCATTGTCGAACTGTCCGGCGAGCTGCGCGGCCGCCAGCAGGAAAAGCTGCGCGATTTCCCGCAGGTGGAATGGCTGGACGCCATGCCGGACGCGTTTGACGGCGTGGTGTTCGGCAACGAAGTGCTGGATGCGATGCCGGTGCAGCTGGCGATCAAGAATCCGCAAGGCTGGCAGGAGCTGATGGTAACGGTGGCCGAGGGCCGCTTCCAGTATCTGGAGGCGCCGGCCAGTCCAGCGTTGCTGGCGCAGGTGGACAGGCAGATTCCCGAACATGCGCAGCTCCCGGTCGGCTATGTGACCGAGCTGCATGGCGTGGCCTGCGGCTTCATGGCGACGCTGGGCCGCATGGTGGGCAAGGGCGCTGCCTTCCTGTTCGACTACGGTTTCCCGGCGCACGAATATTATTTCGACCAGCGCGTCACCGGCACCCTGATGTGCCACTACCGCCACCACGCCCACCCGGACCCGTTCTACTACCCGGGCCTGCAGGACATTACCGCCCACGTCGATTTCACGGCAATGGCGCTGGCGGCCCAGGATGCCGGCGCCGAGGTGCTGGGTTATCTGAACCAGTCCGGCTTCCTGCTGGGCGCCGGCATCGGCGAGCTGCTGCTGCGCACCGACCCGGCCGACGCCGCCGCTTATTTGCCGCAGGCGCGCGCCATGCAGAAGCTGGTGTCGCCGGCGGAAATGGGCGAACTGTTCAAGGTGCTGGCGATCGGCAAGGGCGTCGAATTGCCCGAGGCGATCGTCCTGCAGGACCGTACCCACCGCCTGTAGACGGAAAAACACAATAGCCAGAAAAGCAAGTCAAATCCCTGCATGCTTCCCCGGTAGCATGCGCTAAGATGGGCTATGATGACTGATTCCGCCCCGATTTCCTGTTATGGCCAAGATACATACTCACTATGACAACCTGAAAGTGTCGCGCATGGCGCCGCAGGAAGTCATACGTGCCGCCTACAAGGCGCTGAGCCAAAAGTACCACCCTGATAAAAACCCGGGTGACGAGAAGGCTGCGCGCATCATGGCCATCCTCAACAGCGCCTACGAAACCCTGTCCGACCCGCAGCGGCGCAAGGAGCATGATGAATGGATTGCTTCCGAGGAGTGGGAAATCGAGTGGCTGGAAAGCACCCGCAACGAAGAGGGCCACGGCCATGGCGCGCGCGGCGACAAGCATAAGCACGAGCGCGACTGGCATCCCGAGCATGTGAACGAGCCGTTGCGCGCGCGCCGGCGCCGGCGCGACTGGAAGCTGTGGGCCGGCCTGGCGGCCTGCCTGGTGCTGGGCTGGATGGGTGGCGCCACCATGGTGGCCGAGCCGCAGCTGGTGTCCACCATGCTGAGTTCGGCCTGGGGCGGCAAGGGCGGCATCAACGCCAATGCCGCCACCGCCGATCCGCCGCCGCGCAGCGATGTCCGCGCCGAGCAGCACGACGCCTGGGCCACGGCGCGGCTGAGCGAGGCGCACGCGGTCAAGCCGGCGCCGATCAAGGTGGTGACCATGTCGCAGGTGGTGCTGCCGAGTGCCGGCGCCGAGTGCGACAGCGAAACCCAGACCCAGACGCTGATGGCGCCCAATGGCGAGCCCTGGCCGGCCCGTTCCGGCTATATGGAGGGCTTCCCGATCGGCAACCGCGGCGATGAGATGCAGCTGACGCTGGACAATGCCGGCAATAATTCCGCGGTGTTCATCAAGGTTTACGACATGGACCGTCGCGCCAATGTGCGCTACGCCTACGTGCAGGCGCACGACAAGCTGCTGGTCGACAAGCTGGCCAACGGCAAGTACGAAATCCGCTATCAGAACCTCGATGCCGGCGCCAATCCCGGCGCCTGCGCCGCGGCCAACCGCACGGCCGCCGCGGCGGCCGACGCAGGGGCGTCCCCCGTCAACAACTAGTGCGGACACGCAACTCCGATAAGGGTTGTCACAGGGGGGGAATGTGATTATCCTAGGGTAACAACAGGAGATAGCGTATGACCGAATCCAACGCCGCAGACGACAACTGGCTGATCGACGAAGACGATGACGAGCTTCCAGCCAGCGGTCTCGGCGCACCGGACCAGCGCCTGTGGCGGGTGCTGATCGTCGACGACGATGTCGATGTCCATGCCGTGACGCGGCTGGCGCTGCGCAACGTCAGCTTCAAGGGCCGCGAGCTGGAGCTGTTCTCGGCCTACAGCGGGCGCGAAGCCTATGACATTCTGCGCGACACGCCGGACATCGCGCTGGTGCTGCTGGACGTGGTGATGGAAACCGACGACGCCGGCCTGCTGCTGGCGCGCCGCATCCGCGAAGAGCTGCACAACGCCATCGTGCGCGTGGTGCTGCGCACCGGCCAGCCGGGCCAGGCGCCCGAGCAGCGCGTCATCATCGAATACGACATCAACGACTACAAGGCCAAGACCGAGCTGACCACGCAGAAGCTGTTCACCACGGTGATTTCGGCGCTGCGCGCGTACGAAAGCCTGAACATGCTGGAGCGCAGCCGGATCGGCCTCGGCAAGATTCTGGCCGGCGCCACCAATCTGTACCAGATCCATTCGCTGCGCGAGTTCGCCTCCGGCGTGCTGAACCAGGTGAGCGCCATTCTCGACGTCGGCTCGGACGGCGTGCTGTGCCTGATGCAGGGCGACACCGGCGTCACCACCGTGGTGGCCGCGACCGGCGGCTATGCCGAGCTGAACGACGCCGAACTGATGCCCACCACCCACCCGTTGTGGCCGACCATCGCCAAGGCCTTCAGCGAAAAGAAATCGCAGTTCGAGCACCCGGCCAATGTGCTGTTCATCCATACGCAGGAAAACCGCGAGGTGGCGATTTCGGTGACGCCGCCGTGGCCGCTGGCGCAAATCCAGCGCGACCTGCTGGAAGTGTTCTGCCAGCGCATCGCGGCCGCGTTCGACAACCTGTATATGTTCGGCCAGCTGCGCAAGGCGCAGGAGGCGACGGTGGTGGCGCTGGCCGACCTGGCCGAGTTCCGCGACAGCGGCACCGGCGGCCATGTGCGGCGGGTGCAGCTGCTGTCGTCGACGCTGGCGCAGCGCCTGGACGAGCGCGGTGCCTATCCGGACGAGGTGACGCCGCAGCTGCTGGAAATGATCGGCCTGGCGTCCATCCTGCACGATGTGGGCAAGGTGGCGACGCCGGACCATATCCTGCTCAAGCCGGGCATCCATACGCCGGAAGAGCGCGCCGAGATGCAGCAGCATGCGGCGGTGGGCAAGACCATTCTGGAGCGCGCGGCGAAAATGGTCGATGGCGTGAGCTACCTGACCTATGGCGCGGAAATCGCCGGCGGCCATCACGAGCACTGGGATGGCAATGGTTATCCGAACCAGCTCAAAGGGCGCCAGATTCCGATTGCGGCGCGCATTGTGGCGGTGATCGATGTGTTCGATTCGCTGCTGCACGAACGGCCGTACAAGGAGCCATGGCCGCATACCGAGGCGGTCACCTACATCCGCGACCGCGCTGGCAAGCAGTTCGATCCGGAAGTGGTGGCGGCCTTGCTGGAAATGATCGAGCGCGATCCATCCATCGGCCGCACACCGGCATAAATTCGGGGTCAGAGCCGACAATCGGACATTTCGCGCGCGAAATGTCCGATTGTCGGCTCTGACCCCGAATTTATGCGGCGGCGGCGGCGGCGCTGCGCACCATCGCTTCAAACTGCGCCACCGGCATCGGCCGCGCGAACAGATAACCCTGCGCTTCGTCGCACTGCTTGGCGCGCAGGAAGTCGCGCTGGGCCTCCGTCTCCACGCCTTCCGCGATCACTTCCAGTCCCAGCGAATGGGCCAGCGCGATGGTCGCTGCCACGATCACGGCGTCGTCCGGATCGCTCTCGATATCCTTCACAAACCCACGGTCGATCTTGATGCGGTCCAGCTCGAACAGCTTGAGGTAGCTGAGCGAGGAATAGCCGGTGCCGAAGTCGTCGATCGCCACCTTGATGCCGCGCGAACGCAGTTCGATCAGCAGCGCGCGGCTGCGTTCCGGATCCTGCATCGCCGCCGATTCGGTGATTTCCAGCTCCAGCAAGGCCGGATCGATGCCGTGGCTGTGCAGCATGCGGTCCAGGTGCGGCAGCAGGCCGGGGCCGTGGCACTGGCGCGCCGACAGATTCACCGCCAGCCGCAGATGCGACAGCTCCGGCGTGCGCCACGAATGCAGCAAACCGCAGGCGCGCTGCAGCACCCAGTCGCCCAGCGGCAGGATCAGGCCGGACTCCTCGGCGATCGGGATGAAGCGGTCCGGCCCCACCATGCCCAGTTCCGGATGGTGCCAGCGCAGCAGCGCTTCGGCGCCGATGATGCGCTGCGTCGCCAGCTCGACCTGGGGCTGCAGGTACAGCTCGAATTCGTTCTGCTCCAGCGCCTGCCACAGGCGGCTTTCCAGCATCAGGCGCTCGTGGGTGGCGGTGTTCATGTCCGGCGAGAAGAACTGGAAGTTGCCGCGTCCCTGGCTCTTGGCCGCGTACATGGCGGTGTCGGCGTGGCGCATCAGGGTGCCGGCGTCTTCGCCGTCGTCCGGGAACATGGCCACGCCCACGCTGGCGCCGCTGTGCACGGTCTTGCCCTGCAGGTGGTACGGCGCGGTCAGGGCGTCGACGATGCGCACCGCGATATTGGAGGCTTCGTCCGGCGTGATGGCGCCGTCGGTGACCACGATGAATTCGTCGCCGCCAAGACGGGCGATGGTATCCACCTCGCGCAGCAGTTCCTGCAGGCGCTGCGCCACCGCCACCAGCAGCAGGTCGCCGGTGGCGTGGCCGTGGGTGTCGTTGATTTTCTTGAAGTGGTCGAGGTCGATGAACAGCACGGCCGCGCGGCCGCCGCTGCGGCGCGTCTGCGCCAGCAATTGCTCCAGCCGCAGGTTGAGCGACAGGCGGTTCGCCAGCCCGGTCAGGGTGTCGTGGTGGGCCAGGCGGTGGATGCGCTCCTGCGCCAGCCGCTGTTCGGTCAGGTCGTGCAGGATGGCGACGAACAGGTGTTCGTCCGGCAGTTCCACTTCCGACACCGACATCGCCAGCGGGAATTCGCTGCCGTCGCTGCGCCAGCCGGGCAGCTCGTATTCGTGGGTGACGCCGCAGGCGATCATGCGCAGCAGGCCGGCCGCGTCCAGCCCGGCCGCTTCGCCCACGCCCACCGGGATCAGTTGGTTGAGCGGCAGCGCGGTCATTTTTTCCGGCGCGTAGCCGAACAGGCGGCCGGCGGCGGCGTTGGCCGACATCAGCGCGCCGTTGCCGTCGATGGTGAGGATGGCGTCGGCCGCCTTGTTGAGGATGGCTTGCAAGCGCGCCTCGCGCTGGCGCAGGCGCGAGGTGGAGTCTTTCACTTCGGCCTGGATGCGGGCGCGCTCGCCGCTGATCAGCATCATCAGCGTGCCCAGCAGGCCAGTCAGCAGCAGGCCGCAGGTCAGCACGGTCCAGCTTTGCCAGCCGTGCTGCTGCTGCAGGTAGGCTGGCGTCGGCGCCAGCGTCAGTTCGTAGATGCGGCCGCCGAAATGCAGCTGGCGCTGGTAGTCGCCGGCGTGCAGCGGACGGCCCAGCGTGTCCTGCACCACGCGGTGCGGGCCGTCGTCGTCGGTGTCTTCAAAGCGCAGCAGGAAGTGCGGGAACTCGGAGCGCTTCAACGCCTGGTTGAGGTAGGCCTCGAACTGCATGGCGATCAGCAGCGCCCCGACCGCCTGCCGGTGGTTGTTGGATGGATGCACGGTCTGCAGCAGCAGCAGGCCGGTGCCGGGCAGGGTGCGGGCAAACTGCAGCGGCGCGGTGGCGGTCGGCTGGCCGGACTGGATGGCGCGTTCCAGCGCATCGCGGCGGCGCTGCTCGGACAGGAAGTCCAGCCCGGTGTAGTCGCGCGCGGCGTGCGGCTCGACAAAGGTGATGGCAAAGTAGTGAGCGCGCTGGTCCGCCACCTTGAGCGAGCGGCCCGGACGATCGATTTCGCGGATGGCGTAGGCCGGGTCGACCTGCTGGCGCGCCCACGCTTCAAACGCGTTGCGTTCGCTGCCAGCCACCGGCACCAGCCAGCCCATGGACAGCAATTCCGGCTGCTGGTCGAGGTAGCCGTGCGCCAGGTTGCCGAAATCGTCGGCGTTGATGGTGCGGCGCGGGTCGTTGAGGGCCTTGGCCATGGCGTAGATGAAGCGCTCGTGCTCGCTGAACTGGGCTTGCAGCAAGTCGCCGGTCTGCTGCGCCTTGAGGCGGAAGGTTTGCAATTGCTGGTTGCTTTCCCAGCGGTCGGCCTGCAGGTAGATGGCGATGAAGGCGGCCGCCGACAGCAGCAGCGGCAGGCCCACCAACGTACGGCGGCGTGCCCACAGCGCGCGCGGGCGGCCGATCGCGATCCACGCCAGCGGCGCTGCCAGCAGGATGCCGATGGTATCGCCCATCCACCACGCCAGCCAGTCGTTGGCCACGGTGTCCCGCTGCAGGATGCCCAGCATCAGCATGCCGGACAGCGAGATGGTGCTGGACACCACCGTCACGCTGACCGCCAGCAGGATGAAGCGCACCACGTCGCGGCCTGAGCCGATGGCCGGGTCGATGTAGCGGCGGAACAGGGTGCTGCCGACCCAGGCTTGCAGGGCCGCCCCCACAGCCGGGGCGCAGGCGCCCAGCAGGGTTACGCGGGTGATGCCGGAAGGGCTCAGCCATGGCATCACCAGGTTGACCGCCAGCGAACCGAGCGCCACCGCCGGCAGCAGCCGGGCGCCGCCGACCACGCAGGCGGCCAGGGCGATCCCGGCGGGGAGGAAGATGGGAGAGGCATAGCCCGGCGGCAGCGCCAGCAGCAGGCCGAGGCGCCCGGTGAGGAAATATGCGGCCCCCAGGGCCAGATTGGCAAGCAGGAAGGTGTGCCAGCGACCGCTTCGAGTATTCAAACGCAGGGCTCCAGGGGTTTCATTTAATCAATTGATTGTATAGGAAAACATTCAACGTAAAAACAACACTTGCACAATCGCAGTCTGTGCGTTTAAAATCTCGCCCCGAAGCAGACGAACTGTCAACGCCGCATCGACAAGATGAAAAACGAGTTGACAGCTCAGAAAAATTGCTTCATACTCTGCGGTTCCTCGCGGAGGGGTGGCCGAGTGGTTAAAGGCGACGGACTGTAAATCCGTTCTCTCTGAGTACGCTGGTTCGAATCCAGCCCCCTCCACCAAGTTTTTGCAAAAAGACTGAGTGGCGCAGTAAATGAAGAGTTGAATTGAACAAATACCTCGCGGGTGTAGCTCAATGGTAGAGCTGAAGCCTTCCAAGCTTATGACGAGGGTTCGATTCCCTTCACCCGCTCCAGTGTTGTTGCAATTCAGATGCGCAAGCATCGACAGGTTGTAAAACGTAGTACCAATAAGCCCTTGTAGCTCAGTGGTAGAGCACTCCCTTGGTAAGGGAGAGGCCACGTGTTCAATCCACGTCAAGGGCACCAGAATACGCAATACGGCAGTACGGCAGCACTATCAAAGACAGTTGGGCAGGGTTCCCTGCCAATCACACCAAATCGTTAGGAGTCTAAAATGGCAAAAGAGAAATTCGAGCGGACCAAGCCGCACGTTAACGTCGGCACCATCGGCCACGTCGACCACGGCAAGACCACCCTGACCGCTGCGATCGCAACCGTTCTGTCGAAAAAATTCGGCGGCGAAGCTAAAGCTTACGACCAGATCGACGCTGCTCCAGAAGAAAAAGCACGCGGCATCACCATCAACACCGCTCACGTTGAATACGAAACCGCCGGCCGTCACTACGCTCACGTTGACTGCCCAGGCCACGCCGACTACATCAAGAACATGATTACCGGTGCCGCGCAGATGGACGGCGCGATCCTGGTTTGCTCCGCTGCTGACGGCCCAATGCCACAGACCCGCGAGCACATCCTGCTGGCCCGTCAGGTTGGTGTTCCTTACATCATCGTGTTCCTGAACAAGTGCGACCTGGTTGACGACGCCGAACTGCTGGAACTGGTGGAAATGGAAGTGCGCGAGCTGCTGTCGAAGTACGAGTTCCCAGGCGACGACCTGCCAATCGTCAAAGGTTCGGCACGTATGGCGCTGGACGGCGACACCGGCCCACTGGGCGAACAGGCGATCATGCAACTGGCCGAAGCGCTGGACAGCTACATCCCAACCCCAGAGCGCGCAGTTGACGGCGCCTTCCTGATGCCAGTGGAAGACGTGTTCTCGATCTCGGGCCGCGGCACCGTGGTGACCGGTCGTGTTGAGCGCGGCATCATCAAAGTCGGCGAAGAGATCGAAATCGTCGGCATCAAAGAAACCGTGAAAACCACCTGCACCGGCAACTTCCGCATTAGTTTGGTGCGCCGGTTCAAGCTGAGGAAACAGCTTTTCTAATTAATAATTAAGAATGAATAATTAATAATCGTAGGGTGGTACTACGTAGAATAACAGGGCTGTTATTAAGGCAAAGCTGTTTTAATGAACAACATCTATAAACCTTTCCTAAATGCAAAGAGCACCGATGCTTGGAACACCGGTGCTCTTTATTATTAATTCTTAATTACTTGGCTTTAGCGAACTCTGAGCGGATCACATTCAGTGCGCCACCGGCTTTAAACCACTCGATCTGTTGTTCGTTATAAGTGTGGTTTACGGTAATGCTGTCGCTGGTGCCGTTCTTGTGATTAGCTACCACGGTCAGGGTTTTGCCGGGCGTAAAATCAGTCAGGCCAATGATATCAAACGTATCATCTTCCTGGATCTTTTCGTAATCATCCTTATCGGCAAAGGTCAGTGCCAGCATACCCTGTTTTTTCAGGTTGGTTTCGTGTATACGTGCAAATGATTTTACCAGGATGGCCCTTACGCCCAGGTGACGGGGCTCCATAGCTGCGTGCTCGCGGCTGGAACCTTCTCCGTAGTTCTCATCGCCCACCACTACAGAACCAATGCCTGCAGCTTTGTAAGCGCGCTGGGTAGCCGGTACCGGGCCGTATTCGCCGGTCAGCTCATTCTTAACGGTATCGGTTTTATCGTTAAAGGCATTTACTGCGCCGATCAGCATGTTGTTGGAGATATTATCCAGGTGGCCACGGTATTTTAACCAGGGGCCGGCCATGGAAATATGGTCCGTAGTACATTTACCTT
>Ga0102587_1000631_pt1 | contig 34070 bp, 33 predicted proteins | sample AraplaF_Col_mTSA_FD_76853 | JGI IMG/M metagenome (GOLD analysis project Ga0102587, IMG submission 76853) | Arabidopsis root microbial communities from the University of North Carolina, USA - plate scrape MF_Col_mTSA (SPADES assembly) (version 2) | ecosystem: Host-associated > Plants > Roots >... | reverse complement strand
GCGCTCTGACCATGTCCATGACCCCCCAGGAGATCGTCTCCGAGCTCGACAACCACATCGTCGGCCAGCCGGCAGCCAAGCGCGCCGTGGCCATCGCCCTGCGCAACCGCTGGCGCCGCCAGCAGGTGGACGACAAGCTGCGCCACGAGATCACGCCGAAGAACATCCTCATGATCGGCCCCACGGGCGTGGGCAAGACCGAGATCGCCCGCCGCCTCGCGCGACTGGCCGACGCGCCCTTCATCAAGGTCGAGGCCACCAAGTTCACCGAGGTGGGCTACGTGGGCAAGGACGTCGATTCGATCATTCGCGACCTGGCCGAGATCGCCGTCAAGCAGACCCGCGAGGCGGAGAGCGTGAAGGTGCGCGCCCGTGCCGAGGATGCCGCCGAGGAGCGCATCCTCGACGTGCTGCTGCCGCAGGCGCGCAGCGCCGACGGCAGCTCCACCGCGACCGACGCCAGCAACGCCACCCGCCAGGCCTTCCGCAAGAAGCTGCGCGAGCACCAGCTCGACGACAAGGAGATCGAACTCGACCTCGCCGAGACCCGCGCCCCGCTGGAGATCATGGGCCCCGCCGGCATGGAGGAAATGACCGAGCAGTTGCGCGGCATGTTCGGCCAGCTTGGCGGAGGCAAGCGCAAGACGCGCAAGCTCAAGATCGCCGAGGCGCTGCGCCTGCTGACCGACGAGGAAGCCGCCAAGCTGGTCAACGAGGACGAGATCCGCACGCAGGCGATCGCCAATGCAGAGCAGAACGGCATCGTCTTCATCGACGAGATCGACAAGGTCGCCACCCGCAGCGAATCCCAGGGCTCCGACGTGTCGCGCCAGGGCGTGCAGCGCGACCTGCTGCCGCTGGTGGAAGGCACGGCCGTCAGCACCAAGTACGGCGTGGTGCGCACCGACCACATGTTGTTCATCGCGAGCGGCGCCTTCCACCTGAGCAAGCCCAGCGATCTCATTCCCGAGCTGCAGGGGCGTTTTCCGATCCGCGTGGAGCTGCAATCGCTCTCGGTGGCGGACTTCGAGAGCATCCTCACGCAGACCCGTGCGTCGCTCGTGAAGCAGTATCAGGCGCTGCTCGCCACCGAGGGCGTGACGCTCGAATTCACGCCCGAAGGCGTGAACCGGCTGGCCACCATTGCCTTCGAGGTGAACGAGCGCACCGAGAACATCGGCGCACGCCGTTTGTCCACCGTGATGGAGCGCCTGCTGGATGAGGTAAGCTTCGACGCGACCCGCCTCGAAGGGCAATCGATCCGCATCGATGCCGCCTATGTCGACCAGCGCCTCGCGGCACTAAGTCACGACGAAGACCTTTCGCGCTTCATCCTCTGAAGTCGCTTCTTTCTCCCCCTGTAACGGGGGAATCCTTCACGCATCACTTTCACTGCGTGAGCTAAGTGCTTAATTCTCAACGAAATTCGCCGGTTCCAAGGATTTGGAATCGGCGCTAAGTCGTTGATTCCATTACAAAAAATAGCCCAAACGGCCAGTTGCTTCCGAAGTGTTTCCTGCTACAGTGCAAAAAAGTGCAGTTAAGTGGGAAAAAGTGCGGGTAGTGCCCCTTTCGGGTGCCGCAGCACTCCCAACACAGGGGTTTCGTGGTCGTGTTTCAAGGCGCTTCATCGCTCAGTCTGGATGCCAAGGGGCGGCTCTCCGTGCCGACCCGGCATCGTGACGTCCTGAGCGCGACGGCAGGCGGCCAGCTCACGATCACCAAGCATCCGCACGGATGCCTGATGGTGTTCCCCCGTCCTGAATGGGAAAAATTCCGCGAGCGCATCGCCGCGCTGCCGATGTCGGCCCAGTGGTGGAAGCGTGTCTTCCTGGGCAACGCCATGGACGTCGAGATGGACGGCACCGGCCGCATCCTGGTGTCGCCCGAGCTGCGCGCGGCCACCGGCATCACGCGCGAGACGCTGCTGCTGGGCATGGGCAACCACTTCGAACTCTGGGACAAGGCCACCTACGAGGCCAAGGAGGCCGAGGCCACCCAGGGCGAGATGCCGGACGTATTCCAGGACTTCGCGTTCTGAGGGGCATCGTGAACACGCCCTGGACCCACACGACCGTCTTGCTCGGCGAGGCGGTGGAAGCCCTTCTATCCGGCAGCACGGCGGCCACCGGCACCTACGTGGACGCCACCTTCGGAAGAGGAGGGCACGCGCGCGCGATCCTCGCGCGGCTGGCGCCGGAAGGCAGGCTCATCGCATTCGACAAGGATGCGGAAGCAGTGGCCGAAGCAGCGCGCATCTCCGATGCGCGTTTTTCCATCCGCCACCAGGGATTCCGTTCGATCGGCGAGCTGCCCGATGCGAGCGTCGCGGGCCTGCTCATGGACCTGGGCGTGAGCTCGCCGCAGATCGACAACCCGGTGCGCGGTTTCAGTTTTCGTTTCGATGGTCCGCTCGACATGCGCATGGACACCACGCGCGGCGAGAGCGTGGCCGAGTGGCTGGCAACGGCCGAACTACAGCAGATTGCAGAGGTGATCCGTGACTATGGCGAAGAACGGTTTGCTGTTCAGATTGCAAAGGCGATTGTTGCTCGCCGACAAGAACGGGGCCCAATTTCAACCACCACCGAACTGGCCGAGCTCGTGGCTGGCACGGTCAAAACCCGCGAGCCGGGCCAGAACCCTGCAACGCGCACATTTCAGGCTTTTCGGATTTTCATCAACGCCGAGCTTGAAGAGCTGCAACAGGCGCTAGAAGCCAGCCTGTCGGTGCTGAAGCCCGGCGGGCGGCTCGCGGTCATCAGCTTCCATTCGCTGGAGGACCGCATCGTCAAGCAGTTCATCGCGAAGCATTCGAAGGAGGTCTACGACCGCCGCGCGCCGTTCGCCGCGCCCAAGGCCATGAAGTTGCGCGCGCTGGAGCGCATCAAGCCCTCGGAGGCCGAGGTGAGCGGTAACCCGCGCGCGCGCAGCGCCATTCTGCGAGTGGCGGAACGAACGGAGGCCCCATGAGCGCCGCCCGGCCGCCCGAAGGCGCTCGCCCCCTCGCTTGCGAGGGGGTTGGCGAAGCCGCGCAGCGGCGCAGCCTGGGGGAGGTTCTCTAGCCATGGCCCGCGTGAACCTGCTCCTGCTGATGGCCGTCATTGCGACGGCTTTGTACCTTGTGCACACCCAGTACCTGTCGCGCCAGCTCTACACCGAGCTCGACCGCGTGCAGCAGGACGCCCGCCGCCTGGAAACCGAGCGCGACCGCCTGCAGGTCGAGAAGCGCGCGCAGGCCACGCCGCTGCGCGTCGAGCGGCTCGCCAAGGAGCAGCTGCAGATGCGCACCACCTCCCCGGCGATCACGCAATACGTGCGCCCCGACGGCTCCGTGATCCCCGCCGTCGCACCGGTGGCGCCGACGCCGGCCGTCACCACCGCCAAGCCGGCAGCCAAACCCGCGGCCAAGCCGGCCACCGCAGCGAGGGCCGCGCGATGACCCGTGGCAACCGCAGCGTGCGCTACACCACCAGCCCCTTGCTCGCGAGCAAGACGCCGGTCTGGCGCAGCAAGCTCATCGTGGCCGGCATCGCCTTCGGCTTCCTGGTGCTGGCCGGCCGCGCGGCCTACGTGCAGGTCATCGGCAACAGCTTCTTCCAGCGGCAGGGCGAGGTGCGCTTCGCGCGCACGCTCGAACTGCCGGCCAATCGCGGCCGCATCCTCGACCGCAACGGGCTCATCCTCGCCTCCAGCGTGGTCGCGCCCAGCATCTGGGCCATTCCGGAAGACATCGAGCGCGACGACCCCGAGGTGCGCGCCAAGCTCAAGCAGGTGGCCAAGCTGCTGGAGATGTCGCAGAAGGACTTCGACAAGAAGCTGGAAGACGAGGACAAGACCTTCGTCTGGATCAAGCGGCAAGTCGACGAGCCCATCGCCAAGCAGATCGCGGCGATGAACCTCAAGGGCATCTACCAGCGCAAGGAATACAAGCGCCAGTACCCCGAGGGCGAGGCCGCCGCGCACGTGGTGGGCTTCACCAACGTGGAAGACAACGGCCAGGAAGGCATCGAGCTGGCTTTCAACAAGGACCTGGCCGGCAAGGCCGGCTCGCGTCGCGTCATCAAGGACCGCCTGGGCCGCGTGGTCGAGGGCGTGGGCGAGACCGTGCCGCCGCTGGACGGCAAGGACATCCAGCTCAGCGTCGACAGCAAGGTGCAGTTCTTCGCCTACCAGAAGCTGCGCGACGCCGTGACCGCGCGCAAGGCCAAGGCCGGCAGCGTGGTGGTGCTCGACTCCGTCACCGGCGAGGTGCTGGCGCTGGCCAACTACCCGAGCTACGTGCCCGACAAGCGCCAGAACCTCACCGGCGAGCAGCTGCGCAACCGCGCGCTCACGGACACCTTCGAGCCCGGCTCGACCATGAAGCCGATTACTGTGGGCATGGCGCTGGAGGCTGGCCGCGTGAAGCCCTCGACGCTGATCGAAACCGGGCCCGGCCGCTACCAGATCGGCGGCTTCACCATCAGCGACACGCACAACTACGGCACGCTGACGGTCGAGGGCGTGATCCAGAAGTCGAGCAACGTCGGCGCGCTCAAGATCGCCCAGAAGATGACCCCGCACGAGATGTGGGACACCTACACCGCGCTGGGCTATGGCCAGAAGCCGCAGATCCAGTTCCCCGGCGCCGTCACCGGGCGGCTGCGCCCCTGGAAGACCTGGAAGCCGGTCGAGCAGGCCACCATGGCCTATGGCTACGGCTTGTCGGCGTCGCTGTTCCAGATGGCGCATTCGTACACCGCGTTCGCGCACGACGGCTCGCTCATCCCGGTGACCATCCTGAAGAACTCCGAGCCGCCGGTGGGCGTGCGCGTGTTCTCGCCGTCCAACGCGCTGGCGGTGCGCAAGATGCTGCAGATGGCCGCGGGCCCGGGCGGCACCGGCACGCGCGCGCAGACGGTCGGCTATTCGGTCGGCGGCAAGTCGGGCACGGCCCACAAGCAGGTCGGCAAGGGCTACGCCAGCAACAAGTACCGCGCGTGGTTCACCGGCATGGCGCCCATCGAGAAGCCGCGCATCATCGTCGCGGTGATGATCGACGAGCCCAGCGACGGCCAGTATTTCGGCGGCCTGGCGGCCGCTCCCGTGTTCAGCGAGGTCGTGCAGCAGACGCTGCGCATGATGAACGTACCGCCCGACCTGGCGGTCAAACCGCTTGTGATGACGCAGGGCGTCGACGAGAGCTTCTGAACATGCTGACCTTCACTTCCCCCCAACTGGTCGCCGCCTGGCTGAAGGAGCGCGCGCCGCAGGCCGCGTTGCACGCCGACAGCCGTTCCGTGGGCGCGGGCGACGTGTTCGTCGCCTGGCCGGGCGCCGCCACCGACGGGCGCAGGCATGTGGCGGCAGCGCTTGCGCAGGGCGCCGCCGTCTGCCTGGTGGAGCACGAGGGCGTCGAGCCTTTCGGCTTCGACCAGGGCGAATACAGCGAGCGCATCGTGAGCTACCCCGGCCTGAAGGCCGCCACAGGCCCGATCGCCTCGGCCTTCTACGACAACCCCTCGGCCATGCTCGAACTGCTGGCCGTGACGGGCACCAATGGCAAGACTTCCACCGCCTGGTGGCTGGCCGAGTCGTTGTCCACGCTGCGGGCGGCCGGCGGCGTGCGCGTGATGAAGCCCGACGGCACCATGCAGCGCGACGCGCCGTCGCCCTGCGCGGTGATGGGCACGCTGGGCATCGGCGTGCCGCCCGATCTGACCTACACCGGCCTCACCACGCCTGACCCGGTGATGATGCAGCGCGAGCTGCGCTCGCTCGTCACGCGCGGCTTCGGCGCCTGCGCCATCGAGGCATCGTCCATCGGCATCGCCGAGCGCCGCCTCGACGGCGCGCAGATCGCGGTGGCCGTGTTCACCAACTTCACGCAGGACCACCTCGACTACCACGGCAGCATGGACGCCTACTGGCAGGCCAAGGCCGAGCTGTTCCGCTGGCCCGGCCTGCGCGCCGCGGTGATCAACATCGACGACACGCACGGCGCCAGCCTGTGCGCGAACCTGCTCGACGCCGGCATCGGCGCGCTCGACGTGTGGACCGTGTCGGCCGGCGGCAAGCCGGCCCGCCTCATGGCGCGCGACATCGGCTACGACGCGCAGGGCCTGCAGTTCTCGGTGGCCGAGCACGGCACGGCCGCCGTGGAGCGCCTGTCGACGGGGCTCATCGGCCAGTACAACGTCTCGAACCTGCTGGGCGTGCTCGGCACGCTGCGCGCGCTGGGCCTCACGCTGGCCCAGGCCGTGGCCGCCTGCGCCAACCTCACCAGCGTGCCCGGCCGCATGGACCGCGCGGGCACCGGCGAAGGCGCCCCGCTGGCCGTGGTCGACTACGCCCACACGCCCGACGCGCTCGACAAGGCGCTGATCGGCCTGCGCCCGCTGGCAAAGCAGCGCGGCGGCGCGCTGTGGTGCCTGTTCGGCTGCGGCGGCGACCGCGACCCGATCAAGCGCCCGATGATGGCCGCCGTCGCCGAACGCCAGGCCGACCGCGTGATCGTCACCAGCGACAACCCGCGCAGCGAGAAGCCCGACGCGATCATCAGCCAGGTGCTGCGCGGCTTCTCGCGCCTCGACGCGGCGCAAGTGCAGCCCGACCGCGCAGCCGCCATCGCCGACGCGATCGCGCAGGCGGCGCCACAAGACGTGGTGCTGATCGCAGGCAAGGGCCACGAGGCCTGGCAGGAAATCGCCGGCCAGCGCATCGAGTTCTCGGACAAGGCCCATGCGCTGCAGGCGCTGGCAAAGAGGGGAGCCGCGGCATGACCGGCATCACGACACCCCTGGACATCACCCTGGCCCGGATCCAGCAATGGATTCCGGGTTCGCGCCTCGTCGGCGACGGATCCATCGTCATCGCCCGCGTGCACACCGACACGCGCACGCTCGCGCCCGGCGACCTGTTCGTCGCGCTGAAGGGCGAGCGTTTCGACGCCAACGATTTCCTCGCCGAGGCGAAGAAGCAAGGGGCAGTTGCAGCCATCGCGCACCACGGCCTGGAGGCCGCGGGCCTCGCCGGCCTCGAGGTGCCCGACTCGCTGGTCGCGCTCGGCGCGCTCGGCGCGGGCTGGCGCGCGCAGTTCGACCTGCCGCTGATCGCCGTGACCGGCAGCAACGGCAAGACCACGGTCACGCAGATGATCGCGGCCGTGCTGTTCGCCTTCCGCGCCGAACGGGCGCTGGCCACGGCCGGCAACTTCAACAACGAGATCGGCGTGCCGCTCACGCTGTTGCGCCTGCGCGCGCAGCACCAGCGCGCGGTGCTGGAGCTGGGCATGAACCATCCGGGCGAGATCGCGCGGCTGGCGGCCATCTCGCGCCCGACCATCGCGCTGGTCAACAACGCGCAGCGCGAGCACCAGGAGTTCATGGCCACCGTCGAGGCGGTGGCCGTCGAGAACGCGGCCGTGTTCGCGGTGCTGCCGGAAGACGGCACGGCGGTCTTCCCCTACGGCGACGAGTTCACCTCGCTGTGGACCGACATGGCCCACGCAGGCGGCTCGCGCCGCTGCCTGACCTTCGGCGAGCACGAGGACGCCGACGTCTCGCTGCTGCGCGCCGAATGGAAGCAGGGCGCCTGGGCCGTGGGCATCCGCACGCCGGTGGGCAACTTCGACGCGCGCCTGCACATCGCCGGCCGGCACAACGTCGTCAATGCGCTGGCCGCCACGGCCTGCGCGCTCGCGGCGGGCGTGTCGCTGGAGACCATCGGCGCGGGCCTGTCGGCCTTCGAGCCGGTCAAGGGCCGCTCGCGCGCCAGCGAGATCGCGCTGCCCGGCGGCCATGCGCTCACGCTGGTCGACGACAGCTACAACGCCAACCCCGATTCCGTGATCGCCGCCATCGACGTGCTGGCCGCGCTGCCGGGCCCGCGCCTGCTGGTGCTGGGCGACATGGGCGAGGTGGGCGACCGTTCGCCCGAGTTCCATGCCGAAGTCGGCGAGCATGCCCGCCGGCGCGGCATCGAGTCCGTCTACACGCTGGGCGCCGCGACGGCGCACACCGTTGCTGCCTTCGGTGGCGCCGACGGTCGTCATTTCGAAGAGTTCGACGCGCTGAGCGCGGCCGTGCTCGCGCGCCTGCCGCAGGCCGGCAGCGTGCTCGTCAAGGGATCGCGCTTCATGAAGATGGAGCGCGTGGTGCAGGTCGTCGAGCAGGCACGACAACAACAACCACAACAACAAGAGGAGGGCGGCCATGACGCATGAGCCGCGCGAAACCACATGCTGCTGACACTGGCCCAATGGCTGCAGACGCTGTCGCCCGAGTTCGGGTTCCTGCGCATCTTCCAGTACCTCACCTTCCGTGCGCTGATGGCCGCGCTGACGGCGCTCGTGGTCGGCCTGGTGGCCGGCCCCTACGTGATCCGCCGCCTCGCCGCGCTCAAGATCGGCCAGCCGGTGCGCGGCTACGGCATGGAGACGCACCTCACCAAGAGCGGCACGCCCACCATGGGCGGCGTGCTGGTGCTGTTCTCGATCGCCTTCGCCACGCTGCTGTGGTTCGACATCTCCAACAGGTTCGTGTGGATCGTGCTGTGGGTGACCATGGGTTTCGGCGCCATCGGCTGGGTAGACGACTGGCGCAAGGTGGTGCGCAAGGACCCGGAGGGCATGCGCTCGCGCGAGAAGTATTTCTGGCAGTCGGTGGTGGGGCTGATCGCGGCCTTCTACCTGCTCTTCAGCATCTCGGAGAGCTCCAACTGGCGCGTGGTGCAGCTGTTCTTCGCATGGGTGCAGTCGGGCTTCGACCTCGACTTCCCGCCCAAGATCAACCTGCTGGTGCCCTTCTTCAAGGAAGTGAGCTATCCGCTGGGCGGCATCGGCTTCGTGATCCTCACCTATCTGGTGATCGTGGGCGCGAGCAACGCCGTGAACCTGACCGACGGCCTGGACGGGCTGGCAATCATGCCGGTGGTGATGGTGGGCTCGGCGCTGGGCGTGTTCGCCTACGTCACGGGCAGCGCGGTGTATTCCAAGTACCTGCTGTTCCCCAACATCCCAGGCTCGGGCGAGCTGCTGGTGTTCTGCTCGGCCATGGCCGGCGCGGGCCTGGCCTTCCTGTGGTTCAACACGCATCCGGCGCAGGTGTTCATGGGCGACGTGGGCGCGCTGGCGCTGGGCGGCGCGCTGGGCACCATCGCGGTCATCGTGCGCCAGGAGATCGTGTTCTTCATCATGGGCGGCATCTTCGTGGTCGAGGCGATCTCGGTGATGGCCCAGGTCACCTACTTCAAGTACACGAAGAAGCGCTTCGGCGAAGGCCGGCGCGTGCTCAAGATGGCGCCGCTGCACCATCACTTCGAGAAGAGCGGCTGGCGCGAGACGCAGGTCGTGGTGCGCTTCTGGATCATCACGATGCTGCTGTGCCTCGTGGGCCTTTCGACGCTGAAGCTGCGGTAACGGAAACATGCGGCACCTGAAAGACCTCCCCGTCCTCATCCTCGGCCTCGGCGCGTCCGGGCTGGCGATGGCGCGCTGGTGCGCGCGCCACGGCGCGGTCGTGACCGTGGCGGACACGCGCGAGGCGCCGGCACTGCTCGCCACGCTGCGCGAGGAACTGCCGGGCGTGACCTTCGTCGGCGGACCGTTCTCGGCCGCGCTGGTCGAAGGCACGCCGATCCGCGCCGTCTACCGCTCGCCGGGCCTGTCGCCCGCGACCATCGCGCCGGTGGCCGATGCGGCGCGTGCCGTGGGGCTGCCGGTCGGCGGCGAGCTGGATCTTTTCGCGCGTGCGCTGCTGGATCTGCGTACGGTGGAAGTGCCGGTGGTCGAAGCCGAGGCGGAACCGGAGGCTGCACCCGTGGCCGAAGCGCCCGTGGAAGCCGCCGAGCCCGAGCCTCAGGCGCAACTGCCGCTGGAAGAGCCTGTAGCTGTCGATGCCGCGGCTCCCGAAGCCGAGCCGGTTCAGCCGTCCGCCGCTCCTGCCGAAACCGAGTCGCCCGCTGCCGAAGCACCCGCCGAACCCGCTCCCGAGCCGACCGTGCCCGCGCAGGCAGAAGCCATGCCGCGCGAGCCGTCGATGAGCGTCGCCGCGCCGCAGCCGCCGCAGGCCGAAGAATCGCCCGCGCCTGCCGAAGCCACGGAAGCCGTCGCACAGCCGGCGGCAGAACCCACATCCGAATCCACCGACGCGGCCACGGCCGAAACGCCGCAGGCTCCCGAAGCCGCTGCTCCCGAGGCTCCGGCGGCGGCACCCGCGCCCGCCACCGTGTCGCGCCTGCCCACCACCGGCAAGCCCTACGTCCCGACGGCAGCCAAGGAGGCCGCCGAGTTCGTCGCGCGGATCGCCGAGCTCTCGGCCACCAACCCGGCCTCGGCCGCCGTCGAGGAAGAGCCCTCGCCGCAGCTCGAACTGGCCCCGCCCGTCGAGCCAGAGGCGCCCAAGGGCTACACGCCCGCGGTGCTGGCCATCACCGGCACCAACGGCAAGACGACGGTCACCTCGCTCACCGGCCAGCTGGTCGAGCGTGGGGGCAAGACCGTGGCCGTGGCCGGCAACATCGGCCCGACGCTGCTCGACACGCTCTCGGCGCACATGGATGCCGACACGCTGCCCGACGTGTGGGTGCTGGAGCTGTCCAGCTTCCAGCTCGACGGCGTGCAGGGCTTCGAGCCCACCGCCGCGACCGTGCTCAATCTCACGCAGGACCATCTCGACTGGCACGGCGATATGGCGTCGTACGGCGCTGCCAAGGCGCGCATCTTCGGCGCGCACGGGCTGATGATCCTCAACCGCGACGACGCCGGCGTGATGGCGATGCTGCCCGCGCCCGTCAAGGTCAAGCTGCAGCGCCCGCAGATCCGCACGCACGTCACCTTCGGCTCCGCAATGCCGATGCGCCCGGGCGACTACGGCATCGAGCGCGTCAACGGCATGTCGTGGCTGGTGCGCGCGCTGGAAGCCGACGAAACGCAGAAGCGCAAGCGCGGCGCCGTGGTCGAGGAAGAGATCTTTCTGCAGCGCCTGATGCCCGCCGACGCGCTGCGCATCCGCGGCCGACACAACGCCATGAACGCGCTCGCGGCCCTGGCGCTGGCCAGCGCTGCCGGCTGCCCGCTGAACGCCATGCTCTACGGCCTGCGCGAATACCAGGGCGAGCCGCACCGCGTGGAGCCCATCGCCGTCATCGACGAGGTCGAGTACTTCGACGACAGCAAGGGCACCAACGTGGGCGCCACCGCTGCAGCCCTGACCGGTCTTGGCGAGGAGCGCCGCGTGGTCGTCATCCTGGGCGGCGAAGGCAAGGGGCAGGACTTCGAGCCGCTCGCCGCGCCCGTACGCCAGTACGCGCGCGCCGTGGTGCTCATCGGCCGCGACGCGCCGGTCATCGAAGCCGCGCTGGCATCGACCGGCGTCTCGCTGCTGCACGCCGCCTCGATGGACGAGGCCGTGAAGCTCGCGTCCGCGCGCGCCAACCCCGGCGATGCCGTGCTGCTGTCACCGGCCTGTGCGAGCTTCGACATGTTCAAGGACTACGCGCACCGCGCCGAGGTGTTCCGCGAGGCCGTGCAGGCCTACGCCGACAGCCCGCGCGGCCTGGGCGATTCGACGACGGAGGACCTGGTTTGAACTCTGCCGCCTCAGGCGCCACGCCCAACGCATCCACCAGCCGTTTCGGCGGCTGGTTCAGGCGCGCGCGCAGCGGGATCGACTCGCTGCCCGTGCACCTGCCCGTGCGGCTGGGCGGCGCCGGCATCGCGCAGACAAAGGCCACGCCGATGCGCGTGCTGGGCTTCGACCAGGCGCTGGTCTGGGTCACGGTCGCGCTGCTGACCTGGGGCCTGATCATGGTGTATTCGGCCTCCATCGCGCTGCCCGACAACCCGCGCTTCGCGCGCGCAGGCTACAGCGCCTCGTACTTCCTCACGCGCCACGCAGCCTCGGTGGTGTTCGCGTTCATCGCCGCGCTGCTGGCCTTCCAGATCCCGATGAAGACCTGGGAGCGCGCCGCGCCCTGGCTCTTCGTGGCCTCGCTGCTGCTGCTGGTGGCGGTGCTCATTCCGCACATCGGCATCAACGTGAACGGCGCGCGCCGCTGGCTGCCGATGGGCTTCATGCGCTTCCAGCCCTCGGAGCTGGCCAAGCTCGCGATGGTGCTCTACGCCGCCAGCTACATGGTGCGCAAGATGGAGATCAAGGAGCGCTTCTTCCGCGCCGTGCTGCCGATGGGCGTGGCGGTGGTGGTGGTCGGCATGCTGGTGATGGCCGAGCCCGACATGGGCGCCTTCATGGTGATCGCCGTGATCGCCATGGGCATCCTGTTCCTGGGCGGCGTGAACGCGCGCATGTTCTTCCTGATCGCCGCGCTGGTGGTGGTGGCCTTCGGCACCATCGTCGCGAGCAGCCCGTGGCGCCGCGAGCGCATCTTCGCGTACCTCGATCCGTGGAGCGAGGAGCACGCGCTGGGCAAGGGCTACCAGCTGTCGCACTCGCTGATCGCCATCGGCCGCGGCGAAATCTTCGGCGTGGGCCTGGGCGGCAGCGTCGAGAAGCTGCACTGGCTGCCCGAGGCGCACACCGACTTCCTGCTGGCCGTGATCGGCGAGGAGTTCGGCCTCGTCGGCGTGCTGCTGATCATCGGCCTGTTCCTGTGGCTCACGCGCCGCATCATGCACATCGGCCGCCAGGCCATCGCGCTCGACCGCGTGTTCTCGGGCCTGGTCGCCCAGGGCGTGGGCGTGTGGCTGGGCTTCCAGACCTTCATCAACATGGGCGTGAACCTCGGCGCGCTGCCGACCAAGGGCCTGACCTTGCCGCTGATGAGCTTCGGCGGCTCGGCGATCCTGATGAACCTGGTGGCGCTGGCAGTCGTTCTGCGCATCGATTACGAGAACCGAGTGCTCATGAGAGGAGGCCGCGTATGACCGGCCGCACCGCACTCGTCATGGCCGGCGGCACCGGCGGCCACATCTTTCCCGGACTCGCGGTGGCCGAGGCCTTGCGCGAGCGCGGTTGGAAGGTGCACTGGCTGGGCGCTCCGGGCAGCATGGAAGAAAAACTGGTTCCGCCGCGCGGCTTCGCCTTCGAGCCCGTGCAGTTCGGTGGCGTGCGCGGCAAGGGCCCGCTCACGCTGTTCCTGCTGCCGCTGCGCCTGCTGCGCGCCTTCTGGCAGAGCCTGGGCGTGGTGCGCCGCGTGAAGCCCGACGTGCTGGTGGGCCTGGGCGGCTACATCACCTTCCCGGGCGGAATGATGGGCGTGCTGGTCGGCAAGCCGCTGGTGCTGCACGAGCAGAACTCGGTGGCGGGCCTCGCCAACAAGGTGCTGGCGGGCGTGGCCGACCGCGTGTTCACCGCCTTCCCCAGCGTGCTGAAGAAAGCGCAATGGGTGGGCAACCCGCTGCGCGCGGCCTTCACTTCCAAGCCGGCGCCGGCCGAGCGCTTCGCGGGCCGCACCGGTCCGCTGAAACTGCTGGTGGTGGGCGGCAGCCTCGGCGCGCGCGGCCTCAACACCGTGGTGCCGCAGGCGCTGGCGCGCATCGAGCCGGCCTCGCGCCCGCAGGTGCTGCACCAGAGCGGCGCCAGGCAGATCGACGAGCTGCGCGCCAACTACGAGGCCGCCGGCGTCGAAGGAGAGCTGACGCCCTTCATCGAAGACACGGCGCAGGCCTATGCGGACGCCGACATCATCGTCGCGCGCGCCGGCGCCAGCACCGTCACAGAAATCGCGGCCGTCGGCGCAGCAGCGCTGTTCGTGCCTTTCCCCTCGGCGGTCGACGACCACCAGACCACCAACGCGCGCTTCCTCGTGGACGCGGGCGGCGGCTGGCTGGTGCAGCAGGCCGACCTCACTCCTGAATTGCTGGCTGACTTGCTACAGAAAACCGGGCGCGATGCGCTGATAGAGAAGGCCGAGAAGGCCAAGACCATGCAGAAGACCGAAGCCGTCGAGGCGGTCGTCCGTGCCTGCGAGGAGCTTGCCAAATGAAGCACGCGATTCGTCACATCCATTTCGTGGGCATCGGCGGCTCCGGCATGAGCGGCATCGCCGAAGTGCTGCTGAACCTGGGCTACAAGATCACCGGCTCCGACCTGGCCGACAGCGCCACGCTGCGCCGGCTCGCTGGCCTTGGCATCGGCACCTTCGTGGGCCACGCGGCCGCGCACATCGAGGGCGCGGACGCGGTCGTCACGTCGACGGCGGTGCAGTCGGACAACCCCGAGGTGCTGGCCGCGCGCGAGAAGCGCATTCCGGTCGTGCCGCGCGCGCTGATGTTGGCCGAGCTGATGCGGCTGAAGCAGGGCATCGCGATTGCCGGCACGCACGGCAAGACCACCACTACCAGCCTGGTGGCGAGCGTGCTCGATGCCGCCGGGCTCGATCCGACCTTCGTGATCGGCGGGCGCCTCAATAGCGCCGGCGCCAACGCGCAGCTCGGCAGCGGCGACTACATCGTGGTGGAAGCCGACGAGTCGGACGCCTCGTTCCTGAACCTGCTGCCGGTGATGGCGGTGGTCACGAACATCGACGCCGACCACATGGAGACCTACGGGCACGACTTCGCGAAGCTCAAGAAGGCCTTCGTCGACTTCCTGCACCGCATGCCGTTCTACGGCGTGGCCATTCTGTGCACCGACGATCCGGCGGTGCGCGAGATCGTGGCCGACGTGACCTGCCCGGTCACCAGCTACGGCTTCGGCGAGGACGCCCAGGTGCGCGCCATCGACGTGCGCGCCGTCGGCGGCCAGATGCACTTCACCGCGCAGCGCCGCAACGGCGTGACGCTGCCCGACCTGCCCATCGTGCTGAACCTGCCGGGCGAGCACAACGTGCGCAATGCGCTGTCGGTGATCGCGGTGGCGGTCGAGCTCGGCATTTCCGACGAGGCGGTGCAGCGCGGGCTGGCCGGTTTCAAGGGCGTGGGCCGCCGCTTCCAGAGCTACGGCGAAGTCGCGGTGCAGGGTGAGGGCGCTTCGGGCACCTTCACCGTGATCGACGACTACGGCCATCACCCCGTGGAGATGGCCGCCACCATCGCGGCCGCGCGCGGCGCGTTCCCGGGCCGCCGCCTGGTGCTGGCGTTCCAGCCGCACCGCTACACCCGCACGCGCGACTGCTTCGAGGATTTCGTGAAAGTCATCGGCACAGCGGACGCGGTGCTGCTCGGCGAGGTCTATGCCGCGGGCGAGGCACCCATCGTGGCCGCCGACGGCCGCACGCTGGCGCGCGCGCTGCGCGTGGCGGGCAAGGTCGAGCCGGTCTTCGTCGACGACATCGCCGCGATGCCGCGCGCCATTCTCGACAACGCCCGTCCGGGCGACGTGGTGCTCTCGATGGGAGCGGGCTCCATCGGCGCGGTGCCGGCCAAGGTGGTCGAGCTCGGCGCGGCGGTGGCCACGGCAGCTACGGCGGCTACGGCGGCGGCCTCATCTTCAACATCCGCGCGCGCCTCGCGCAAAGGGAGGGCCTCATGAGCCTTCAGGACCCCAAGCTCTTCGGCAAGGTCGCCGTGCTGTTCGGCGGCAGTTCGGCCGAACGTGAAATCTCGCTGATGTCGGGCACCGGCGTGCTCGAGGCGCTGCGCTCGCGCGGCGTGGATGCGCATGCCTTCGATCCGTCGCAGCGCGAACTGGCCGAGCTGAAGCATGAAGGCTTCGCGCGTTGCTTCGTCGCGCTGCACGGCCGCCATGGCGAGGACGGCACCGTGCAGGGCGCGCTCGAACTGCTCGGCATTCCCTACACCGGCTCGGGCGTGATGGCCTCGAGCGTGGCGATGGACAAGGTCATGACCAAGCGCATCTGGCAGGCCGACGGCTTGCCCACGCCCAAGTACGTGCGCCTGGCCTTCGACCAGCAAAGCCGCGAGCAGGTCAGGGCGGTGCCCGACGTGCTCGGCCTGCCGCTGATCGTGAAGCCGCCGCGCGAAGGCTCGTCCATCGGCGTGACCAAGGTGCAAGGTTATTCAGAGATGCAGGACGCGGTGGCGCTGTCGGCCAAGTACGACGCCGACGTGCTGTGCGAGGAATTCATCGAGGGCGAGGAAGTGACCTGCGCCGTGCTCGGCCACGGGCTCGACGCGCGCGCGCTGCCGGTGGTGCGCATCGCCGCGCCCGAGGGCGCCTACGACTACCAGAACAAGTACTTCACCGACGACGTGAAGTACCAGTGCCCCAGCGGCCTGCCGGAAGCCGAGGAGCACGAGATCCAGCGCATCACGCTGGCCGCCTACCGCACGCTCGGCTGCCGCGGCTGGGGCCGCGCCGACGTGATGATCCGCGCGAGCGACCGCAAGCCCTTCCTGCTGGAGATGAACACCTCGCCCGGCATGACCAGCCACTCGCTGGTGCCGATGTCGGCCCGCGCCGCGGGCATCGCGTACGAGGAGCTGTGCCTGCGGGTGCTGGCTGCCGCCACGCTGGACGCAACGGGAGGCTCGCTATAGCCATGGCCGACAGCATTCCAGCGCCCTTCGACGTCAAGCTCATGAACATCGTCGCCAACCTTGCGTTCGCGGCGGTGGCGCTCATGCTGCTTGCCGCGGGCGCGTGGTGGGTGCTGCGCCAGCCTTTCTTCCCGATCGCCGGCATCAAGGTGGACGGCGAGGTCACGCACAACAACGCGGTCACGCTGCGCGCCAACGTGGCGCCGCAGCTCAAGGGCAATTTTTTCACCATCGACCTGGCGCGTGCGCGCGCGGCCTTCGAGTCGGTGCCGTGGGTGCGCAGCGCGGTGGTGCGGCGCGAGTTCCCGAACAAGCTGCGCGTGACGCTGACCGAGCAGGTGCCGGTGGCCACCTGGGGCGACGAGTCGAGCTCGAAGCTGATCAACGGCTTCGGCGACGTGTTCGAGGCCAACGTGGCCGAGGTGGACGACAACCTGCCGCGCCTGGACGGGCCGATCGAGCAGGCTGGCCAGGTGCTTGGCATGTACCGCGTGCTGCAGCCGCAGTTCCAGCCCTACGACCTGAGCATCGACGAGCTCACGCTGTCGAGCCGCGGCAGCTGGAAGGTGGTGCTCGACAGCGGCGCCGAGATCGAGCTCGGCCGTGGCCAGGGCGAGGAGGTGACGGCCCGCCTGCAGCGCTTCCTGAAGACCGTGACCCAGGTCGCGGGCCAGTACCGCCGCACCATGGCCGACGTCGAGGGCGCCGACCTGCGCCACAACGACGCGTATGCACTGCGGCTGCGCGGCGTCACCACGGTCTCGCCCGAGGCCCCAAGAAAAATCAAGTAGCGAATACCGAGGAATCGAGGACATTTCAATGCCCAAAGAATACAAAGACCTGGTCGTAGGACTCGACATCGGCACCGCCAAGGTGATGGTGGTCGTGGCCGAGGTGCTGCCCGGCGGCGAGCTCAAGCTGGCCGGCCTGGGTATCGCGCCGAGCAACGGCCTCAAGCGCGGCGTGGTGGTGAACATCGACGCCACCGTGCAGAGCATCCAGCAGGCGCTGAAAGAGGCCGAGCTGATGGCCGACTGCAAGATCAGCCGCGTCTACACCGGCATCACCGGCAGCCACATCCGCGGCATCAACTCCAGCGGCATGGTGGCGGTGAAGGACAAGGAAGTGACGCCCGCCGACGTGGCCCGCGTGGTGGAGACGGCGCGCGCCATCAACATCTCCAGCGACCAGCGCCTGCTGCTGGTGGAGCCGCAGGAGTTCGTGATCGACGGCCAGGACGTGAAGGAGCCGATCGGCATGAGCGGCATGCGCCTGGAAGCCAAGGTGCACATCGTGACCGGCGCGCAGAGCGCGGCCGAGAACATCATCAAGTGCGTGCGCCGCTGCGGCCTGGAAGTCGACCAGCTCATGCTGAACCCGCTGGCCTCCAGCCAGGCGGTGCTCACCGAAGACGAGCGCGAGCTGGGCGTGGTGCTGGTGGACATCGGCGCGGGCACGACCGACGTGGCGATCTTCACCAACGGCGCGATCCGCCACACGGCGGTGATCCCGATCGCGGGCGACCTCATCACCAGCGACATCGCGATGGCGCTGCGCACGCCGACCAAGGACGCGGAAGACATCAAGGTCGAGAACGGCTTCGCCAAGCAGCTGCTGGCCGACCCCGAGACGCAGGTCGAAGTGCCCGGCCTCGGCGACCGCGGCCCGCGCATGCTGAGCAAGCAGGCGCTGGCCGGCGTGATCGAGCCGCGCATCGAGGAGATCTTCTCGCTGGTGCAGCAGGTGGTGCGCGAGTCGGGCTACGAAGAGGTGCTGTCGTCGGGCGTGGTGCTCACGGGCGGCAGCGCCGTGATGCCCGGCATGGTCGAGCTCGGCGAGGACATCTTCCTCAAGCCCGTGCGCCGCGGCATCCCGAAGTATTCGAGCGCGCTGTCGGACATGGTCGCGCAGCCCCGCGCCGCGACGGTGATGGGCCTGCTCGAGGAAGCGCGCTTCGCACGCATGCGCGGCTTCAAGGTTGCGCAGAAGAATGGGTCGGTAAAGACTGCATTCGGACGTTTCAAGGACTTCATCGTGGGGAATTTCTAGCCATGATCAAGTCTCCACTCTGGCTCGCCCGCGGCAGCCCCCCAATGCATTTCAACGAGCGATGGCGACGAACAGGTCCACCATCGCGACGGGCTCTTCGTTGATCCCGTCAGTACACAAGAAATATTCACAGACACATAACGGCAACTGCAAGATTCAAGGAGTTAAAAATGACCATCGAAATGATCGAAGTCGAAGAGTTCAACCAGGGCACGCAGATCAAGGTGATCGGTGTCGGCGGTGGCGGCGGCAATGCGGTCGCCCACATGATGGAGCGTGGCGTGCAGGGCGTTCAGTTCGTCTGCGCGAACACCGACGCACAGGCCCTGCAGCGCAGCAACGCGCACAAGATCATCCAGCTGGGCACCAGCGGCCTGGGCGCCGGCAGCAAGCCCGAGAAGGGCCGTGACGCGGCCGAAGCCGCGGTGGACGACATCCGCGCCGCCATCGACGGCGCGCACATGCTGTTCATCACGGCCGGCATGGGCGGCGGCACCGGCACCGGCGCCGCTCCGGTGATCGCGCGCGTGGCGAAGGAAATGGGCATCCTCACCGTGGGCGTGGTGACCAAGCCCTTCGACTGGGAAGGCGGCCGCCGCATGACCAACGCCGACGCCGGCCTGGCCGAGCTCGAGGCGAATGTCGACTCGCTGATCGTCGTGCTCAACGAGAAGCTGCTCGACGTGCTGGGCGAGGACGTCACGCAGGACGAAGCCTTCGCGCAGGCCAACGACGTGCTGAAGAACGCCGTGGGCGGCATCTCGGAAATCATCAACGAGTACGGCGGCGTGAACGTCGACTTCGAAGACGTGCGCACCGTGATGGGCGAGCCCGGCAAGGCCATGATGGGCACGGCCGCGGCCGCTGGCCCCGACCGCGCGCGCATTGCCGCCGAACAGGCCGTGGCCTGCCCGCTGCTCGAAGGCATCGACCTTTCGGGCGCCAAGGGCGTGCTGGTGCTGGTGACGGCATCGAAGGGCTCGCTGAAGCTGAACGAGTCGAAGCTGGCGATGAACACCATCCGCGCCTACGCTTCGCCGGACGCGCACGTGATCTACGGCGCGGCCTACGACGACAGCCTGGGCGACGAGATGCGCGTGACCGTGGTGGCCACCGGCCTCTCGCGTCCCGACGCTCGCCGCCAGCAGCCGACGCTGGAAGTCATCCGCACCGGCACCGACAACATCCCCTTCACCGTGCCGACGCTCGGTGGCGTGGGTCATGCCGGTGGCACGGGCGGCAGCCAGCCCAACTACGACGGCATGGCCGTTCCCAGCGTGTGGCGCACCAACCGCACGATGGCCGCCGCGAAGGTGGACGCGCTGTCTTCGGGCGGCATGGACGACTTCGAGATCCCGGCCTTCCTGCGTCGTCAAGCTGATTGAACCTGGCTCGCCCCCCAGGCTGCGCGCACTTCGTGTCGCTTCGCCAACCCCCCTGCCGGGGGGCAACACCTGAGGACCGGCAGAGCCGGTTCCTCGGTGTTTTGCGAAGGGACCAGCTCGACGCAGAGGGCACGAGAGGGCGTAAGGGGCACGGGGACGACCCGAAAGGGATGTCCGCTGGCTCTAGGCGCTGCGCTCGCCTCGTGCCCTTTGCGTCCATTTCGGGCCAAATCGAAGCAATTGCATAGAACCCATGTCTATCGGTGCCATAGCGAGGGGCATAGGCCGCCACGCCCGTCGGGCGCCTAAAATCCCGGCCGTGCTGCAACAACGAACCCTCAAGTCCATCAGCCGCGCCGTGGGCGTGGGGCTCCACAGCGGTCAGCGCGTGGAGCTGACACTGCGGCCGGCGCCGGCCGATACGGGCATCGTGTTCCGCCGCGTCGACCTGCCCGAGCCGGTCGAGATCCGCATGACCGCCGAGTCGGTCACCGACACGCGCCTCGCGTCCACCGTCTCCACCGGCGGTGCCAAGGTGCAGACCGTCGAGCACATCATGTCCGCCTGCGCGGGCCTGGGCATCGACAACCTCTACATCGACATCACGGCCGACGAAGTGCCGATCCTCGACGGATCGGCTTCCTCTTTCGTGTTCCTGCTGCAGAGCGCGGGCATCGCGCTGCAGAAGGCGCCGCGCCGCTTCATCCGCGTGACCCGCAAGGTCGAGGTGCGCGAAGGCGAGGGCGCCAACGAGAAGTGGGCGAGCCTGGAGCCCTACCACGGCTACAAGCTGAGCTTCGAGATCGACTTCGACCACCGCGTCGTCAACTCCACCGGCCAGCGCGTGGAGTTCGACCTGGGCACCGACTCCTACAGCCGCGACATCGCCCGCGCGCGCACCTTCGGCTTCACGAAGGAAGTCGAGTACATGCGCAGCAAGGGCCTCGCGCTCGGCGGCGGGCTCGACAACGCCATCGTGATGGACGACACCAAGGTGCTGAACGAGGGTGGCCTGCGCTACGACGACGAGTTCGTGAAGCACAAGATCCTCGACGCGATGGGCGACCTCTACATCATCGGCAAGCCGCTGCTGGCCGCCTACAAGGCGTTCCGTTCGGGCCATGCGCTCAACAACAAGCTGCTGCGCGAACTGCTTTCGCACAGCGACGCCTACGAGGTCGTGACCTTCGAGGACGAGAAGCGCGCACCGCGCGGTTTCGGCGAAGTCGCGCGGGCGTGGTAGGCCTTCCGCCTTTTCTCACATGCTCCTGTTCCGCTGGGTCATCCTGCTGCTCCTGCTGGTGGCTGGCGTTTGCTTTGCGTTCTACGCGGGCACGGGGCAGGTCAAGTACCGACGCATCGGCTGGATCGTGCTGAAGTGGACGCTGCTGGCTGCCTTCGGCTTCTTCGCGGTTCTGATCGCCGAGCGAGTCGCGTAGAACCGGCTTCCCGACGGCAGGCCGGCTGATCGCCTCTCACGCCAGCGCCTGCAGGGCCTGCACCTGCCGCGCGAGCAGCGGCCCCTTGCGATGTGCGGGCACCAGCAGCATCACCGTATCTCCCAGCGTCTTCGGTCTTCCCCACGGGGCATGCAGCTTGCCTTGCGCCAGCAGCGGCGCGACAAGGTGCTCGCGCCCCATCAGCACGCCTTCGCCATCCACCGCGGCCTGGAGCGCCAGGCTGTAGAGCGAGAAGTCGGGCCCGGCTGCCAGCGCCTCGGCCTCGGCCGCCGTGGTGCCGGGACGCACGGACTGCAGCCAGCGCTGCCAGTCGTCGCGCCAGACGGTGTCGTGCAGTCCGCCGCTGTGCTGCAGTAGGTCGGCCAGGTCTTCGAGAGTGCGCGGACGGCCGCTGGGCAGGGGCTCGCGAAGGCGCGGGCTGCACACGGGCAGCAGCCGGTCGCGCACCAGCGGGATCGCCTGTGCGCCCGCTGCGCTTTCGATGCGTTCGCCCGCGCGCGCATAGAACAGGCCCAGGTCGAAGGGCTCGCGGCGGAAGTTCGGCGGCTGCTCCAGCGCGGTCACCGACACCTGCACGCCGGGCAGTTCCGCCTTCAGCCGCGAGAGGCGAGGAGACAGCCACAGCTGCGCCACGGCCGGCAGCGCGGCCACCTGCAGCGTGCTGCGGCGCGCGGCAGTCTGTGTCTCGTGGCGCAGCGCCTGCACGGCGAGGCCGAGCTGGTCGACGGCTGCGCTGAGGGCCGGCAAGGCGCGACGCCCGTGCGCGCTGAGGCGAATGCCCTGGCTGTGGCGCTCGAAGAGCGCGCCGCCGGCCCAGGTTTCCAGCGCCTTGATCTGCTGCGCGATGGCTGCCGGCGTGACGAACAGCTCCTCGGCCGCGCGTGCGAAGCTGCCATGGCGTGCGGCTGCCTCGAAGGCGCGCACGGCGGTGTGCGGCGGCAGGCGGGGACGCGGCGGTGCGAGCGGCATGGGGCGGGTCCTTCAGGCCAAGTTTTTCTATGGCTCGGGGCCAGATTATCCGGTTTGCCGCATCGGCGGGGGCGGGCGACGATGCAGCCATCCACCACTTCCTGCGAGATCCGACGCATGCCTGCCGCCACCCTGCAACGCCGCCCCTGGGTTCCCGCCGCCAGCGAGGACCGCGTGCTTTCCATCGCCGCCGATGCCGCCGCGCGAGACGCCGCGGGCGTCGCCGCCGAGATCGAGCGGCTGGTGGCCGACAACCATCGCATCCACGACGTGGACGGACTGAACCTCAACCCCGCCACCAACGTGATGAACCCGGCGGCCGAGGCGCTGCTGTCGCGCGGGCTGGGCTCGCGCCCGTCGCTGGGCTATCCAGGCGACAAGTACGAGATGGGGCTGGAGGCCATCGAGCGCGTCGAGGTGGTCGCCGCCGAGCTGGCGGCCGAGGTATTCGGTTCGAAGTTCGCCGAGGTGCGCGTGAGCTCGGGCGCGCTGTCGAATCTCTACGTGTTCATGGCGACCTGCCAGCCCGGCGACACCATCGTCGTGCCGCCGCCCAGCATCGGCGGCCACGTCACACACCATGCGGCGGGCGCGGCGGGGCTCTACGGCTTGAAGCCGGTCTCCGCGCCGGTGGATGCCGACGGCTACACGGTCGACGTGAGCGCGCTCGCGAAGCTGGTGCGCGAGGCGAAGCCGAAGCTCATCACCATCGGCGGCAGCCTGAACCTGTTCCCGCATCCGGTGCCCGAGATCCGCGAGATCGCCGACAGCGTGGGTGCGAAGCTGCTGTTCGACGCGGCGCATCTCTCGGGCATGGTGGCCGGCAAGGCGTGGCCGCAGCCGCTGGAGCAGGGCGCGCATGCGATCACCATGAGCACCTACAAGAGCCTGGGCGGCCCGGCGGGCGGGCTGATCGTGTCGAACGACGCGGCGCTGATGGAGCGCATCGACGCCATCGCCTACCCCGGCCTCACGGCCAACTCGGACGCGGGCCGCACGGCCGCGCTGGCCCGCGGGCTGCTCGACTGGAAGGTGCACGGCGTCGCCTACGCGGCGGCGATGCGCGAGACGGCGCAGGCGCTGGCGCGCGAACTCGATGCGCTGGGCCTGCCGGTGTTCGCGAAGGCGCGCGGCTTCACGCAGTCGCACCAGTTCGCGATCGAGGCCGCGCGCTGGGGAGGTGGTCAGCACGCGGCGAAGAAGCTCGCGCAGGGCGGCCTGCTGGCCTGCGGCATCGGCCTGCCGATCGCGCCCGTGGAGGGTGACATCAACGGCCTGCGCCTGGGCGTGCCCGAGATCGTGCGGCTGGGCTTCACGCCCGAAGACATGCCGCAGCTGGCCGGCTGGATCGCGTGTGCACTCGAAGGCGATGCCGCATCGGTGGCCGCCGAGGTGCGCGAGCGCCGCAAGCGCCTGGGCGAACTGCGCTACATCGTGCGCTGAAGGCCGCTTCGCCTCAGCGTGAACGCCCCTGCCGGTAGGTGCCGGCATGGGTCTTCGACAGTTCCGCCGCCTCGGCCAAGCGCGCCATCGAGCGCCCCACCTGCGCGTGCGTGATAGCGATGCCCAGCGCATCCGCCGCGTCGGCGCCCGGCAGGCCGGGCAGGTCGAGCAGGCGCCGCACCATCTCCTGCACCTGCGCCTTGGCCGCCTGGCCGTGGCCGGCCACCGCCTTCTTCATCTGCAGCGCCGTGTACTCGGCCACCGAGAGGTTGTTGCTGACCAGTGCGGTCACGCACGCGCCGCGCGCCTGCCCCAGCAGCAGCGTGGACTGCGGGTTCACGTTGACGAAGATGATTTCCACCGCCGATGCATCGGGCTGGTAGCGCGAGGTGATTTCCGCGATGCCGTCGAACAGCACCTTCAGTCGGGCCGGCAGGTTGCCGGTGCCCAGGTGCCGCGTGCTGATGGTGCCGCTGGCCACGTAGCGCAGCCCGTGGCCGTCCGCATCGACCACGCCGAAGCCGGTGGTCTGCAAGCCGGGGTCGATGCCGAGAATGCGCATGAAAGGAAACGTAAAGGCCTAAGCCTGGGAAAAGATTGTCAAAGAGTTGCGAAGAGAGGGCCGAAAGCCGGCTGATCGTGGGCAGAATGCGCCCCGGTCCGTACCGTCCGCCCAGCCCCGCGCGGGGCGCCATTCAAGGAAGCGAATGTGAATGTAGTCGAGTCCTCCGCGCAGCAGCAACTGGACGAGGTGCAAGCCTTGATCGCACGCCTGCAGATGCACCCCGCCGAACGCGCGGCCGCCAGCTTCAGGCGCGTCGAACTGCTCGACGACATGGGACGCCGCCAGGAGGCGCTGGCCGCATGCGCGCGCATGCTCGACGAGTTCGCTTCGAAGCCCGATGCCGGCGTCGTGGTGCCCTGCTGCCAGGCCTTGCGCCTGCTGGCGCACATGCTGCGCCAGATGCATCGCCCCGCCGACGCGCTCGCCACGCTCGACCGCCTGATCGCGGCGCACGGCCAGCGCGCCGAACCCGAGATCCGCGAGCACATCGCGCATGCGCTCTACCAGCGCACCTGGTGGATCGACGAGCCCGCCGCGCGTTGCGAAGCCTGCGACGCCATGAGCGAGCTGCTCGACAGCCAGCCCGATGCGGCCCTGGACACCTGGCGCGTGGAAGCCCGGCTGCTCAAGGCCGAGATCGAGCACCACCGCGGCCTGCCGCAGGACGCGCTGGCGACGCTGGAGGCCGTCATCGAGCGTTTCGACGGCAGCACCGACCCCGGCGTGGTGCTGCGCGTCGCGCGTGCGCGCCTGGCTTGCGTGCTCAACCTGCGCGAGCTGGCGCAGCATGCGCAGGCGCAGGTGATGTGCCTCGCGGTGGCCGACCAGATCGAGGCCGACCTTGCCCATGCGGCGCCGGAGTTGCGCATCGAGGGCGTGCGCGCGCTGACGTTCTTCTTCGACGGCTTCGGCATCGACGAGCACGCGAACCGCGCCGAGCTGGTGGGCTGGCTGCTCGGCCGCTACGGCCACGATGCCTCGCCGCAGGTGCGGCGCATGGCCGTGCGGCGCGCCTATGACTGGTCGGTGGGTCTGCGCGAATCGGACGACGGCGAGGCCGCGCTGGCCGCCTGCGATCGGCTGCTCGCCACCTTCGGCGCGGACACCGACGCTGTGGTGCATCGCACCGTGGCGAGCGCGCTGCTCAACAAGGGCTTCGTGCTGCTCGAGCGGCTCGGCCGCGCGGAGGAGGCGCTGCAGGTCTACCAGCAGCTCGCGAGGCAGCTGCAGGGCGCGTCCGAGTCCGAGCTGCAGGACGCGCTCGCCAAGGCCACCGCCGGCCGGCAGGCCTGCCTGAAGCGGCTGCGCAAGGCCGATGCCGAAGGCAACCTGCCGGAGCTTCCGGCAGAGTTGCGCGACGAGGTGCGCGACAAGGTCAGACAAGGGCGCAGGCACGGCGACGCGGGCGAGTCGCGCGAGGCCATCGCGCTGTTCGACGAGGTGCTGGCCGCGCATGCCGCCTCGCCGCATCCGGAGCTGCGCCGCCAGTGCGCGCGGGCACTGGTCCACAAGGCCTTCTGCCTGGTCGCGCTGGAGCGTTTCGACGAAGTCGTCGCCGCCGCCGAGGCGATGGACGCGCGCTACGGCGCCGACCCCTCGACCGAGATGCAGGAGACGGTCGCGCTGTGCATGCAGTACAAGAGCACCGCGCTCGACCGCCTCGGCCGGCACGACGACGAGATGCGCGTGCACGACGAGATCGTCGCGCGCTGGGGCAATTCCGAACTGCCCGACCTGCGCGGACGCGTGGTCGGCGCGCTGTTCCGCAAGGGCGCCACGCTGCGCCAGACCGGCCGGCTCGAGGCGGCGGTGGCCTGCTACGACGAGGCCATCGCACGCACCAGCGGCGCGAGGGAAGGCACGCTGCAGCTCTGGGCCGCGAAGTCGCTGATCAACAAGGCCAAGGCGCAGGACAAGCTCGGCGACCCGGCCGGCCAGATCAAGACCTATCGCGCGCTCATCGCACGCTTCGGCGATTCGGGCGATGCCGCGCTGCGCGAGCGCGTCGTCAACGCCTGCGAGTGGCTCGCCGAGGCCGAAGGCCGGCAGGGGCGCGTCGACGCGCAGCGTGCGGCGCTCGAGGCCGCGCTGGGCCGCTTCGGCACCGCGCTCTCGGCCGAGCAGCGCGTTCGCCTGGCGCGCGAACTGCAGGCGCTGAAGGCCAGGGCCATCGGACGCAAGGCGAAGGAAGTCTTCGGCCGCGTGGTGCGGCGCAGGGCCTGAACCCGCCACTCAACCCGATCAGTCCCAGGCGTTCTTCCAGGAATACCGTGGAACCGGCTTTGCCGGGCCACCGGTATTGCCCCCTGCAAGGGGGTGGCGAAGCGACACGAAGTGCGCAAGCCTGGGGGTTTGCCCAGCCTCCCGTGGAACCGGCTTTGCCGGGCCACCGGTATTGCCCCCTGCAAGGGGGTGGCGAAGCGACACGAAGTGCGCGCAGCCTGGGGGTGTGCCAGGCTCAGACGTTGAAGTACCAGCGGATGGAGTGAAAGAAGATGGGCGCGGCGAAGCACAGCGCATCGACGCGGTCCAGCAGGCCGTTGGCCCCCGTCACGCCCACGCCCTTCTTGCCCCAGTTCGGAATGCCCCGGTCGCGCTTGAGCGCCTTCATCACCAGGTGCCCCATCGACCCCGAGATGCACGCGATGACCGACACCGCGAGCGCCTGTCCGAACTTGAACGGCGTGATGAACGAGAACAGCGCGCCCACCAGGCTGGCCACCGCGATGCCGATGGCCCAGCTGGTCCAGTTGAAGCTGCGGCTCACGTTGGGCGCGAAGGGCGCGCGCTGCATGCGCCGCGAGATCAGGTGCTGCACCAGCACCGAGGTCTGCACCACGAACACCAGGAAGAACACGAGGAACGCGCTCTTGCCCTCGTAGCCCGGAAAGCTCAGCAGCAGCAGCGCCGGCACATGGCTCATGCCGTAGACGCAGACCATGATGCCCCACTGGAGCTTGGCGTTGCGCTCCAGGAACTGGCTCGGATCGTTGGCCAGCGCGCTCGTCACCGGGATCGCGAGGAACACGTACACCGGGATGAACACGGTGAACAGGTCGAAGCGCGCGGTGGCCACCAGCCAGAACTGGATCGGCAGCACCACGAAGAAGGCCAGGATCAGGCTGCGGTGGTCGCCGCGCCGCGTGGGCGAGAGCGTGATGAACTCGCGCAGCGCGAAGAAGGAGATGAGTGCGAACAGCACCGTGGCCACCGTTTCGCCGAGCGCCCAGCCGATCCAGAAGACCAGCACCATGAACCAGGTGGTGCCCAGCAGGGCGCGGAAGTGCGCCAGCTCGGCCTGCCAGGCGGCGTCGTGCACGGGGTTGCGCTTTTCCCTGAAGCTCAGGAAGAAGGCGGTGGCGCTCACGATCGCGAGCACGCCGAAGATGATGAGGAAGAGCGCCGCGACCTGCTGGGTCGGGCTGAGGCTGCGCAGGAACTGGTTCATGTCGTCGGCGTCAGACGTCGCGCAGGGCGATCACGGCGGCGCGCGCCCGGTCGAGGAAGGGGCGGCGCTCCTCGCCTTCCTCCACGCGGATCGGCGCGCCGAAGGTGACGGAGCAGAGGATGGGCACCGGCACGATCTCGCCCTTGGGCATGACGCGCTGAACGTTGTCGATCCATGCGGGCACCAGCACCACCTCGGGGAACATCGTGGCCAGCGTGTAGAGGCCCGACTTGAACTTCTGCGGCTCGCCGGTGTGGCCGCGCGTGCCTTCGGGAAAGATGATGATCGAGTCGCCGCTGCGCAGGGCTTCGACCAGCGGGGCGAGCGGATCGATGGCGGGAGCGGTTGCGACGGGCGGGGCTTCGGGCTCCGCCGGTCGTGGCGGCTCGGGCGGTGGCGCAGGAGGTGGAGCAGGGGGCTCCGGCAGGTCGAGCTGGCCTTGTGCGCCGGACGCGACGATTTCCAGGGGAGCCTCGGGCGGGGTCAACGGCAGCAGCGGCTCCATCGAGGGCTCGATGCGCTCGGCCGGCGGGGGAACCGGTGCACGTGCGACGGGCGGCGGTGGCGGCGCTTCGGCCATCACCGTTGCTGTCGGTGCGCTTGCCGCCGTCGCCGCGGGCGTCGCCTGCCGCTCCACGTACACCGCGTTGAACACCTCCGTCGTGATCCAGCGCTTGACCGGCGTATTGGCCCAGTAGTCGCGCGCCGCGATCGGCCGGGTGATGCTGCGCAATTCTTCCGGCAGCGCCGCCCAGATCATCACCAGGTCGGCATGGCTCTGGTGATTGGCGAAGTAGATGCGCTGTTCGGCCTTGGGCGGACAGCCGTACCAGCGCGCCTGCGCGCCCGTGAGCAAGCGGACGATCCCAAGAAGCAGCCAACCCGTGAGCTTTGCCAGCATATGGGCGCGATGATACGGGCCATGCGATGGCGTTTCGATCCTCTTTCACTGGCGTGGGCGGTGGCCCTGTTTCTCGTTCTCCTGCTGCTGGCCACCGTCGGCGCGCGCTGGGGCTGGTTGCGCAGCTTCTTCGGCGACGTGCTGGCCGTGGTGTGGGTGTACTTCGTGTTCAAGACCGTGATCGGCGCGCGCGTGCTGCCGCTGGCGCTGGCCGCGCTGGGCGTGGGTCTTGCGGTCGAGCTCGGGCAGTACCTGGCGGCGACGTGGCACCTGCACATTCCGAACCGCGCGTTGCGCATCGTGCTCGGCAGCACCGCCGACTGGTGGGACGTGCTGGCCTACACCATCGGCTTCGCGGCGGTGCTGGCCATCGAGGGCCTGCGCGGCGCGGCCGTCTTCAGGGCAGCTCGGCCGCGGGCATCCGCGCCATGACCGTCGAGGCGCGCCCGCTCAGGTAGGGCGAGCCGGTCCGGCGCTCGAAGAACTTGGGGCTGGGCAGCATCACCGCCAGCCGTGCCGCCTCTCCAGTGCCCAGGCGCGAGGCCGGCTTGCGGAAGTAGTACTGCGAGGCTGCCTGCGCGCCGAACACGCCTTCGCCCCACTCCACGTTGTTGAGGTAGATCTCCAGGATCCGCCGCTTGTCGAGCAGCACTTCGAGCAGCGTCGCCAGCACCAGCTCCTGCCCCTTGCGCAGCATGGTGCGCTCGCCCGACAGCAGCAGGTTCTTGGCGAGCTGCTGCGTGATGGTCGAGCCGCCGCGCAGCTGCACCGGCCGCACCGGCTTGCCGCGCGCGGCGGCGCGTGCGGCCCGCTTGGCGGCCAGTTCCTCGGCCCTGGCGTTGCGCTGGCGCGCCCGCTCGATGGCCTCCCACTCCACGCCGTTGTGATCGACAAAGCCCGAGTCCTCGCTCGCGATGACCGCGCGCTTGAGCGTGTCGCTGATCTGCGAGTAGGGCACCCATTCCTGGCGCCAGCCGCCGCCGCTTCCCTGGTGGATGGCGATCTGGTAGGCCTCGGAGCGCTGGAACGCGGTGCTCTGCGGATCGATCACCGCCATCGCCGCGATGCGCGCCACGAAGAAGAGCTGCAGTGCCAGGCCCGCCACCGCGATGCAGGCGATCAGGCGCAGCGCGGCTTTCATTTCAGTTCGGCACGGATCTCGGCGAGCACCTGCGCCGAAGGCGGACGCACGCCGCGCCAGATCTCGAAGGACTCGGCCGCCTGTTCGACCAGCATGCCGAGCCCGTCGCGCGCCACCGCGCCGTGCGCCTGCGCCCAGGCCATGAAGCCGGCGGCGGCGGGGCCGTACATCATGTCGACCGCGAGCCCGCCTTCGCGCAGCACGCCGGCCTTCACGGGCACCGCGTCGCCCGCGAGGCTGGAGGCGGTGGCATTGACCACCACGTCGAAGGCGCCCGGCACCTCGTCGAGCGCCCAGGCCTCGAGCGAGGCGCCGTGGCGCAGCGCGACGGCCGCGTGGCGGCGCACCAGCTCGACCGCCTTGTCGACGGTGCGGTTGGCGACCACGACGCGCGAGGCGCCCGCATCGAGCAGCGGTCCCAGCACGCCGGCCGCGGCGCCGCCCGCGCCGATCAGCAGCAGCGCCTTGCCCTCAAGCGGCACGCCCGCGTTGCGCACGATGTCGTTGACCAGGCCGATGCCGTCGGTGTTGTCCGCGTGGATGCCACCGTCGGCGTCGAAGCGCAGCGTGTTCACTGCCTGCGCGAGCAGGGCGCGCTCGCTGGTGTGCTGCGCCAGCGCCGCGGCCTCGAACTTGAAGGGCACCGTGATGTTGCAGCCGCGCGCGACGTCGCCGCGCTCGGCGGCCTCGCCGCGGAAGGCCGCGATGCCTTCGGCGAATGCGCCGAGCGGAATCAGCCGCCGGCCGTATTCCATCTGCTGCTGGCCGCAAAGCTCGGCGAAGCGCGCGTGGATGCGGGGCGAGCGGCTGTGCTCGACGGGGTTGCCCATGACGCAGTACAGGTCCATGGTGTCTGCCTCCGGTCTTTCGTTCTTGTCGTGTCCTGGCGGTCTTCCGGCTACTGCGATGAGAGTTCGACCGAGCCGTCGTGCGCGAAGCGGAAGTGCGGCCGTATCACGATCTGGTCGGCGTGCTCCTTGCGCATCGCGTCGGTGAAGGTGCCGAAGTTGCCCACGCTCGCGACGATGGCCTGCGCGCGCTTGTCCAGCACGGCCTGGCCAGAGCTTTCGTCGACCACCGTCGAGAGCAGCCGGCCGTCGAAGTTGACGGTGATGGTCATCGTGAGCTCGCCGTAGAGCTTCTTGCCGGCCAGCGTCGGGAAGTTGGCCGTGCCCTGCGCCTCTACCCGGCGGCGCAGCGAATCGACGTAGGTGGCGAAGGCGGCCTCGCGCGTGAAGGGGCTGAGGTAGCGCTTCTTGGGGCGCGCGTTCTCCTCGTTCACGCGGCGCTCGATCTCGGCCAGCAGGTTGATCATCTGGCGGCGCTTGTCTTCCTGTGCCTTGGCCTCGGCCGGGTCGCCGGGGTTGCGCGGGTCGGGCGCGGGCATCGCGGCCAGGTCGCGCTTGAGCTGCGTGAGCATCTGCATCTGCTCGGCCTGCATCGCATCGACCTTGCGCTGCGCGTCCTCGAAGGAATCGCCCACGGTGGTGAAGCTCGACGGCGGCAGCGGGCTGGTCGCGCGGCCCTTGTCGAGGTCGCCGCCGCCCGCGAGCGAGGTCTGCGCGCGCAGCCGGGCGGCGGGGTCGGGCCTGTCGTTGGTCTTGCTGTTGACCAGGATGACTTCGAGCGGCGTGTCGCTGAAGACCTTGTTGAACGACTCGGGATCGACGAAGCGCACCGCGAGCAGCGCGGCATGCACGACGACCGACACGCCCAGAGCGATCTGCAGCGTGCTGAGGTCCTTGAAGTTCATTCTCGAAACTCCTCCAGGGGCCGCATCATTTCTCCGGACGACGATCCGCCGGGTTTCATGCTGGCGTGTTTTCTTCTGGCGCGGCCTCGCTGTCGTTCAGGTCGACGGCAATGGCGATCGGGCCCGCAACCACTTCTTCTTCCTCTTCGTCGCTTTCCTGGCCGGCGGCCGCGTCGGCCTTCGGCGAGTCGAGCCGTTCGAGCACGGTGCCGCTCACGTCGAGGGCGATCTCGTCGATCTCGCCGAGCTTCACGCGCAGGCGCGCGCCGCGCTCCTGCTGCCCGGCCACGGGGAACACCAGCGGCAGCGTGTCTGCACGCACCAGGGCACCGTTGGGCATGTCCTTGATGACGGTGGCTTCCAGCTCGGTGATGCCCTGCTGTTGCAGGTACTTCAGCGTCCAGAAGCGCTCCATGCCGCCCTGGTAGGCGTTGTACGCGGCATAGGCGGCGTCGAAGCCCGAGAGGATGGAGAACAGGTCGGCGTGTGGCGAGAAGGGCTCGCACAAAGTGGTCGAGATCACTGCCGATGCTGACTTGTCCAAGTCGTTTTGCGGGTTGGCTCGATCCGCCGGAGGCGAGCCGTTCTCAGAATCCTGCATTCCCTTCCTTGGAAAGCGCAGGTGCAGAATGAACGCACTTCTAGAGCCTTACGACTTCAGCCTCCTCATGTCCGATCTGACCACGTTGACCGTCCGCATGGCCGCCGATCTCAAGCGCGAACTTGAGGATCGTGCTCGTGAAGTTCACTTCTCGGTGGACGAGCTGGTGGAGCAAATGGTGCGTGCCGCGTTGTTCCGGAACTCGCCTGACTACCATGACCCGCACAACGAGCGCGCACAACACCTTCGTCGAGTCGAGGAAGGGCTGAGGGACATCCACCTCGGGAACACGGTGTCTCTCGAGGAGGTCATGCGCACGATCGACGATCAGCTTGGAGCGGAGAAGACGCAGGACTTCCCGACCAAGCCTTGACGGTCGCTTTCAGCCAAGCCGCCCGCACCGACCTCTCCAACATCCTTCGCCGTATCCATGCGGACAAACCACTGGCCGCGCTGAGATGCGGGAGGAGTTCTTCAAGAAGTTCTCGCTGCTCGAATTCCAGCCGGGCATCGGGACGCTGGGCGAGGACGGAGAGACGCGCGAGCTGTGCGTGAAGGGAAGCTATCGCATCGTCTACCGAAACGAAGGGGCGGTCCTCTGGATCGTGCGCGTCGATCACACGGCTCGGCAACGACCGGGCTTGGAAAGCGCAGGTGCAGAATGAACGCACTTCTGGATCCGATCTATTTCAATCCGCCGATGGCTGAGCCCGACACCTCCACGTTGACCATCCGCATCGACACCGCTTTGATGCGTGCGCTGGAGGCCGGGGCCATCGAGTCGGGGCTGACACTTGATGAACATGTCGCATGGCTCATCAAGGAAGCTGTCTTCATCAACAGTCCAGCGTTCTTCGATCCCGACAATGAAGAGGCACACGAGTACCGGATGATTCGCGAGACGCTCGAATCGAGCGCTCGTGGCGAAGACCGTCCGCTGGCTCAGGTGATGAAGGAGATCGAGGACGAACTCGGAGCGGACGGTTCGGATGAACCGCCGGCCCAAGCTTGAACGCCGCGATCTCCCTTCGGGCGCAGCAGGATCTCCTTGAGATCGTGGCCCGGATCAGGGCCGAGAACCCGTTTGCTGCACAGAAGCTGCTCAAGGAGCTTTACCGCAAGTTCAAGTTGCTTGCGTTGCAGCCCGGGATCGGCTCTCAAACGCAGAACAAGAACGTGCGCGTGCTGCCCATCAAGCGCAGCTACAAGGTGGTCTATTCGTCGCCGCCCCCGTGCCTGATCATTCGACGAGTGATCCATTCGGCACGTCACTGGCCCGAAGCCGGCTTGCCTGACCGTCGAGGTCAGTAATCCCACCTCGCTTCCACCTGGAACGTCCGTCCCGGATAGGGGTGGAAGTTCCAGTATTGGTAGTTGTTGAGGTTGTCGATGCCCGCGGACAAGGTCCATTGACGGTCGACCTTCCACTGCACCCGCGTGTCCACGGTGAAATACTTGCTCGCCGCCATGTACGCGAAGCCATTCACATCGCTGTTGTCCAGCGTGCTGAACTGCTTGCCGCTGTAGCGTGCGCCCAGGCTCACGCTCACGTCGTCCCGCGCCTGCCATTGCGCCAGCATCGTCGCCCGCCAGCGCGGCACACGCGGCTGCCACTTGCCGATCGTGTCGCCCGGCTTCGTCGCATAGCCCGCGTTGGCCAGGATCACCGAGTCCGCGAAGGTCACGCTGCCCGTCAGCGTCACGCGCTGAGGCACCCCCGCCGTACCGCTCAGCTCCACGCCGCGCGTGCGGATGCGATTGATGTTCTGCACCGTGTTCGCGTTCGTCGCCACGTTGAGCTGCGAGTACAGCGCATCGCGGCTGTCCTCGTGGAACAGCGTCACCCGCAGCGCATCGCGATCGGCGCCGGTCCACTCGGCGCTGAGCTCGCTGGTCCAGCTGCGCTCGGGCTTGAGGTTCGGGTCGTTGTTGATGAACTGCCCCGCCGCGTTGAAGCCGCCCTGGAAGAGCTCG
>Ga0102587_1000627_pt1 | contig 34150 bp, 36 predicted proteins | sample AraplaF_Col_mTSA_FD_76853 | JGI IMG/M metagenome (GOLD analysis project Ga0102587, IMG submission 76853) | Arabidopsis root microbial communities from the University of North Carolina, USA - plate scrape MF_Col_mTSA (SPADES assembly) (version 2) | ecosystem: Host-associated > Plants > Roots >... | reverse complement strand
CGTTCTCCTGCGCGCTGCCGGATTTCCTCGGCATGCCCTCCGGCTCGGCAAGTCACGTGATGCTTTTATGGCCGCGGCGCGTGAATTAACAGGAGCGGCCATCACGGAGACAGAGTTATCGAAGCTCATCGACCGCATCGTCGAGGAAAGCAAGGCGGCAATCCCGGCGCATCGCGCATTGGCGGACGCCACGCTTGAGCTTACCCGATGGAAACTTGTCCGCGAGGCGGCCAAGAAGCGGATGGCGACAGGCGGGTAGAGGTCAGCGCTTGTGAAGGCTCTCGGTCACCCAACGCGCAAAATCCGCAGCCGGGCGCCCAAGGCGGTCGAAGCTGCGGGTAACCAGCCAGTAGGCGCCGTTCGGAACCGTAAGGTCGAAGAGCTGGCGCAGGCGGCCGGCCCGGATTTCTTCCGCTGCAAAGGCTTCATCCAGGAGTGCAACGCCCTGGCCGCGCAGCGCCGCCTGCAACACGAGACCGTCATCCGCATAGACTGGCCCCCTCGCCGTCTGGGGCATAGCGACGCCGGCGGCCTCAAACCACCGGCTCCAGCCGTCGCGGGCTTCCTCATGCAAAAGCCCATAGGCAAAGATGTCATGCGGAGAGGAGATCGGTGGGCCACGCTCCAGAAGATCGGAGGCGATCACCGGCACTGCGCGGACATCGATCAGGTGCCGGCTTTCTGTCCGTGGCCATGCGGTGACGGTGGCGCTGTGTCTGATCGCGATCTGCGCCTGGCCGGTGCGGAATTCGATCGTCCGCGGATCTGCATCGAGCGATACCTCCACGTCAGGATGAAGTCTGCGGAATTCCGGCAGGCGCGGCACCAGCCAGCAAGCGGCAAAGGAAGGTTCGACGCTGATCTTCAGATCCGAAGATACTGAAGCCCCGCGGATATCCTCCAGGCATTCGTCGATCCGATCGAAGGAGGGCGTCAGGATGGCAAGCAGCTTCCGGCCACTGCCCGTCAGAACGACACTTCGGTGGCGCCGCTCGAACAGGAGCTCTCCCAGAATCTGTTCAAGCTCACGGATCTGCCGGCTGACAGCCGCCTGCGAGATGAACAGCTCCTCAGCCGCAAGCGTGAAGCTCTCGAGCCGTCCCGCAACCTCGAAGCTTCGCAATGCCGTCAGAGGCAGCCGACCGCGCTTCATCCCATAACCTCAAGTCATCCGAAGTGAACGATAAGCTCGTTTGAAGACCAGGCGCAAGAGGAGGAGAACGCTGGCGAAAGGAGAAACGCCATGTGGAAGCAGATTATTGCCATCCTGATGGATGCGCTTCGCCTCGTCACCTTCGCATCGGAAGGCAAAAACAGCCGGCGCCGGGACTGCTGAACGCTCACGCAGCTTATCGGGATTTTGGCGCATTCATAATCCTGCACCGAGGTCTATATAGACCTCTCCTTACTTGAGAAGCAGGAGCATCACGATGCAGAAGCGCAAACTCGGCAGCCAGGGACTTGACGTATCGGCCATCGGCCTCGGATGCATGGGCATGAGCCAGTCCTATGGCCCGGCGGATGAAACGGAATCCATCGCCACCCTTCACCGCGCCATCGAGCTCGGCTGCACCTTTCTCGACACAGCCGAGGTCTACGGCCCCTACAAGAATGAGGAGCTGCTCGGTCGTGCGTTGAAAGGTCGCCGCAACGAGGTGACGCTCGCCACCAAATTCGGCTTTCGCCTGAAGGATGGCAAGCAGGTTGGCACAGAACGCGACAGCCGGCCGGAAACCATTCGCAGCGCAGTTGAAGGCTCGCTCAAGCGGCTTGCCACCGACCACATCGACCTCATCTACCAGCATCGTGTCGATCCGGCTGTGCCGATGGAGGACGTCGCCGGCACGGTCGCCGAACTCGTCAAGGAGGGCAAAGTTCGTTACTTCGGCCTTTCAGAAGCCGGTGTCGCCAATATCCGCCGCGCGCATGCCGTCTTTCCGGTGTCGGCCGTGCAGAGCGAATATTCGCTGTGGGAGCGCAATCTGGAAGCCGACGTCATCCCTGCTTTGAAGGCGCTCGGCATCGGCCTCGTGCCCTTCAGCCCACTCGGCCGCGGCTTCCTGACCGGGGAGGTCAAGCGCGCCGAAGATTATCCGGAAGGTGATTTCCGCCGTGGCGATCCGCGCTATCAGGGCGAGAACTACGACGCCAATATCCGCGCGGCCGATGCCGTTCGCTCGCTCGCATCCTCGCTCGGCGTCAAGCCCGGCCAGATCGCGCTCGCCTGGATCCTGCACAAGGGCAGCGACTTCGTGCCGATCCCCGGCACCAAGCGCCGCGCCTACCTGGAAGACAATATCGCCGCCGCCGACATCGCGCTCAATGCCGAGCAGATGAAGGCGCTCGATGAAGCGCTTGCCCCCGGCAAGGTCTCGGGCAAGCGCTACAACGACACAATCATGTCGACGATCGATCGCTGAGGATGGCTCACGCGTCGATATCGGTCGACAGCGTGATGTCCTTCTGCGCTTCCGGCTCGGCAAGCCGCTCGTACAGGGCCTTGCGGATCGACTGATAGGTCGTGCTGCCAAGCGCAAGCCTTTTGGGCGCCGGTTGTTTTTCCGCCGCCGCGATCATCGCGTCGGTCATCTTCATGGGGTCGCCCAGGATCTTGAACGAGCCGTCGGCGATTGCCTTGCGCACCTGGCCGGCTGGTGTGTCTTCGTAGACATCCATCTGCGGCGGCCTGACGAGACCGGCTCCGAAATCCGTACCCGCCGGCCCCGGCTCGGCAATGACGATGTCGATGCCGAAAGGGGCGACTTCCTGCACCACAGCTTCGATGAAACCTTCGATCCCCCATTTGGTGGCGTGATAGAGGCTGAAATTCGGATAGGCGATCTGACCGCCTTCCGAGGCAACCTGCAGGATGCGACCGCCGCCCTGCCGGCGCAGATGCGGCAAGGCCGCCCGGATCACCTGGATGGAGCCGGTCAAATTGGTATCGATCTGATGGCGGATCTGCGCATCGCTCACCTCTTCTGACGCGCCGAACAGGCCATAACCAGCATTGCTGACAACGACATCGATGCGCCCCATCTCTTCGAAAGCGGCGTTGACGACTGTATGAACGGCCCGGTCATCGGTGACGTCGAGGGTCGCGACCCAGAGCCGGTCGCCATACTGCGCTTCAAGATCAGCCAGGGCTTGGCGCTTGCGCAAGGTTGCGGCGACGCGATCGCCGCGCGCCAGCAGTTTCTCGGTCATGATCCGGCCGAAACCGGAGGATGTGCCTGTAATGAACCATGTCTTTGTCATCGTCTCTGCCTTTCTGATGACGGTGGATCGCGGCTTGATGACAGCAAAGATAGAGACGTTTATTGATGTGATAATCCGTTCAAATCCGCATGAGCTGTTGAAAAATACCCATGAGTTATCGGCCGACACTTGATGACCTCAATGCCTTCTCGGCAATCGTCGCCCACCGCAGCTTCCGCAAGGCGGCCGGCGAACTCGGCCTGTCGCCGTCGACACTGAGCCACATGATGCGCAACATGGAAGCGCGCATGGGCGTGCGCCTGCTGCATCGCACGACACGCAGCGTCGCGACTACCGAAGCCGGCGAAATGCTTCTCGACAGGCTGAAGCCGGTCTTGCGCGATCTCGGTCTGGCGCTCGATGCCGTCGGCGAATTCGGCGGGCAGCCGAGCGGCACGCTGCGCATCAACGCCAGCGAAATTGCCGCCCGCATGCTGTTGAATGCCGCCATTCCTCTCTTTCTCGAACGCTATCCGGAGATATCGCTCGATATCGTCACCGAAAACCGGCTGGTCGATATTGTCGGCGAAGGCTTCGATGCCGGCATCCGCCTGCGGGAATCCGTGCCGCTTGATATGATAGCGGTCGAATTCGGTGGCGAGGCACGTTTCCTCGCGGTTGCCTCGTCAGCTTACTTGAAAGACCACAAGCGGCCGAAGACGCCTGAAGACCTCAAGCGCCACCGCTGCATCCGCCTGCGTATGCCGAGCGGCAAGCTCTACCGCTGGGAGTTTGAGAAACACGGCCAGGAAGTGACTATCGAGGTATCGGGCGCCCTGACCCTCGATCATGTGGAACTGATGGCGGAAGCGGCGGTCAAAGGGCTCGGCATCGCCTATGTTCCGGAAAGGGTCGCGCGGCCCTATCTTGCCAGCCGCGAAGTTATCTCTGTTCTTGACGACTGGTGCCCGTCAATCCCCGGACTCTGCCTCTATTATCCCGGTGACAGGCATGTGCCGCAAAGCCTCAGAGCCTTCATATCCGTGCTGACGGAAGTCGAGCGGCAGGGTGCTTAGCCCCCCGCGCATCACCCCTGCCCATTCTGTCTCACCTGCTCCGCGGCGCGGAAGCGCGCTGGCGTTATGCCGCGTCTTGCCTTGAAAGCCTTGCCGAAGGCGGCTTCGGATTCATAGCCGACCTTTGCAGCGATATCTGCAACAGTCCGGCGTGTCCTGAGCAGCTGGTCGCTCGCCAGCACCATCCTGATATCGGTCAGGAACGTGCCGACCGTCATTCCGGTGCGCTCGCGAAATTGCCGGGCATAGGTAGCCCGCGACATGGCCGAATGACGGGCAAGATCATCGATCGTCCAGGCAAAGGCCGGCGAGGACATCATTGCCACGACGGATTTGCCGAGCCTGGCATCGCCAAGCAATTGCAGCAGCCCCGAAGATGCGACGGGCAAGACCTTGCCTGCCCTCACCGCCATGATGAAAAGCGAGAGACAGGTTGCGGTGATGATCGCCAATGCTCCCGGCTTCCCTTCAGCCGTTTCCCTATAGAGCATGGCGACCAGCGTCTTCAGCAACTCCTCCGACTCCTCGGCGAGCGATACGTGAAAGACGTCAGGCAGGCTATCGAGCAGCAAGGCGGCCGATCCCGGCGCGCAATCGAAATGACCGCAGAGCAGGTCGACATCGGCCTCGCCTTCGCCGTTTTCCCGCAAAGGCAGCATGCCACCCACGGCGATGCGCAGAGGCTGTGCTTCGGCGCGTGGCCGCAAGCCACGCGCCGAAGCACAGCCATCTGGCCGGTTCCGGCCAGCGTGGGCGAAGCCATCAGCCTTCTTGGCTTTGCGACCTGGCTCGTCCTCATCCTTCTCTACGCCGCGAAATGGTTTATCGCGCCGAAGGAGGTGACGGCGGAACTTGAGCATCCCATCCAGTGCTGCTTCATCGGACTGATCGGCGCAGCAACCATGCTGGCGGGACTTGCGATCCTTCCTTATTCGCGCATCGCAACTGAAGTTCTGGTTCTGGCAGGGGTTGCCATCACCCTGTTTTTCCTGCTCTGGCGAACCGGCCTGCTCTGGCGTGGTGGGCGTGATCCGGCAACCAACACGCCGGTCCTTTATCTGCCGACTGTTGCCGGCTCTTTCGTCACCGCCATCGCGGCAGGCACGCTTGGTTATGCCGACTGGGGCCAGCTCGCCTTCGGCGCCGGTTTCTTTTCCTGGCTGGCAATCGAATCCGTCTTGTTGCACCGGCTGCTGATGGCGCCGGAGCTAGCTGCACCGCTGCGGCCGACTCTGGGCATCCAGCTCGCCCCGCCCGCCGTCGGCAGCGTCGCTTATCTGAGTGTGACGACCGGCACGCCCGATATGCTCGCGCATGCCATGTTCGGCTACGCCATCCTCCAGGTCCTGATCATTGGCCGCCAGCTGCCCTGGATCATGCAACAACCCTTCGCCGGCTCCTATTGGGCCTTCACCTTCGGCCTCACTGCGCTTTCGACAGCAGCACTGCGCATGACGGCGCGCGGCGACACAGGCGCGATCAGCGAGCTTGCGCCTGTTATCTTCGTGCTCGTCAACATCGCGCTCGCGTTCATTGCAGTCGGGACCCTCTGGCTGCTGGTGAGAGGCAAGCTTCTTCCCGCTCCCGTCCGGGTCTGAGAGCCCGAGCGGCTTTAGGCGCTTGCCAGTTCCTGCTGCAGATCGACCACCGCCTTGATCGGCAAATGGTCGGACGCCATGCGGGCAAGCGGGGTATCATGCACCTCCACGGCGGAGATGATGCCTTTCCGGTTGGCGATAATGCGGTCGAGCGCCAGGACCGGCAAGCCGGCCGGAAAGCTCGGAACGGCAGGGGGCAGCGGACCGAAGGCCATCTGGAAAGTACTGAGGGACGAGCGGTCGCCGAGCCGCCATTCGTTGAGATCGCCAAGCAGGATGGTCGGCATCTCGTGGCGGCCGCTGATGAGATCGACCAGCGTCTTTGCCTGTTGCGCCCGCGAGTGGCGCAGCAGGCCAAAATGCGCTGCGATGATGCGCAGCTTACCGCCAGCTTCGAGCTCTATTTCCGCAACCAGCGCGCCGCGCGGCTCCAGCCCCGGCAGCTTCACCTGGTGGACATCATGCACCAGGCCCTTCCGGACGAGCACCACATTGCCGTGCCAGCCATGCGCTTTCACCGCCCCTGAGATCGGAACCGGAACGAGCCCAGTGTCGCGCTCCAGCCGGGTGAGATCGAGAATGCCCGTACGCTCGCCGAAGCGCGTATCGGCTTCCTGCAGCGCGATGACGTCGGCATCGATCTCATGGATGACACGGCTCGTGCGTTCCGGATCGAAGCGTCGGTCAGTGCCGACGCATTTGTGGACATTGTAGGAGGCAATCAACGTGCCTTCACCACGCGGCGTCGGGCCGGCGCGCCAGGTCTCGATGCGTTTCCTCCTGTTCTTGATGGAAGCGATGATACTGGCGGGCAGACTGTCTTTCTTCTTGGCTTGCATCGGAAGGAACGCCGGCTCCATTGCTCGAAAAGCTCTTTTTCAGGATTATAGGCAGCGCAGCAAAACTTGCCATGCCGCAATCACGAAAACTCTGTCAAAGATATGGCGAACCCAGCCACAGCACCTTTTCGAGCAGCCGCACCAGGAAGGGCCGCGACCATAACCCCTCGAGCGTAACCGGCGTGGCGGACTTGATGGCATCGTCGATGCGCTCATCGATTTCCCCAGCAAAGCCGGCATTCAGCACTTCGAGATCGACTTCGAAATTCAACCGCAGCGAGCGCGGATCGAGATTGGAGGAACCGACATAGGCCCAGGTTCCGTCGATAGAGAGAAGCTTGGAATGGCTGAAGCTGCCGGTCGAACGCCAGATCCGGCAGTAGTTCTTGACGATCTGGTCGAACTGTGCCGTCATCGCCCGGTCGACCAGAACGAGATTGTTGGCAGCAGGCACAACGATATCAACCTCCACGCCACGCCGGGCCGCCGTCGTCAGCGCACTGATCAGCTCCCGGTCCGGCAGAAAGTAAGGCGACATGATCCGGATCGACTGGCGCGCTACGGAAAAGGCACCTATCAGCATCTTGTGGTTCGTTTCCACGCTCCGGTCCGGTCCGGAAGCGACGACGCGCAAGAAGACCGGATCGCCACGCTTGCGCTCCAGTCGGTCGCCGCGCCAGACTTCACTGTTCAGAACTTCGCCTGTCGTGAAACGCCAGTCCTCGGCCGCGACGTCGAAGAGATCGGCAACCGCCGGGCCGCTGACGCTGAAATGCGTGTCATGGGCAAAACTTCCGCCGACCGCCTCCTCGCTGAAGCCTTCGCGGATATTCATGCCACCCGTCAGTGCGATCTTTCCATCCGCGATCAGGATCTTGCGGTGTGTGCGCAGGTTTGCGTAGGGCAACCTCAGGCCCATGATGACGTTGCCATTGAAGACAGCGACGGTCACGCCGCCGTCCTTCAGGTATCCGAGAATGCTCGGCACCGAATAGCGCGCACCAACCGCATCGATCAGCACGCGCACTTCCACGCCGCGTTTGACGGCTGCAATCAGCGCATCGGCGATGAGCAGCCCGATCCTGTCACGGTCGAAGATATAGGTTTCCAGCAGGATACTGCGCTCGGCGCCATCGATTGCGGTCTTCATCGCCGCATAGGCTTCGTCGCCGTTTTCCAGCATATCAATCGTATTGCCCGTCGTCAGCGGATAGCGCGTGATGCGATCGCCGAGCGTCTGCAGAGCAGCAAAACGCCGGCCGAACTGGCTGATGACGGCATCGGTCTCCGCGTCGAACTTTTCGAGCTCATGCAGATCGGCAGCAGGCAGCAACGCGTCGCGGCGAAGGCTCAGCGACTTGCGGCGGATGCGGTTGATGCCGGCAATCATGTAAAGCAGCGCGCCGATGATCGGCGAGAGGATGATGACGCCCACCCAGCCGGTCGCGGCCCGGACCTCTTCCTTGGTCATGGTGGCATGGATCGCCGCCGCTGCCCCCATGGCAATGGAGATGACGAAGAGGATATGCGGCCAGTAGGTCGACAGCAGTTGAAACATCGCCACAGGATATAGCCGCGAATCGTCTGCGTTCAATCAGTCCGCGGCTCGCTCTCAGCGCGAAATTTTCAGATGCTTAATTTGCCGGCTCAATATCGATGGCAAAGACGACCGAATGCGGCGGCAGCGCGCCATTCTCGGCGGGCTTTGCTTCCTTGCCGTAGCGCTCATAGATCACCGTCCCGGCGACCGGCGGCAAGACCAGTGCCTGCCCTGACAAATTGGCGCGCAGCGCCAGCGTCAGATTCGCGAATTTCCACCAGACGGCGACCGCTCCTTCCGGCGCTTCCAGCGCGCCGCTCCCGATGGCAGAGCTCTGCTTCAGCAGCGGTACGACATAGGTCTTGCGCAGCTCCAGGAGCGCGGCGACGAAAGCCAGGCTTTTCCGACCCTCCTCGTTCTCCCGCCATTGCCAGTCGAGTTTCGAATTCTCGAAGGTCGAAAGGGCATTCGGATCGGGCAGATCAGCCACGGTCCTGCCGGCCTTCAATCCGCCGAAACCCTCAGCCTCCGCCATGCGCCCTTCGCGGACTGTTTTGGCGAGCACACCCGTGTAATCGGTAAAGAAACAGAAGGGCTGCCTCTCCCCATACTCCTCCCCCATGAAGAGAAATGGGATGTGCGGCGAGAGCAGGAGTATCACCGTCAGCGCATCCAGCGTATCGGGATCGGAAAGGCTCACCAGCCGCTCGCCGAAGGCGCGGTTGCCGATCTGGTCGTGGTTCTGCAGGAAATCGACAAAGGCGGTCGGCGGCAGGTAGCGACGCTCGCCGACAGGCAATTCCGGCGGATCGGTTCGATCAGGATAGATGAAGCCATGCTGAAGTGCCAGGCGAAGCTTATGCCAGAGCTGATCGGCGAAAGGCTTGTAATGGCCGATGGTTTCGCCGGTCGCGATGATGTGCGCCACATGATGGAAATCATCGTTCCATTCGGCCTCGTAGGCCTTGGGAACACCGTTCTCATCACGGGCCAGAAGCTCCACGAGATTGCGCTGGTCTTCGACGACGAGATGAACCTGCCTGTCGGCGAAGGTGGCTTTCACTTCTTCGGCCATGGCTGAAAGCACATGCCTTTCAGAGGTATCATGGATTTGCTCCACGGCATCGAGCCTGAGCCCGTCCAGCCGGAACTCACCGATCCAGTAGAGCGCGTTCTCGATGAAAAAGCGCCGTACCGGTTCCCGCCCGAAATCGATCGCCGCCCCCCAGGGCGTTTCCCGGTCTTTGCGGAAGAAACCCGGCGCATAGCTGTGGAGATAATTGCCCTCGGGTCCGAAATGATTGTAGACGACGTCGAGAAGCACCATGATGCCGAGGCCATGCGCCGTATCGATGAAGGCCTTGAAATCGTCCGGCGTGCCGTAAGCGGAGTGCGGCGCATACTGCAGCACGCCATCGTAACCCCAGCCGCGTTTGCCGGAAAATTGCGCGACCGGCATCACTTCGATAGCCGTGATGCCGATTTCCGCAAGATGCTTCAGCTTCTCCGCTGCAGCCCGAAACGTACCCTCGGGCGTAAAGGTCCCGATATGGATTTCGCTGATGACCGCCTCTTCCCAAGGACGGCCGCGCCAGCGTGAGTTCTGCCATTGATAACTGGGATCGACGATCAGCGACGGACCATGCACATCCCCGGCCTGCCTTCGCGACGCCGGATCCGGCACGGTTTTTCCATCCGGGAGGACGAACATGTACTCATCGCCTGCGGACGCCTCGGCCCCTGTCAGCTCGAACCAGCCGCCGCCGATGTTCTCCATGGGAGCATCGTGGCCGCGATACCGCAGCGAGATCGCATCCGCGCCAGGCGCCCAGAGACGAAAACGCGCACTTCCGCCCGCGAGCAGCTCTGCACCCCAACGTCCCGTGCGTTCTGTGATCGTGCCAGTCTTTGAAATCTGGTTCATCCCTCACTCCCTGTGACTTCCAATCAGCATCAAATTCTTGAAGCTGCGGGTTGTTCCGAACGGGCAGGAACAATCCGCGGCGCGATCGGTTGAAGGTGAGAACCAAGAGATTGCCGCCATGAACGTTGCACAGAAATTTGGCCCTGCCTTCACGCTTGAAAGCGCCGACGCTGCCAACCTTGATCAGCTCAGACATCAGGCGGAAGACTGCACGCGCTGCGAACTCTACAAGAACGCCACCCAACTCGTCTTCGGCGAGGGATCTCAAAAGGCCGATATCATGCTTGTCGGAGAACAGCCGGGCGACAAGGAAGATATTGCAGGACGCCCCTTTGTCGGCCCTGCCGGTCGCCTGCTCGACATCTGTCTGGAAGAGGCCGGGCTCGACCGTTCGCGATGCTACGTCACCAATGCGGTCAAGCACTTCAAGTTCGAGCGTCGCGGCAAGCGCCGCCTGCATTCGAAACCCAATGCCGGAGAGATCCAACGCTGCGCCTGGTGGCTCGGTGCCGAAATTGAGATCGTACATCCCAAACTCGTTGTCGCGCTCGGCGCTACCGCACTTTATTCTCTCCTCGGCGCGACTGTGAAACTCACGCCTGAGCGTGGCCACATCCTGACGCCGGCAAACCATCCGCCGGTTCTCGTCACCATTCATCCATCCTTCCTGTTGCGCATTCGCGAGGCGGATGACGCTGTGAGGCAGCGCGCGAATTTCATCAGAGATTTGCATCGGGCTGCGCAATATCAAGGCAACTAGGACTGGTTATTGCCTATAAATACCGCAACGCAAAAATATTCCCTGTTCACTTGGCAAATACGCTTGAAACCGGCCGCGGAGTCTGGAACCTTTCCTCCAGTATCGCGTTCGAACGACGGCATGTTGTGACTGGAGATCAGCGATGGCAGAAGCTCGGGAAGAGTGGATAAAAAAACGTGCATATGCCCTTTGGGAAGAAGAAGGGTACCCGACGGGGCGAGACTCCATCCATTGGGAACAGGCAAGGGCCGAGCATGATGCGCTCAAGGGGGCCTCGAAGTCTGGAAATGGGAAGGAAGCGAAGCCTCGAGCGAAACGGGCGAACGCCGCCAAGGCCGATGCGCCGAAGGTAGCAGAGCCCACCAACGGTGGCGAAGCCAAGACGAAGACCAAACGGCCAGCGACAAGCACCAAAGCCAACGGCATCGTCAAACCGGCGCCGAAACGCGCGGTCGCTCGCAAGTCGGCTCCCTGACGAGCAATGTTCAGATTTTAATGAAAAAGGCGCTTAGTCGGCGCCCCCAAGTCTTTGTGTCATAAGTTTGAATTAGTTGTGCGCTATGAAGTTCCTGAAGCGCCAGCTTCTGTGCGGGGGTGACCACAAATCGAATGAAACGTCCGTCTGGACAGACTTATAAAAAGCTGCGTCCACCCCTCGAAACGGGGAACAAGAACGTCTTCCATCTGTTAATGGGCAAACAGGGGAAGTCGCCGTGAACAGCCGTTTTGCTCATGCCATCAGCATCCCAGTTCCCGCGGCCCCCGGCCGGGGTTTCCCGGCGTCGGTGTGAGGGATGGAGATGTCGCTTCTTGTAATTGCCGCTTTGCTCTACATCGGTTTCGCGCTGGGGCTTATTCTTTTCGTCGATAATATAGTCGGCGTATTTTTTCGTGATCCGCGCAAACCGATCCAGCTTCGTTCCTTTGCTCTGAGCCGCACTTTTATCGCTTCGCAGAAGCTGGACCAGGAATAACAAATATAAACAGCCTCATTGCGAGTAATCGGACACTTTGACCGGTTAACGATATTTGCAGCACGCCCTTTCCCTTATGTCCGATGCCTCTATTTTGTGGACTGGACCGGCGGCGCGGACGATGCCGCATAAGGAATGAAAGCGATTTTTAATGGCACGGGTTGGAGGCCGCTGGCCGGAAGGCAATAGCGAAATCGGAGATTTGCTGCGCCGCAAAGGTTTGAACGCAGCCGGCATCGGGCCAGTTGAAGCATGGCCAAGTTCACTCCGACATATCGCGGAAATGGTCGTCAATTCACGCCAGCCGAAATTCGTCGCCTGGGGTCCCGAACTCGCTTTCATCTATAACGACGCCTATGTGGCGATCTTCCCGGAACGGCACCCTGCTGCCCTTGGAAAACCCTTCCAGCAGGTCTGGTCTGATATCTGGCCGCAGTTCGAACCGATCGTGCAGGCAACACTTGACGGCCAGTCGCAGCTCTACAAGGAACTTCTCGTTCCGATGCGACGCGAGGGCCAGACAGAAGACACCTGGTTCACCTTCTCCTACACGCCGTTGCGGGACGACGACGGCAAGGTCGCCGGCATTCTCTGCGCCACCATGGAAGTGACGGATCAGGTGCTCGCCAAGCGGCGCGAGCGCGCTGCGCTGGACGAGTCACGGGAGAAATCCGCCACACTGGCCGTCGTCAACCGCGCCGGCGCGGCGATCACCGCAGAACTCAATGTCGACCGCCTGACGCAAATCGCCGTCGATGCCGGCGTGGCGCTGGCTGGCGCCGAATTCGGCGCCTTCTTCTACAATGTCGACGATGGCGAAGGCGGCAGTTACATGCTCTATGCGCTGTCGGGTGTCGATCGCAAACATTTCGACCGGTTCCCGATGCCGCGCAACACCAAGGTCTTTGCGCCGACCTTCAATGGCGAAGGCGTGGTACGCTCCGACGATATCCTGCTCGATCCGCGTTACGGACAGAATATGCCGCATTCCGGCATGCCGAAAGGCCATCTTCCGGTGCGCAGCTATCTCGCCGTGCCGGTCAAGTCACGCGACGGCAGTGTGATTGGCGGGCTGTTCTTCGGCCATAGCGAGCCCGCCCGCTTTTCGGATGCGGTGGAAGCAAGCCTCGTCAGCGTGGCGGGCCAGTCTGCCGTCGCGATCGATAACGCCCGGCTCATTCGCGCCGCTGAGGTCGAAATCGCTCAGCGGCGCGAGGCAGAGGATAAACTCCGCAAGCTGAACGAAACGCTTGAGGTACGTGTCGCCGCCGAAATCCTCGAACGCCAGCAGGCCGAAGCAGCCTTGCAGCAGGCGCAAAAGATGGAATCGATCGGCAAATTGACCGGCGGGGTGGCGCACGACTTCAACAATCTGCTGCAGGTCATATCCGGCAACCTGCAGCTTCTCGGCAAGGACGTGACGAATAACGGCCGGGCCAAGGAACGCATCTCCAATGCGCTCTCCGCCGTCGAGCGTGGATCGCGTCTCGCCAGCCAGCTTCTCGCCTTCGGCCGCCGCCAACCGCTGGAGCCGAAGGTGATCAATATCGGCCGCCTCGTCTCGGCGATGGACGACATGCTGCGCCGCGCGCTCGGCGAGGAAATCGAGGTGGAGACCATGGTCTCCGGCGGTCTCTGGAACACCTTCGCCGATCCGATCCAGATCGAGAATGCGCTGCTCAACCTTGCCATCAATTCACGCGATGCGATGGATGGCGCCGGCAAGCTCACGATCGAGGTCGGCAATGCCTTTCTCGACGATTCCTACAGCCGCACTCATCCGGAGGTCGCAGCCGGTCAATATGTGGTGCTCGCCGTCACCGACACCGGCTCAGGCATGCCACCCGAGATCATCGAGCAGGCTTTCGAACCGTTCTTCTCCACCAAACCGGAGGGCAAGGGCACCGGGCTCGGCCTTTCCATGGTCTACGGCTTCGTCAAGCAGTCCGGTGGCCATGTGAAGATCTACAGCGAGACCGGCGAAGGCACGACGGTGAAGCTTTATCTCCCCCGCTCACTCCGGAGCGAGGATCGGATCGCAACTGGTGACAATATTCCCACAACCGGCGGCACCGAGACGATTCTGGTCGCCGAGGATGATGAAGGTGTGCGCACGACGGTCGTCGAGATGCTGACCGATCTCGGCTATTACGTGCTGAAGGCCAAGGATGCGCAGAGCGCGTTGACCGTGATCGAGAGCGGCGCGCATATCGACCTGCTCTTTACAGACGTTGTCATGCCCGGTCCGCTGAAGAGCCCGGAGCTCGCCCGCATGGCCCGCGAGCGCCTGCCGAACGTCGCCGTACTTTATACGTCAGGCTATACCGAAAATTCGATCGTTCATGGCGGCCGGCTCGATCCTGGCCTGGAGCTCCTCTCCAAGCCCTATACGCGGGAGGCCTTGGCACGGAAAGTCCGCCACGTCCTCGTCAATCAGGCGCAACGCCGCCAGACCAAGCCGATGCCGCTGCCGGGCAGCGCACAGCCGCATGATATCGTCCAGGCCAGGCTGAAGCTCTTGCTGGTCGAGGATGATGCCTTCATCCGCATGGATACTGCCGAAATCCTGCAGGATCTCGGCTATGACGTGATCGCAGCCGACAGCGGCGAACAGGGCGTCGAACTCCTGCGCACGACCGATATAGACATCATCGTTGCCGATGTCGGCCTGCCGGGCATGTCCGGCCCGGCCTTCGCAGCCCTGGCGCGCGAAGCCGTCCCTTCAGTCGGCGTCGTCTTTGCGACCGGCAACAGCAATCTGCCGGATGCGAACCGCCTTTCCGGTTCCGTGCTGCTGCCAAAGCCGTTTTCCACGGCAGCACTCGACAACGCAGTGAAGACCGCTGCCCGCCAGCGCCCCGTTGCCTAGGCCTTGATTGCGGGCTCTCGATCCTAGCGTCAGAACGCGTCATGGCGGCCGGGACGGCCACGGAACTTTTTGGATGGCCAGCGGTTGAGCCTCATCAAACCAGAGGAGGCAACCATGCCGAGAGGTGACAAATCCGCTTATACCGACAAGCAGAAGAGAAAGGCCGAGCATATCGAGGAAGGCTATGAGGACCGCGGCGTATCCCACGAGGAGGCCGAACGCCGGGCGTGGGCAACCGTCAACAAGGAAAGCGGCGGCGGCAACAAATCAGGCTCTGGCCGTGGCAAGAAGGATACAAACGAATCCTCTGAAAAAGGCGGCCGTATCGGCGGTCACGCTTCGGCATCCCGGTCGAAGGAGGAACGTTCCGCTTCCGCCAAGAAGGCAGCCGCCACTCGCAAGCGCAACGAAGACCACGCCCATCACTGACGGCGCCGTCAAATACCACAACCCGGCAGGCGGCTTCACGCCGCCGCTTTAAGGACACTTACAATGGCGAAGAGCAAGACGAAATGGTCACAGGGCGCGACCGAAAACAGCGACGCCATGGACCTCAAGGAAGGCGTCTTCACATCCGGCGATCCGAAGAAGATTGCCGATTCCCTCAAACACTCGGCCGAGAGCAGCCATCGGCGCAAATCGAGTCCGTTCCGCTCGGCCATGTCGATGCTGAATTTCTACATCAACCGCGCCGGAGACCAGTTGACGAAGAAGCAGAAGGGCACACTTGAAAAGGCGAAGGATGAGCTGCGCAAGGATTTCGGTCGCGAAACCAGGCATTAGAGAACCACGAGGGCAAATGACTTACGAGCTTTATTACTGGGACGGCATTCAGGGCCGTGGTGAATTCGTGCGGTTGGCGCTTGAGGAAGCCGGCGCTGATTATATCGACATCACCCGCCAGTCGGGACATGGACGTGGCACGGGCGCGATGTTCGCCATCATGCAGAGCGACACCGAAGCGCAGCTCCCTTTCGCTCCGCCCTTTCTGAAGGATGGCGATCTCATCATCCCGCATGTCGCCAACATTCTTCTCTACCTCGGCCCCAAACTTGGACTGGCGCCCGGTGATGAGAATTTGCGCTATGTCGTGAACGGGCTGCAGCTCACGATCACCGATTTCGTGGCCGAGGTGCATGACACGCATCACCCGATCGCCACCTCGCTCTATTACGAGGACCAGAAGGAAGAAGCGAAGGCCCGTTCGGCCGATTTCATCAGGGAGCGCATCCCGAAATTCCTCGGCTATTTCGAACGCGTGCTGCAGCAGAATCCGCATGGCTCCAAACATATAGCCGGCAATGCACTGACTTATGTGGATCTGTCGCTCTTCCAGGTCGTCGAAGGTCTGCTTTACGCCTTTCCGAAGGCCATGAGCAGCTACCGCAGCAAATATCCGCTGCTTGCCGCCCTCCATGACAGCGTCGAGCAGCGCCCCAACATCGCCCGCTATCTAAAATCCGACCGCCGCCTGCCTTTCAACACCGAGGGGATTTTTCGGCATTATCCGGAACTCGACATGGAAGCGTCCTGATCAGGCATTACTTTCAATCGGGAACGGTTAGCATTGGCGGTTTGGTCTTCAATCCAGAATTTGAAATGTCGAAAAGGTCGCGGAAGGCCGCCACGAGAAGCACGCCTGACGCTTACCCTCCACTTTTTCACTCGGGAATGGTGTGGCGCGTCAGGAAATCCAGCATGCGGCTCTCAGCCGCCCGAAGCCCGCGCGGAGGCTCGGTACCGCCCTCCTCCAGCATCTCATCCTTGGCTGAAAGTGCAATGATCGCCGGGTGGATGTAGCTAGAGCGCGAGATTGCCGGCGTATTGTGCAGGACCTCGGCTGCAGCCTCCGACATCTCCTTGACGGTCGGCCTGCGCCCTTCTGATATGGCGCCGCACGCCGCGCCGAAAGCGGCAAGCGAACCTGCCCAGGTGCGAAAGGTCTTGGCCGAGATGGCGATGCCGGAAATCTCCGCGAGATAGGCATTGAGCCGGCCGGAATCGATCGGCTTCAGTGCACCGGTCTCGTCCTTCCAGACAAAGAGCTGCCTGCCCGGCAGGTCGGCGATCTCTTCCAGAATTTTCTGAAGACGAGGATGCCTGAGGCTGCGCTGCACGCGCTTGCCGCCTTTGGCGCGGAATTTCAGCTCGATGCGGCCATCGACGATCTTCAGATGGCGCTTCAGCAGTGTTGTGGCGCCATAGGTATCGTTCTCCTTCACATAGGCCTGGTTGCCGACGCGCAGATGCGCTTCGTCGAGCAATATCGTCAGCGCTGCGAGCACGCCGTTGATGTCCTCCGCGCCGGTATCGAGATGGCGCAGTACCGTTCGCCGGATCTTCGGTAGCGCATTGCCGAATTCGATGAGTTGATGGAATTTTCCTGTGCTGCGGAAGGCCTGCCAGTCCTTGTGGTAGCGGTATTGTTTGCGGCCGCGGACATCGAAGCCGGTGGCCTGCAGATGACCGTTTTCATCGATGCAGATCCACACATTTTTATAGGCCGGCGGCAGGCCGAGCGCATGGATGCGTGCCCGCTGGATCTCGTCGGCCAATGTTTTCCCGTCTGGCAGCGTATAGCTGAAGCCTTTGCCCTTTCGCACCCTGCGGATACCCGGTTCGGTATCACTGACATAAATCAGACCAAGCTCGGTGATGACGTCGGCATTCATTGCTTGCTACTGATCCGTCACCTGCTTCGCCGACCGAAGTGGAACCATCTGCGCCGTTCGGCCTTGCTTGCATCCTTTGGCGGCTGGGTCTGCCCCTCTGGCGCAAAGACTGCAATGCTTTGGGCATAGACCATGACGGGGCTCTCCTGCTCTTGGAGCTTGAAAGCATCCTCCTCAGCGCCGGTATCGAGTACACGCGCCCAGTGCTTCAGGCCGTTGACCTCGGGCAAATGCACCTCGCAATCGCCGCCGGCGTTGAAGACCAGATAGAGATCATCCATCTCCTCGATATCGGGAGAATGCGCACTCTTCGAGATATAGACGCCGAGCACTTGCAGCCCGTCATCATTCCATGCACCGTCGTCCATGAAACTGGCGTCCGGCTTGTACCAGGCGATTTCGATACGGCCGTCCTCAGTACTGTCGCCCGTCAGAAAGCGCTCCTGCCTCAGCACCGGATGCGCCTTGCGGAAGGCGACGACCTTGCGGCAGAAATCGAGGAATGGATCATCAAGGCCGTCCCATTTCGTCCAGCCGATCTCATTGTCCTGACAATAGGCGTTGTTGTTGCCGCCCTGGCTGTTGCCGACCTCGTCGCCGGCAAGCATCATCGGTACGCCCTGCGACAACATCAGCGTCGCGATCATGTTACGGCGCCGACGCGCCCGAAGCGTGTTTATGTCCTCGTTATCACTCGTGCCTTCGGCACCCATATTGTCGGAATGATTGTCCGAATGACCGTCCCTGTTGTCCTCGCCATTCGCCCCGTTGTGCTTGTCGTTGAAGGAAACCGTGTCCGTCAACGTGAACCCGTCATGCGCCGACAGGAGGTTGACCGACGACGTCGCGCCGCGATGCGAATGGTTGAACTGCACTGCGGAGCCGGTAATGCGCTGCGCAATTTCGGACACCATGCCGCCGTCGCCCTTCCAGAAACGGCGTACATCATCGCGGAACTTGTCATTCCATTCGCGGAAGGGATGCGGGAAGCCGCCGACCTGATAGCCGCCTTCGCCGACATCCCAGGGCTCGGCGATCAGCTTGACGCCGGCAAGGATCGGATCCTGGCGGATCGCGCCGAAGAACAGGCCCTGCCGGTCGAACTCCAGATCCTGGCGGCCAAGCGTGCTGGCGAGATCGAAGCGGAAACCGTCGATGTGCATGACGCCCACCCAATAGCGCAGGCTGTCGAGCACCATGCGCATCACCATCGGGTTGGCGACGTTCAGCGTATTGCCGGTACCCGTCGTATCGAAAGTATGGCGCGGATCATCAGGCGAGAGGATGTAGTAGCTCGCATTATCGAGCCCTCGGAAGGAAAGGGTCGGCCCCTTCTCGCTGCCCTCGGCCGTGTGATTATAGACGACGTCCATGATGACTTCGATGCCGGCGGCATGAAACCTCTTCACCATGGTCTTGATCTCGGTGATCCTGTCGCCCGAGAGATAGCGCGCCTGCGGTGCGAAGAAACCGAGCGTCTGATAGCCCCAGTAATTCGTCAGCTTCTTCTCTTCGAGATAGCGGTCGTTGGGGAAGAACTGGATCGGCAACAGCTCGATCGCGGAAATGCCGAGTTTGACGAGATGATCGATGATTGGATCGCTGCACATGCCGAGAAAGGTGCCACGCAGCCTGTCGGGCACTTTGGGATGCAACATCGTCAGTCCACGAACGTGCGCCTCGTAGATGATCGTCTCCGGCCACGGCCGCCGTATTGCCTTTTCACCCGCCCAGTCGAAATCCGGATCCTGAACGACACCCTTGACCATGTAAGGCGCGCTGTCACGCTCATCGAAGGAAAGGTCGTCCTTGCCGATCGTATAGCCATAGAGGGCATCGTTCCACTTGAGATCGCCAAGGACCTGCTTGGCATAGGGATCAAGCAGCAGCTTGTTCGGGTTGAAGCGATGGCCATTCTTCGGATCGTAAGGGCCATGGGCGCGATACCCATAGACCGTACCCGGCCCGATGCCGGCAATATAGCCCGACCAGATGTCGCCTTCTCGCTTCGGCAGCGGCAGCCGGGCGACTTCCTTTTTACCGTCGGGAGAAAAGAGGCAGAGCTCAATCTGCTCGGCATGGGCGGAAAAAACCGCGAAATGCGTGCCTGTGCCGATATATTCCGCCCCCAGCTCCGGTTTCAGGAAGTCGAGTTCGGAAAAGGAAAAGCTCATGACGCCCCCACTTGATGAATGGCAAGCGGGAAACGTCGTTGCAGTGCGAAAGTTCCGTAAACTACGATCTTTCCGGCCCCATCAGGGCATCAGCTGACCGCCATTGACCTCGATGATCTGACCCGTGATGTAGCCGGAGAGCGTCGGCGAGGCGAGGAAAAGATAGGCACCGACACAGTCTTCCGGCGTGCCGACGAAGCCCATCGGAATGGACTTGCGCTGCAATTCCATCTGCTCGTCATTCGTATAGCGCTCGTGGAAGGGTGTCGCGATGACCCCCGGCGCAACTGCATTGACGCGAATCTTGTCGGCGACGAATTCCTTGGCGTGGCCATGGGTAATCGTCGAGACGAAACCCTTGGAAGCCGCATAGAGGATTGCGCCGTTGCCGCCGCCGTTGCGCGCAGCAATCGATGTCGTGTTGATGATGAAGCCGCCCTGCTTCTTCAGCCAGGGATGAGCAGCACGCGTGGCTGCCAGCACCGAGCGGGCGTTGAGGTTCATGACCTTCTCATAATGCTCGTCGGTATATTCCGACGTCGGCTTGCGGCCGAGCATGCCGCCGGCATTGTTGATGAGACCGTCCAGATGGCCGAAGGTCTTGGCCGTCTCTTCGACGACGCGTTCCGTCTCGCCCTCCTTCGATACGTCGCCATGCACCAGATGCACCGTGCCGCCGGCAGCCTTGATTTCCTCGGCAAGCTTTTCGGCCGGTTCACGACTTGAATTGTAGTGTACGCCGACCTTGGCGCCCTGCGCCGCAAAGGCGCGCGCAACGGCCGCACCGATGCCGGTGGAAGCGCCTGTAATCAGCACGGCCTTGCCGGCAAGATCGGGAATTTTGATGGATGCAAGCAATTGAGCAAGATCTGCCATGGCGACGATAGCCTCCCGAAAAACCAAGAACATAGGTGATGAAGTGATATGCGCCAGTCTTAGCGCTCGAAGATCGCAAGATCCACGCCTATTTCGCTGACCGGTCACTGCTCATCGGCCTTGCCGACCGAGCAACTGATCCTTCGGCGCTGGAACTCGGCAGCCGGCTTTTCACGCACGAGCCTACGGCATTGCGCTGCAGCGCAACGATTCCGCCTTCCGGCTTCTCGTCGACCGCCGGCGCTACGCAGCGAAATCATGACGCTATCGATTCCCGAATAGACGCGTCTCACACTCTTTCGAGCGCCACGGCGATGCCCTGGCCGACGCCGATGCACATGGTCGACAGCGAATAACGACCGCCGGTTTCACCAAGCTCCAGTGCCGCGGTGCCGGTGATACGGGCACCCGACATGCCGAGCGGATGGCCGAGCGCAATCGCGCCGCCATTGCGGTTTACGCGCTGATCGTCATCGGCAATGCCGAGCTCGCGCAGAACAGCAAGCCCCTGGCTGGCGAAGGCCTCGTTGAGCTCGATCACATCGAACTGTTCCTGCTTCATGGCAAGCCGCGCCATCAGCTTGCGGGAAGCCGGGACAGGTCCAATGCCCATGACGCGCGGCGGGACGGCCCCGGCCGCACCGCCGAGAATACGCGCAATCGGCGTCAGGCCATATTTTTTGGCCGCCGCTTCCGACGCGATGATGAGGGCAGCCGCTCCGTCATTGACGCCCGAGGCGTTACCGGCTGTCACCGTACCGCCCTGACGGAAGGGCGTCGGCAGCTTGGCGAGCGCTTCCATACTGGTTGCGCGCGGATGCTCGTCTTTCTCGACGACAATCGGGGCGCCCTTGCGTTGCGGGATGGTCACCGAAGTGATTTCCTTGGCCAGCCTGCCGCTTGCCTGGGAGGCCGCAGCCTTCGCCTGCGAACGCACGGCGAAGGCGTCCTGATCCCCACGGCTCACCTTGTAGTCCTCAGCAACGTTCTCACCTGTTTCCGGCATGGAATCGACGCCATATTGCTTCTTCATCAGAGGATTGACGAAACGCCAGCCGATCGTCGTGTCATGGATTTCGGCAGCACGCGAAAAAGCGGTATCAGCCTTCGGCATCACGAAAGGCGCACGCGACATGCTTTCCACGCCGCCGGCGATCATCAGCTCAGCCTCGCCTGATCGGACGGCGCGCGCTGCGGTAATGACGGCATCCATGCCCGACCCGCAAAGCCGGTTGATCGTCGTGCCCGGTACAGAGACCGGCAGGCCGGCGAGCAGCAGCGACATGCGCGCGACGTTCCTGTTATCCTCGCCCGCCTGATTGGCGCAGCCGAAGACGACGTCATCGACGGCCTCCCAATCGACGGACGCATTCTTCGCCATCAGCGCCTTCAGCGGAATGGCGCCGAGATCGTCGGCCCGCACGGAGGAGAGCGAGCCGCCATAACGACCGATCGGCGTGCGGATATAATCGCAGATAAAGGCTTCGGTCATGGACTTGTCCTCAGAGTTCGGGAACGACGAGGTCGGCAACCGGCCCCTCGATATGAAGCTGCGCGCCGGTCATGGCCTGCAGTTCTTCGACGGACATCCCGGCAAGCTTCTCGCGCAGCACGAAACGCCCGTCCTTGATGTCGATGACGGCATGGCTCGTATAGATGCGGGTGATGCAAGCCACCCCCGTCAGCGGGAACGTGCATTTGTCGACCAGTTTCGGCTCGCCATTCTTGGTGACATGCTCGGTAATGACGCAGACCTGCTTGGCGCCGTGCACCAGATCCATGGCGCCGCCGACAGCCGGCACGCCCTTGGCGCCGACGCGCCAGTTGGCGAGATCGCCGTTCTGGGCAACCTGATAGGCGCCGAGGATCGCGACATCGAGATGACCGCCACGCACCATGGCGAAGCTGTCTGCATGGTGGAAGAAGGCAGCACCCGGCTTCAGCGTCACCGCTTTCTTGCCGGCATTGATGAGATCCCAGTCCTCCTCGCCTGATGGCGGCGCCTCGCCGAAATTGAGGATGCCGTTTTCGGTATGGAAGATCGCCTGCCGGCCTGGCGGCTGATAGCGCGCGACCATTTCCGGAAAGCCGATGCCGAGGTTCACATAGGCACCGTCGGCGATGTCCTGGGCGGCGCGCCAGGCGATCTGAGCGTTGGAGAGCTTGATATCTTCTCTGGTATCAACGGTCATATATAGGCCACCCCGGCTCGAATGAGCTCTTCTTCCTGTTGCGGATTGGCGATCTCGACGACGCGATCGACGAAGATGCCGGGTGTGACGACCTGTTCGGGATCGATGCCGCCGGCCGGCACGATCGTCGAGACCTGGGCAATGGTCCTGGCCGCCGCCATGCACATCAGCGGGTTAAAGTTGCGGCCGGCCTTGTTGTAGGTGAGGTTGCCGTGGACGTCGCCGACATGCGCCTTGACGATCGCAAAATCAGCCTTCAGCCAGCGTTCCTGCACGTAGTGGCGGCCATCAAACTCCGCGATGACCTTGCCTTCGGCAAGCTCGGTCCCGTAACCGGTCGGCGTATAGAAGGCCGGGATGCCGGCGCCGCCGGCGCGGATGCGTTCGGCGAGCGTGCCTTGCGGTACGAGTTCCAGCTCGATCTCGCCAGCCAGATATTTATCCGTGAAGGCGCGCGGGTCGGACGAGCGCGGGAAGGAGCAGATCATCTTCCTGACCATGCCGGCATCGATCATTGCGGCGATGCCGATGCGGCCATTGCCGGCATTGTTGTTGATGACCGTGAGATTTTTCGGCCCTCTGTCGATCAGCGCGTGAATGAGCTCGATCGGCGCACCCGAGCCGCCGAAACCACCGATCATCACGGTCGCGCCGTCGCCGATTTCGGAGACGGCGTCCGCCGCCCTCCCGATTGTCTTGTCCATGCTGGATCTCTCCTTGCCGGCTGAGGCTTCCTCGTGCCCCAATGAGAAAGGCATAAAGCGAGAGCCATCCGGACGGCAAGAATTTTGTGCGTTATTTGATATTTGTTCGCATATCGCACAAAGGGGTTTATGTGCGAATACGCAATATCGGTGAAAAGTCTGATCGAATGGAACGGGCGGAAGAAATGGCAAAAACCTTGGCGTCTTGGCGGCGAAGCGGAAGCAAGCTGTACGATGTCTCCGGTGCGCTTGCCCAGGTAGCTGGAGGCTAGACAGCGGTCAGACGAGAGTGCCCTCCATCCAAGTCTTTCGCTATTCGGTGTTGCAGTTCCGCACTCGACTCACGGAGCTCTCGATGGTTCAATTTCCGCGGCTGGGAGGGGAGTAGGCAGCGATGCATTACGAATGGAACGAGGCCAAGGCACGCAGGCAGTACCTGATCAAGTTCGCGTCCGTATGGTTGGCTGCTATTGCGCTCGGATTTCTCCCAGTTTGGTGGTTGGTGCAGGAAACCACATTCTAGCCTGCCGTTGATGGAACTGCGCGGCAAGTTCATTACCGCAGCTACCTACGATCCACAGCCTCGATCAGGCTTGGCGGATGCTTCGTAACACTTTTGGCAGCGAGGACGTTGCCTTGGGATACAGCGTACCGACAAAGGGGGATCGGAAAGCGCCGACGCAGGTACCTCGTTTTGCCAAATTGCGGTTCCCTCGGATTGACTGTTTCATGCCAATAAGATGCACGTCCCGTGAGGCGGTTATGGCCCACCACAGCATGCAAACCGAAGACGACACCTGGTCCGTTATTGACGAAGAGACGCAGATCGTGGCGAATATCGACGGCGTCGAACTGTCAGGCATGCCCCGTCACGAGGCCAGCCAGATGCTTAAAATCCTGGACGCCATTGATAGCATTCGGCGCTCGGCTATTCGCGCCTCCCATGAACTCGCCAAATCCCGAAAGCCGAGGACCCGTCCACGCGGCTAGCAAGAGCGCGTATTGTGCGGAATCCCGCTGGCTTTGTTTTTCTGGGGCATCGTGTCGTACCGTCAGGCTTAGCGTCCTCTGCTTTCCCGCGATGCCGGCAGTGTCGTACTTTCCCAATGCCACTCGACATTTCCGGGTACAAATCCGAGCTTGAGGTTCCTGCGACCAATAATTCGACGGCTTCCGGTATTCGGCGCGAGATGGTCGATATCCGTCAGGAACGCGTCGAAACTGTCGCGCCAGCGTGGATCGATGTGGTGGTCGGACGCAAGCATGCGTCGATACTGTTCCCGCAGGAACTTGTGCTTATGGGTTTTTGGCATGGTGCTCGGGTGGGAATGCTGGGGTGTCGGAGCAATAGTGAGCGGGCCGTATAATTTGAGTTTGCGTTCGTTGTAAAGTGCCTCTTGTCGGCAAAGCAGATTAGCCGTCGCTTTCATCCGGCTCGTCGCGACTGGCGGAACCCGGACGCGAGGCGACATAGGCAGCGCAGGCCAGGATCAGCGTACCGACAATGATCGCGAGCGGAACAGATGGCTTAGAGGTAACGAGGAATATTGCGTATCCAGCCGACATACCCATAAAGGCTAAACTCTTGGATCTTTTGGATATCGCGCCATTCTGGCGCCAGTCACGCAGCGAGCCGCCAAACCGGCTGTTCATCAAATAGGCCTCCAGGCGCGGAGATGACCGGCTGAAGAACCATGCGGCCAGGATCAGGAAGATCGTCGTCGGCATGAGCGGCAGAATGGCGCCGATAATTCCAAGGCCAACCATCAACAGACCAAGGCAAAGGTAGACAGCCCGTCGGAACGAACTGCGCGATGGACCTGGTGTAGAACTCAATTCACATACTCCTGTCGGGTCGTCAGACCCCGGAATAATCGAGGCCCTGTTCGCCATCCATTCACGGAAGCATCAATTTTGGCGTCGACGGTCGCCCAGCTGACACGTAAGTTCGCCGAACCACGACCACCTTGCGTAACACATTCCAAACATCTGAGCGGAACCTCTACCATGACGACCCACGATTTCGTCGCGACTGCCTTTTACAACGTTATTGGCACCTTGCCTCCTGCTTTGAAAATCATGAGCGGCGATACGGTCGTAACCCGCACGCTCGATGCAGGGGGCTACGACGAGAATGAGGTCCAGCGGGCGCACGATCCAAATCCTATGAATGGGCCGGTCTTCATCGAAGGTGCCGAACCCGGAGATGCCCTCAAGGTCGAGATTCTGGACATGAAACCGACGCGGGACATGGGCTTCACTCGCAATGTGCTGGCGGCAAATGTCATCGACCCCGAGGCGGCTCGCGATCTTCCGAGGTCCGAAAAGACGCTGTGGGACATCGACCGGCACGCGATGACGGTGAAGCTGAAGCAGCAGGTTGCCGGCATCGAAAACCTGATGCTGCCGCTATCGCCGATGATCGGATGTTTCGGCGTGGCGCCGAGCCACGGCCAGGCGATCTCAACGGCGACCAGCGGCGCGTACGGTGGAAACATGGACTATCGCTTGCTCGGTCCAGGCGCGACGATCTGGTTTCCGGTCTTTGCGCCCGGCGCTTTGTTCTTTCTCGGCGATTGCCATGCGGTCCAGGGTGACGGCGAAATCGTCGGCACCGGCGTCGAAACGACATTCGAGGTCACGGTCCGGCTGACCGTAGAAAAGGCAAGGCCAATGTCCTGGCCGAGAGCCGAAATTGCCGATGACATCATCACCATCGGCAATGCAAGGCCGCTGGATCAGGCTTTGCAGCATGCCACGACCGAAATGCTGAACCTGCTCGTAGCGGACTACGGTCTGACAAAGATCGCAGCCAGCCATCTGCTCGGCCAGGTGGTCCGCTACGATATCGGCAACGTCTTCGATCCCGCCTATACGGTCGCCTGCCGGGTTGCAAAGAAATGGCTTCCGGCGCGCTGAGCAATGCCGGCCGCAAAAGGCTGCGATCGGGACCTCACCCATCGTTGATCCGACAACCGAACTTCTGAGCCACTATGAAGGAGCCAGACAAGTCCATGCGCGAAAGCGATTTCGTTAGCGGCTTCGCCCGCGGCCTCAAGGTGATCGAAGCTTTCGGTGAAATGCATCGCCGCCTATCCATCACCGATGCGGCGAAGCTCACCGGCCTCGACCGCGCCACGGTGCGCCGCTCGCTGCTGACGCTCGCCGAACTCGGCTACGCCGATTACGACGGCAAGTTCTTCACGCTGACGCCGAAGATCCTGCGGCTCGGGCATGCCTATCTGGAGGCGACACCGCTGCCGGTGCTCATTCAGCCGCATCTCGATGCCCTCTCCGAGAAGGCGGGCCAGAGCGCATCCGCTTCGGTGCTCGACGGCAGCGAGATCGTCTATATCGCCCGCGCCTCGCAGCGCCGCGTCATGTCGATCAATCTCACGCCCGGCAGCCGTCTTCCCGCCTATTGCGCTTCGATGGGCCGCGTGCTGCTTGCGGCCCTCCCCGAAACCGAGGCACGGGCGGTTCTTTCCCGAAGCGAGCTGAAGGCGAACACGCCGAATACGAAGACCGATCCTGGGGAACTGATGGCCGAGTTCCGCAAGGTTCGCGCACAGGGCTATGCTCTCATCGACCAGGAGCTCGAGATCGGCCTCTGCTCCATCGCCGTACCGGTCGAGAACGACCGCGGTCAGACTGTAGCCGCCATCAATATCGGCGCACCGGCCGCCCATGTTCCGGCGGCCGAGATGGTCGCGCGCTACCTGCCGCTACTCAAGGAAACGCAAACCACACTGCGCACCGTGCTGCGCTAAAGCATGTCGCGCAAAAGTGCGCAGCAATTGCGATAACGACATGTGTCAAACAAAGACCCAAGGCGCGGCAAGCGCATCTGAAAGATTGCGACACGCTTTAGCTGGAGGGTGTGAGCGCAACGTCCCGGAGACGCTGGCCTTCGGGTGGTTTGCGGGCCGCCCTGCAGAATTGCTTACGGTGCTTACGATTGCTTACACATATTTTGTAATCGAATTTCCATAATAATTTCAGATGTTTATTGTTACGATTACGGAATTACGAAGATAATGGTGAAACTCAGGTGGAGAGACAGCCGGTATTTCAAGGGCTGTGGGCTATCCCCATGAGAGTTTGAAACAGGCCGTAATTTCGTAATTCTGTAATAGCGGCGTTAAGAGTATGATTTTATTATGTAATCGCGATTACGAAATTTGCAGGCACAGGGCTGCGCTTACAAAATTCGGGTATCAGGCTGTTAGAAGTGCCGAGCCATCCAGCCGGCGGTGATCAACGCGCCGTTCCAGATGAGGCAGCCGATGAAGGTGGCGACAGCAAAACGGACAGCATCGATCGAGACCACCGCAGAGGCAAGGCCTGAATAGACCCGCGCGGCCGGCACGAGCTGCACCAGCGCCATGCGCGTCATGCTTTCCGCATACCAGCCCGAGGCTTTGCGCGCTGCCGTGAAGCGTCCCAACCATGCCGGTAACGGCCGCAAACCCGGATGGGATCCGGAGAATCGCGCAAGGTAATACCAGCAAAGTGACCCAGCCATCGAACCGAAGGCGGAGATGACGACGAGCGGGACCACGGCCGAAAATTCCGAGCCCGCCGTCAGCCCAAAGAACAGGTAGATGCCGACCGACGGGACGACCGGAACCAATTTTTCCAGCATCGCGACGACCATCACGCCGCAGAGACCTGTGGCAAGGATACAGGTCACGAAGTTCGGCAAAGCCATCAGCCGTCACTCCGGCCGGCGCGAAATGCGAAAGACGCTGGCGGGCGGAATATTCAGGCGCACCCGGCCGAGCCTCTCCGCCCGCAGGCCCAATTCCGCAAGCACATCTTGTGGTACGGAACAGGATCGGCCGTAGGTGAACTGGTAGAAGGCTCCGCCACGTTCCAGCAGGCTGAACCCGCCGCCGACGATGGCGGTGATGACCTCGATGGGCATGTTGCGAAAAGGCAGGCCGCTGACGATTGCCGCCTGAGGCCCGAGTTCGGCTCTGCAGGCAGAAAGCTCGCACGCGTCTCGCTGGAGGATCGTCACGTCAGGAAAGCGCTGCTGCAGCGGAGCAATGAAGCGGGTTTCGAGCTCCACCAGTGTCAGGTCTCGCGCCGCTAGGCCGCGTTTGAGAAGCGCCTCGGTGAAAACACCTGTGCCGGGGCCAAGCTCCAGCACCTTGCCGGCCGAAGGCTCGATCTCGCTGGTCATCAACCGCGCCAGCCGCCCTCCCGAGGGCACGATCGCGCCGATTTTCCTGGGTTCGGCGAGAAGCGCACGAAAGAAGGCGGCCAGTGGCGGCTGTTGCATGCAGGTCTCCAGCATCGATTGTCCAATTCCGGTATTCCCCTTTCAAATGATGCGAACATGACGTGCACTCGTAGCATCGGAAAGATTCATGCAGTCTGGACCGTCGGCTCGAAGCTCATGTTGAAGCTCGCGCCGCCGCCCTCCGCATCCGACACCCATACGCGCCCGTGGTGCAGCTTGACGATCTCGCGCACGAGGTGGAGGCCGAGCCCGATGCCCTGGCTGCGTCCGTTGGCACGCTGGAAGGGCTCGAAAATCCGTTCCCGGTCCTCAGGCGCGATACCGCGGCCTTCATCGCTGACGGAAATCTGCGCGGGGCGCTCCACGGCGATGGTGATCGTGCCGCTTCTGCCGCCATGCTGAATGGCATTCTGCACCAGATTGGCGATTGCCCGCTCCAACGCGGTCTCGTCGCCGAGAATGCGTTCGGGCATCGAGCGCAGCTCGAAATTGGCCTGATAGCCGGCGGCGATGATCAGTGGCGCAAGTTCCGCGGCCTGCCGTCTGGCGACCGTAGCAAGGTCGATTGTGCAGTCAGGCACCGGCTCCTGATTGAGCCGCTGCAGATCGAGCAGCTGCTGGGCCAGCGTCGAAAGCCGGGCGACATCCTCCAGCAGCCGGTTGGTCGCTTCCGTCGGCGGCATGGTTTCCAGCCGGTTCTGCAATATGGCGATCGGCGTCCGCAGCTCATGGGCGGCGGCCAGCATGAAGCGCCGCTGTTTGTTGTGGTCGTCGTCGAGGCGCTGCAGCGTCTCGTTCATGGCGATCACCAGCGGCGCTACCTCTTCCGGCACGTTTTCGAGCGGCAGGCGGTAACCGCGCGTCGTTCCATCGATGCCCTGTGCTGCCTGCGCCACCTCGCTCAATCCACGGTGGATGCCGCGCGCAACGAAGGGCGTGACCGCCAGCGTGATCAGGCCCGTCAGCAGAATGACCGGCAGGACGATGCCGGAGGCGATCGCCACGAAGACGACCAGCAGCTTGCCGGCCGAAAGGCTGCCCTGGCGTCCGACGATCACAAGCAGGTCGCCATGATCGCTCTTTACCTTCTGCAGGCGTGCAGCGATCGTCGCCGGGTTGTCCTCATCCCCATTGAAACGCGCCTCGGCGATATCCGTACCCGAGTTCGCAATGGCGAAATATTGCGCCGGCACATTCCCGTCGGTCAGCATGTGCCCCTGCTGATCACGCACCAGGAACCAGAAATCGGCTGCCTTGTCCCGCTGGTAAACCAGATCGTCGGTGCTGGCGATGCGCATGGAACCATCAGGATTCCAGGCAATCGATTCCGTCACAGCATCGATTGCGTGTTCATCGGGCGCAAAAATGCCGCTCATGCCCGAGATCCAGAAGACGAAGGCAAAGGCGATCGCGATCAGCACCAGGGTTGCGGCCTGCAGCGCCACCAGCCGGCGGATCAACCGCCATTTCAGCGAATAGAACTTCATCTTCTTCATGGCCGGGCCTGCCGGATCAGATAACCCACCCCACGGATCGTATGGATCTCGACCCCGGCACAGGCCGCATCGAGCTTGCGGCGCACGCGCGAGACATGCGCATCGAGTGCATTGGACTGGATCTCGTCATCCATGCCGTAGACCGCCTCCTCGAGGCTGGAGCGCTCCACCGTGCGGCCGGCGCGGCGCATCAGCGCTTCCAGCACCAGCAATTCGCGGCGAGGCAATTCGAGCGCCACGTCGCCGACACGCGCTTCGCGATTGCGCAAGTCGAAATGCAGCCGGCCGAGGCACAGGCTTTCGATCTCGATATTGCCCGGACGGCGCAGGATAGCTCTCAAACGCGCCATCAGTTCCTCGACGGCGAAGGGCTTGGCGAGATAATCGTCGGCGCCGAGATCAAGCCCCTCGATCCGATCCTTCAGATCGCCGCGTGCCGTCAGCATGATGACGGGAACGGCCGGCTGGATGCGGCGCGCTTCGGCGATCAGTTCCAGCCCGTCGCCGTCAGGCAGGCTGCGGTCGAGCAGCAGGGCATCGTAACTGTTCAGCCGCACGGCCTCCTCGGCCGCCTCGATGGTAGAAACGTGGTCCGTGATGATATTGTTGTTGCGAAGCGCCGCGACAAGCACAGCGGCCATCTCCGGTTCATCTTCCGCCAGCAAGACGCGCATCTAACCGTCCAACTTCAAAAGCCGCTCTCTGCACAGGCAAGATTGCGTCAGCATGACGAAAATTGCCAGAGCGCCCTGACGTTCAATCGCCGAAAGGCAGGGCAAGCGCCTCCGTCCGCGCTTCAAGAGCGCGGATGACAGCCGCCATGTCCTCACGGCCGAAACCCAGGCTTTCGGTTTCGGCATAAAGCGCATGGCAAGCATCGAGCAGCGGCGAGGCGATGCCCGCCTGCCGGGCCGCTTCGGCCACCAGCCGGCTGTTCTTCAACACGTCCGATATCGCCGCCTGCACGGAGAAATTCCGCTCCACCAGCTTGCCGCTCTTGATGCGCGATATGCCGCTCGCTATCTGGCCGGCATCGACCACGGCCTTGAAAAGCTCCATGTCCAGCCCTTGCCTATCTGCGAAATGGGCGGCCTCCACAAGCCCTGTCACCGAAGTGATCAGGAAGATATTGACGGCAAGCTTCATCATAAGCGCATTTGGCACCGCACCGCAGACGACCACCTCCCGACACATGGGCGTCAGCAGCGGACGGACCTCTTCGACAAGATCCGCCTCTCCCGCCAGCATCGCCACGAGCTGTCCCTCCTCCGCCGGTCGGCGCGAACCCGAAACAGGCGCCTCGACATAGCGGCCGCCGGCCGAGCGGATATCCGCTTCCAGCGCTTTCGAATAGGCCGGCGTAGTCGTACCCATATGGATGACGACATGCCTGGCGACCCGTCCCGCAAAGGCTGGCGTGCCGCGCCCGAGAACCGTATCGATCACCACGTCCGTCGCAAGCATGAGGATCACGGTGCTTGCCTTGCCAAACACCTCATCTACATCGACAGCCACCTCGGCGCCGCCCGCCCGCAGCGTCTGCGCGCTTTCCAGCGAACGGTTCCAGACGATGAGGTGGGTGCCTGCCCGTACGAGATTGAGTGCCATCGGCGTGCCCATCACGCCGAGACCGATGAAGCCCGTTTTCATTGTCGCCGCCTCTCTGGGTGCCCGAAGCGAGAAGTTTACGTGCAAACGAGATGTCTGTCTTGAAGGTTAGTGCTCGGGCGCAGGCTGGCCGGAAATCTCCAGCGCCGCCTCGCGGATCGTCTGCATGAGGATCGACTGCGGAAGCGAGGGGATGGAGTCGGTACGCATCGTCAGTCCCACCGGTCCCTTCGTCTCGCCCGTATCGATCGGCAGGGCAGCCAGCACGCCGTCGGCGATATCGCGCACAACCACACCATTGGAAATGATCCAGATCGCGTCGCTGCCACGCACGAAGGCACGGCCGAAGGCATCGGAGACGGTTTCGATCTGGCTCGGCAGACTGGCGACACCATTGGCGATCAAAAAATTCTCGACCACCGGCCGGATGATCGAACCGCGGGTCGGCATCAGAAACGTATAGCGGCCGAGTTCGGCAAACAGCGCTTTTCCGGCGCTGAGCAGCGGATGGCCGGCGCGCACGGCAAAGACCACCTGTTCGGAATAGAGATGCTCGAAGGAGAAGCCTGCCATCCTTTCCGCTCCCGCGAGACGGCCGACAACAAGATCGAGATCGCCAACACGCAGCTGCTCCAACAGTACGGCATTGTCGCCGGTGACGATCTTCACCCGGCTCCAGGTATTTTCCTTCAGAAACAGGTCCATCGCCCGCGGCATGATGCGTGTCGAAACCGTCGGCAGCGCACCGATACGGATCGGCGGCGCATCGCCGAATTGCTCTTGCGAGACGGAATCGAGCCCCTGCCGGAGTGCTGTCAGCGCAGCACCCGCATGGCGCAGGAAGACTTCGCCGTACCGCGTGATGCGGATGCCGCGTCCCTCCCGTTCGAAAACCCCGACGCCGAGCGCCTGCTCCAGCTCGCGGATCGTCTTCGTCACCGCCGGCTGGCTGACATGCAGAAGCTCGGCCGCCTTCATCACGCTTTTCTGCCGCGCCACCTCGACAAAGGTCTGCAGATGACGAAACTTGATGCGGCTATCGATCATTGCTTTCATAACTCATGGGTTATCGGAAAGCCAAAAAATATCATTTTACTTAACCGGATCAACTCACCAAATTGAACATGGAGGAGATTTAAAGTGCAGTTCGCCAATATCAACGACGTAACGATCCACTACCAGGTCATCGGTGCGCCCGCTGACAGGCCGGTTATCGTCTTTGCCAATTCGCTCGGCACGGATTTCCGAATCTGGCGGGATGTGATCGTCCGTCTTGCCGGCGACTTCGCCATCATCCTCTATGACATGCGCGGCCACGGCCTCTCCGATGTCGGCCAGGTGCCCTACGCCATGGAAGATCACGCCACCGATCTTGCCGGCCTGCTCGACCTTCTGTCGGTCAAGGATGCCGTCATCTGCGGCCTCTCCGTCGGCGGCCTCATCGCCCAGTCACTCTATCACCGGCGGCCGGACCTGGTCGGCGCCCTCATCCTCTGCGACACCGCCCACAAGATCGGCACGACGGAGAGCTGGAACGCCCGCATCGCCGCCGTCGAGAAAAACGGTATCGGCAGCATTGTCGACGCCATCATGGAACGCTGGTTCACACCCGCCTTCCGCCGGCCCGAGAACACCGCCTATGCCGGCTATTGCAACATGCTGACGCGCCAGCCCGTCGAGGGTTATGTCGCCGCTTGCGCCGCGATCCGCGATGCCGACTTTACCGAAATCGCAAAGACGATCACCGTGCCGACGATCTGCATCGTTGGCGACCAGGATGGCTCGACGCCGCCCGATCTCGTGCTTTCGACCGCGAAGCTGATATCAGGCGCTCGCTACGAAGTGATCCGCGATTGCGCGCACATTCCCTGCGTTGAGCAGCCGGAGGCGCTGACGGCGATCATCCGCGCCTTCCTCACATCCATTCCGCCTGGAGAAGTCCGCCCATGAATGAGACCGCGTCCTCCTCCGAACGTTATCGCCAGGGCATGGCGACCCGCCGCGCCGTGCTTGGCGACGCCCATGTCGACCGCGCCGCCGCCACATCGACGGAGTTCGACCGCCCCTTCCAGGAACTGATCACCGAAGCTGCCTGGGGCCATGTCTGGTCGCGCCCGGCGCTGACGAAGCGCGAGCGCTCGATCATCACGATCGCTCTGCTCGCGGCCCTCGGCCAGGACGACGAGGTCGCCATGCATGTGCGCGCCACCGCCAATACGGGGGCAACCCGCGAGGATATTTGCGAGGCGCTGCTGCATGTTGCAATCTATGCCGGCGTTCCCGCCGCCAATCACGCGATCAAGATCGCAAAGCAGGCTTTTGAACAGATGGACGCCGAAAAGGCGGCCTGAGGGAGAAAAATGTCCGAACGACCGAACCGCAAGCCCGAGACCGGCGGCTTA
>Ga0102587_1000624_pt1 | contig 34337 bp, 30 predicted proteins | sample AraplaF_Col_mTSA_FD_76853 | JGI IMG/M metagenome (GOLD analysis project Ga0102587, IMG submission 76853) | Arabidopsis root microbial communities from the University of North Carolina, USA - plate scrape MF_Col_mTSA (SPADES assembly) (version 2) | ecosystem: Host-associated > Plants > Roots >... | reverse complement strand
CGCCTCTTGTCTCCTGTTCGGCTGGATGAAATTCGCTAGCTACCACTGAACTTGCTTTCTTGCCGTGTTGTCAGGCGCTCTTGACGGTCGAGAGATCGCAATCGAAGAGTGTCGACCAGGTGTAGTTGCGCGCCTTCGGCACTTCCCTGCTGACGTCGAGACGCGGCAAAACCTTTTCGCCGAAACGATAAGCTTCCTCAAGTAGTGGCATGCCGGAAAGAATGAACGTTTCGACACCGGCCCTCTGATAGGCCTCCAGCATGCGCAGCACGGTATCGGGCGAGCCGACGATTGCCGTGCCGAGGCCGGGTCGCACGAGGCCGATGCCGGTCCAGAGATTCGGGCAACTTCGAGATCACGCAGGTTGCTTGGCTAAAGGCCGCCATGCAGCGCCGTCATACGCTGCTGGCCGACGAAGCGCTGGTTGGCGGCAATTGCAGCATCGTCCATGTGGCCATAGAGATCGGCGGCAGCTTCCCACGCCTTCTCATCGGTATCGCGCACGATCACATAAAGGCGGATGCCATATTCGGGTTCGCGTTCGTAATGAGCAGCACGCGCCTTCACGGCCTCGACCTTGTCCCTGATCTGCTCCGGCGTCTCGCCCCAGGAAAGGTAGGTATCGACATGTTTTGCCGCGACATCGAGCGCCTTGTCGGAAGAGCCACCGACCTCACCGGCCGTTTCGGCATGGCAAAATTGCCGGTCGATGAAGTGATGTTCGACTGACCGTCCCATGATCGATTTCTATACCTGGATCACGCCCAACGGCCTGAAGGTGTCGATCGCGCTCGAGGAATTCGGTCTTCCTTACAAAACCCGCACAATCGATATCACCAAAGGCGATCAGTTTTCCGCTGACTACCTTGCGATCAATCCAGGCGGCAAGATCCCTGCCATCATCGACCACGAGACCGGCATCACGCTTGCCGAATCTGGAGCTGTTCTTCTCTATCTCGCCGAAAAAACCGGCCGGTTCCTGCCACACGACGGCGCGGCCCGCCATCACACCATGCCCACCGCTGGTATCTGCAGCTTGCCGCCCGGCCGCAGGTGAAACGCGGCTACGAAGTGCCGCACTTCACCGGCCCGGTTCCGCTGCCCGGTCTCTAATCGCCAAGATTGCTTGGCCGTCGGCCTACCGCGTGAAAAGCAGCCGCATGCGCGCCAGGATACCCTTCACGCCCGATATGGAGGCTGCCCTCAGGTGGCGGGCGACAACACCCGCATCGACCTGCGCTCCGAAATGGCAGGAGCAGACAAGCCCGTGCAGCTGTCGATCGTTAAGATCGAAGAAGCTCTGGGCGTCTCCATAGGTATCGCCCTCGAGACCCGCAGCACGCAGAACCGGATCGGCATAGGCTACGGATATGGGCGACCCGGCGATCCTCATCATTGTCCGCTGATCGCGGGGTAGATATTCGGTTTCCCGAAGGGTAACGAGCGAACGCGCGGGATCGCTTTCCAGGAGCTCCGCCCACCGCTCCAAGCGCTCGGCGCGAGACAGTTGTGGAGTGGTGCGGCTGACCCTGGCTATAGCCTTGAGCTGATCGACTGCGTATTGTTCCATAGCGGCCTCCTATTTGAAAAAATAGACTGCACGCCCCCATCAAGAAGGTTGATCCCAACTGCGCTGCCTGTCCAATCACGTTTGAAGAATCGTGCTCCTTGAATGCAGGCAGGATCCCTGCCTACTCAGGCGAATTCGCTTTGTCGCGAAAAGCTACGCGGATGGGCGACGTGCTTCCGGACGATACTGTCCTTGCTGTCGAGCTCTTCCAGAAGAACGTCATAGCTCCAGAGATCGGCAAGGTGCTGCAGAACGAGCTTCAGGTCGTCCTCTTCCAGGAACTCGTCATTGGTGGCCCGGTGCTGCAGCAGCAATTTGCGGTCGCCGGCGAGATCGACATCGACGATCTCAATCGCCGGGTCGGTATGGCCTATGTCGTAGTCGCGTGAGAGCTGCCGGCGGATGCGCCGATAACCGCGCTCGTCATGGATTGCCGAAACCAGAATACCCTCCTCAATCTCCGGATCGTCATGGAGTTGGAACATGCGCCACTGCCGCATGAGGCGTGGGCTAAGGAACTGGCTGACGAAACTCTCGTCGCGGTAATTGGCCCAGATATCGCGCAGGACAGCCATGGCCTCGCCTCGTCCGGCGATATCAGGAAACCACTCGCGATCCTCGTCTGTCGGCTCCTTCACGAGGCGTTCGATATCCTGCATCATCGCAAAACCCAGCGCATAGGGATTGAAGCCAGAAAAGCGACGGTCGTCGAACATGGGCTGGAAAACGACGTTCGTGTGCGATTTCAGAAACTCGAAATAGCTGCCGTCGCTAATCTGTCCGCGCTCATGCAGACGCTTCATGATGTTGTAGTGGACGTAGGTGGCGGTTCCCTCGTTCATCACCTTGGTCTGGCGCTGGGGATGAAAATATTGGGCGACATGGCGGACGATGCGCAATATCTCGCGCTGCCAGGAATGGAGCCGGGGCGCCGATTTTTCGAGGAAGTAGAGGATATTGTCCTGCGGTAAACCGAGTGCGGCCCGTCTGTGCTCCAGATCGCGGTCCGACTTGTTGCGCTTCTGACCGACCGGCACCGTCCGCCAGAGATCGTTGAAGATCTTCTCTTCATGGGCGCGGCGTTCCTGCTGCCGTTTTTCCTCCTGCCTCAGGTCCACCTGCGTCTTGCCGGCATAGCGATGTACGCCGTGCGACATCAGCGCATGGGCGGCATCCAGCGTTCGCTCGACGGCTACCTCTCCATAACGTTCCTCGCAGCGGGAAATATAACCCTTGGCGAAGTCGAGATAATCGAGGATGCCCTCGGCATCGGTCCACAGCTTGAAAAGGTAGTTGTTCTTGAAGAAGTGGTTGTGGCCGAAGGCGGCATGCGCAATGACCAGCGTCTGCATGGTCGCCGTATTCTCCTCCATCAGGTAGGAGATACAGGGCGAGCTGTTGATGACGATCTCATAGGCGAGGTCGCGCATCCCGCGGCGGTAAAACGCTTCGTGGTGGGCAAAGTGCTTGCCGAAGGACCAGTGGCGATAGAAGAGTGGCATGCCGGTCGAAGAATAGGCATCGAGCATCTGTTCCGACGTGATGACCTCGATCTGGTTCGGATAGACATCCAGTCCGAGCTCTCCAAGCGCGATCTCCTCACAGGCGTCATGAATGCGCTGCAAGGCCGGGAAATCCCAATCAGCGCCTTCAAACAGCAGCTTTCCCTTATGCCGTGTGCTGGCTTTCATGGCGTTGCTCCCGCCTTGGCGGCCTTCTTCTGAAACAGGTCGTGGAAGACTGGAAATATCTCGTTTCTGCGGCAGACCTTGCGCATGGCAAGGGGAAGTCCCTCGGTGCGGATCTCATCATAAAGCGTCCAGAGCGGTGACCGGGAGATCGAGGAGTCCCCGCCTTCCTCTCCAACCTCGATATAGGCGAAATACTGGCAGACCGGCAGGATTTCCTGCTGCAGCAGCTGGCCGGTCAAAGTGCCGTCGGAATAGGAATTGTCACCATCCGAAGCCTGGGCCGCATAGATGTTCCATTCCGTCGGATCGAAGCGCGCAGCAACGATCGAACGCATGGCGGCCAGCGCGCTGGAGACCAGGGTTCCGCCTGTCGCCGGGCTGTAGAAGAAGGTCTCCTCGTCGACCTCCTCCGCCTTCTCCGTATGGCGAATGAAGACGATCTCGACCTTTTCATAGCGCTGCGACAGGAAGAGATAGAGGAGCAGGTAAAAGCGCTTGGCGAGATCCTTCATATGTTCGCTCATGGAACCGGAAACGTCCATGAGGCAGAACATCACCGCCTTGACGACAGGTTTCGGCGTGTTTTCGAAGCGCCGGTAGCGCACGTCGAGAGGATCGATATAGGGAATGCGCTTGCTCTTGGTCGTCAGCGTCCTCAGCTTCTCCTCGAGAGCGAGGCGCTCTTCCTCGCTGTCGCATTCGTCGACCTGCTTCTGAAGCGCTTCGATTTCCTCCGTTTTCGGGCGGTGAAGCGCAAGACGCCGCATCATAGCAAGGCGGGTCGTGCGTCCAACGGCGATGTTGGAAGGGGAGCCGGAAACGGAGAAGCCGGCCCGTTGCGGCATCACCTCTTCGGTCTCGCTCAGCCTGCGTTTGGCGAGATCGGGCAATTCCAGATCTTCGAGGAAGATATTGAGAAATTCCTTCCGAGTGAGCACGAAACGGAAGCCATCCTCGCCATCGCCCTCTCCTGCCTCCTTCGACCGGCCGCGGCCCGATGCCGGTGGCCGCTTGATAAAATCGCCTTCGACGAATTCCTGATTGCCTGGAAGGATGCGGTCCTGAATTCCGCCTCCGCCCCGGTGGAAGCCCGGTTCGGCCATGCCGCCGATCGGAAGAGTGACTTCGCCGCCATCAAGCACATCGCGGATGGAGCGGCTCTGCAAAGATTGTTTTACCGCCTGCTCCACGGCGTCCTTGGCACGCCGTAGAAACCTTTGTCGATTTTCCAAACTTTTACCGCGCGGATTAAGCCGCCGGTCTATGATGTGCATGTTTGCTCCTACATGGATACTCGCTCGGACAGCCTACCTAACTCGCCTGCTTGACGCGCATGTACCATTCCACCAGCCGGCGAACCTGCCGTTCCGTGTAGCCCCGCGCCACCATGCGCGAGACGAATTCGCTGTGTTTCTTTTCGGTCTCACTATCCTTCTTCGATCCGAATGAGATGACCGGCAGCAAATCCTCGACCTGCGAGAACATCCGCTTTTCGATAACTTCCCGGATCTTTTCGTAGCTCGTCCAGGAAGGGTTCTTGCCGCCATTGGCAGCACGCGACCTGAGCGAAAACTTGACGATCTCGTTGCGGAAATCCTTGGGATTGGCGATGCCCGCGGGCTTTTCGATCTTCGTCAGTTCCTGGTTCAGAAGTTCGCGGTCGAGCATCTGACCGGTATCCGGGTCCTTGAAATCGACGTCCTCGATCCAGGCATCGGCATAATCCACATAACGGTCGAACAGGTTTTGACCGTAGTCGGAATAGGATTCCAGATAGGCCTTCTGGATCTCGTTGCCAATGAATTCCGCATAACGCGGTGCCAACTCTGCCTTGATAAACTCCATGTAGCGTTTTTCCGTCTCCTCGGAAAACTGCTCGCGGCGGATGGCCTGTTCCAGGTCATACATCAGATGAACGGGGTCGGCGCCGATATCCGTCGCGTCGTGATTGAAGGTCGACGCAAGAACCTTGAACGCGAAACGTGTCGATATTCCGTCCATGCCTTCATCGACGCCAGCGGCATCGCGATATTCCTGCACGCTCCTGGCGCGCGGATCGGTTTCCTTCAGACTTTCGCCGTCATAGGCGCGCATCTTGGAGAAGAGATTGGAATTCTCATGCTTGCGAAGCCGTGACAGGACGGAGAAGCGAGCCAGCATTTCCAGTGTTGCCGGCGCGCAGGCCGCATCCGCAAGTTCCGATCCTTCAATCAGCTTTTCATAGATCTTCTGTTCCTCCGTGACCCTGAGGCAATAGGGGACCTTGATGACGCAGATGCGGTCGATAAAGGCTTCATTGTTTCTGTTGGCCTTGAAGCTCTGCCATTCCGCTTCGTTCGAATGGGCAAGGATGATACCCGAGAAGGGGATCGCACCGATATTCTCGGTACCCATATAGTTGCCTTCCTGAGTCGCCGTCAGCAGCGGATGCAGCATCTTGATCGGCGCCTTGAACATCTCGACGAATTCCAGCACGCCCTGGTTGGCGCGGTTGAGACCACCGGAATAGCTGTAAGCATCGGGATCGTTCTGCGAATAGTGCTCGAGCTTGCGAATATCGACCTTGCCGACCAGCGATGAGACATCCTGGTTGTTCTCGTCGCCCGGTTCGGTCTTGGAAATCGCGATCTGGCGCAGTCTCGATGGCTGGATTCGCACCACGCGGAAGCGAGAGATATCGCCGTCAAATTCATCAAGGCGCTTAAGGCACCATGGGCTCATCAGGCCGCTGAGGCGGCGGGTCGGAATGCCGTATTGCTCAAGCAACAACGGCCCCATGGTCAAGGGATCGAAGAGGTTGAGGGGGCTTTCGAAGACCGGGCTCAAGTCGTCGCCGGCCTTCAGCACATAGATCGGATTGATCTCCATCAGCTGCTTCAAGCGCTCCGCAAGCGAAGACTTACCACCGCCGACCGGGCCAAGCAGGTAGAGGATCTGCTTACGCTCTTCGAGGCCTTGGGCCGCATGCCGGAAAAAAGAAACGATGCGCTCGATCGTCTCTTCCATACCGAAAAAACCTGAGAAGGCCGGGTAGGTTCGAATGGTTCTGTTCATGAACACCCGACCGCGCCGCGAATCCTTGGCTGTGTCGACGATCTCAGGTTCGCCGATTGCCGCCAGCAGCCGCTCGGTGGCATTGGCATAGGCCATCGGATCCTCCTTGCACAAAGCAAGATAATCCGCGATAGACATATCCGCCTCGCGGCGAGACTCGTAGTTACGGGTGAACGCATCAAATAGGGAGTTGTTCAGCATAGGCCCTCCTATAAAGGTCTGCCTCAGCGATTTTCGCCTTCGCTAAGTAAGATGGTGCGCCAATGTTTTGAAAGATCAAGATCCTCAAGGGCGGAAATAAGACATGGCTGGCATTCCGGCATCGCTACACAAAAAAGTGCACGCAACCCACCGAATTGATCCTCGAAAATTGACAGTCTCTATAGCTTTGCGGCAGCGCCGGGAGTATCATTCGCGCGCGGTTTTGAAGAGAGCGCCGCGCACCTTCACGCCAATGACGCGAACATGTGTTGGTGCCGATTGAGGGCTGCGTGATTCGCTGGAGCGAGGATTTCTCGCCGTCCGCATTCGAGATGTGCCTCCAAGAGACCTCCGCGAGTGAAGCAATGCCTGATCGAAAACAGGCCGGCGGCTCAACCCATGCGATTGAGGCTCCGGATCTTTGTCACGTTGCTGTCTGCGCAGCGACCTGTTCTGCCTGAGCCCTGATATCGGGAACGGCGGTAATTTCCCAGAATTGACCGGCCGTCAGTGCGCCCACTGCATAGAGGTTCGATTGCACCACGCCTTCTGAATTCAGCGGGTGCGAATCCCGGTGGACCGAAATTCCGAGCCCGAGCGGATCCGCAACGACAAAGCCCTGCCGGCGCATTTCCTGCAGAAGCGGTGAATGCGCCAGCCCGGCACGTTCCATGCCCCTGCAATTGACGATCCAGTCGACCGGGAGAGCGATCGTCTCACGGCTTCCTCTCTTGCGGTATTCGATACCGATCCTGTCGCCGGCATCGCTGAGCGTTTTGAGATAGCCGGCATGGAAATTGACGATGCCCTGATGCCGCAATTGCTCGAACCGGTCATGTCAACCATCCGCCTTCGAAGGGCTGAAAGCGGCCCGCTCGATGCCGTGACGCTGCAGCTTGTCATAAAAGGTCTTGCGCGGGATCCCGAGTGTTTCGATGGTCCGGCGCACGTCGCCCTCATTGCGGGTCAGCGTCTCGCGGATGATATCGGCCTCGTAGCGGTCGATCCTCGCCGGCAGAGGGAGGGAGGCCTCTTTGTCCTCCGTCCCGTTCTGCTTCGATTCCTCCGACGTGATTTCGAGGCCAAGCACGAAGCGCTCGGCGAAATGCGAGAGCTCGCGCACGTTGCCCGGCCAGTCATGGCTTTTCAAGTGGCGGTAAAGTTCAGGTGAAGCCGAGCGAACGGGGCGCTTAAAGCGGTTGGCAGCGCGTTCTGTGAAATGGGCGAAAAGAAGCGGGATGTCATCTCGTCGGTCGCGGAGCGGCGGGATACTGATCGTCACCACATTGAGGCGATAGTAAAGATCCTCGCGAAAATCGCCGCGCTCGCGCGGATCGGCGAGATCGATCTTGGCGGCGGCCACGACACGCAGATCGACGGGCCGCACCTCGTTGGTGCCGAGCGGCATGACTTCACGCATTTCCAGGACGCGCAGCATCTGCACCTGTGCGGAGGCCGGCATGCTTTCGATCTCGTCGAGAAACAGCGTTCCGCCGCTCGAATGCTCGATGCGGCCGACACGCCTCTTCTGGGCGCCGGTAAAGGCGCCGGCCTCATGGCCGAAGAGTTCGCTCTCGATCACCGTTTCCGGCAGGGCGCCGCAGTTCAGCGCGACGAAATTTCTCTTGGCGCGGCGGCTCCAGCGGTGCAGCAGGCTTGCCACAACTTCCTTGCCGCTGCCGGTCTCGCCGGTCACCAGCACGTCGACATCGGTATCGGCGATCTGCCGAAGTGTCCGCCGCAGGCGTTCCATGGCCGGCGTCTGGCCGATCAGCGGCAGATCGCCCTGCGCTTGTTCGGCAGCCTCGCGCAGCGATCGGTTGTCCAGCACGAGCCGGCGCTTTTCCGCTGCCCGACGCACGCTCTGCACCAGCCTGTCCGCCGCAAAGGGCTTGGTGATGAAGTCATAGGCTCCGTCCTGGATCGCCTTGACGGCCATCGGAATATCGCCGTGGCCGGTGATCAGGATCACCGGAAGGTCCTCATCCAGCCGTCGGATACGGTCGAAGAGCTGCAATCCGTCGATCTGCGGCATGCGAATATCCGAGACCACGACCCCGGAAAATTCGGACTTGAGTACCTTCAGCGCTTCTGCAGCGGCAGAAAAGGTCGAGACCTCAAAGCCGGCAAGCTCCAGCGTCTGCTTCGTCGCCTTCAGGAGATCCTTGTCGTCATCGATAAGGAAGACCGGGATCATGTCACTCATGCCTGTGCTTTCTGCAGATAGACGGTAAAGCAGGTGCCGCTCTCATTGCTCTCGACCTCGATACGACCGCCATAGTCGGCAATAATATCCTTGGAAATGACGAGCCCGAGGCCGAGACCTTTTTCCTTCGAGGTGTTGAAAGGAGAAAAGAGCGAACTGAGAATATCTTCCGATATGCCGGGGCCGTTATCGGCGACAGTCACAGCCACCTCGCTGTCAGCCTCGTCGCAGAAGATGTCCACCTTTGCTCCCTCCCTGCCCTCAAGCGCTTCCAGCGCATTCTGGAAGAGATTGATCAGCACCTGCTCCAGACGGATGCGGTTTCCGCTCACCTCCAGATCGGGGGATGGCAACCTGATATTCAACGCATCTAGCCGACCGGCAAAGCGGCTTCGCAGCAGCACGACAGCCCCTTCGATTACGGCACGCAGTTCCACCGGTTCGGCTGCAGTGCGGCCCTTGCGGGCGAAGGCCTTCAGTTCCTCGGTGATCGTGCCGATACGTTCCGTCAGGCTGGCAATGGCATCGAGATTGTCATCGGCCGATTGCGGCTGCTGGCGCTTGAGGAAGGTGCGGGCATTGTCGGCATAGGCGCGGATGGTCGCCACCGGCTGGTTGATCTCATGCGCCACACCAGCTGCGACCTGGCCAAGGATCGCCAGTCGGTTTGCCTGCACGAGTTCCTGCTGCACCACCTGCAGCCTTGCCTCGGTCGCGCGGTGATCGGATATCTCCTCCTGCAGCCGGTCGCGAGCACGGCTCAGGTCCTCGGTCCGCTCCAGCACCCGGCGTTCCAACAGCTCACGCGCAGCGCGTTCAGTGGCAATACGCATGACGACGATTTGGCGGCGGCGCAGCAGGAAGGTCATGATTGCAAGCACCGGAAGGAGCCCGGCCAGTGTCAGCAGCCGCCACTCGCGCACCGAAGAGGCAATGGGCACTTCGGTCGGCACGAGATATTCCAGTTGCCACGATGTCGACGGCACCTCCGTGCGCAATCGCAGGAACTCGCCTTCCCCGCCGCCCCCTGGCAGGATGGCATGCACGATCGCGGCTCCTGGCCGCAGCACCTGCCGCTGATTGATCGGCAGAGGCAACAGCGGCGCCTCGCCGAATTGCAGGCTGTTCCTGATCGCTGCCAGGTTTTCGTGCGGCAGGGGCGTGGCCGTCATGAAGCGCCAGGACGGCAGGCTGGTAATCAGCACGACACCATGCTCGTCGGTGACATAGGCCGGCCGGGCTGCATCGTGCCAATCGGATTCCAGCTGATCGAATTCCATTTTAACGACGACCACGCCGAGCGGCGCCGCGTCATCCCCTACTCGTCGGGATATATAAAGGCCGGGCCGGTTGCTGACATTGCCAAGCGCGAAATGCTCAGCCGTGCCCGTTTCCATCGCGCGGCGGAAATAGTCACGGAAGGAATAGTCATTGCCGACAAAGCTCAGGGGCTCCTGCCAATTGCTGGACGCGATCGCGACGCCATTCTTGCCAGTTACATAGAGAACCGAGGCGCGGGTGCCGGCGACGAGACTCTGGAGCTTACGGTCAAGCCCCATGACGGCCTCGCCCTGTCCTGAAGCTAGAGCGTCCCGCACCTGTTGATCATCGGCGAGAAGCAGCGGCAGGGCTCGTGGCCCCTCAAGCACGGCACGCAGCAGCGCCACCTTGAGATTGGCGTCTGTCTGCCCCTGGTCCTCCAACGCCGCGATCGCCTGCAGGCGGCCATAAATGCCGGCGCCGTAAAGCGCCGTACCGATCAGCATGGCAGCAAGTGCGGCAAAGATCAGCCAGACGGACCGGGAGCGTCGACCGAGCTGTTCGGGCGTCAGGAAACGTTCGGATGCGGTTCTCTGGAGCATGAAGACATTGTGCATGTATTCGCACTGTGAGCAAATCACTTTGTGCGCAAATCCGCACATATCCAACCATGATTGCGAGCGATAGCTAGGAATATCAATAGGTTAAAATCGAAACAAAAACTGGCACGCGTGTTGCAGTCCATTCCCTCAACAGTCGGGAGGCTGTTTGACCATCATGACTCGCCCGCTCGCCGCATTGGCGTCCGGCACAGTGGAGGACACTATGGATATTGCAATGAACGCCGCCACACCGCGCGGCAAAACTCCCCTTTACCAGCACCTCTACGTGCAGGTTCTCGCGGCTATCGCCGCCGGCATTCTCCTCGGCCACTTCTACCCTTCTCTTGGCGCCTCGCTGCAGCCTCTTGGAGATGCCTTCATCAAGCTCGTGCGCATGGTGATCGCGCCCGTCATCTTCCTGACAGTGACAACTGGCATTGCCGGCATGGCCGACCTCAAGAAGTTCGGCCGCGTGGTCGGCAAGGCGCTCGGCTATTTCCTCGTCTTCTCGACGCTGGCGCTCGTCGTTGGCCTCGTCGTTTCCAACGTGCTGCAGCCAGGCGCCGGCATGCATATCGATCCGGCGACGCTGGATACGAAGGCGGTCAACAATTATGCCGCCCAGGCTCATGACGCGACGATCGTCGGCTTCCTGATGAACATTATCCCGGATACGATCGTCGGCGCCTTCGCCAAGGGCGATATCCTGCAGGTGCTGTTCTTCTCCGTCGTCTTCGGCATTGCGCTCGGCTCCGTCGGCGAACGCGGCAAGCCGGTGCTGGATTTCTTCCAGGTGCTGACCGCTCCGGTCTTCCGCCTCGTCGCAATCCTGATGAAGTTCGCGCCGATCGGCGCCTTCGGTGCCATGGCGTTCACGATCGGTAAATACGGCATTGGCGCGATCGCCAATCTCGCCTTCCTGATCGGCACCTTCTATCTGACGTCGCTGCTCTTCGTGCTGATCGTGCTCGGTGCAGTCGCCCGCTACAACGGCTTTTCCATCCTGGCGCTGCTCCGCTATATCAAGGAAGAGCTGCTGCTGGTGCTCGGCACCTCGTCGTCCGAAGCCGCCCTGCCCGGCCTGATGAACAAGATGGAACGCGCCGGCTGCAAGCGCTCGGTTGTCGGCCTCGTCATCCCGACCGGCTATTCGTTCAACCTCGACGGCACCAACATCTACATGACGCTGGCAGCGCTCTTCATCGCCCAGGCAACGGATACGCATCTCAGCTTCGGCGATCAGATCCTCCTGCTGCTCGTGGCCATGCTCAGCTCCAAGGGTGCCGCAGGCATCACCGGCGCCGGCTTCATCACACTTGCCGCGACACTCTCGGTCGTCCCCTCGGTTCCGATCGCCGGCATGGCGCTCATCCTCGGCATCGACCGCTTCATGTCGGAATGCCGGGCACTGACGAACCTCGTCGGCAATGCCGTCGCGACTATCGTCGTCGCTCGTTGGGAAAACGAGCTCGACCAGACTCGCTTTGCCGCCGCAATGGCGGGCAATTTCCGCGACGACAGCGACGTGCTTGTTCCAGTGGCTCAGCCCGCCGAATAAACGTTTACAAAACAAATCCGCCGCCGGTCATACGATTGGCGGCGGATTTCATTTGAACATGTCCGGATCGTCGGCGATCTCTCAGATTTAAAGCGCCAGGCCCGTGCCTCGGTCGAAGATATGGACTTGCTCGCTGGCGATATTGGCCTCGAAACGGGCGCCGTAGCGGGCGGCATAGTCCCCATCCACCACCGCCGTGACCGGCTGACCAGCCAGATCGAAGACGACATGCGTCTGGGCGCCGGTCGGCTCGACAAGAAGGGTCTGGCCGGCAAGCGCATTTCCATCCCTACCGCCCGGCGTCAGATGCTCGGGGCGCAGGCCGACGGTCACCGCTTGGCCGGGATGGACCTTGCGATCCGGCGCAATGCGGATCGCGGTGCCATCAGAAAGACGCGCGGCCGACTTACCGTTTTCGCCTTCCACCGTGCCATCGAGCATATTCATCGCCGGCGATCCGATGAAGGCGGCGACGAAGAGATTTGTCGGCTTCCTGTAGAGTTCGAGCGGTGTACCCTGCTGCTCCACCCTGCCGTGATTGAGCACGACAATGCGGTCGGCAAGCGTCATCGCCTCGATCTGGTCGTGCGTGACATAGATCGAGGTGGTCTTGACCTTCTGGTGCAACGTCTTGATTTCCGAGCGCATCTGCACACGCAGCTTGGCATCGAGGTTGGACAACGGCTCGTCGAATAAGAAGACGGCGGGATTTCGCACGATGGCGCGTCCCATAGCAACGCGCTGGCGCTGACCGCCGGAGAGCTGGGCCGGCTTGCGGTCGAGCAACTGGGCAAGATCCAGCATGCGGGCGGCTTCCGCGACGCGGCTTTCGATCTGCGGTTTCGCCACCCCGGCCAGCTTCAAATTGAACCCCATGTTCTCGGCGACCGTCATATGCGGATAAAGCGCGTAGGACTGGAAGACCATGGCGATGTTGCGTTCGCGCGGCGTCATGCCATTGACGACAGCGCCGCCAATCGTGATCTCGCCGTCCGTGATCTCCTCAAGGCCGGCGATCATCCGCAGCAGCGTCGATTTTCCGCAGCCTGACGGCCCGACGAGGGCGACGAAGTCCCCGTCCTCGATATCAAGCGAAATGCCGTGGATGACGGCGACGGCGCCATAAGCCTTGCGAATATCGTTCAGTGAAACAGACGCCATGATTGCACCTCCAATGGCTCGGCTCAGGACTTCACGGCGCCGGCGGTCAATCCGGCGATGATGTGCTTCTGGGCGACGAAAAAGACGATGATGGTTGGCAGGATGGTGAGCGTGATGAAGGCCAGCACCAATTGCCATTCCGTGCCGTATTCGCCGCGATAGATCATGATGCCGAGCGGCCAGGGATATTTCGATTCCGAATTCAGCATGATCAGCGGCAGGATGTAACTGTTCCAGCTGCCGACGAAGGAGATGATGCTGACGGTAGCGACGATCGGACGGGAAAGCGGCAGCGAGATATGCCAGAAGAAGCGCAGATAGCCGCAACCGTCGACAAAGGCCGCCTGGAACAATTCTTCCGGAAGATTGCGGAAATAGTTGCGAAACAAGAGGATGCTCATACCGAGACCGAAGGCCACCTGCGGCAGCACCACGCCCCAGTAGGTGTTCAATAGGCCGAGATCGCGGATGCGGATGAAGAGCGGCAGGATCGCGGTCGCCGCCGGAAACATCAGGCCGAGCAGGAAATAATTGAGCAGGAAGGACGAGCCGAAGAAGCGGACATGGGCAAAGGCGAAAGCCGCCATGGACGAGACGATCAGCGTCAAGAGAACGGTGAGGGCCGCGATAACAAGCGAATTGCCGATCTGCAGCCAGTAGCGCTCGCCGAAGAGGATGTCGGTATAATTCGTCCATTGCCATTCCACCGGCAAGCCGAACGGATTGGTGCGCAGATCGCCCAGCGTCTTGAAGCCGCCGAGCGCTGTCGTCAGCAGCGGCACGAGCACGATCGCCGCAATCAGGCTCAGCGACACGTAGAGATAGATGCGGGTCGAAGCGCGCATGCGGATGGAAGAGCTCATATCAGTCATGGCGCATGAAGATCCTTTTGTAGCCGAAGGCGAGCGTCACGCAGATGATGAAGAGTACGACGCCGACGGCGCTGCCGAGGCCCACCTGCATGCGCATGACGCCATAGGTGTAGAGGAAAGTGACCATCGTCTGTGTGGAGTTGGACGGCCCGCCGCCGGTCAGCGGCATGATCATGTCGAAGAGCTGCAGCGAACCGACGACGGCAAAGAAGATCGACAGGCGCAAGGTAGATCCGAGCAGCGGCAGCGTGACGTAGCGGAATTTCTGCCAGCCGGTAGCGCCGTCGATCTCGGCTGCTTCGAGCACGCTCTTGTCGACCGATTGCAGGCCGGCGATGAACAGCATCATGTGAAAGCCGAAATATTTCCAGACGATGACGCCGAGCACGGCATAGATCGCCACGTCCTTGTCGGCGAGCACGTAAGGATTGGCAAAGCCGAAGAAATTGGAAATGGCGGCGAACAGGCCATAGTCGCCGTCATAGACGAAACGCCAGATGAGACCAGCTGCAACATCGGCCAGCACATAGGGCAGGAAGAAGATCAGGCGGAAGCCGACGACACCGGGAATGCGGTGGGCCAGCATGGTGGCCAGCCAGATGGCGAGCGGCACCTGGATGCAGATCGAGATGACGATGATTAGGCCGTTGTTCATCAGCGCCTGGGTGAAGGCCGCATTCCGGAACAGGACCTGGAAATTGCGCAGTCCGATGAATTCGGTCGGCGTTCCATAGCCGTTCCATTTGTAGAGGCTGTACCAGGCCGCCTCGCCCATCGGCATGATGACGAAGAGCGTGAAGAGCAGCAGCGCCGGCGGCACGAAGATCAACAGCACGGTCAGCCGGTCATGCGCGACCGAGCTTTTCCGGTTCGCGGCTTTTCTTGCCGGCCTTGCGGCTGCGGTCATCGAGGGAACTGAAATATTGGCCATGGTCCTGCTTTCATTCGTCGGCAGCAATGCCGGCGCTCCATCCCAGAGCGCCGGGAAGGCTCTGCGGGCGCTGGTTATTGTTCCAGTTCGAAAGCGTCCTGGATCATCTGGGCGCCGTCCTTGGAACTCATCTGTCCGGAGACGATTTCCACCGACACGTCGTTCACGACACGGCCGACGGCAGCGCCGAGATCCTGGTCGAAGAAGTTTTGGTGCCAGGTCGAGCCCGCAAGCTGTTTGCCCGATTCGGCAAGCAGCGGGTTGACGACGCCGTCATCGGCACCGACGGCGACGGGCAGCAACATACCGGCCTTGGCCATCGCCCGCTCATTCTCCGCGTTCGTCAGGAAAGCGAGGAAATCGATTGCTTCTTTGGAGGCCTTCTTGGTGACGGCCCAGCCATTCAGGCCGCCGAGCGTGTCTGTCGGCTTGCCGGCACCGCCCTCGACCGTCGGGAAGACGAAACGGCCGATATTGTCGGATGCGAGCCCCTTGCCGTCGCCTGCATTCTTGCGCTGGTTGGCTTCGGTGCCTTCAAAGCCGAGGATGATTGCAGCCTTGCCGTCACCGAAGACGCCGAGCGTCTGCGGCCAGGTCGCTCCGAGATAGCCGGGCTGGAAGGGTTCGAGCTTGCCGAGTTCGGCGAGATCGTCGCCGGCCTTGATGATGGCCGGATCGAGGAAACCTTCGCCTTCGCCCTTCTTGGCCGCCTCGAAGACCTTCTGGCCGCCCTCGCGCATGACCAGATAGCTCCAATAGAAATGGATCGGCCATTTCTCGCCGCCGCCGCCGGCAATCGGCACGATGCCAGCTGCCTTGATCTTCTTCACTGTTGCGAGAAAATCGGCCCAGCTCTTGATATCCTCGGCCTTGACGCCGGCCTTGGCGAAGAGCGCCTTATTGTAGAAGAAACTCACCAGGCCGACCTTATAGGGAATGGCCCAGGTCTTGCCGTCGAAGGTCAAGCCATCGACCGAAGCCGGCGTATAGGCCTTGCGCAGCTTGCCGCCATCGGCATCGAGCGCTGCCGTCAGATCCAGCAGCGCGCCGGTTTCCGATTGCTGCTTCAGGACGCCACCGCCCCAGCTGAAGAAGAAATCCGGTACGTCGTCGGACTGCAGCAGTGTTGGAAGCTTGGCCTTGAAGGCTTCGTTTTCGAGAAACTGCATCTGGATGTCGACGTCGGGATGCTGGGCTTCGTATTTCTTGGCGATGTCCTCCCAAACGCCGAGGAACTTCGGGTCCAGCTCGAGATGCATCCACTTGACCACCGTCGTCGCGGAGGCAACGCCCGCCCCCATCAACAGCGAAATGCCGGCTGCCGCGGCGATGGATACGATGCGCCTGCCACTAAGGGCAGCACCCTTGTGTACGAAATTCATGATTTCTCCTCCCAGGGGCCGATGTCCTCACAATTTTTCCCCTATGCGGATTAATTCAGCGGAGCTTTTGCCCAATGTCAACCCAACTGCTGTATTTTTTACCAAATTCGCTTGACAGCGCTCCGTAATTGCCTGCTATTTATTTCGTAACCCGTTAAAAATATTGGGCCGCTGGCCCCGACGAACCGATTGCCTGGCTAATTTTCATGAAGACTGCCGATCCAGAACTAATGCGTGCGATCAACCGTTTGAACGTGCTCGACACGATCCGTCGGCACGGTCCGATCTCGCGCATTCAGATCAGTGAGCGTACGGAGCTCTCGACCACGACGGTTTCCGCCATCACCGCCTCGCTGCTCGACGACGGGCTGATCCTGCCGCGCCATGAGGGCGATATCCGCAATGAGGCCGTGCGCGGAAGACCCCGCGTGATGCTGGAGCTCAATCCGGATGCCGCCCGCGTGGTTGGTGCCAAGATCGCCGCCAGCCGTATGGTTTTCGCCGTCACCAATTTCCGTGGAGACGTGCTCTCCAAGCTCGCCCTGCCGATCCGTATAGACCGCCAGCCCATTGCCGTCATTGCCGACCTCATCGAGGACGGCGTGCGGCGTTGCGTCGTCGATATCGGACTGTCGCTCGATGATATAGACAGCATATGCCTGGCTCTTCCCGGCGTCATCGAGCACCGCACGGGTTATATCCGCTCGAGTCCCATATTCCGCGAAGTCAACATTGATTTTGCTGCAGAAATGTCGGCTCGGCTGTCGACGCCGACGATCATCGAGAGCGACGCCCATGCCGTCACGCTCGGCCATCACTGGTTCGGCAAGGCCCGCGATCTCGAAGACATGGTGCTGATCTCGCTGGAGCAGACGCTCGGTCTCGGCGTGCTGCACGATAACCAGCTTTTCCGCGGCGCCGGCGGCCTCAGCCACAATCTCGGCGATCTCGTCCTCGGCATGGGGCAGCAGGGTGTGGTCCGTCTTTCGAGCCAGGCCGGTGAAAGCGCCATTCTCGGCGATCAACAGGCCGATGGCCGCTTTGCCGAAGCGGTCCGCCTCGGCCGCGGCATGACCCATGTTCAGGCGCTGATCCAGGCCGATGACGACCGGCTGATCGGCGCGGCTATGCGCGCCGGCGAGGCGGTGGGGCTGACCATCGCCAATATCGTCACGCTGTTTGCGCCGCCGCGCGTCATTCTCGTCGGCTCGTCGCTTGCGCTTGGCGAGCCCTTCCTCAACAGCCTGCGGGATGCCTATGCGTTGGCTATTCCGCCATCCCTGAAAGGCGTCAGCGAGCTCGTCTTCGACGATTCGACCGACGATTTCTGGGCGCAGGGTGCGGCGGCCGTTGCGCTCTACGAACTCTATGAATCGCCCTGGAACACCACCGGGCCAGCGCTCTGACGCGCAAAAACCTGTATTGTTGGAGGATATGATGGAAAAAGTCGGTATCGGCATCATTGGATGCGGCAATATTTCGGGCGCCTACCTGAAGGCGATGACATCGGCATTTCCGATCCTCGATATCAGGGGACTGGCCGACCTCAATCGCGAACTCGCAGAGGCAAAGGCCGCCGAATTCAATCTTCAGGCTAGGTCTGTCAACGAGCTTCTCGCCGACCCGAAGGTCGAGATCATCGTCAACCTGACTATTCCGAAGGCCCACGTCGCCGTCGGCCTGCAGGCGCTGGAAGCTGGCAAGCATACCTATTCAGAAAAACCGCTCGGGATTAATTTCGAGGAAGGGAAAAAATTGGCGGATGCCGCCAAGGCCAAGGATCTGCGCATTGGTGCTGCCCCCGACACTTTCCTCGGCGGCGGCCATCAGACTGCCCGCGCCCTGATCGACGAAGGCGTCATCGGTATTCCGGTTGGCGGCACCGCGACCTTCATGTGCCCTGGCCACGAGCGCTGGCATCCCAACCCGGCCTTCTACTATGAAGTCGGCGGCGGCCCGATGCTCGACATGGGTCCCTACTACATCACCGATCTCGTCAACCTGCTGGGACCGGTCGCCAAGGTTGCGGGTTTTGCGGTCACGCCGCGCAATGAGCGCATCATCACCAGCGAGCCACGCAATGGCGAGCGCATCCCGGTCCATATCCCGACCCATGTGGCCGGCGTGATGGCTTTCGCCAATGGCGCTGTCGTGCAAATCGGCATGAGCTTCGATGTGGCCGGCCACAAGCATGTGCCGCTCGAAGTCTACGGCACCGAAGGCACGCTGATTGTGCCGGATCCGAACCGGTTTGAAGGTCCCGTCGAATATCTGAAGAAGGGCGGCCAGTTCGAGGACCAGCCGGTGACCCTGCCCTATGCCGAGGGCAACTACCGCTCGCTTGGCGTCGCCGATCTCGCCCACGCTATCCGGTCGAACCGGCCGCACCGCGCAAATGGCGATCTGGCACTGCACGTGCTCGAGGTTATGGAAGCCTTCCAGAAGGCATCCGACACCGGCAGCACGGTGACACTCACCACGACAACGGAGCGTCCTGCTCCACTTTCTCAATCCCTCGTCGACGGACTGCTCGGCAAGTAACATTCAGGAGGAATACACGATGCGTGAAGCACTGATCGTCTGGGGCGGGTGGGCAGGCCACGAACCGGAACAATGCGCCGCAATCATCAAGGACATACTCGAGGAAGACGGCTTCAAGGTCTATGTGGAGCACAGCACGGAGGCTTTCGCCGACCCGTCGATTCACGATCTGAGCCTCATCGTACCCGTCATCACCATGTCGAAGATCGAGAAGGAAGAGGTGAAGAACCTCGCAGACGCCATCGAAAGCGGCGTCGGCATTGCTGGCTATCATGGCGGCGCCGGCGACAGCTTCCGCGAATCGACCGACTACCAGTTCATCATCGGTGGCCAGTGGGTTGCCCATCCGGGCAACATCATCAACTACACCGTCAACATCACGCGACCGGATGACCCGCTGATGGAGGGGATTACCGATTTCCCCTACAATTCCGAGCAGTATTACATGCATGTCGACCCCTCGAACGAGGTGCTGGCAACGACCACCTTCACCGGCGAACATGCCTACTGGATCGATGGCGTGACCATGCCGGTCGTCTGGAAGCGCAAATACGGCAAGGGTCGCGTCTTCTATTCGTCCCTCGGCCATGTCGCCAAGGAATTCGACGTGCCGCAGATGAAGACGATCTTCCGCCGCGGCGCCAACTGGGCTGCCCGCTGATCAGCCTGACCTTGAGCTGCCGGCGTCCCACCGGCAGCTCTTGCATAAAAGCGCATATTTGGACAGGATACGGGTGCCAAAGCCCGTCGATATGCGTTACTGCTGTGGGAAGAACGAACCGAACAGCAAGACAATGAGCGACAACGTTATCAAGTTTCGCAAGCCGAAGCCCCCGCCCAAAGCACCCAATCCCATGCACCGCAAGCTGATGATCATCGCCGTGGTGATTCTCGTCTTTGCCGCGGCCTGGGCCTATTTCCAGGTCACGGGCACGCAGGCGCCGTAACCAGCGAGGAAAAGTCCAATGAGCGTTCGCCCGCCGCAATCCTTCAGGCAGTCCTTTTCGGCCGAAGGCGGGGTGAATGTACTTGAATATGAACTCATGTCGGAGCGCGCGAGTTCGCTCGGGCGCAATGGCCTGAAGGTCGAATCAGCGCTCGCTGCGCTGAAGGCTTGGAAACCCGATTGCCATGGCGCCGAGCAGCGGGAGACCCTGGTCAACGACGCCTCCGATGCGGTCTGGGCGCTCTTCGTTCAGCGCGAGATCTGTGGGCTTCGCAACAACAAGGATATTATCCAGCGTTACGCCATTCCCGGCGAAGTGCTGGCAAGGGTCGGCGTCGTCAGGAAATAGCCTCCGCTTCTCCGCACGCAGCCCCTCTTCGAAGGGTCGCTCTGCCTCATCGTTGCCCGGCCCTGGCGGTTCTCTTCAGCTGAAGAAGCTGTTTTCCGGCCGTGGCAGGCCAAGATGTTCTCGCAGCGTCGTGCCCTCATAGTCCCTGCGGAACAGGCCCCGGCGCTGCAATTCCGGAACCAGGCGCGTCGTGACGTCGTCGAGACCCTGCGGCAGGTAAGGGAAGACGATGTTGAAGCCATCCGAACCTTCCTCATCCAGCCAGCGTTCCATCTCGTCGGCAATGCTCTCAGGCGTGCCGACGAAGGCAAGGCCGGAATAGCCGCCATAACGCTGGGCAAGCTGGCGCACGGTCAGGTTTTCCTCCCGCGCCAGCTTGATGACCTGGGCGCGGCCGGTCTTGCTGGCATTGGTATCGGGAATATCATCAGGCAGTGGCGCATCCGGGTCAAAGCCGGAGGCATCATGGCCGAGGGCGATCGAAAGCGATGCGATGGCGCTATCGTAGTGAACGAGGCTATCGAGGGCGAGACGCTTGGCGCGCGCCTCCTCGATGCTGTCGCCGATGACGACGAAGGCGGCGGGCAGTATTTTGAGATGGTCGCGATTGCGGCCGATGGCCTCCATCCGGCCCTTGATGTCGGCATAGAGTGCCTTGCCGCCGTCAAGGTCGCGCGGCGAACAGAAGACCACTTCCGCGGTTTCGGCCGCAAGCTGGCGGCCCGGATCCGATTGGCCGGCCTGCACGATGACGGGCCAGCCCTGGACTGGCCGGGCAATGTTCAACGGCCCGCGCACGCTCAACTCCTCGCCCTTGTGGTCGAGCACATGCATTTTTTCGGGATCGAAATAAATTCCGCTCTCGCGGTCGCGGATGAACGCGTCATCGGCAAAACTGTCCCAGAGGCCGGTGACGACATCGTAGAATTCGCGCGCCCGCTTGTAGCGCTCACCGTGTTCCACATGCTCGTCCAGACCGAAATTGAGGGCTGCATCGGGATTGGAGGTAGTCACGATATTCCACGCGGCGCGGCCATTGCTGATGTGATCGAGCGAGGCGAAGCGACGGGCGATATGGTAGGGCTCATCGAAGGTCGTCGACGCCGTCGCAGCGAGCCCGATCCTCTCGGTGACGGCGGCCAGCGCCGAAAGCAGCGTGAACGGCTCGAAGGAAGTCACAGTATGGCTGCGCTTCAGCGCCTCGACCGGCATGTTGAGCACAGCCAGGTGATCGGCCATGAAGAAGGCGTCGAACTTCGCGGCCTCGAGCTTCTGCGCGAAGGACTTGAGATGGGCGAAGTTGAAATTGGCATCGGGATAGGACCCGGGATAGCGCCATGCGCCGGTATGCAGGCTGACGGGACGCATGAAGGCGCCAAGGCGCAACTGCCGGGAACGGGTCATGTTTTTCCTCATGGATCGGGCGAAGCGGTCGCCTGCCCTCTACAGAATGCGGATACCGGAATGACGTATCGATCTACGGTTACGTAGGAGCTGGAGAGCAGCAATAGAAGATCGACCATGTCAATTTCCGGCGACAATTCCACCGCCAAACCGGTCACTTCCAAGTGAGGTCAACGGAGGTGCACGTTAGACGCCGGGCCAGCCGCCGGATAAGCAAGCACTTTCCATTTTCCATCACATCTATAGAATTTATAATCTTACCTCCAGCCTCGATTTCTTTCACCCATAACCTCGTCAGAATTTGGAGAAATCGATGACGACCGTGCTCAGGCAACAAGATCAGATCCGGCCCGTGGCCGCCCGCATTGCCAGCGACGAGGAAGCGCTTGAGACCGCACGTAGGCTGGCCGTCCAGTTTGCTACTACTGCCGCCGGGCGCGATGCAGAACGCAGATTGCCCTTTGCCGAACTCGATGAACTGGCCCAGTCCGGCCTGCTGGCGATCGCCGTCCCCGCACAATATGGCGGCCTCGATGTCTCAAATGCCGTGCTTGCTGAAGTAACGGCGATCCTCGCAGCAGCCGATGGCTCGATCGGCCAGATCCCGCAGAACCATTTCTACATTCTGGAAGCGCTGCGCACGGATGGTAGCGAGGAGCAGAAGCGGTATTTCTTCGGCCGGGCGCTCGCCGGAGACCGTTTCGGCAATGCGCTTTCCGAGCGCGGCACGAAGACAGTCGGCCACTACAATACCCGCATTGTCAGGGACGCGCCGGGTTATCGCATCAACGGCACCAAATATTATTCAACCGGCGTGCTCTTTGCCGACTGGGTCACTGTCTTTGCACTCGATGAAGAGGACCGTCTCGTCATGGCCTTCGTGCCGAAGGGCACTGAGGGCGTTGAGACCATCGACGACTGGGATGGCTTCGGCCAGCGCACGACGGGCAGCGGCACGACGATCTTCAACGATGTCTATGTGCATGCCGATTCCGTCGTCTTGCATCACAAAGGCTTCGAGCGGCCGACGACGATCGGCTCGGTCGGCCAGATCGTCCATGCCGGCATTGATCTCGGCATTGCGCGTGCCGCCTTCGCTGAGACGCTGGAATTCGTGCGCACCAAGTCACGCCCCTGGATGGACAGCGGCGTGGAACGCGCCGCCGACGATCCGCTGACGATATCAAAGGTCGGCCAGATAGCCATCCGGCTCGAGGCCGCAACGGCACTCCTCGAACGCGCCGGCCGCAAGGTCGATGCGGCGCAGATCGAAACGACGGAAGCGACCGTCGTCGAGGCCACTCTTGCAGTTGCTGCTGCCAAAGTGCTGACAACAGAGATTGCGATCGAAGCGACCAATACGCTGTTCGAGCTTGCCGGAACATCCGCAGTCAAGGCTGAACTCAATCTCGACCGGCACTGGCGCAATGCACGAACCCACACACTGCATGATCCCATCCGCTGGAAATATCATGTCGTCGGCAATTACCATCTGAACGGAGTGATCCCCCCGAAGAACGGCGCCCTCTGATTTGCCTGCCGGAAAGTGAAAACCCCATTGTCGTTGCAGGCAATGGGGTTTTGTTTTGTCAAGATATGCCCGACTTCAGCTGTAGAGGCTGACTTCGGGGATTTTGTCGTTCAGCACGAATTCGCCGACTTCCTTGGCCTTGTAGAAGACCGGGTCGTGGAGCGTGTGGGTGCGCACGTTGCGCCAGAAGCGGTCGAAGCGATATTTCTCCGCCGTCGACCGCGCTCCCGTCAGTTCGAAGACACGAGACGTGATATCGAGCGAGACATGGGTGGCGTGCACCTTGGCGGCATAGGCTTCGGCAGCCGCCTCGCCGCGCTCGCGGGCCGTGACAGCATGACCTTTTGCAAGCCCTGCCTGAACCGCAGCGGCAGCCGCATCCGCAAGCGCTGCCGAGGCCTTTAGCGCGGCTGTAAATTCGCCGACCCGCTCGAGAATGTAAGGGTCATCAGCAGAGCGCGTCACACCCGATGTCACCCAGGGGCGTGTCGTCGTGCGCACATAGTCGACGGCGGCCTGAAGCGCGCCCTCCGCCGAGCCAAGATAGAAATTGACGAAAACGAGCTGGATGAGCGGGGTGTTGAAGGTCGACAGCACCGGCGGTGCCGCATCCGGGGCAGTTGGCACACCGACGAAATCCTCTTCATAGATGGGGAAATCGTGGAATTCGACGCTGCCGCTGTCGGAAAGCCGCTGGCCGAAATTGTCCCAGTCGTCATTTGCCTGATAACCCGGCCTATTGGTCGGTACGGCGAAGCCGACGATCTTGTCGGCGAGCGTCGCGTTGGCATTGATATAGTCTGAGACATGCGCGGCGGTGGAGAAGGACTTGCGTCCGTTCAGCACATAGCCGTTGCCGCGGCGGGTGAGAACAAGGCCCGGATCACGCGGATTGACGGCGGCACCCCAATAGAGGTTTTTCGCAACGGTTTCAGAGCCGAACGCGTGGGCGCGGGCTTCATCGAGTGCCCAGTAAATGTATTGGCTGTTGACGTAGTGATAGCCGAGAAGCTGGCCGATGGAGCTTTCACCGCGCGCCAGGATGCGCACCAGCCGCAAACCATCGACCCAATCCAACCCGCCGCCACCGATCTGTCGATCATGCAGGGCATTCAGCAGGCCGGCATTCTTCAGCTTGACGATCTCGGCCAGCGGTGGACGACCGTCACGGTCGAGCTCAGCTGCGCGTCTGGAAAGATCGGCCGAGATTTCCTCGGCGCGAGCAAAGAGGTCCTCTCGCGTCGTGCTGCGGTTGGTCGCGAAGACGACATTGGACTGGCTCATGGATTAAAACTCCGGTTTTTAGAAATGGGGCCGGCGGGGGCCGCACAACCCCCGCCGGAAGATCGAGGCAGGCAGCCTAGAAAAGCTTGTCCGGAATCCAGCTCGCGGTTACCGCATCGCTTGTGCTGAAGGCCGGGATTTTCTGCGCCAATTCCTCGATCGTCTTGACGCCGGCGGCACGCAGGCTTTCCTGTGTCAGCAGCGTCGGCTTGACCGTGATCTGGTGAGGGATCTCCTGTCCGGCGATCTGGAGAGCCGCCGCGCGCACGGAAACCGCGCCGACGACGGCCGGGTTGGTCGCAACCGTCGCAACCCAGGGGCTGCCTTCTTCGGTGATTTCCTGAATGTCGGCGGTCGAGACGTCGGCCGAATAGATCTTTAGCTTGCTGGCGATACCGAGGTCGTTGGCGGCAAGCTTTACGCCGCGGGCAAACTCGTCATAGGGCGCGAAGACGACGCTGATATCCGGATTGGCGGTCAGCGCGGCCTTGGCCTGATCGGCCGTTGAGGTCGCGGTCGTGTCGCTGACATTGCCGAAGCGCGCCTTTTCAACGACACCTGAATTTTCAGACTTGAACTTCTCCCAGACCTCGTTGCGGCGGTCGAGCGGCGCGAATCCTGCGACATAGACATAACCGGCATTGAAGCTCTTGCCGTTATCCTTCACCGCCTGCTCCAGCGCGCGCTCGGCGAGTTCGTGGTCGCTTTGCTCCACCTGCGGCACCTTGGGATTGTTGAGGTTGACGTCGAAGGCGACGACCTTGATGCCCTTGTCCAGCGCCTGCTGGACGACATCGCCGAGCGATTCCGGCAGGCCATGGTCGACGACGATGCCGGCAACGCCGAGATTGATCGCCTGCAAGATCTGTTCCCGCTGTTCGGCGGCATCCTGCCGGCCGGGGAAAACGCGCAGGTCAATGTCGAGGGCTTTGGCCTGGGCTTCCGCGCCGGCCTGGTAGGCCTGGAAAAAGTCGCCGGCCGAGATATAGCTGATCAGCGCCACCTTGACGCCGCCCTTGTCGAAGGGCGCAGGAGCGCCGCTCACGCCACCCGCAAGGGAAGGCTGGGCAAAGAGGAAAGAGATTGCGGCTGCAGAGAGCGCAAGCCGTGCGAGGGATTTCATCATTGCGGTCCTTCTGGTCAATCGTGGGCGTCGTCTGACAGGTAGGCAGTTCTCCTGCGACGCATAAAATTATTAGATATAAACTCTATGTTTTTAGTAGATTTAATGATCCGATTTTCGCGGTTTCCGGAGATTCTTTGTTCTCGACACGACACACCAGCGACAAAGCGTGCCTGGAGGTTCGGGCGCCTTGCAGGCGAATATTGCAGCTTGGAAGCAGACTTGGACTTGCCCGATGCCACTCCTTCATGTCGAAAACATCACCCGCAGTTTCGGGTCAACGCGCGCCCTTGCTGGCGCCTATTTCTCGATTGAGCGCGGCGAAATCGTTGCGCTCATGGGCGCCAATGGCGCAGGCAAATCGACGCTGGTGAAAATATTGTCAGGTGTGCTCGCAGCCGATGGCGGCACGATCAGCCTGAACGACCGGCTCTTCTCTCCGAGGACCCCATCCGAAGCTGCGAAGGCTGGCGTCGTCACCGTGCATCAATCGACCGATCTTGTCGGCGCAGCAGGTCTGACGGTGGCCGACGCCCTGTTGCTGAATCACTTCGCCGAGCGGGGCATGCCTTTCTTTGTCTCGCGGGCAAGCGTGCGGCGCCAGGCCCGTGCCATGCTCGATGCCGCCGGCTTCTCGCTGCCGCTCGACAGGGATTTCGGCGATCTGACCGCCGCCGACCGGCAACTCGTAGCAATCGCTCGGGCGCTCGCCAACAAGGCTGACCTGCTGATCCTCGACGAGCCGACCGCAAGCCTTTCGGCAGACGAGAGCCGGCGCCTCTTCGACATCCTGCTCAGCCTGCGTGCGCAGGGTCTCGCGATCCTCTACATCTCCCACAGGACTGCCGATCTCGAAGCGATCGCCGACCGGGCGCTCGTCATGCGCGGCGGCCGAGTCGTCGGCAGCTTCAACCGCCCCATCGATTTTTCCAGCGCCATTGAAACGATGATCGGCCGAAGGCTGGAAGCGGCGCGGCCGGATGCACGACCGGCGACTGGTCCTGCTGTTTTCGAGATGCGTGACATCCGACTTCTGCCGGCAAGCGCACCCTTCGATCTGACCGTGCATGAGGGAGAGGTCGTCGCCATCACCGGCGTACTCGGCGCCGGCAAGAGCCGCCTGCTCTCCGCGATCTTCGGCGCAAGAGAATTTGCCAGCGGCGAGATGCGGCTCGATGGCAGATCCTATCGGCCGAAATCAGCTGCTGATGCCATTGCCGCCGGTGTGGCCATGGCCGCGGAGGATCGCCACCGCTCCTCGCTCATGCCCGTCGCCTGGCCCGGCAATTCGCTCGCCGCCACCATCAGCCTGCCGCATCTTTCCAAATGGTATCCGCACGGCTTCCTTCTTGGCGGTCGCGAGCGTTGCGAGGCTGAACAGGCTATTTCCCGTCTCGGCATCAAAGCCGCCGGTCCCCTCGCCTCCGTCTGGACGCTGTCAGGCGGCAACCAGCAGAAGACGGTGATCGCCCGCTGGGAGGCGGAGCCCAGCCGGTTGCTGCTGCTCGACGAGCCATTCCAGGGCGTCGATGTCGGCGCCCGTCACGATATCATCCAGGCGATACGGGCACGCACCGACCGCGTAACCCTGATCGCCACATCCGATCCCGAAGAGGCCTACGAGGTCGCCGACCGCATCCTGACTATCGACCGCCACACGCTGCTGCCAGTCGTCACAAATGTCGCCTCTTCTTCAGCCATACAGGGACTTTCCGCATGACGACCATCGACGACGAAGCGCTTCCAAAGGCTGTCGCAGGGCCGGAAGGCCGCAGCCCGGCCAATCGCCTCCTGGCGCTCGGCAGCGTCCTTCGCGCCGGCGCGGTCTTTATCCTGCTAGGGCTGATGGTGATCGGTTTCACCTATGCCGAACCGGCCTTCATCAATATCGGCAACCTGATGAGCATTCTGCAGGCCGTATCTGTTGTCGCTATTCTCGGCGCCGGCGTCACCGTGACGCTTGCCGTCGGCGGCTTCGATTTGTCGATCGGTGCGGTTGCCGCCTCCAGCGTCATGGCGGCAAGCTATGCCATGATAGTCCGGCATCTGGATGCCTTCGCCACCGTACCATTGGTGCTCGCTTTCGGCGCGGCGATCGGGCTCGTCAATGCCTTCCTCATTGTGCGCCTGCGTGTGCCAGATCTGCTCGCCACGCTCGCCATGATGTTCCTGTTGTCCGGCCTGCAGCTCATTCCGACGGCTGGGCGCTCGATCTCAGCCGGCCTCGTTCTGCCCGACGGCTCCAAGGCGACCGGCGCCTATGACCCGGCCTTCCTGCTGATTGGCCGCTACAGCCTGTTTAACACCCTGCCCGTTTCCGTCGTGCTGATGGCGGTCGTCGCGATCGTCCTCTTCGTGCTGACCGAGCGCACCCGCATCGGCCGGCTGCTCTTTGCGACCGGTGGCAATGAGGTGGCAACGCGGCTTGCCGGCGCTTCCACGACGCGGCTGAAGACACTCGCCTATGTCATCTCGGGGACCTTAGCAGCGCTTGGCGGCATCGTGATTGCCGCCCGCGTCGGCCGCGGTGACGTTTCCTCCGGCGGGTCGCTGCTGATGGACTCGGTCGCAGCCGCGCTGATCGGCTTTGCCGTCCTCAATCTGCGCCGTCCCAATGTGCTCGGCACCATTGCCGGCGCTGTCTTCGTCGGTGTGCTGCTCAACGGCCTCACCATGCTGAACGCCCCCTACTACACCCAGGATTTCGTCAAGGGCGCCGTGCTCGTCGGGGCCTTGGCGCTGACCTACGGCCTCGGCCGCAACACCGATCGCTGACAGCGGGATTTGGCCTCAGAAAATTTCCTGCGATCACGTGCTTTTGGAATAACGTACCTCTTATGCGCTTAAAATCTATATAGTTTATAGACTATCAAATTGAGAGGGTATCGTTATGAACGAAGGACTTGGAGGCGGCTTCGGACGCCGCGAAATCTTGAAGCTCGCGGCAGTTGCGGGAGCAACATTTGCGGGCGCGAGCATGCTGACTGCGCCCGCGGCAGGCGCCGAAGACGAGGGCCTTTCCCTGAAGGGCAAGCGTGTTGCCATCAGCGCCACCGGCACCGACCACTATTTCGATCTGCAGGTCTACAATGCCCAGATCGAAGAGGTGAAGCGGCTCGGCGGTGAGCCGATCGCGGTCGATGCCGGCCGCAACGACGGCAAGCTGATCGCCCAGCTTCAGACGCTCGTCGCGCAGAAGCCGGATGCGCTCGTCCAGATCCTCGGCACACTCAGCGTCATCGATCCCTGGCTCAAGAAGGCTCGCGATGCCGGCATTCCGGTGCTGACCGTCGATGTCGGCTCGACCAATTCGATCAACAACACGACGTCGGACAATTGGGGCATTGGCAAGGACCTCGCCCTGCAGCTCGTCTCCGATATCGGCGGCGAGGGTAATATCGTCGTCTTCAACGGCTTCTACGGTGTCACGCCCTGCGCGATCCGTTACGATCAGCTCGTCAACGTCATCAAGTACTTCCCGAAGGTGAAGATCGTCCAGCCGGAGCTGCGGGACGTCATCCCCAACACGGTCCAGGACGCCTTCACCCAGATCACCGCGATCCTCAACAAATATCCGGACAAGGGCTCGATCAAGGCCGTCTGGTCGGCCTGGGACATTCCGCAGCTCGGCGCGACGCAGGCGATTGCTGCTGCCGGCCGCAACGAGATCCGCACCTATGGCGTCGACGGCAGCCCGGAAGTCCTCCAGCTCGTTGCTGATAAGAACTCTCCGGCCGGCGCCGATGCTGCACAGCAGCCGGCAGAGATCGGCCGCGTGGCGATCCGCAACGTCGCCAAGCTGCTCGCTGGCCAGACCCTGCCGCGCGAAACCTATGTGCCGGCGCTGCTCGCCAACAAGGAAAACGTATCCGAGATCGTCAAGAAGCTCGGCATTGGTTGATATCAAACCGGACCTTGCGGCCGGCGCCACAAGGTCCGCCTCTTTCCGGAAAGCTGCATCATGATTGCATCCGCCCCTACGCAACCGGCCGAGAATAACGATGTCATCATTCGCTTCGACCGCATCGTGAAGCGCTTCGGTGGCGCGCAGGCGCTTGCCGGCGCATCGGTCGCCATACGCCGCGGCACCGTCCACGGCCTCGTCGGGCAAAACGGCGCCGGTAAGTCGACGCTGATCAAGCTGCTTGCCGGGCTGCATAAGCCGGATGACGGCCGGATTGAAATTGAAAACAAAGCCTATGACCGGCTGACGCCGCATCTCTGCGAAGAGCTCGGCATCCATTTCATTCATCAGGACCGGTTGCTGGTTCCGACATTCACCGTCGGCGAAGCGCTGTTTCTCGGGCGTGAAACGCGGCATGCGGGAACGCCGTTCATCGACCGGCGGGCCATGCAGAAGCGCGCCACCGAGCTTCTTGCCAATTATTTCGGCGTGGACCTGCCGAAGAATGCTTTAATCAGCGAACTGTCGACCGCTGAAAGGCAAATCGTCCAGATCACCCGGGCGCTGCTGCATCAGCCGAAAGTGCTGGTTTTCGACGAGCCGACCGCGGCCCTCGTCAGGCGCGAGGCCGAAATCCTCTTCCGTCTGATCCGCCGGCTGCGGGACGAAGGTGTGACGATCATCTATATTTCGCACTACCTCAACGAGATCGAGGAACTGTGCGATCACGTCACCGTGCTGCGCAATGGCCTGGATGTGGCCTCCCTTTCGATCGGCGAAACCTCAGCCAAGGCGATCGCCAGCCTGATGATCGAACGCGATATTGCCGAGATGTTTCCCAAGCGCCGCGTGGAGCTCGGCGAAGACATCCTGAAGGTCAGGGCACTTTCGTCGCCGAACCGTTTCGACGATATCAGTTTCACCTTGCGCCGCGGCGAAGTGCTCGGCATTACCGGCCTTCTCGGCTCGGGCGCAAAGGACCTCATCCGCACGCTGTTCGGGCTGGAACAGGCCGCCAGTGGCGAGATCGAGATAGAAGGACAAACGGCACAGCCACGCAGCCCCGCAAAAGCCGTCGACCGCCGGCTTGCGCTCGTTCCCGAGGATCGACGCGGACATGGCGTGGGCCTCGATCTCAGCCTGTCCGAAAATATCACGCTTCCGAGCCTTGCCCGCTACAGCCGTTTCGGTTTTCTCAATCTGAAGCGCGAGCGCTCCGATACGACCGACCTCATCAAGCGGCTGCAGATCAAGACGGCAGGCCGCGATGCTTTGGTTCGCACGCTTTCCGGCGGCAACCAGCAGAAGGTTGCCATCGCCAAATGGCTGAGCCGTCAGTCGGAAATCTATCTGCTGGACGAACCGACGGTCGGCGTCGACATCGGCTCCAAAGTCGAGATCTATGCGCTGATCGGCGAGCTTGCCGCGCGCGGCGCCGGCGTCATCGTTTTATCCTCCGACCTGCCGGAGCTCGTCGGCATCACCGATCGCATTCTGGTGTTCTTCCGCGGACGGCTGATCCGCGAACTCGATTCCGCAAAGACCACAACGGATGAAGTGCTGTCGGTCTCGACCGGCGCTTCGGAAGGATTACGCCGTGTCGGCTGACATTCAGTTTGCCACCCTCCCCGTCACCTCGACGGATCACCCACCGCAGGCAAAAGGCAAAGCCGCTGTCGCAGTTCTCCGCTTCGGTTCCCTGCTCGCCTTTGCTGCGATCCTCTTGGTTTTCTCGCTGACGGCTCCCTATTTCCTGTCAGTCGGCAATATCGGCAATGTCCTCGGCCAATCCGCCATTTCAGGCGTTCTGGCGATCGGCCTGACGGTTGTATTGATCGCAGGCGGTTCGAATGTCGTCACCGGCGGCATCGATCTGTCATTGGCGGCGAATATGGGCCTGAGTGCAGCCGTTTACGCCTCGCTGATCCAGCTCGGCTACGGCGATCCCGTGGCGGTCACCGCCGCCTTGCTGACCGGGCTTGCGATCGGCGTGGTCAATGCGGCCGCCGTCGTCCTGGCGGGCATTGTGCCGCTGCTTGCAACGCTTGCAGTCATGAACGTCGTGGCCGGCCTCGAACTGGTTCTCACGCAGAATACGGTTGTTCCCGCTTCCACCGATTTCCTGACGGCAATCTCGGCTTCCGACAGCTTCGGCATCCCGATCCTTGCCTATGTCCTGATAGGCTTTACAGCAATCGCGACGGCAATCGTGCAATATACAGCTGTGGGGCTGAGGCTCTATGCGGTCGGCGAGTTTCCGGACGCTGCACGCGCTGCGGGACTGCCGCTCAAGCGCCTGCTTTCAAGTGCCTTCGTCGCCAGCGGGCTCTGCGGTGGTTTTGCCGGCATCCTTTCGGTTTCCTATCTCAGCGGCAGCACGACGGGTTCGGGCGAAGCGCTGCTGCCTGCCGTCGTCATCGCGCTGCTCGGCTCGGTCTTCTCCCGTCGCCTGGTGCCGACCGTTCCGGGAACGCTGATATCGGCGCTTTTCGTCGGCTTCCTGACCAACGGCTTCCAACTGCTGAACCTGCCGAGCACGCTCGTCAGCGGCGTGCAGGGCCTTCTCATCCTGATCGTCGTGTCGGCCACGACACTGCTGCGCAAACGGGAGATCTGATATGTCCGCTCCGACTTTTGCCGGACGCTCGGCTGCGAGCTTCGCGCGATATGGACTGATCGTGGCGCTCGTCGCTGTTTTCTCCCTCTTCTCGATCCTGGCGCCCACCTTCCTGACTCCGGGCAATCTGCAGAGCATTCTGGTGAACAACTTCACGCTGCTCGCCATCGTCTCGATCGCGATGACCTTTGCCGTATCGGCCGGCGGCATCGATCTTTCCGTCGGCACGGCGGTCGATTTTGCAAGTTTCGCCTTTGTCTCCCTCGTGCTGGCCGGGCAACCGGTGCCATTGGGCCTCGTGGCCGGTCTCGCCGCGGGCGCGCTTGTCGGCGCCTTCAACGCCATTCTGGTGTCTGCAATCGGCGTCGCGCCCTTCCTGGCGACGCTTGGCACATTGTTCATCGGGCGCAGTATCCAGCAATTGCTGACCAATGGCGGCAATCCCGTCTATCTGCCGCCCTCGGATATTCCGCCCGCCTTCCGTTTCCTCGGGCACGGAACGATCGCGAATGTGCCGGTGCCCCTCATCATTGCGGCCGTCATCATCGCAGGTGCGGCTGCTGCCATTGCTCGGACGCGGTTTGGACGCGTGGTGCTTTCGATCGGCATCCAGCCGAGCGTGGTGCGTTACTCCGGCATCGAGCTTGGTGCTCATGTCGCGGCGACCTTCATTCTTGCCGGAACCATTGCCGCCGTTGCCGGCCTGATCCTGACGGCGACGGTGACGGTCTATATCCCTTCCTCCGGCAATGCGTTCCTGCTGAACGCGATCGGCGCAACCTTCATCGGCACCACCCTCTCGCCGCTCGGCCGGCCCAACATCCTCGGCACCGTGCTCGGCGTCCTGCTCCTCAGCATCGTCGCCAATGGCCTCTTGCTGACGGGCCTGAACTTCTACTGGCAACAAGTCGGCACCGGCACGCTCATCTTCGCCGTGCTCGCCTTCAGCTTCATCAACAGGAAAACCGTCGGCGCCTGAACCGCACCCCGCCGACAGATGCAGGAAATGTGACATGACCCGTGAAATCAGGCTCAACGCCTTCGACATGAATTGCGTCGGACACCAGTCGCCAGGGCTGTGGCGGCATCCGCGCGACAAGTCCTGGACCTACAAGGATCTGGATTATTGGGTGCATCTGGCAAAGACACTGGAGCGCGGCAAGTTCGACGGTCTCTTCATCGCCGATGTGCTCGGCGTCTATGACGTGCTGAACGGCAATGTCGACGCAGCACTGCGCCATTCCGCACAAGTGCCGGTCAACGATCCGCTGCAACTCATCCCGACCATGGCCTACGAGACCGAACATCTCGGCTTTGGACTGACGGCCTCGCTCTCCTTCGAGCACCCCTATACATTCGCGCGCCGCATCTCCACGCTCGACCATCTGACCAAGGGCCGCGTCGGCTGGAACATCGTCACCTCCTATCTCAACAGCGGCGCGCTCAATATCGGTCAGCCGGCGCAGACCAACCATGACGACCGCTACGACCTCGCCGAGGAATATCTCGAGATCTGCTACAAGCTCTGGGAAGGAAGCTGGGAAGACGATGCCGTTGTCCGCGACCGGGAAAAAGGCATCTTCACTCATCCGGAAAAGGTCCATCCGATCAACCATGCCGGAAAATATTTCACGGTTCCCGGCATTCACCTGAGCGAGCCTTCGCCACAGCGCACCCCAGTGCTTTATCAGGCCGGCGCCTCCAGCCGCGGCAAGGATTTTGCCGGCGCGCATGCCGAATGCATTTTCGTGGCGGCACCCTCCAAGGCGGTCCTGAAGCGCTACGTAGCCAACGTCCGCCAGGCGGCCGAACGGCTCGGGCGCAACCCGCGCGCGATTCTCGCTTTCAATCTCCAGACGGTCGTGCTCGGCGAAACGGATGCCGAAGCGCAGCGAAAGTTCAACGAATACCGCCAATACGCCTCCTTCGAAGGCGCACTGACGCTGATTTCCGGCTGGACAGGCATAGACTTCGGCCAGTTCGGACCGGACGAGGTGCTGCGCCACCGCTATACGAATGCCGTGCAATCGGCCGTCGAAACCTTCACGACCATCGATCCGGACAAGGAATGGACGGTACGCGAGATGGCCGACTGGGTCGGCGTCGGCGGCTTCGGGCCGGTCTTTGTCGGCTCGCCGTCCACGGGCGCC
>Ga0102587_1000620_pt1 | contig 34396 bp, 35 predicted proteins | sample AraplaF_Col_mTSA_FD_76853 | JGI IMG/M metagenome (GOLD analysis project Ga0102587, IMG submission 76853) | Arabidopsis root microbial communities from the University of North Carolina, USA - plate scrape MF_Col_mTSA (SPADES assembly) (version 2) | ecosystem: Host-associated > Plants > Roots >... | reverse complement strand
GGCGGATAAGGGATCGCGTTGTTTGAGCGAAGTGAAACGTAGCGAGTTTAGCGAGACCCCGCCTGAACCGAGCACCGCAGGTTGCCCGTAGCGAAGCGGAGGGACGCAGACACCAGGGTCGCCTTTCTTTTGGGTACTTTTGGTGTTTGCGTAACTTCGCTGCGCGAAGTGAGCAAACCCCGCGCGCGTAGCGCGCCTTTGGCGAACAAAGAAAACCCGCTTTGCGGGTTTCGCCAAAAGTGCCTCGCCCGCCGGGGCGAGACCCGGCCAGCAGACCCAAGCAGAGGCAGAGAGTCAAAAAGAGAGAAGGAGAGGGGGAGAGGGGTGCACCCCTCAATCCTCCCCATCCCCATTGCTGGCCCGGCTACTCCGCCAGATAGCCCGCACCAACCACACACCGCCGGCCATGGCGCCGGTAAAACCCAGGAAGCCGAAGGCGGGCAGGCCGAACAGCGTGGGACCGCCCTTGACGGTCATGACGATGGACGAGCCGATGATGAGGGCGGCGATCACCAGGGCCATGGCCAGGCGGTTGGCGGCGCGGTCCAGCTGGTCGCCCACGCGTTTGAGGTGGGCCAGCTCTATGGCCACGTGCACGCGGCCGCGGCGCGCGTTGCGCAGCAGGCGCGACAGGTCGTGCGGCAGCTGGCCGGCCAGCGCCAGGGCGCGGCTGAAGGTGTGCCAGCCGCGGGCGGCCATGGCCTGGGGCCGGTAGCGCGCGCGCACCACCTGGCGCAGCAGCGGCGTGGCCTCGGTGGCCATGTGAAAGCTGGGGTCCAGCCCGCGGCCCATGCCTTCGAGCGAGATAAAGGCCTTGATCAGCAGCGCCAGGTCGGAGGGCAGGCCCAGGTGGTGCTCGCGCAGGATGGCGGTGACGTCGGAGAGCATTTGCCCCAGGCTGAGCTGGGCCAGCGGCGTGCCGTGGTACTGGTCGACAAAGGCTTCGATTTCGGCCTCGAGCTGGGACAGGTTGACGCCGTGCTCGTCGCCGGTCCATTCGAGCAGCACGTCGGCCACGGCCTGCGGCTGGCGTTCGACCAGGCCCAGCAGCAGTTGCAGCAGCTCTTCGCGCCTGCGCTCGGTCAGGCGCCCGACCATGCCGAAGTCGATGAAGGCGATGCGGTTGCCGGGCAGGTAAAACACATTGCCGGGGTGCGGGTCGGCGTGGAAGATGCCGTCCTCCACAATCATTTTCAGTACGGCGCGGGCGCCGCGGCGGGCGAGTTCGCCGCGGTCGTAACCGGCCTCAGGCGTGAGCCGGTCCAGCGCGTTGCCGGGCACGCCGTCGACCAGGTCCTGCACGTTGACACGCGCGCCGGTGTGGGCCCAGTGCACGCGCGGGATCACGATGTAGGGCAGGTCCGCCATGTTGGCGGCGATGCGTTCGGCATGGCGGCATTCGGCGGCCAGGTCGAGTTCGCGCCGCAGCGATTTGGCGAGCTCGCGCACCAGCTGCTTGAGGCGGTAGGGCTTGAGGGCGGGCAGCTCGGCCTCGGCCAGCGCGGCCAGCCGCTCCATCAGGCGCAGGTCGGCTTCTATGACCTCGGTGATGCCGGGGCGGCGGATCTTGACGACGACCTGCGTGCCGTCATGGAGCTGCGCGCCGTGCACCTGGGCGATGGAGGCGGCGGCCAGCGGCGTGGTGTCAAAGCGGGCAAAGACGGTTTCGGGCTCGCCGCCCAGGTCTTCGCGCAGCTGGGGCAGCAGCAGCGCCAGGGGCACGGGCGGCACCTGGCTGTGCAGTTTTTCGAATTCGGTGATCCATTCGGGGCCGAAAAGGTCGGCGCGGCCGGCCAGCACCTGCCCGAGCTTGACGAAGGTGGGGCCCAGCTCTTCCATGGCCAGGCGCACCTGTTCGGGCGGGCCTATGCGGGCCAGGTCGGCCGCATGGTTCCAGTGCAGCGCATGGCCGGCGCGCTCCAGCTTGTCGGCCAGGCCGAGCCGCCGCACGCTGTCGCCAAAGCCGTGGCGGATCAGCACACCGGCGATTTCCGCCAGGCGCGCCATGTCGCGCGCGGCACCCAGGGTTTCGATGAACATCCGCGGATGATAGTCCCGGGTTTTCCGGCCGGGCTTGGGATTTGTCAAACAGGATGCGGATGGCGACCGGCCCGGCCCTAGGCCGCCACCAGCCTCAGGGCGGTGATCTCGGACGGCGCCCCAAAGCGTTTGGGCGGCCCCCAATAGCCTGTCCCCCGGCTGGTATAGACCCACAGGTTTTGCAGCTTGTGCAAACCCGCCGTGAAGGGCTGCTGGAAGCGCACAAACAAATTCCACGGGTAGAACTGCCCGCCATGCGTGTGGCCCGAGAGCTGTAAATCAAAGCCGGCCTTGGCGGCCGCGGCGGCGCTGCGCGGCTGGTGGGCCAGCAGCACGCGCACGGCGTCCAGCGGGGCGCCGTGCAAGGCCGCTTCGGGGTCGCTGCGGTGGGCCGGGTCGAAGTGGCCGGCGCTGTAATCCGTCACGCCGGCCAGCACCAGCGGCTTGCCGTTCTGGCCCGGCTGGCGGATCACCACATGTTCGTTCATCAGCACCGTCAGGCCCAGCCGGCGCAGCTCGTCCACCCAGGCGTGGGCGCCCGAGTAGTACTCGTGGTTGCCGGTCACAAAAAAAGTGCCGTGGCGCGACTTCAGGTCGGCCAGCGGCGCGGTGTGGGCCGCGAGCTCGCCGACCTTGCCGTCCACCAGGTCGCCGGTAATGGCCACCAGGTCGGCGTCCAGCGCATTGACCTTGTCGACAATGCGGCGCAGGTAGGGCTGCTTGATAGTCGGCCCCACATGGATGTCGCTGAGCTGGGCCAGCGTAAATCCCTGCAGCGCGGGCGGCAGGCCCTTGATGGGCACGTCCACCCTGACCACGGCCGCGGTGCGCCGCGCATTCAAAAAACCCAGCAGGGTAACCAGCAGGCCCAGCAGCGGCACGGCTTCGGCCGAGGCAATGCGCAGCCAGGCCAGCGGCAACTGGCCGGGCGCCAGCAGGTCGGCCAGCCATAACAGCAGCAAACCGGCATCGCGCGCCAGCGTCAGCACAAACAGGGACGAGAACAGGCCCATGAACAGCAGCCCCACCCAGGTCAACACATCGGCAAGAGGCTGTTTGGCCACACGCCCGGCCATCAGGCCCAGCGGCATCAGCAGCGCCGACAGCGCCAGGCCGATGATGAGCAGCCACTGGACAAGGGGAAAGGCCTGGAGCCCGGGAACAAGGCGTGCGCCAATGTAAACATGGAGCAGCGCGGTTACAAGCGCCAGCGGCAGGAAGTTCATGAACAGGGTTCCGGTAATGAGCCCAGCATATGGGTGCGGGCCGCATGCATTCAATGCCAAAGCGCTTTCCGGTGATGGACGGCGACGGACGGCGCCAGCGCACCAAGGCCGTGCGCGCGGCTTCAAGGCGTTTCACCCGCTCACAACTGCGACAAAGCGTGCGGGGCAATCCCGCAGTTCGCGGGCTACCCTCGGCCATCTTTTCTTTTGCCGCTCTGCCAGCCGGCTTTCTCCGCCCATGCGCTTATGACCGTCGCCCTCCAGGCCACCACTCCCGCCACCTTTGAAATCAAAAGCGCCAACCTGCCCCTGGTGGCCTTGCTGCTCAAGTCCACCGACCTCGTCGCGCTGGCGCGCGAACTGGACGCGCGCTTTGGCGATATCCCCGACTTCTTCGACCAGGATGCGCTGATGGTCGACCTCTCGCCGCTGCCGCCGGCGGCCGGCGACATTGATTTTCCGGCCCTGATCAGCCTGCTGGGCAGCTACCAGCTGGTACCCCTCACGGCCAAGGGCGGCAGCCCCGCGCAGATGGCTGCGGCGCTGCAGGCCGGCCTGCTGCCCGTGCCCGATGCGCACCTGGTGCCGGCGCGGCCCGCAGTGGCCGCGCCGCCCGCGCCAACACTTGTCGCCCCTGTTGCATCGGCGCCCGCTGCACCGCTGGGCGCCCTGGTCGTCGACAAGCCCCTGCGCTCCGGCCAGCAGGTTTATGCGCGCGGCCGCGACCTGGTGGTGCTGGCCATGGTCAATGCCGGCGCTGAAGTCATTGCCGACGGCCACATCCATGTCTATGCACCGCTGCGCGGCAAGGCCATGGCCGGCGCGCGTGGCAACACCGAGGCGCGCATCTTCTCGCTGGCGCTGGAGGCCGAGTTGTTGTCAATCGCCGGCGTTTACCGCACCAGCGAACACCCGCTGCCGCCCGGCATGGCCGGCAAGCCCACGCAGGTGCGGCTCGTTCCGGGTGACGAGGGTGACAAGCTGGTCATGAATGTCATGGCTGCTTGAGCCCAGCGAGCCCATCTCCCCATCTCTCTCTTCTCCCGTTTCCAAGGAAATTCAAGCATGGCAAAAATCATTGTGGTCACCTCCGGCAAGGGCGGCGTGGGCAAAACCACCACCAGCGCCAGCTTTGCCACCGGCCTGGCGCTGCGCGGCCATAAAACCGCGGTCATCGACTTCGACGTGGGCCTGCGCAACCTGGACCTCATCATGGGCTGCGAACGCCGCGTGGTGTATGACCTCATCAACGTCATCCAGGGCGAGGCCACGCTGAACCAGGCCCTGATCAAGGACAAGCAGTGCCACAACCTGTTTGTGCTGGCCGCCTCGCAAACCCGCGACAAGGACGCGCTGACCAAAAGCGGCGTCGAGAAAGTGCTCAAGGACCTGGGCGAGATGGATTTTGAGTACATCGTCTGCGACTCCCCCGCCGGCATAGAGACCGGCGCGCTGATGGCCATGCACTTTGCCGACGAGGCCCTGGTGGTGACCAATCCCGAGGTGTCCTCGGTGCGCGACTCCGACCGCATCCTGGGCATGCTCTCAAGCAAGACCCAGCGCGCGATTGCCGGCGGCGACCCGATCAAGGAACACCTCCTGATCACCCGCTACAACCCCGGCCGCGTCGACCAGGGCCAGATGCTTTCACTCGAAGACATCCAGGACATTTTGCGCATCAAGCTCATAGGCGTGATCCCCGAATCCGAGTCCGTGCTGCAGGCCTCCAACCAGGGCGTGCCGGCCGTGCACATGAACGGCAGCGACGTCTCCGAAGCCTACAAGGACGTGGTCGACCGTTTCCTGGGCGACAAGGACAAGCCCATGCGGTTTATCGACGCGCAAAAGCCGGGGATCTTCAAGCGCTGGTTTGGAGGCAAATAAAGCATGGCGTCTTTTTTGTCCTTCCTGCTTGGCGAGAAGAAGAAAACCGCCAACGTTGCAAAAGAGCGGCTGCAAATCATCCTGGCGCATGAGCGGACCGACCGCAGTCCCAAGCCCGACTACCTGCCCGCGCTACAGCGCGACCTGATCGCGGTGATCGCCAAATACATTCCGATCAACCCTGAGCACATCAAGCTGCACCTGGAGCGGCAGGACAACCTCGATGTGCTGGAAGTGAAGATCGAGCTGCCCGACAAGAAGTAGTAAGCAATGGCCTCTTGAACAAGGCTTGCGGCCCGGCTACGCTAGCACCATGCTGCCAGGCGACATTCAAACCCACGTCCTCCGCCTGAGCCCGGGCCAGGACCTCCGTGCCGCCTTGAGCACCACCTTCGCCGAACTGCAAGCCAGCCAGCACACACGGGCGGCTTGCATCATCTCGGCGGTAGGCAGCCTGTCCCGCGCAGTCCTGCGCTATGCCGACCAGCCCGAGGGCACGTTGCTGGTGGAACCGCTGGAACTGATCACCCTGTCGGGCACGCTGAGCGCTGACGGCGTCCACCTGCATGCCAGCGTGGCGACGGCGCGTGGCGAGATGCGCGGCGGCCATGTGATGCCGGGCTGTGTGGTGCGGACCACGGCGGAAATCGTGCTGGCGCCTTTGCCGGGATGGGTGTTCTCGCGCGAGCATGATGCACAGACAGGTTTCAAGGAACTGGTGGCAAAGCCTGTAGGCCGGGCCTGACGGTGCGGCCGGCATTCCGGCCATGGCTTTGGGTTTTGATCGGCGTACAGTGAGTTAAAGGCAACAAGCCCCGCAATTTCAATGCGGCTTGAAGGAGTCATGGCTATGCGAAAAACCCATCCCATCCCCCTTGCGCTTGGCATTACGCTGGCCTTGCTGGTCGGGCCCATGGCGCAGGCGCAAACCACAACACCGAGCCCCGCCGCGCCCGCGGCGGAGCCGGGCGCTGTGCAAAAGCCCGCCGTGCCTTTGAAGAACCCGCTGAACCGCAACCCGGCGCGCCGCGCGCTGCCACCGGACAATTCCATTCCACCGCCGGACCCGCGCGATTCGACCTCCCGGCCCACGCTGCCGCCAGTCAGCAGCGACGGGCGCGACGCGGTGTTGCCGCCTGAGCCGCCGGCATCGGACGCGCGCAGGCCTTAGCGGGCTTACAGCGACAGCGACTGGCTACCAGCCCGGCCAGGGCTTGGTGCCCGAGGCGCATGGGCTTTGCGGCCCACGGGGCTGCGGCCCTTGCGATAGCGCTGCGGCGCGGCCTGCTTTTGCAGCAGGCGCCGCCTGGCGAGGCGCGCGGGGTGAAAGACCTGCTCGTAGTACGCCAGCCACTGCTGTTCGCCGGCATCCAGGGCCGGCGCATCTTGCGGGTCGGCGGCTGGGCCGAAGCGCAGCGCGGCCAGGCCTTCGCCGGGCGGTTTTGCGTCCGCCGCAACGTCCTGCGGGCCCAGGTAGTCGGACTCGACGCTGCCCCCGGGCGTGAGGATGGCCCAGCGCATCAGGGAAAAGCGTTTGGCAAAGGTGGGCGCCACGGCTTCGACGATGTGGTGTTCAGGCTCATACCAGGCGACGTGCAGCGGCCCGGCCAGGGGGCGGGCCCTGAAGCTGTCGTCCTGCACCGAACGAAAGCGCAGCTGGGCTTTCATTTTGCGGATGTCCTCGCGCACCTCGTCGGCCATCTGGCGGGCCTCGGCCATGTCGGCGTCCTGCGGCGTGTGGCGCAGCTCGGGTTCGTGCACCAGGCGCCACAGCAGGCGGTAGAGCAGGTGAAAGCGCTGCGGGTTGCGGTGCAGCACGGCGGCCTGGCACAGCGCGAGGAATTCGGGCGGCACGCTGACGGCGGGCGCATCGCTGAAGGCCGGGCTGTGCGCGTTGCCGGCGGCCTGTGGGGCCTGGGGTGTTTGCAGGGGCGCATCGCCGCATTGCCAGCTGACCTGCGCGGGCAGGATGTTTTGCGCCAGCAGGCCGCGCGCGGCGCGGCGAAAGCCTTCAAAGTCCGTCTGGCCGCGCAGCGCGACAGGCAGCGCGGCCTGGGGAAAGAGGTCGGTCGTCAGCAGGTCATTCATCACGCCCATGCAATACATCCTTTCTTCTTCACGGTCTGACTTCATGGTGCCGCCGCGGGTTCAGGCGCGCTTGTAGGCAAAGAAGCCGACTTCCCGGGTGCGGGCGGCGCATCGCCGGGAAAGAGAAAACCAAAAACACTGTATCAATATACAGTAGTTTGGGTTTATGGACACAAAGCCTGGGTTCAAAACCCTGGTGGCGTGTGGCTTTGGCGCCTAAATCGGGCCGCAAGCGCCTGGGCGCGGGGGTCGGAGCGTCAGTGCGTCGCCGGCCGGGCGTTTCGCGGGGGCTGGGCCGCCCTGGCCGCGCGGGCCAGTTTCCTGGCATGGGCTTCCATCACCGCATAGACGGCGGTGGCAATGCCCAGCGGCGCCACGTAATAGATCAGTCGGTAGGCCACCAGGGCGGCGAGCAGCTCGGCCTGCGGCACCAGGTGCGAGAGCAGGGCGACAAACACCGCCTCCAGCACGCCCAGGCCGGCCGGGATGTGGGTGATGACACCGGCCACCGCCGCCAGCAGCAGCACGCTGGCGACGGCGGAGAACTCGACGCGGTGCTGCAGCAGGATGTACAGGATGCCCGACATGATGAGCCAGTTGCCGGCGCCCATCAGCAGCTGCAGCACGGCCAGCCGCGGCGAGGGCAGCTCCAGGGTGTGGCCGCGCACTACGTAGTGGCGCCGGCGCGTGAAGGCGCATATGCCCAGGTAGCCGGCGGCGGCCGCCAGCAGCGCCAGGCCGGCCAGGCGCAGGTGGAGCGGCGCGACGGGCCAGCCAGCCGGCAAGGTAGGCGGGTGCAGGCTGAACACCAGGCCGGCCAGCAGCACATAACCCATCCAGTTGGCCAGCATGCTGATGGACATGACGCGGGTGATGGCGCCGGGCTTCAGGCCCAGGCGCGAATACAGGCGAAAGCGAAAGGCCACGCCGCCGACCAGCGAGCCGAGGTTGAGGTTGAAGGCGTAGCTGGTGAAGGTCACCAGCATCACGGTGGAAGCGCTGAGCTTGTGGTGCGTGTAATGCCGGCCCAGCAGGTCAAAGCAACTGTACAGCGTGAAGCTGGCCGCGGCCAGGGCCACCGCGCCCCAGGCGGCGCTGAGCGGGTAGTCCTCTAGCGAGCTGAGCACCTCGCCCCATTCAATGCTGCGCGCCTGCGACACCAGCAGGCCGGCCACCAGCGCAAAAAACAGGGCGGTGGCGCCGCGCCTGAGCCAGGGCCACCAGGGGCGGCCGCGCAGGGGGCTGCGGCTGGGGGCCATCAGGCGCTCACACGGGTTTGGCCTGGCCCACCGGCTCCGGGTCCCTGCCTTCCCTGCCAGTGGGGCCGGTGGCGCCGGCCTTGGCGGGAAGGCCCTGGCCGGCGGGCGTGATGCGCGGCGTGTGCGCCGGCAGCCAGCCGGCCCAGGCCGGGTAGCGGCGCAGCAGGTGGAACACAAAGTAGCTGCGCACGGTGCGCCACCAGCTGGGCTCCACGAGCTGGTCGTGGGTCACCTGCTTGCAGCTGTCGCGGATCAGGGCCTCCAGCCGCCCGCCCAGCTCGCTGTTGAAGGCGGGGTCGCGTATGACGACATTGGCCTCCAGGTTCAGCGAGAGGCTGAGCGGGTCCAGGTTGCTGGAGCCCACGGTGGCCCAGTCGTCGTCGATGACGGCCACCTTGCCGTGCAGCGGCCGCTCGCAGTATTCGTAGATGCGCACGCCGGCGTCCAGCAGGTGGTGGTAGAGCATGCTGGCGGCGGTCTTGACGATGGCCATGTCGGGCTCGCCCTGCAGGATGAGGCGCACGTCCACGCCACGCCGCGCGGCGTGGCGCATTTCCCTGAGCAGCCGGTAGCCGGGGAAGAAATAGGCGTTGGCGATGACCACACGCTTGCGCGCCGTGCGCAGGGCCGCGCGGTAGTGGCGCTCTATGTCGTTGGTGTGTTTGCGGTTGTCGCGCGTGACGAAGAGCGCCGAGGCCTCGCCCACCGGCGCGGGAATGCTGTCGCCGCGCCAGGCGCCGGCCAGCGAACGCGCGCGGTCGGAAAAGCGCTCGCGCAGGCCCGCGGGCGGCTCGGCGCCGGCATTGCGCTGGCCGGCGGCCAGGGCGCGGCGCACAAAGCCGTGGATGTCGGCGACGATGGGGCCCTCGATCTCGACGGCGTAGTCCTGCTTGGCCAGCGGCCCGAAGTCGGCCAGGTGGTCGGCCGAGTAGTTGATGCCGCCCACAAAGGCGCGCTCGCCGTCGACCACCACGATCTTGCGGTGCATGCGGCGAAACAGGTTGGTGCGCCAGCCCCAGAGCCTGGGGCCCGGGTCGAACACATGCACGCGCACGCCGGCGCGGGTGAGGGTGGAGATGAATTCGGGCGACAGGTCGGGCGAGCCGTAGCCGTCTATGGTCATGTCGACCTGCACGCCGCGCCGCGCGGCCTGGTGCAGGGCCGCGTGCAGCTCTTCACCGACCTTGTCTTCAAACAGGATGAAGGTTTCCAGCACGACTTCGCGTTTGGCGGCGGCGATGCACTCAAACACGCGCGGAAAAAAATCCTCGCCGTTTTCGAGCAGGTGGAACTGGTTGCCGCTGACCCACCTGCTCATGTTCAGAGCTCGATTTCTGCCGCGAGCGGCGCGTGATCCGACAGATGCGACCAGGGCCGCAGCGGCAGCACCACGGGCGCGTGGCCTATGGCGTTGCGCACATAGATGCGGTCCAGGCGCAGCAGGGGCAGGCGGGCGGGGAAGGTGCGCGCCGCATGGCCGTTGGCCTGCACAAAAACCTCGTGCAGCTCGGCGCCTTTTTCAAGCCGCGCATGGGCGCGGTGGCGCCAGTCGTTGAAGTCGCCGGCCACCACCACGGGGGCGTGCGGCGGGATGTCCTGGCGCACCAGCTCGCACAGCATGTCCATCTGCTGCTCGCGATGCGCTTCCATGAGGCCCAGGTGCACGCAGATGGCGTGCACGTTGACGCTGCGGCCGGGAATTTGCAGCTCGCAATGCAGCAGGCCGCGGCGCTCGGGGCCGCTGATGGAGACGTCGCGGTTTTCAAAACGCACGATGGGAAATTTCGACAGCACCGCGTTGCCGTGGTGGCCGTTGGTGTAGACGGCGTTGCGGCCGTAGGCGAACTGCGGCCAGATGGTGTCGGCCAGGAATTCGTAGTGCGGCGTGTCGGGGTAGTTGTCGAACTTGTCGGCGTGCTTGACGTGGTTGCCCGTCACTTCCTGCAGGAACACCACGTCCGCGCCCACGCTGCGTACCGCCTCGCGCAGCTCGGGCAGGATGAACTTGCGGTTGAAGAAGGTAAAGCCCTTGTGGATGTTGACCGTCAGCACCTTGAAGGAAAACGAGGACTCGGGGCTCACGGCCGCCAGCGCGGTCTGGGTGTCGGCCTCGACGGCGGCCATGTCGACGCGTGTGCCGGCTTTGGGCGGGCGGGCGGGCACGGCGACGGACAGCGCGTTGGGCGCGCCGCGGCGGGAGGAATCGGACGGAAGATTTTGCATAAGGCAGTCGGGGAAACGCGCAGGAGTGCGGCAGGCAGGAGGGCGGTCACCCGGACAGCCATTGTGGCCCCGCGCGTCTTTTCCCAGGTGTAGGACAGAAACTTATTTGTACACGAGCCGGGCTGACCCTTTCGCGTGAACAGTTTCACGGAAATGGCCGCAACCACACGCCGCGGGCGCAGTGTCCTACACGGCGCGGCGGGCCTCTCCGGCAAGTCCGCCGCGGCCCGGCCCCTAAATTGAAACCAGCCCCGTCATCACAGCTCAGGGCCTGTTTATCCAATGCGCCTTATCCCATGGGGCCAACTGAAGAGGAAATCACCATGACGAAAATTTCGATGAAATCCATGTCCGCGGCGGCTGCGGTCATGTCTGCCTTGTTGCTGGGCGCGCAAGTCCATGCGCAGGTCGATACCACGACGCCGCCCGGCAGCACCAAGGCACAGGACCAGAACTCGGCGGCCCCTATGGGCGGTACCGCCAAGACGCCTGAAGCACGCACGGCCGCCAAGGCCGACCGTGCGGCAGCCAAGGCCGCCAAGCGCGAGAAACGCGCGGCCAAACGCGCGCAGAACTCCGCCGCGCGTGCCGCGGCCGCCACCTCGACCGGCGGCGCGCAAGGCCCTGCCGTGGGCGGCACCAAATAAGGCATGCCGTTTTGAGGACGTGATGGCCATGAGAGGCCATTCGCGACCGCAAGGCGGCGCGGGCGGGCCACAGCGGTTTTCGGTGAGGCCCTGCCGGGTGGGTTGCCATGTTGAGCAAGCCCATCGTTTTTGAAGGAGACTGAAATGTCCAAGTTCTTGATTCGTTCGATTCCCGGCGCCGTGGCGCTGACCCTGGCGGCCGCATTGGCTGCCCCCGGCGCTTTCGCGCAAAGCCTGGGGGTAGGTGTGGGCGCGGGTGCTGGCACGGGCGCTGGTGCCGGCCTGGGTGTGAACCTGGGTGTCAATGCCGGCCAGAATACCAATATTGATGCGGCCACCCGCGCGAATGCGGGCGGTGGTGGCGACAGCGGCATCGGTGCGGCCGTAGGCCGGGTGGGCGCCGGTGTCGGCGCGGGCGCGGGCGCCAATGTTTCCGGTGCGGCCCAAAGCGCCGGGGACTTGAGCAGCCGGGCCACGGGCGCGGTGGATGACACCGCACGCACCACAGGCCGGGCCGTGGCACGCACCGGCAGCGCCGTGAAGAGCAGCGCCAAGCGGACCTATAACGGCGTCAGCAGCGGCGTGGGCAATGCCGCGGGCAGCCTCCAGGGCGGTGTGCAGGGCAGTGTCCAGGGTGGCGCTGGCGCGGCCATCGGCGGCGGCACGCACTAAACGCTGGTGAAGCCAGGGCCGGCCGTTTGCGGCCGGTGCCACCGAGCTTGCAGAGCCGGGCGCGGGCATGTCCCGCGGCCCGGCTTTTTGCCGCCTCATTACCGAGGGCGCAAAAAAGCCCGCACCGGTTCGCGGTGCGGGCTGGGGGCGTTGACGCCGGAGGCCTGGCTTAGCCCTTTTGCGGGGCGGGGCCGCCGTGCTCGCGGTGGCCGCCGCGCGGGCCGTGCTTTTTGTGCTCGGCATCAAAGACTTTTTGCTGCTCGGGGCTCAGCACGGCGTAAAAGGCCTTGGTGGCTTCGCCGCGTTTGTCCATGGCGGCATTCATCTCGGCCATGTGCTGGGTACGTATTTCCTTCATTTTGTCGATGCGCTGGGGCGTGGTCAGCTTGTCGAATTCGGCGCGCTGCTCGGCCGTGGGGCGGGGGCCGTGTGCGGGCGGCTGCATGGCGGCCGTGTAGCTGGTCCATGCGCCTTCCTGGGCCGGGGTGAGCTTGAGCTTGGCCTTGAGTTCGGCCTGGTGCTTGGCGATCATGGCCTGCATCTTGGCGGGGTCATGGCGGCCCATGCGCTCGCCGTGCGCGCCGGCGGGAGGAGGCGATCCGGCAGGCGGCGCGGCAGGTGTTTGCGCCATGGCGCCGGCGCCCACCGTTGCCAGCAAGCCGGCCAGGACGAGGCTGTTGAGGGAAGCGGAGGGCTTGAATGCGAATTTCATGGGGACTTCCTTTCGAAGAGAAGGTGCCTGAAATCCGCGGCCGCGACATGCGGCTCGGCTTCAGGTTGAAGGCAAGTGTGGCGGCCGTCTGTATACCCGCCATTGCCCGAGCGATGAGGGTTTGTAAAGTTTAGTGAAAGGCTCACCCCTATCGGCACTCACTTCGTGTAGTGCCTTTTCCCCTTGCAGGGGACGGGCGCCTTGCGGCCGGCGAAGCCGGACCGCGGCCCCCGCTGGTGAACACCGTGCCTCTTGGTCAGGCGGTGCCGTGCAGCAGGGTTTCAAACAGCGCGTCGCCGCCCATCTGCCCGCCCTTGAGCATGATCTCCAGCCCGTCAAGCGCAGCCTCGTCGCTGTGCAGGCGGCACAGGGCCACGCCGGGCGCGAGCTGTGCCGCGTAGGACAGGCCCCAGGCATCCAGCGCCTGCATGGCCAGGCTGGAGGTGTCGCCGCCGGCAATGCCGAGGCGGCGCAGGGGCACGGCCTTGAGCACGCGCGCCAGCAGCTCGCCGCAGGCCTGCGCCAGCACGCGGCTGTCCACCGCGCTGGCGGGCGCAGGGCCCGGTTGCGCGGTGCAGGCCAGCACATGGCGGCCCTGGGCCAGCAGCGCGCCGATCTGCGCTGACATCTGCTGGGCATAGTCCGCGTCGCCGGTGAGGCGGGCGGCGTCCAGCGCGACCTGGCGGTAGGAGCTCGCGGCCTGGACCTGCTGCGCCGTCACCGGCGACAGGCTGCCGGCCAGCACCAGCACCGGGCCGGTGGCCGGGGCGATGCGAGGCGGCGCCGCCTCTGTGCCTGTCTGCCAGTGCGCGGCCAGGGCCTGGACCACGCTGCTGGGCCCGGCGGCGAGCAGGTTTTGTTGTTGCGCGCGCTGCCAGATCAGCCGGCCCGCGGCGGCGAGGTCGCGCTCATGCGCGATGTCCAGCAGCACGGCGTCGGGCTTGAGCGCCAGCAGGCTGGCGAGCTGGCTGTCCAGCGCCTCATTGTCTTGTTCGTAGTCGGGGTAGGCTATGCCGGCGACCTGCGCCAGGCCCTGCGCGGCCAGGTGGCGCCGCAGGTCGGCCTCGTGCATGGGCGTGACGGGGTGCCGGCTCATGGTGGGGTGGCGGTCTATGCGGTGCACGGCGGGGCCGGCGCCGGCGAACAGGTTGCCGAACACGCAGTAGCGCCTGAGGTTGGGCTGGCCGCCGACGATGGGTACAAAGGCATTGCCGGCGTGTGGCCGCAGGATGCGGATGGCCGCGCCTATGCTGCCGGCTGCGGGGGCGCTGTCAAAGGTCGAGCAGGTCTTGTAGTGTGTGACAGGCGCGCCCAGGCGCGCGAACAAGCGGCCCACGGGTTCGAGCTCGGCGCGCATTTCATCGGGGCTCATGGCGCGCGCCGCACCGGCAATGCCCAGGCAGTCCAGCGGGCCGGCGCGTTCGAGTTGCGCATCCGTGGGTAGGCCCAGGAAGAGCAGGCTGCGCAGGCCGGCGCGCGCGGCCGTGGCCAGGGTGTCGGTGGCGCCGGTGAAGTCGTCGCCGTAGTAGGCGATCCTGAGCGTCTCCTGGGTGGTCATGGTTTATTTGCCGAAGAAGGCCAGCGCCGCCGCGAGCTCGGGCGCGCCGCGCGCATGTTCGGCCAGTGCCACACCGGCGCGCGCGGCTTCCCAGGCCTGGCGAATGCTGGCCACGCCGGCCGCGGGGCCGCCCGGGTGCGCGAGTATGCCGCCGCCGGACATGAAGAGCAGGTCGTCGCTTTTGACGGCGGCCCAGGTGGCGGGCACGGTGCCGGCCCATTGGCCCGACGAGAAGGCCGGCATGACGCGGTCGTCGAAGGCTTCGGTCAGCGGCGTGTAGCAGTCCTGCGCGGATTCGATCACTTCCTCATCGGCCTGCGAGAACTTGCCCTGCAGGCCGTGCACATGCATGTGGTCGACACCGGCCAGGCGCCACAGCGTCTGGTAGGCCTGGAAGGACATGCCCAGCAGCGGGTGCCGCGACAGCGCGCCGTAGCCGTTGCGGTGGCCGTGGATGGCCAAGCTCGTGTGGCGGCGCAGGGTCTGCATGCCGGAATGGCCGCACCAGTTGAGGCTGGCCATGACGCAGCTGCCGCCTTCGCGCTCCACCAGGTCGGCGTGGCGTTTCATCGCGTCGGTTTCGTCGGTGATGTTGAAGGCCACCATGACGTGTTTGCCGGTGCGCTGCTGGTGTTCGCGGACCACGGCCATCACCGCAGGCACGCGTTCGGACAGCCGCGCATGGGAAGGGTTGGCGCAAACCTCGTCGTCCTTGATGAAGTCCACGCCGGCGGCGCACAGGCGGCCCACAAGTTCGGCGGTCTGCGCCGCGCTGAAGCCGACATTGGGCTTGATGATGGTGCCGACCAGCGCGCCCGTGGCCACGCCCGTTAGCTTGCGTGTGCCGGCGATGCCGACACGTGGCATGTCGAAGAAGGCGCGGTAGCCGGCGGGCAGCTTGAGGCTTTCCAGGCGCAGGCCGCTGGCCTCGCCGAGGTCGTAGAGGTTGCCCGACACGGTGGCGGCCAGCGTCGGCAGGTTGATGCCCACATTGGCGACCGGAAAGGAGATGCGCACGCGCGCGCGCCGCCACGGGCCGGTGTGGCCTTTGCGTTCCAGCAGGGCATTGGGCAGGCTGGGCGCGTTCACGGATTCGAGTTCGTCGATCTGCTCGACGGTGGCGCGCGCGCGCCGGCGCAGCTCGTCGGTCTCGCCTTCGACGCGCGTGAAGGTGCCGCAGGACTGCTCGCCCGCCATGACTTCGGCGACCTGCGCGGGCGCCAGCGGGGTTTCGATCAGGTAGGTGGCTTCAAAGCGGTCGGCTTGCATCGCTGGGCTCAGAGTTTGCTCAGGTCAGGAAAGGGCCGCACCGGCTCGTTGCCGTCCCAGCCTTCGCTCGAGGCGCGTATCAGGTCGAACATCTTGCCCTTGGGGCCGGCGACTTCGGAGAGCTCGATCACGGTGCCGGGGTGGTATTCGGTGTCGAAGTAGATGAAGCGGCCTTTTTCGCCGACCTCACCGCTCATGACGGGCTTGAAGCCTTGCTTGAGCAGGCGCGCCAGGTCGGCGTCGTAGTCGCTGGTCCAGTAGGCGACGTGCTGCAGGCCGGTGCGGCCGGCGCGCAGGAAGTCGCGGTACATGGAGGGCACGTCGTTGCGCGTCTGGATCAGCTCGACCTGCACAAAACCCGAGTTGGCCAGCGCCACCGAGTTGTGCGGTTCATGCGATTCGCCGTTGTAGCGGTAGTTCCTGATGGGCACCTTGGGGTTGTAGAACCAGGGGCCCACGCCCAGGGTTTTGCTCCAGTAGTCCATCGCGGCCTCGATGTCGGGCACGACGTAGCCCAGCTGGCGGATCTCGCCAAAAAATTTGCTCATGTTGTTTTGCTCCAGTGAAAGGGGAGGAAGTGGGGTTCAGGTTTTGAGGAAACCGGTGGAGAACCAGGGCACGGCGGCCACCAGGGCCAGGCCTATGAGCAGCGCGCTCATATAGGCCCAGATGTAGGGAATGCCTTCGTCGGGGTCGACCTTGCTGACCGCGCAGGCACCGTAGTAGCCGACGCCGAAAGGCGGCGCGAACAGGCCTATGCCCATGGCGAAGATCACCACCATGGCGTAGTGCACGTCGTGCACGCCGACCATGCGCGCGATGGGAAACAGCAGGGGGCCGAACAGCACGATGGCGGGAATGCCCTCGAGCACGCTGCCCAGGATGACGAAGGCGACGATGGACACCGCGAGGAACCCATAGGCGCCGCCGGGCAGGCTGCCCATGACGCGCGCCAGGTCCTGCGAGAAGCCCGACTGCGTGAGGCCCCAGGCCATGGCGGTGGCGCAGCCGATGATGAACATGATGGCGCCCGTCAGCGACGCGGTCTCTATCAGCATGGGCATGAGGCGGCGCCACGGGAACTGGCGGTACAGAAAGAGGCCGGCCAGCACCGAGTAGAAGATGCCTATGGTGGAAACCTCGGTGGCGGTGGCCACGCCTTCGACCACCGCGGCGCGGATCACGAAAGGCAGGATGATGGCGGGCAGGGCGACCAGCAGCAGCTTGCCGATTTCACGCTTGCTGTGGCGCGCGACGCCGCTCAGGTCTTCATGGCGGTAGCGCCACCAGACGACGGTGCACAGGGCCGCGCCCAGCACCACGGCCGGCAGCAGGCCGCCGGTGAACAGCGCGGCAATCGACACGCCGGTGACCGAGCCTATGGTGATCAGCACGATGGAAGGAGGAATGGTTTCGGTCTGCGCGCCGGTGGCCGACAGCAGGGCCACCAGGTCGCCGGGCTTGGCGCCGCGCTTTTTCATTTCGGGAAAGAGCACGGGCGCAATCGCGGCCATGTCGGCGATCTTGGAGCCCGAGATGCCGGAGACCAAATACATCGCGCCTATCAGCACATAGCTCAGGCCGCCGCGCACATGGCCCAGCAGGCTGGCCAGGAACTGGATCATGGCCTTGGCCATGCCGGTCATTTCGATCAGTGCCCCCAGGAAGATGAAGAGCGGCACCGCCAGCAGAATCATGTGCGACATGCCTTCGTCCATGCGGCCGACCATGACCAGCAGCGGCGTGGAGGTGGTGAGCGCGAGATAGCCGAAGGTGGCCAGCGCGAAGGAAAACGCGATGGGCACGCCCGACAGCACGGTGGTGGCAACGACGATGACAAAAAAGAGGATCAGGTTGAGCTTGCCCAGCGGCTGCAGCAGGGGCTGGGCGAACCAGAAGAGCAGCGCCACGGCGGCGGTGCCGGCCAGCGCGATGCCGGTTTGCTTGAGGGTGCTGATGCGCAGGAGGCGCAGCACGGCCACGATGACCATGAGCGCCATGCCGATGGGAATGGCCGAGGCGCGCCAGGCGTTGTTGACTTCCATGGCCGCGGTGACGATGAAGCTTTCTTCATAGGCGTATTCCGAGGCCGGGTGGATCACCAGCACCAGGAAGGCAATCGACGCGGTGATGGCAATGGTGTCCAGCAGCGCGCGGGTGTGCGGCTTGACGTTGTTGACCAGCGCCGTCATGCGCATGTGCTCGCCGCGGCGCAGCGCGACGACCGCGCCCAGCATGGACAGCCAGAGGAACATGATGGAGGCGAGCTCGTCCGACCAGACCAGCGGCGCGTGGAAGACGTAGCGCGAGACCACGCCGGCAAACAGCACAAAGATTTCGGCCAGCACCAGGGCGGCCGCGATGGACTCCACCACATAGCCCAGGCCGCGGTCCGCCGTGTGCGCGAGGCCGCTCAGCGCGTTCGGGGGGGCCGTGTCGGCGTTCAGCGGCGGAGTGGGGGCGTGGGACATGGATCAGGCTCCGGAGGGATCGGTGATGAGAACGGCGGCTTTGCCCTCCCGCCGCGCGAGAAGGCAGAGAATCGGCTTGTTGGTGCAGGCCGTTTTATGCGAGTTTGCCGACCGACTGTTCCAAAAGACCCCAGGCCTCGGCCCCAAAACGCTCTTTCCACTCCCCATAAAACCCGGCCTCGCGCAGCTTGGCGCGGAAGCTGTCCGAGGTGGGGCGGTTGATGCTGAGTCCCTTGGACTGCAAATCGGCCACCACGGTTTCGTTGAGCTTTTTGATGTCGTCGCGCTGCTGCAGGCCGGCTTCATTGATGGCGCGCGCGACGATGGTCTTGAGGTCGGCGGGCAGCTTGTCCCAGGCGCGGCCGTTGGCGATGAACCAGTAGCCGTCCCAGATGTGGTTGGTCAGCGAGCAGAATTTCTGCACTTCATAAAGCTTGGCGACCTGGATGATGGGCAGCGGGTTTTCCTGCGCGTCGACGATCTTGGTCTGCAGCGAAGAGTAAACCTCGCTGAACTGCAGGCTGGCGGGCGCGGCACCCAGGCCCTTGAACATGGAGATGGACAGCGGGCTCACTGGCACGCGTATCTTCAGGCCGTCCATGTCCTTGGCGGTGGTCACCGGCGCCTTGCTGCTGGTGGTCTGGCGGAAACCGTTGTCCCACATTTTTTCAAAGGCATAAAGGCGCGACTTGCTGATGGCTTCGCGCACGTGGGCGCCCAGCTTGCCGTCCATGGCGCCCCAGACCTGGTTGTAGTCGCTGAAGGCAAAACCCACGGCATTGATGGCAGCCACCGGCACCAGCGTGGCGATGACGAGGGCCGAGGGCGTGAAGAACTCGATGCCGCCGGAGCGTACCTGGGCCAGCATGTCGGTGTCGCCGCCCAGTTGGTTGTTCGGGAAGATCTTGATTTCGACGCGGCCGTTGGTTTCCTTCAGGATGCGGTCGGCGGCCTGCTGCGCGCGTATGTTGAGCGGATGGGTGACAGGCAGGTTGTTGCCGTACTTGTAGGAGAACTCGGCGGCGCGTGCCATGGAGGGCAGGGCGGCGGCGATGCCGGCGGCGGGAACGGCGGACAGGGTACGCAGCACGCTGCGGCGGGTGACTTCGGTCATGGTTTGTCTCCAGTTTTGTTTTGATGCGTTTTGATGCATCATCGGGTGAAAGCAGCGCAACGATAGGTGCAGGGTATTCAATCGTCAAACGAGAAAAATGATGGATTTTGATGTATGAGGGTTATCCCTGATGGATTGCAGGGGCCGCAGCAGCGGGCACGCGTGGTGGACATTGCGCGGGCCGCCGGTGTGTCTACCGCCACTGTAGACCGGGTGCTGAACCAGCGCCCCGGCGTGCGCGGGGCCACCGCGCAAAAGGTGCTCAAGGCCGCGGCCGAGATGGACTACCTGCCGGAGACGGGCCTGTATGCCGCGCTGGCGGCGCCGCCCATGCGCCTGACCTTTTTGCTGCCCGACGGCAGCAACCGCTTTATCCGCATGCTGGGCGACACGGTGGGTTATTCGCAGGAGCACCTGACGCCCTTTAACGTGAAGTGCCGCACCGAGCTGTTTGAAAGCTTCAATCCGCAGCAACTGGCCGCAAGCCTGCTGCAGCAAGGCAAGCGCAGCGAGGGCATCGCCTTCATGGCGTTGGAGCACCCGGCCGTGCGCGAGGCCGTCAGCGAGCTGGCGGAAAAAGGCGTGCCCACCATCACGCTGATTTCGGACCTGTCGGGTTCGCGGCGTGCCGGTTATGTGGGCCTGGACAACCGCGCGGCCGGGCGCACCGCGGGCTACCTGCTGGGCCGCTTTATCGCGCCCGGCGCGCGCGGCGGCAAGGTGGCGCTGATCGCTGGCTCGCTGAGCTACCGCGCGCATGAGGAGCGCGAGGCCGGCTTCCTGCACGTGATCGAGGAGATGTTTCCGACGCTGCAGGTGGTGGGCCTGCGCGAGGGACACGACGACGCGCAGAAAAATTACGAGCAGACGCGCACGCTGCTGGAGCAGTACCCGGACCTGGCCGGCATTTACAACATAGGCGGCGCCTCCGACGGCGTGGCGCGGGCGCTCAAGGAAACCGGCCGCGAGCACAAGGTGGTTTTCATTGGCCACGGCCTCACGCCCGACACGCGCGCCATGCTGATAGACGGCAGCATGGACGCGGTGATCACCCAAAGCCCGCAATCGGCCATGATGAGCTGCGTGCGCATGTTTACCAATTTGCGCGATGGGCGGGATGTGATGAGTGGGGTGGATGCGGTGCGTAGCCAGGTGATATTTAGGGAAAACCTCCCGTAATGCACACTCCTATCGGCACTCACTTCGTGTAGTGCCTTTTCCCCTTGCAGGGGACGGGCGCCTTGCGGCCGGCGGAGCCGGACCGCGGCCCCCACTGGCGTTGTCGGCTTGTGACCTTGGTTATTTGCCATGCGGCCTGGGGGTGCCTACAATGGCTGCAGCTTGTCGGGGTGCCAAGATTTCCTTAGGGAGTGTCAAGGCTGAGATCGCAGTTTGCGAGACCCGCTGAACCTGATCGGGGTCATCCCCGCGTAGGGAACAACGCAATTGGCTCCGGTACTCCGTAGCGGCACCCCCAGAGGCCGCCCCAGGACCTTCCGGCTCCCCAGCAGGCACCCCACCTCCTGGAGAACCACATGGCCAAAACCCGACTCACCGTTGACACCCAAGACCTCACGGGCCGCATCACGCGCGCGCCCTTTCCCGGCTCGGCGAAGATTTACCTCGAGGGCTCGCGCCCCGACATTCGCGTGCCGTTTCGCGAGGTCACGCTGACCGATACCCTGGTGCACGAGGGCGCGGGCGAGCCGCGCCGCGAGGCCAACCCGCCGCTGCGCCTGTACGACGCCTCGGGCATCTACACCGACCCGGCCGCTCCCATAGACATCACGCGCGGCCTGCCGCCGCTGCGCGGCGCCTGGATCAACGAGCGCCAGGACACCGAAGCCCTGGCTGGCATCAGCAGCGCCTACGGCCGCCAGCGCCTGAACGACCCGGCCCTGGCCGCGCTGCGCATGGCGCATGCGCCGGTGCCGCGCCGCGCCAAGGCGGGCGCCAATGTGTCGCAAATGCATTACGCGCGCAAAGGCATCATCACGCCGGAGATGGAATACATCGCGGTGCGCGAAAACCTGGTGCGCGCGCAGCTGGCCGAACGCCTGAAGACCGAGCGCCTGCCCAAGGCCGGCCACTCCTTCAATGCCGCCATTCCCAAAGAGATCACGGCCGAGTTCGTGCGCGATGAAGTGGCGCGCGGCCGCGCGGTGATCCCAAGCAACATCAACCACCCGGAAAGCGAGCCCATGATCATCGGCCGCAACTTCCTGATCAAGGTCAATGCCAACATCGGCAACTCGGCGGTTACGTCCAGCATTGAAGAAGAAGTCGACAAGCTGGTCTGGTCGATTCGCTGGGGCGCCGACACGGTGATGGACCTCTCGACCGGCGAGAACATCCATGAAACCCGCGAATGGATTTTGCGCAACTCGCCGGTGCCCATCGGCACGGTGCCGATTTACCAGGCGCTCGAAAAAGTCAACGGCAAGGCTGAAGACCTGACCTGGGAAATCTTTCGCGACACGCTGATCGAGCAGGCCGAGCAGGGCGTGGATTACTTCACCATCCACGCCGGCGTGCGCCTGGCCTATGTGCCGCTCACGGCCAACCGCCTGACCGGCATCGTCTCGCGCGGCGGCTCCATCATGGCCAAGTGGTGCCTGTCGCACCACAAGGAAAGCTTTTTGTACGAGCGCTTTGACGAGATCTGCGAGATCATGAAAGCCTACGACGTCTGCTTCTCGCTGGGCGACGGCCTGCGGCCCGGCTCGATTGCCGACGCCAACGACGAGGCGCAGTTCGCCGAGCTGCACACGCTGGGCGAGCTCACGCAGATCGCCTGGAAGCATGACGTGCAGGTGATGATCGAAGGCCCCGGCCATGTGCCGCTGCAGCTCGTGAAGGAAAACGTCGACAAGCAGCTCGAAGCCTGCTTCGAGGCGCCTTTCTATACGCTGGGCCCGCTGATCACCGACATCTCGCCGGGTTACGACCATATCTCCTCGGCCATGGGCGCGGCCAACATCGGCTGGTACGGCACGGCCATGCTGTGCTACGTGACGCCCAAGGAACACCTGGGCCTGCCCAATCGCGACGACGTGAAGCAGGGCCTGATCGCCTACAAGATCGCCGCGCACGCGGGCGACCTGGCCAAGGGCTACCCGGGCGCGCAGATGTGGGACAACGCGGTGTCGAAAGCGCGCTTCGAGTTCCGCTGGGAAGACCAGTTCCGCCTGGCCATAGACCCGGACACGGCCATGGCCTACCACGACGAGACGCTGCCCAAGGAGAACGCCAAGGTCGCGCATTTCTGCTCGATGTGCGGGCCGAAGTTCTGCTCGATGAAAATCTCGCAGGAGGTGCGCGAGTTCGCGCGGCTCAACCCGGCCACAACGACGCTGGCGCCAGCCGCCGGTACGATTCCCATCAAGCAGATCGCGACGGGCTTTGAGGAAAAGGCCAAGGAGTTTCGCGAAGGCGGCAGCGAAATTTATTCCTGAGGCATGGGGCTGGCGGGGGGGGGGTGGCGGCCATCCAGCGGCCCACGGCTACACTGGACTTCTCCCTCCCACCCCTGGCTGCCCCCTTCTTTTTCATGTCCAATTTAATCGTTCATGGCGGCGCCCCTTTGCGCGGCCGCATCATCCCCTCGGCCAACAAGAATGCCGTGTTGCCGGTGCTCTGCGCCACCTTGCTGACCTCGGAACCGCTGAGGCTGAAGGGTGTACCGGACATCACCGACGTGCGCAAGATCCTGGACATCTTCCGCACCCTGGGCAGCGAGGTCCGCATGGACCATGCGAGCGGCACGCTGGACCTGCATCACCGCGAAACCGCCTTCGATTCGGGTCTGCACCGCCTGCCGGAAGAGATGCGTTCGTCCATCATGCTGGTGCCGCCGCTGCTGGCGCGCTTCAACGTGGCGCGGCTGGAGGACAACGTCAAGGGCTGCACGCTCGGCGTGCGCGAGATTGACCCGCACGTTGAGGTGTTCCGCCGCTTCGGCGGTGTGGTGGAGCGCGCCGAAGGCTCGCTGCTGATTCGCAGCGAGGGCCGGCTGACACCGACCGACCACTGGCTCGACTATGCGTCCGTCACCACCACGGAAAATTTCGTGCTGTGCGCCGCGTCGGCCGGCGGGACTTCCACGCTGACCAACGCGGCTTCGGAGCCGCATGTGCAGGAGTTCTGCCGCTTCATGGCGATGATGGGCGCGCGCATCGATGGCATGGGCACGTCGCGCCTGACGGTGCACGGCGGGCAGGCGCTGACGGGCGGCGAGTTCACCTTCGATGAGGATTTCCACGAAATCACCACCTTCCTGGCGCTGGGCGCCATCACCGGCGGCGACGTGGTGGTGCGCAACAGCGCGCCCGGCAACTTTCCACTGATCGACCGGACCTTCGCCAAGTTCGGCGTCGAGATCACGCATGAGGACGGCTGGTCGCGCGCCAGTGCGCCCGGCCGCCTGAGGGTGCAGACGCCCTTCACCAGCAACGTGCTCACCAAGGTCGAAGCCGCGCCCTGGCCTTACTTTCCGGTCGACCTGCTGCCCATCTTCATTGCGCTGGGCGTGCGCGCGCAGGGCAACGCGCTGTTCTGGAACAAGGTCTACGACGGCGCGCTGGGGTGGACCGGCGAGTTGTCGAAGTTCGGCGCGCATGTGTTTTCGTCCGATCCGCACCGCGTCATCACCTTCGGGGGCGATGCGCTGGCTCCGGCGGTGGTTGAGAGTCCCTACATCATCCGCGTGGCGATTGCGCTGTTCATGGTGGCCGCCAGCGTCGAGGGCCGGTCTGAGATCCGCAACGCCACGCCGATCCGGCGGGCCCACCCGCACTTTGTCGAGAACCTGCGCAAACTCGGCGCCCAGGTTGAATGGACCACCGAAGAATGAAAACCCGCGGCGCCGCAAGGAGAACGCCATGAGTGCCGGCCGCCCCGCCTTGCACGTCGGCATTGCGGGCGCGGGCCTGGCCGGGCGCACGCTGGCCTGGCGCCTGCTGCGCGCGGGCTGCCGCGTGAGCCTGTTCGATGCGCGGGCGCGCGGCGACCTGGCCACGGCATCCATGACGGCGGCGGCCATGCTCTCGCCGCTGGCCGAGCTTGCGGTGTCCGATGATGTCGTGTTCGCGCTGGGCCAGCGCTCCATGCAGCTGTGGCCGCAGTGGATCAGCGAGCTGGCCGATCGGGGCCTGCCGGTGTATTTCCGGCGCGAGGGCACGCTGGTGGTCGCGCATGCGCCCGACCAGAGTTCGCTGGCGCATTTCACCGGCCTGCTGCTGCACAAGCTGCCCGAGGCCGCGCGCGCCCAGGTGCACACGCTGGACGCGGCCGCGCTGGCCCGTGCCGAGCCGGCGCTGGCCGGGCGCTTCGGCAATGGCTTGATGCTGGACGGCGAGGGCCAGCTGGCCAACGACCAATGGATGGCCGCGCTGGCCACCGAAATAGACCGGCTGGGCGGCAGCTGGCTTGAAGGCCGGGCCGTCGATGCGGTCGAGGGCGGCCATATTGAATGCGGCGGGCAAACTTATGATGTAGATGTGGCGGTCGATGCGCGCGGCGTGGGCGCCAGGCAGAACTGGCCGCAGTTGCGCGGTGTGCGCGGCGAGGTGCTGACGGTCGAATGTGATGGCGTGACTTTGCAGCGACCGGTGCGCTTGATGCACCCGCGCTACCAGCTGTATGTGGCACCGCGCCCTAACCACCAGTTTGTGGTCGGCGCGACCGAACTCGAATCGGAAGACACGGGGCCGGTGACCTTGCGCTCCACGCTGGAGCTGGGCAGCGCGCTGCACAGCCTGCACCCGGCTTTTGGCGAGGCGCGGGTGTTACGGCTGGCGGCAGCCTTGCGCCCGGCGCTGGATGATCACCGCCCAATGATTGCGCAGCGGCATGGCGTGTGGCATATCAACGGCCTGTACCGCCACGGCTACCTGTGCGCGCCGGCGCTGGTGGAGGACCTGGTTCATCAACTGTTGGGGCAGGGAAAATGAATGAGATGACAAGACTCGACATTTCGCTGAACGGCGAAGCCATTCAAACCGACGCGCCCACCTTGCAGGCTTTGCTGTTGGCGCGCGGTTACCAACTGCAAGGCGCGTTTGCCTGCGCGATCAACAACAGTTTTGTGCCGCGTCCCCAGTGGCCGGAGCGCGTCCTGAATAACGGCGACCGCATAGACATCGTGACCCCCATAACCGGAGGCTAGACATATGGAACACCCCCATCGTCGGTTCACTTCGTGTAACCCCCTTTCCCCCTTGCAGGGGGCGACGCTTGCGGCCTGGCAAAGCCAGTTCCGCGGCGTCTGCTGGTATGTACCGGAACCCAGTTGCCGGAGCAATTGAATGACTACATCCGCTGTCCCTTCTATCGCCCACGGCGGCCCCTGGACCGTGGCCGGCGTCACCTTGTCCAGCCGCTTTTTCCTGGGCACTTCGCATTACCCGTCGCCACAGGTGCTGGCCGACGCGGTGCGCGCCAGCGGCACCGAGGTGCTGACGGTGGGCCTGCGCCGGCTGCAGCCCGAAAGCGGCGGCGGCAACAGCTTCTGGCAGCGTGTGCAGGCCATGGGCTGCCGTATCCTGCCCAACACGGCGGGGTGCCACAGCGCCGAAGAGGCCGTCACGTTGGCGCAGATGGCGCGCGAGATTTTTGGCACGCCCTGGATCAAGCTGGAAGTCATAGGCGATGACTACACGCTGCAGCCCGATACGGTGGCCACGCTGCAAGCCGCGACCACGCTGGTGAAAGAAGGCTTTTCCGTGTTCGCCTACACCACCGACGACCTGGTGATGGCGCAGCGCCTGCATGCGGCCGGCTGCGCGGCGGTGATGCCCTGGGCCGCGCCCATAGGCACGGGCCGCGGGCCGCTCAATCCCTATGCGCTGGAAACCATGCGGCGGCGCCTGCCCGATGCGGTGCTGGTGGTCGATGCCGGCCTGGGCCGGCCCTCGCATGCCGCGCAGGTGATGGAGCTGGGTTTTGACGCCGTGCTGCTGAACACTGCGGTGGCGCAGGCCGGCGATCCGGTGCGCATGGCGCGCGCTTTTGCCGATGGTGTGGCGGCCGGCCGCGCAGCCTATGAGTCCACGCCCATGCCTGAGCGCGCGGCGGCGCAGGCTTCGACGCCCACGGTCGGTGTTCCCTTCTGGCATTCCCCTTGAGGCCCCCATGAATTCTTTTAAACCCCTCACCGGCCCCATTGGTTTTTACCCTGTCGTTCCCGACGCGGCCTGGGTGCGGCGCCTGCTGGGCTGGGGGGTGCGCACCCTCCAGCTGCGCATCAAGGCGGCGGACCACGACGCGGACGAGATCGCCTGGGAGGTGCGCACCGCGGTGGCGGCCGGGCGCGAGGTGCCGGGCGCGCAGGTCTTTATCAACGACCATTGGCAGCTGGCGTTGGAGGCCGGCGCTTACGGTGTGCACCTGGGCCAGGAAGACCTGGACACGGCCGACATCGCGGCCCTGCGCAAAGCCGGTGTGCGCCTGGGCCTGAGCACGCACACGCCGGCTGAACTGGCGCGGGCCAAGGCGGTGCAACCCTCTTACCTCGCGATAGGCCCGATCTACCCGACCACGCTCAAGGTCATGCCTTATGAGCCTGTGGGCCTGGAGCGCCTGAAGTTATGGGTGCAGGACGCCGCGCCCTATCCCGTGGTGGCCATAGGCGGCATTTCGCTGGCGCTGATGCCGGGCGTGCTGGCCTGCGGCGTGGACGGCGTGGCGGTGGTCAGCGCGGTGACGCTGGCGGCGGACCCGCAAGAGGCCGCGCGCCAGGGCCTGGCCCTGGCGGCGCAGGCCCGCGGCACTTAAGCCGACAGCGTCGGGTAGTCGGTGTAGCCTTTTTCGCCGCCGCCGTAAAAGGTGTTTTTGTCGGGCATGTTGAGCGGTGCCCTGGCGCGCAGGCGCTCCACCAGGTCGGGGTTGGCGATATAGGGCTTGCCGAAGGCCACCAGGTCGGCGCCGTCGGCCACGGCTTTTTCAGCCAGGTCCTGGTCGTAGCCGTTGTTGACCATCCAGGCGCCCTTGCCGCCGGCCTTGCGGTAGGCGGCCTTGAGCGCCGGGTAGTCGAAGGGCCGGTCGTCGATTTCACGCGGCCCGCCGGTGGCGCCTTCGATGACATGGACATAGGCCAGGTTCAGGCCGGCGAGCTGCTTGACCACGTATTCAAACAAGGCCTGGGGCTTGCTGTCGTGCACGTCGTTGGCGGGGGTGACGGGCGACAGGCGTATGCCGGTGCGGCCGCCGCCGACGGCGTCGGTCACGGCGCGCGTGACTTCCAGCAGCAGGCGGGCGCGGTTTTCGATGCTGCCGCCGTAGTCGTCGCGGCGCTGGTTGCTGCCGTCTTTGAGGAACTGGTCCAGCAGGTAGCCGTTGGCACCGTGGATTTCCACGCCGTCAAAACCGGCGGTCTCGACTGCGTTGCGCGCCGCCGCCGCGAAGGTGTGCACGATACCGGGGATTTCGCCAAGGTCGAGCGCGCGCGGCTCCGAGGTTTCGACAAAGGTCGGCACGCCGTCCTCGATCAGCACGGTCTTGGTCTTGGCGGTGATGGCCGAAGGCGCGACCGGCTTGCCGCCATTGGGTTGCAGCTTGGTGTGCGAGACGCGGCCCACATGCCACAGCTGCACGACGATCTTGCCGCCTTTGTCATGCACGGCGCGGGTGACTTTTTTCCAGCTGTCGAGCTGCTCGCTGCCGTAAAGGCCAGGCACGTCGGCATAGCCCTGGCCCTGGTGGCTGATGGCCGTGGCCTCGGTGATCAGCAGGCCGGCGCTGGCGCGCTGGGCATAGTAAGTCCGCGCGATGGCCGGCGGCACGGCATTGGGTGAGCGGTTGCGCGTGAGCGGCGCCATGACGATGCGATTGGCAAGGACAAGGTCACCGGCTTTGTTGGAGTCGAATAAGGTGGGCATGGCTTGGGTCCTGAAGGGCTGAATGAAAACAGGGCCAGTTTGGCCCTGTTTCGATTGGCTTGCCCAACACGGGTTGCTAAATCCGTGGTATTTGGAGCCCCGTGGGTAGAACCAGCGGGGGTGCCGCGGAGGGTGGGCTATTTCAGCAAGCCTTCGTGCTTCATCGCCGCTTGCACCGAAGGCCGCGCAGCAATCCGCTCGCGAAACGCCGCGATATTGGCAAAGCCCGAAATATCCACGCCGACGCGAGGTGCCCAGTTGCAGACGGTAAAAAGGTAGGGGTCGGCCACGCTGAAGGCGTCGCCCATCAGGTATTGCTTGCCGGCGAGCTGGCCGTCGACCCACTTCAGGCGCGACATCAGCTTGTCGATGACGATGGTTTTGTAGTCGGCCGGCGTGGCGGCATTGAACAGCGGGGTGAAGCCACGGTGCAGCTCCATGCCGATAAAGGTCAGCCAGGACTGCAGCTTGTAGCGCTCCAGCGTGCCGTTGGCCGGCGCGAGTTTTTTCGCGGGCACCTGGTCGGCGATGTACTGCACGATGGCCGGGCCTTCGGCGATGCGCGTGCCGTCGTCGAGCTCGAGCAAGGGCACATAGCCCAGCGGGTTGATGGTGTAGTAGTCGGTACCGTCTTCGAGCTGGTGGGTCTTGGTGGGCGCCAGCACGTGTTCGAACTTGAGGCCGGACTCATGCAGCGCGATGTGGGTGGATAGCGAGCAGGCGCCGGGGGAGTAATAAAGCTTCATGGTGTCTCGTCCTTTGGGGTGTGGCGGGAATGTTGCACAGCACCCGATGCTAGCCGCATCGGCGGATTTTTGCTGCGTGGGCGCGTGACAATAGCCGCATGGCAAAAGTTTTCAAATGGCTGGTGTTCCTGGCCTTGGGTTTGATGGTGCTGCTGGCCGTGGTGGCCTTCACGCTGCACCGCTGGGTCAGCACCGATGATTTCCGCCAGCGCGTGGAGCGCGAGGCCTCGGCCGCGCTGGGCGTGCCGGTGGCGCTGGACCGGGTCGCCGTGGACGTCTGGCCGCTGCCGGCGGTGGCCTTGAGCGGCATTTCCGTCAAAAGCAAGCCGCCTCTCACGCTGGAGCGCCTGGAAGTGCGGCCGCGCTGGCAGCCGCTGCTGGCGGGGAAGCTGGCGGTGGCGACCCTGCTGGTGCGCAAGGCGGTGCTGCCGCAGCAGGGCATTGATGCCGTGCTGCTCCTGCTGCAAAAGAAGAAAACCCCGGCGCAGGCGGCGGCCACCGCGCCTTCCGCGCCGGCAGGGCAGGCCTCCATGGACTGGCTGCCGCGCCGCACCGTGCTGGACGAGGTGACCTGGATCAGCGCCGCGGGCGCGCGCACCACGGTGAATGCCGAAGCCGCGCTGGGCGACGACGGCCTGCCCGACAGCGTTTCGCTCAAGCTCATCAAGGGCAACCTGCAGGGCCTGGAGGCCCATTTGAAGCGCGAGGAACCCAAGGCCGGCGCCGCGGGCGACGAATGGGCCTTGCGTGTGGACGTGGGCGGCGGCAAGGTTGAAGGCAAGCTGGGCCTGAAGAAAGTGGCCGCGGCGGCCGCGCGGGAAGAGCTGGAGCTGCAGGGCAAGCTGCAGACCAAGGATGTGGAAGTGTCGGCGCTGACCGCGCCCAGCAAATCGCTGACGGGCCGGCTGGAGGCGTCGACCACGCTGCATGCACGGGCCGCGACCACGGGTGCGCTGGTGGAGGCGCTACAGACCCAGACCACCTTCACCGTGCGCAATGCGGTGCTCAACGGGCTGGACCTGGCCAAGGCGGTCAAGACCATAGGCCTGAGCCGCGGCGGCCAGACCGCGCTGGACACCCTGGCCGGCCAGGTCAACACCCAGGGCAAGTCGGCGCAGCTGACCAACCTGGTGGCGAGTTCGGGCGCGCTGAGTGCGACCGGCAATGTCGCCATCTCGCCGGCCAAGGCGCTGAGCGGCCGTGTGAGCGTGAACGTGGCCGGCGACAGCAAGCTGGGCAGCGCCATAGGCGGCGCCGTGGGTGTGCCCTTGACGGTGGGCGGCACGCTGGACAACCCCGAGGTGACGCTGTCGCGCTCGGCCCTGCTGGGCGCGGCCATAGGCACGGCGCTGCTGCCCGGCGTGGGCACCGGTGCCGGCGCCAACCTGGGCGACCGCATGGGTGAGGGCTTTCGCAGCCTGTTCGGCAAGTAAGCCCGGCAGCCCCCGTGCTTTGGGGATACCGTGCTGCTGAAAATATAGCAAGCCGGCGCCGCCGCGCCCTTGTCCTACAGCGCCTGGCGGGTGCTGCTGATGGGGCTTGGGCCGGCGCACTTTTAGCATGAAGATTCGCTGCGGCGCCTTGCCGCGGCCGTCCCGGCCCCGGCTGGCATGCCGATTCGCGCATGAACCGGGCCGACCTACCTTGCACAGGAGGCCAAGATGCTCAAGTACGCGATTATTTTTGCGCTGATTTCACTGATTGCCGGCGCCCTCGGCTTCGGCGGCGTGGCGGCGGGCGCCGCCGGCATCGCCAAGATCCTGTTCGGGCTGTTCCTGATCCTGGCGGTCATCTTCCTGCTGCTGGCCGCCTTGGGCGTGGGCGCGGTGAACAAGGCGCTGAAGTAGATGACGCCACACAAAGTGGACAGTGCCGCCGCGCCGCCGGCATCGCTGGCGTCGCGCTTTCGGCAGCGGCTGTTCCATCCGTGGTCCGGGCCGCTTGCGCCGGCGAGCGCGCCCGCGCCCGTCGCAAAACGCAAGATCAGTTTCCAGGCCAGCATTGCCGAGTTCCTGCTGGTGAACCGCCTGCGCGCGCGCCGGCGCGCCCAGCCTTCTGCCGACGTGCTGGAACGCGCCGCGCGCATTGTGTTTGTGACCTGCCAGAACTGGTTTGCCCAACCGCGCCGCGGCAGTCCCGATCACCGGACCCGCCTTTGATGGCCTCCAGGGTTGACCGATGCATACCGCCCTGATTGAGTCCCTGCTGGAATACGAAGTCGGCAGCCCCGCGCACTTTCTGTTCAATATCGAGACGGCCTTCCATGAAGGCCACCATGTGGTGGAGGAGCGCCTGACCATCACGCCCAGCATGAAGGTGCGCAACTTCTGCGACGAGCGCAGCGGCAACCGCTTCATACGCCTGGATGCGCCCAAGGGGCTGCTGTCGGTCAACTACCGCACGCGCGTGGAACTGCATCCCGCGCCCGTGCCGCTGCACCTGGAGGAAACGCCGGTAACCGGCGTGCCCGACGACGTGCTGCGCTACCTGATGCCCAGCCGCTATTGCGAGTCCGACGTGATGAGCCGCGCGGGGCAGCAGCTGTTCGGCCAGTTGCCGCCCGGCATAGGGCGGGTGCGCGCCATCGAAAGCTGGATCCATGAATCGATCAACTACCTGCCCGGCTTTAGCGACTCCACGACCTCGGCGCAGGAGGTGTTTGTGCAGCGCGCGGGCGTGTGCCGCGATTTCGCCCACCTGGGCATCACCTTTTGCCGGGCCCTGAACATCCCGGCGCGGCTGGTCGTGGGTTATGTGCACTTTGAGGAGCCGCCGCAGGATTTCCACGCGGTGTTCGAAGCCTGGCTGGAGGGCCGCTGGGTGATCTTCGACCCAACGCGCATGGCGCCCATAGACCGGCTGGTGCGCGTGGGCACGGGGCGCGACGCCAAGGACGTGGCCTTCGCCACCATCTTCGGCGACGTGCGCATGACCCGCAAGGAGCTGACGGTTGAGGAGGGCGACATGCCGCCGCGCCCGCCCGGCGCCGCGCAGGCGCCGCCCCAGTTGACCGTGGTGAGCGCCTAGGCCGGCGCCTTCACGGGCATCGGCTCGCTCTTTCGCCTGAGCACCAGCAGCCCGAACAGCGTGGCCGTGAGGTACATGCTGAAGGAGTAGATGGCCGCGGGCAGGGCCAGCTGGAAGTTGTTCAGCACGGCCAGCGCGATGAAGATGGCCAGGGTCGCGTTGTGGATGCCGATCTCGTAGCTGATGGCGGTGGAAATCGGCTTGTCCAGGCCCGTCGCCCGCGACACGTAATAACCCGCCAGCAAGCTCACGAGGTTGAAGGCCAGTACGGCCGGGCCTATGGCCGCGAAACCGCCGCTGAGCGCCTGCCATTCCTTGACGACCGCGCCCACGGCCACCACGACCAGCACGATGATGCTGAAGACCTTGGTCGGGTTCTCGCTGCGCGTGGCCCAGCCTGGCCTGACGGTGCGCAGCCACATGCCTATGGCCACCGGCACCAGCACGATGACGATGACCTCCACCACCTTGCCGAACTGCAGCGGCACCACCTGGCCGGTCTTGGCGAAGGTGTTGATGGCCCAGTTGGCGATCAGCGGCATGGTGACGATGGACAGCAGGGTATTGATGGCGGTCAGCGAGATGTTCATCGCGACGTTGCCGCCGAACAGATGGCTGAACAGGTTGGCCGAGATGCCGCCGGGCGAGGCCGCCAGCAGCATCAGGCCCACGGCGAACAGCGGCGGCACATTGAGCAGCACGATGATGGCGTAGCAGGCGATGGGCAGCACGATGACCTGCAGCACCAGTGCCACCAGCACCGCCTTGGGGTATTTGAGCAGGCGGGTGAAGTCCTCAACCTTGAGCGTCAGGCCCAGGCCCAGCATGACCAGCGCCAGGGCCGCCACCAGCAGCTGCGCGACGATGGGGGAGCCGCTCATGACTTGTAGCTTTCATCGAGCTTGTCGAGCTTGCGGATCAGCGAGGGCCAGACAAAAGCCCCGCCCATGCCGCCAGTCTGCACGCGCATGGCCTCGGCCACGCCCTTGACGATCAGCGGGTTGACCTCGGTCAGCGGGCCGCCGGCCTGGGCATCCAGCTGGATGCGGCAGGTGTTCTCAAAGGTGTACATGCTCAGGAAGGCGTCGGCAATCGTCTTGCCCACGACCAGCAGGCCGTGGTTGCGCAGCATCAGGAAGTTGGCTTGGCCCAGGTCGGCCTGCAGGCGCGGTTTTTCCTCGTCGCGAAAGGCCACACCCTCGTACGCGTGGTAGGCGAGGGAGGCCAGCACAAAGGTCGACTGCTGGCTGATGGGCAGCACGCCGCATTGCTGGGCGCTCACGGCCACGCCGGCGCGCGTGTGGGTGTGCAGCACGCAGCCGGCATCGGCGCGCGCCTCATGCACCGCGCTGTGGATCACAAAGCCGGCCGGGTTCACCGGGAAGGGTGAGTCGATGACCTTGTTGCATTGGCCGTCGACCTTGACCAGGCTGGAGGCCGTGATTTCATCGAACATCAGGCCGTAGGGGTTGATCAGGAAGTGGTGCTTGCCGGCGCCCGACAGCGATTCGGGCAGCTTGGCGCTGATGTGGGTGAAGACCAGGTCGCTCCAGCCGTAGAGCGCGACCAGGCGGTAGCAGGCGGCGAGGTCGCAGCGCAACTGCCATTCTTCGGCACTGACGACTTCCTTGAGGGAGGGGATATGCATGGGGGTTGTCTCCGGGGTAATGCTTTTTCTGAACTCAGCTGCACGATACGTCCGTGCTTGACGGCGAACTGTCAAAAATTTGACAATTGGCCGCATGCCTATCGTTCCCGCGACAGCCTCGCCTTCTTCCCTGCTGGACCGCATGTCGGCCAACCCCTGGTTTGGCGCGCTGCCGCTGGCGGACAGGCAGGCTTTGCTCGATTCCGCCGAACTGCTGAGGCTGCGGCCCGGCGAGATGCTGTTCCGCCAGGGTGATGCGCCCGGCGGCTTTTACGGCTTGCTGGGCGGGCTGCTCAAGATCTCTTCGCTGCGCGAGGACGGGCGCGAAGCCATCCTGGTGGTGCTGGAGGCCGGCAACTGGATCGGCGAAATCTCGCTGATGGACGGTGAGCCGCGCACCCACGATGCCACGGCCTTGTCGGCCGTGGAGGTGCTGGTAGTGCCGCAAGCGGCTTTTACCTTGCTAATGCAGGGCGCGCCGTTTGCGCGGGCCATTGCCGGCTTGCTGGCGGCGCGCGTGCGCTCGCTCTACGGCATGGTGGAGGACGCGGCGCTGCGCTCGACCCGCGCGCGCGTGGCGCGCCGCCTGCTGCTGCTGGCGCGCGGCGACGCCACCATGGCGTCCCAGGCCAGGCCGGCGGTGCCGGTGTCGCAGGAGGCGCTGGCCATGATGCTGGGCATCAGCCGGCAGACGCTGTCGGTGGAGCTCAAGGCCATGGTGGCCGGGGGCGCCATCGCGCTGCGCTACCGGCGCATAGAGATTGTTTCGGCCGCGCGGCTGGAGGCGCTGAGCAATGCGTCGCCTTAGTGTGGGCTAGCGCGGGCCGGGCCGTGGCGATGCCAAAGCCGTCGCGCGCGATGCGCTGGTCGTGCCAGAGTTTTTTGCCCTGCAGGTCGGTCAGGGCGGCGTGGGCAAAGAGCAGCTGTTTGGCGGCG
>Ga0102587_1000604_pt1 | contig 34948 bp, 33 predicted proteins | sample AraplaF_Col_mTSA_FD_76853 | JGI IMG/M metagenome (GOLD analysis project Ga0102587, IMG submission 76853) | Arabidopsis root microbial communities from the University of North Carolina, USA - plate scrape MF_Col_mTSA (SPADES assembly) (version 2) | ecosystem: Host-associated > Plants > Roots >... | reverse complement strand
GGCGGCCTGCGTCTTTACTTGCCTGCCTGCCTGGCTGGCGGGGCCGGTTAGGCCCTGCCGCGGCGCGACTGCAGCTGGTTGCTGCCGCCCACATGCGACTCACGGTCGCTGCGGCTGTTGGCCGTGCGCTGGCCTTCGTTGCGCTGGGTGGGCTTTTGTTCGCCTACCTGGTTGAAGTCATTCTCGACCTTGCCGCCGTGGCCTGACGGGGCGGCCTTGGGGCTGGGGTTGTTGTCCTGCGCTACGGTCGGGTCGGCATCCGTGCCGGTGATGCCCACACTGCGCTGGACATTGGGTTTGCCTGGTTTCATGGCCATGATGCACGTCTCCTTGTGAAGGGTGGTTGATCAACCCATTCTGGAAACCCCCACAGCCCGCCCCTGTCAGACGAAGCCCTGTGCCCCCGCACGACAAGGCGAGGAGAAGGCGAAGCAGGCAGCTCAGCCCCCGGCCGCCTCATCCCAGAACATGGCCTCAATCTTGTGCCCATCATCTCCCTAGACCACATGAGAGACTTAAAGGATGATCGGAAAATCTAAAACAAGCTAACGGAGATCGTTGCCATGGAAATTTCTATAAGCATTGCTGGTGTACTCACACTATGGGTTGTACGTGAAATTGCCGGCTTTATTCTTAAGACAAAACTAGAGCCACATAAGCAGACCGTAAACCGACTGATGAATAAGAAACTCCTTTTCGTCGTCGTAGATGTACTTATTCTTTGCTACTCTTTCTGGTACGCATTCTTTCTTCTTAATAGCATTGAAGTTGCTACGAAAAGAGACGTGCTCATTGGCTTTGGACTTTCCCTATTTGTCACGGTTCAGGTAATGAACCTATTCGACGATTTGGTGCAGTGGGCACGACGCTACAAAGAATTGAGTCAAGAGCACGCTGAAAAGCTCCCAATTCTCGGGTGAGCAAAAATGGAGCTTTTTCTTCCCAACTCTTAGAACAGATGACGCGTCTTACTTATGAGGGAAGAATTTCGAGCGAAGTAAGACTTCATCACGGTGATATTCCAAGTAACTTCGCTGGCCAGAAGAAAAAGTCCCCACGTTCCTCTTTTCACTCGGCGATAGACCCATGCGTGTCAGTGACTCTAGATGAGCTACAGGAGAAATTATCAAATCTCCGTTCCCCTCGAACCCAATAAACCCCTGATCAAAGAGATGGTCCATTGTTGGCGTAAGTAACAGCCCATTCTCGCCGTCCAACCGCTCTTCATTAGAGGAATCGCGCCAAGGTTTGCAATGGCTGGCTCGCAAATGAGCTTCTTTTGTGACTCCAGTTATCCGGCACGCTCTCTCCAACTGCATCACACGTTGTTTAAAAAGACCTTGACCACGGCGCGCCATCACAACAGTTTCTTTCTCTGTCTCGGTTATCTTGCTGTTGCTTTGAACCTGGGCAATTAAATACTCTTCCCACTGGATCTGAATAACAGATGGCTGGACTGGAGCAGGTTCGGTCGCCCGGAACCCCATAACCAAAGTTCGCGCTTCAGCCCCAAGAAGGTTAACAAGCGCGGCAGCAAAGGCATCCGGCAAATAGGTTAGGTAAACACCTTGCATGCCTATGCCGTCTGGGCGCAGTGGTGCGTAAACCTTTTGAAGCAAGGGAGCCAGCACACTCATGTGATCGGAAGGCCGAACCCGCGAACGCAGCTCGACGAACGATACGTTGACTCGCCAACCAACCTTTTCCCAATATGTACCGGTGGTTCCGAACTCGGCCGGCTTAGGCGACTCCTGCGCATTGGATGTCGCAATACCAATGGCGGCAATCACGGTCCCAGCAAAAGAGAAGATCACATCGCCAGGAGATACCTCGCGCATGAAATCGTAGAAAGGATTTCGAGCTTGGTTTGCTTTGCGTTTAGGCGACCAGAGATAGCCGCCCTCTACTTCTTGGCGGTAGGTCTGATTTTGATTTACCCACCAGTAACGCAATTTATTCCCGCCATCCCGATTTGGACGCCAGCTACGCTGACCCTCCTGCTCTTGAAGCGACTCAATAAGAGCAGATTAGTCCATGGTATCCACAGCTATACAAACCCACAAGCGATCAGAAGCCCCAAGAGCACCACTTTCACGCTTCTGCGAACTTAGCCATCAACGCCACCACCCCCGGCTTGGCACAACGCTGCAGCGCCAGCAACAAACCATGGTCAGGCTTGGCCACCCGATGCCGGCTGCGCAAGTCATCCTGGATCTGCCCCAACAAGGAAGCCGCCATCTCGGCATCGGCCATGGCCCGGTGGGCGCGGCCGGCTTTGGGGAGGCGGTGGTAGTCGATCAGCACGCCTAATTTGTGGCTGGGGGCCTGGGGGTACAGCCTTCTGGCGACCAGCATGGTGCAGGCAAAGGGCTGGCTTGTCATTGTTGTTGTCTTCTCCCCTGCCAGGCTGAGTTCGGCTTCCCAGAAGCGGCGGTCAAAAGACGCGTTGTGGGCCACCATGGGGGCGCTGCCGACAAAACGGCTGGCCTCCCTCATCACGGTATCGGCCGCGGGCGCGGCGGCGACCATGGCGTTGCTGATGCCTGTCAGGCTTTCGATAAAGGACGGGATGTAGCGGCCGGCATTCATGAGGCTCTGGAAGCGGTCCACGACTTTGCCGCTGGCTTGATCGACCAGCACGATGGCGATTTCGGTCGCGCGGTCGCCCATGGCCGGTGACAGGCCTGTGGTTTCGAAGTCGATGACGGCAATGCAGCTCATGGTTTGTTGTTGCTGTCGTTGTTCACGCAAAGAAAAACACCATGAAGATCACCTGCGGGAGGTTCACTTTCATGGTGTTGATCGTGGCCAGGTTTGTCATGCTTGCACCGGCCCGGGCCAAGCAGTGGCCTATTTGTAAAACGACTCCACCTTGCCCTTGAGCTTGATCATCAGCGGGTTGCCCTTGCGGTCCACCTTATTGCCGACGGGAACCTTGATCCAGCCTTCGCTGATGCAGTACTCGGCGACGTCAAAACGTTCCTTGTCGTTAAAGCGTATGCCTACGTCGTGCTCAAAGATGGCCCTGACGAAATGCGGGCTGCGCTCGTCGGTGGAGAGGTGGTCGGGCAGCGCCGGGCGTTCTGTTGTTGCTGCTGCAGTAGCCGTGGTGGTCGTGGTTTCTTCGGTCATGGAATCAGAAAGCTGGGTTGGTCGTGTATCAAACGTCGATATTCGCGGCGCGCAAGGCATTCTGCTCGATGAACTCGCGGCGCGGCTCGACTTCGTCGCCCATCAGCATGGTGAAGACGCGGTCGGCTTCGATGGCGTCGTCGATCTGCACTTTGAGCAGGCGGCGCACGGTCGGGTCCATGGTGGTTTCCCACAACTGGGCGGGGTTCATCTCGCCCAGGCCTTTGTAGCGCTGGCGGGCGGTGGCGTTTTCGGCCTGGCCGATCAACCAGGCCATGGCCTGGCGGAAGTCGCTGATTCTTTCTTCCTTCTGGCGTTCGCCTTCGCCGCGCATGACCTTGGCGCCTTCGCTGCTGATCAGGCCCCTGAAGGTGGCGGCCGCTTCAGCCAGGGTGGCGTAGTCGGCGCCGTGCACAAAGTCTTGTGTGATGACGCTGCTCTTGACGTTGCCGTGGTGGCGGCGGCTGATGCGCAGGATCGGTTTGTCGTTGCGGGTGTCGAACTCGCCGGCCACTTCGGCGGGGGTGCCGGTGGTGTTGAGTTCGCGCAGCTTGGCCTGCAGGGCCACGGCTGACACTTCCGCATCGGCCACGGTGTCCAGGTTCAGGCTCACGCCGTCGGCAATCGCACGCAGGGCCTCGGCATCCATAAAGCCGCGCAGGCGGGCAATGACGGACTCGGCCAGCTGGTGCTTACGCGCGAGCTCGGCCAGGGTGTCGCCGGTGAGTATGGATTTTTCGTCGGGGCCGACCTGCACGCTGGCATCCTTGAGCGCAATGCGCAGCAAAAAGCCGTCCAGGGCCGCGGTGTCCTTGAGGTACTGCTCTTCCTTGCCGGCCTTGACTTTGTAGAGCGGCGGCTGGGCGATGTAGATGTGGCCGCGCTCGACGAGCTCGGGCATCTGGCGGTAGAAGAAGGTCAGCAACAGGGTGCGGATGTGGGCGCCGTCAACGTCGGCGTCGGTCATGATGATGATGCGGTGGTAGCGCAGCTTGGCGACGTTGAAGTCGTCGGTGCCGGCCGTGCCACCCACGCCGCCGGCCTTGCCTATGCCGGTGCCCAGGGCGGTGATCAGCGTGAGGATTTCATTGCTGGTCAGCAGCTTTTCATAGCGGGCTTTTTCGACGTTGAGGATCTTGCCGCGCAGCGGCAGGATGGCCTGGAATTTACGGTCGCGGCCCTGCTTGGCGGAGCCGCCGGCGGAGTCACCCTCGACCAGGTAGATCTCGCACATGGCGGGGTCTTTTTCCTGGCAGTCGGCCAACTTGCCGGGCAGGCCCATGCCGTCGAGCACGCCTTTGCGGCGCGTCATGTCACGGGCCTTGCGAGCGGCTTCGCGGGCACGGGCGGCTTCAATGATCTTGCCGACGATGATTTTGGCGTCGTTGGGGCGTTCCTGCAGGTAGTCGTGCAGCAAACGGCTCACGATGTCTTCGACCGGGCCGCGCACTTCGCTGGAAACCAGTTTGTCCTTGGTCTGGCTGCTGAACTTGGGCTCAGGCACCTTGACGCTGAGCACGCAGCACAGGCCTTCGCGCATGTCGTCGCCGGTGACTTCAACTTTGGCTTTTTTGGCGAGCTCGCTGTCGTCGATGTATTTGTTGATGACGCGGGTCATGGCGGCGCGCAGGCCTGTCAGGTGGGTTCCGCCGTCACGCTGGGGAATGTTGTTGGTGAAGCACAGCACCTGCTCGCTGTAGCCGCTGTTCCACTGCATGGCGACTTCAACGCCGATGTTAGTGCCCTGGTCGCTCTGGCGGTCGCCCATGGCGGCGAAGACGTTGGGGTGCAGGACGGTCTTGCCCTTGTTGATGAACTCGACAAAACCCTTGACGCCGCCGGCGCCGGCGAAGTCGTCTTCCTTGCCGGTGCGCTCGTCTTTCAGGCGAATGCGCACGCCGTTGTTGAGGAAGCTCAGTTCGCGCAGGCGCTTGCTGAGGATTTCATAGTGGAAGTCGTTGTTCTCTTTGAAGATCTCGGTGTCGGGCAGGAAGTGGACTTCGGTGCCGCGCTTGTCGGTGTCGTCCATGACCTTCATCGGTGACACCTCGACGCCGTCAACCGTCTCGACGATACGATTCTGCACAAAACCGCGCGAGAACTCCATGACGTGGACCTTGCCGTCGCGGCGGATGGTCAGGCGCAGCATCTTGCTGAGTGCGTTGACACAGCTCACGCCCACGCCGTGCAGGCCGCCCGAGACCTTGTAGCTGTTCTGGTTGAACTTGCCGCCGGCGTGCAGCTCGGTCAGGGCGATTTCAGCGGCCGAGCGCTTGGGCTCGTGCTTGTCGTCCATCTTGATGCCGGTGGGGATGCCGCGGCCGTTGTCGGTGACGCTGACGGAGTTGTCGGTGTGGATGGTGACGACGATGTCGTCGCAGTGGCCGGCCAGGGCTTCGTCGATGGAGTTGTCGACCACCTCGAAGACCAGGTGGTGCAGGCCGGTGCCGTCGGAGGTGTCGCCGATGTACATGCCGGGGCGCTTGCGCACGGCTTCCAGGCCTTCGAGGATCTGGATGGAGCCTTCACCATAGGCTTCGGACGCGCCGGCCTGGTTGGTGTCGATTTTGGGCTGGAAATTGGAGCTTTCCTCGGTGGCCGCGCCTTCGGACACATGCACCTGTTCGGCTTCGTTCACTTTGTTTTCTTCAGTCATATCCGGCTTCTTTTCCGATCTTTTCACGAGCTATTTCGTGAGCTGTTTCGCGATCTCTTTTCGAATTGCTTCGATTTCTTCAATCTCTTGAATGACCAAACCCGCGTAGGGTCGCGGGTCTGATGGGTGTTGGCGTCTGTTCAGCGCGCTAGATGCGCATGGGCATCACCACGTATTTGAAGGCCGAATCGTCGGGGATGGTCAACAGCGCGGAGCTGTTGGAATCGGCCAGTTCAATCTTGACCATGTCCTGGTCCATATTGGCCAACGCGTCTATCAGGTAGGTCACGTTGAAGCCGATCTCGATGGCGTCGCCGCCGTAGTCGATGTCGAGCTCGTCGACGGCTTCTTCCTGCTCGGCATTGTTGGAGGCCACGCGCAGGGTGCCGGGCTCGATGTTCAGGCGCACGCCCTTGAACTTCTCACTGGTCAGGATGGCGGTGCGCTGCAGGCTGGCCAGCAGGGGCACGCGGCCCAGGGTGATGATGTTTTTGTGGTTCTTGGGGATCACGCGGTTGTAGTCGGGGAACTTGCCTTCGACCAGCTTGGTGACGAACTCCATGCCTTCAAAGCTGAACTTGGCCTGGTTGCCGGCGAACTGCATCTCGATGGCGCCTTCCTTGTCGCTGAGCAGGCGCTGCATTTCGAGCACCGTCTTGCGCGGCAGGATGACTTCCTGCTTGGGCACTTCGACGTCGAGCATGGCGGAGGAAAAGGCCAGGCGGTGGCCGTCGGTGGCGACCAGGCTCAGCTGCTTGCCTTCGGCGACAAAGAGGATGCCGTTGAGGTAGTAGCGGATGTCGTGCACGGCCATGGCGAAGGAGACCTGGTTGAGCAGCTCCTTGAGCACCTTTTGCGGCACGGAGAAGCTGGGGCCGAAGTTGGCGGCTTCCTGGACCAGGGGGAAGTCTTCAGCGGGCAGGGTCTGCAGCGTGAAGCGACTCTTGCCGCCCTTGAGGATCAGCTTGTTCTGCGAGGACTCGAGCGAGACGGTCTGGTCGCTGGGCATGGAACGCAGGATGTCGATGAGCTTGCGGGCGCCCACGGTGGTGGTGAAGTTGCCGCTGTCGCCTTCAAGGTCGGCCGTGGTGCGGATCTGGATTTCAAGATCGCTGGTGGTCAGCTGCACCTGTGCGCCCGTCTTGCGGATCAGCACGTTGGCCAGAATCGGCAAGGTGTGCCTGCGCTCCACGATGCCGGCCACCGATTGCAGTACCGACAAAACTTTATCCTGGGTTGCTTTCAGAACGATCATGAGTTCCTCTGTATTTATCTTTAATTCTTTAATTCAAATTAGTAGTAGTAGATAAGGGTGGCGCCCTTCTGTGGACATTGCCATTTTCCCCTTTTTGATCAACCACTTGGCGTTTGTTTAACCATGTGCCCAGATGCCCCGCAAGCCCGTTTCCGGATATGAACAACTTTCCATTGTCATCTGCTTCTGTGGATAAATAGGCGGTTGTTCAAAAGTTGTCCCCAAACTTATTGCGAAGGCGCCGGGGCCGGGGGAAAGGCCTGAAAACTGAGCGCTAAAGCATTCATTTAAGGGGTGATTCGAAGGGTGTTCAGGCTGCTGGGAATGTCGAGGCATTTGCGGTGTTTCAGCCTTTCAGGGTCTGTTCCAGCACGTGCAGCTGCTGATTGAGTTCGGTCATCTGCTGGCGCTCCGCGGACATCTTGCGCACGGCGTGCAGCACGGTGGTGTGGTCGCGCCCGCCGAAGAGCTCGCCGATCTCGGGCAGGCTCTTCTGGGTCAGTTCCTTGGCCAGGTACATGGCGATCTGGCGCGGCCGGGCGATGCTGGCGGGCCGCTTCTTCGAATACATGTCGGCGACCTTGATCTTGTAATAGTCGGCGACGGTCTTCTGGATGTTCTCCACGCTGATCTGCCGGTTCTGGATGGACAGCAGGTCGCGCAAGGCCTCGCGGGCCAGCTGGATGGAGATTTCCTTGAGGTTGAAGCGCGAATAGGCCAGGATCTTGCGCAGGGCGCCTTCGAGCTCGCGCACGTTGGAGCGCACGTTCTTGGCGACGAAGAAGGCGACTTCCTCGGGCATGAAGGCGCCTTCGGCCTCGGCCTTGCGGATCAGGATGGCCACGCGCATTTCGAGCTCGGGCGGCTCGATCGCGACCGTGAGGCCGGAATCGAAACGGGAGACCAGGCGTTCGTGGATGTCCGTCAGGCCCTTGGGATAAGTGTCGCTGGTCATGACGATGTGCGACTTTTTGGTCAGCAAGGCCTCGAAAGCGTTGAAGAACTCTTCCTGGGTGCGGTCCTTGTTGGCAAAAAACTGGACGTCGTCGATCAGCAACAGATCCAGGGAGTGGTAGCGCTCCTTGAATTCATCAAAAGTCTTGCGCTGGTAAGCTTTAACCACATCTGAAACAAACTGTTCAGCGTGGATGTAGAGAACTTTGGCGACGGGGTTGTCCACCAGCAGTTTGTTGCCGATGGCGTGCATCAAGTGGGTCTTGCCCAGGCCGACGCCGCCGTAGATAAAAAGCGGGTTGTAAAGCTGGCCCAAGCTGCTGGAAACATGCAGCGCGGCGGCACGGCCCATGCGGTTGGCCGTGCCTTCGATCAGGTTGTCGAAGGTCAGCGCGCTGTTGAGCCGGTTCTTGAAAGGCGCGCCGGCGGCTTCCTCGGGAGCGCCCAGGCCAATCGGCTCGGGGATGTTGGAGCCGTCAAAGCTGCGGACCAAAGGCGTAGATTTTACGGGGGCTTCACGCGGAGCAAGCGCTAACTCAAGTGTGATGTTCTGGCCGGAAATTTTCTCGAGCAGGGCCGAAATACGGCCGGCGTACTGGGCACGTACCCAGTCCAGCTTGAAGCGGTTGCCCACCAGGACGGTGACTTTGGAAAGGTCGGCCGCGACGTCAACCACCAGGGGACGGATCCAGGTGTTGAACTGCTGCTCGGGTAATTCCTGCGCCAGGTGGTCGACGCAGTTTTGCCACAAGTCCTGGCTCAGGTTTTGGACGGATGCCTCACTCATGGGGTTTTTTTGCCGGGTTGCCGGCCCGGCGAAAGCGGCCGGGCGATGTGTCGCTGCTTGTGGATATTGTTAATTTTGAGCACCGGCAATTGTAGTCCGGGCGGGGAGTTATCCACAAAAAAATTCCTTCGGGTTTCACCTATTTCGGGCCGGCCCGGCCGGGTGTTGGCGGCGTTGCGGCGGCCCTGCCCCGGGGCCGGGGGCGGCGCCCCGGGGGCCGGGTGGGCGCTTCTCAGCCTTTACCCCCAATGAGCGGGCTAACTTGTTGCCAGCGTTGGGAAATCTGCGATAATCATGGGCTTTCCCTGATTCGCAGCGGGTTCAACGCCTGTTTGCAGACTTGCAGAGTTGGTTGTGTTGTACGGCCACCAAGATCATTCGAATCACCCAAGGGAGCTTGTGCTGGACCGGGCTGACCGGCCCACAGGATTAAGGACTCATCATGAAACGCACATACCAACCCTCCAAAGTCAAACGCGCACGTACGCACGGCTTCCTGACGCGCATGAAAACGCGCGGCGGCCGCGCCGTCATCGCAGCACGCCGCGCCAAGGGCCGCAAACGCCTGGCTGTCTAAGCCTGTCGGTTTTTGCTGGCCATCCGCAGTTTTCTGAACTGAGGCCTGGCGCTCGTGCAACGGCTTCAAACCCGTTCCCAGTTCCAGGCGGTTCTTGCCGGCGCCCTTGTCGCCAAGACAGCGCATTTCGCATTGCACCGCAATGCCCTGGATGCGAGGCCCGTGCAAGCCGAAACCGGCGGCCCTGCTGAAGTCCTTGCGGCAAGGCCGCTGTTCCCCGTCCAGGACGTCTGGTTCGGGGCCATGGTTCCAAAACGCTGGGCCAAACGGGCTGTCACGCGCAACGCCATCAAACGCCAGATCTACACCGTGAGCGCTGATTTTTCGCATCAGTACCCCCAGGCCGCTTATGTGGTCCGCTTGCGGCGTGATTTTTCGCGCAAGGAATTTATCAGCGCGAGCTCCGAACCCCTCAAGCAGGCTGTGCGCGCCGAAGTGCAGGCCTTGATGCAGGCCGGGGCCAAGGCGCCATGAGCCTGCACCCTGTTCTGGCCGCCATCGGCCGCCTGCCGCAAACGCTGTTGATAGGCCTGGTCAAAGGCTATCGCCTGCTGCTCAGTCCCTGGCTGGGCTCGGCCTGCCGCTTTGAGCCCACCTGCTCCGCCTATTCACTGCAAGCGCTGCAACAACACGGTGCGGCCGCCGGCAGCTACCTGACCCTGCGCCGCCTGGTCCGCTGCCACCCCTGGTGTGAAGGCGGGCACGACCCTGTGCCGGCCGCCTCCGCGGCGGGCCGCTTCTCTCTCTTTTCCCGCCTGGCCACGCCCGTGGCCCCTACCCCTTCTAAAAAGACGCCGTCATGAACGACATCCGCCGCACCATCTTGTGGGTGATATTTGGTTTCTCCATGGTCCTTTTGTGGGACCAGTGGCAAGTTTTTAACGGCCACAAGGCGACCTTCTTCCCCTCCAGCACGCAGTCCGCCAAGGCGCCCGCCGCCGGTGCTGCCGCTTCCGCACCGGCCGCAGGCGCCGCGGCTTCTTCGGTGCCCACACCCCAGGCCGCCAATGCGGCGCCCGCCGCGCCGGGCACCGTGCCCACAGGCGCGCCGACGATCGCGCCCGCGGCCACGAAGGAACGTGTGGTGGTGAACACCGACGTGCTCACGCTGACCTTTGACAGCGAAGGCGGCACGCTGGTGCATTCGGCTTTTGCCAAGTACAAGGACCAGACGCACAAGGACCAGGGTTTTGTGCTGCTCGATGAAAGCGCCAACCGCGTCTATGTAGCGCAGACCGGCCTGATCGGCAGCGGCAGCTTCCCCACGCACAAGACCTTGATGAAGCTTGTCCCCGGCGAGCGTTCGCTGAAAGACGGCCTCAATGAACTCGAAGTCAAGTTCGAATCGGCCGACGTCGGCGGTGTCAAGCTGGTCAAGACCTATACCTTGAAGCGCGGCGCCTATGACATCGCGGTGCGCCACGACGTCGTCAACACCGGCACGGCCGCGGTCTCGCCGCAGCTCTACCTGCAGCTGGTGCGCGACGGCAACAAGCCGCCCGGAGAGTCATCTTTCTATTCCACCTTCACCGGCCCGGCGATTTACACCGATGCCAAGAAGTACCAGAAGGTCGAGTTCAAGGACATCGAGAACAACAAGGTCGACGTGGAGAAACAGGCCAGCAACGGCTATGCCGCCATGGTGCAGCACTACTTCGCCTCGGCCTGGATCCTGGGCGACGGCATCAAGCGCGACCTGTTCTTCCGCAAGGTGGACACCAATCTCTACGCTGTCGGCATGATCGCCTCGCTGGACGCCATTGCACCCGGCGCGACCAAGACCATAGACTCGAAATTCTTCGTCGGCCCGCAGGAAGAAAAAACCCTGGAAGCCATTTCCCCCGGCCTGGAACTGGTGAAGGACTATGGCTGGCTCACCATCCTGGCCAAGCCGCTGTACTGGCTGCTCGACAAGCTGCATGGCTTCATCCACAACTGGGGCTGGTCCATCGTGGCGCTGGTGCTGCTGCTCAAGGTGGCGTTCTACTGGCTCAATGCCAAGGCTTACGCCAGCATGGCCAAGATGAAGGCCATCAACCCCAAGATCATGGAAATGCGCGAGCGCCTGAAGGACAAGCCGCAAGAAATGCAGCAGGCCATGATGAAAATCTACCGCGAGGAAAAGGTCAACCCCATGGGCGGCTGCTTCCCCATCATGATCCAGATCCCGGTGTTCATCGCGCTGTACTGGGTGCTGCTGTCCAGCGTCGAGATGCGCAACGCGCCCTGGATAGGTTGGATCCACGACCTCTCGGCGCCGGACCCCTTCTTTATCCTGCCCATCGTGATGACGCTGACGACCATGCTGCAGACGGCGCTCAACCCCGCACCGCCGGACCCGATGCAGGCCAAGCTGATGTGGTTCATGCCGCTGATCTTCAGCGTGATGTTCTTCTTCTTCCCGGCCGGCTTGGTGCTGTACTGGATCACCAACAACATCCTGTCCATCGCCCAGCAGTGGGTGATCAACACCCGCATGGGCGTGCCGCCTCAGTTCAACCTGCCTAAATTCAATTAAGGCGGGCAGAAAATAAAAATTGGGCCGCTTCGCGGCCCTTTTTCTTTGGAAACTGATGGAAGCCTGGCCGCCGCGCCCAGGCCAGGCCCGCCCACTGATTGCCGCTTAATATCTAGCACCATGCTGGCCCGACACCACGACCCCATTGTTGCCATTGCCACCGCGCCCGGCCGCGGCGCGGTGGGCATCGTGCGTGTCTCCGGCAAACACATCGCGCCCGTGATCGAGGCGCTGTGCGGCCGTGCGCTGCTGCCGCGCCAGGCGACCTACCTGCCCTTTCTCGACGCGCAAGGCGCGGCCATAGACCAGGGCCTGGCCCTGCATTTCCCCGCACCCCATTCCTATACCGGCGAAGACGTGCTGGAGCTGCAGGCCCATGGCGGGCCCGTGGTGCTGCAGCTGTTGCTGGCGCGCTGCCTGGAAGCCGGCGCCGCGCTTGACCCTGTTACCGGCCAAGCCGCCCTGCCCCGGCTGCGTGTGGCGCAACCCGGCGAATTCACCGAGCGCGCCTTCCTCAACGACAAGATAGACCTGGCGCAGGCCGAGGCCATCGCCGACCTGATTGACGCCAGCACCGAAACCGCGGCGCGCTCTGCCGCGCGTTCGATGTCGGGTGAGTTTTCGCTGGCGGTCAACACGCTGCTCGAGCAGCTGATCCACCTGCGCATGCTGGTGGAAGCCACGCTAGACTTCCCGGAAGAAGACATCGACTTCCTGCAAAAGGCCGATGCGCAAGGCCAGCTGGCGCGGTTGCAAACGACGCTGGCCGCCGTGATGCAGCGCGCCGTGCAGGGTGCGCTGCTGCGCGAAGGCATCAAGGTGGTGATCGCAGGCCAACCCAATGCTGGCAAGAGTTCATTGCTCAACGCCCTCGCCGGCGCCGAGCTCGCCATCGTCACGCCGATTGCCGGCACCACGCGCGACAAGGTGTCGCAGCTGATCCAGATCGAGGGCGTGCCCCTGCATGTGGTGGACACCGCCGGCCTGCGCGACGCGCTCGACGAAGTCGAAAAAATCGGCGTGGAACGCGCCTGGGCCGAAATCGCCAGCGCCGACGCCGTGCTCTTCCTGCACGACCTGACGCGCCACACCGCCGACTACCTGGCCGCCGACGCGCACATCACGCAGGTGCTGGCTCGCGAGTTGCCGCGCAACACGCCCGTCATCGATGTCTGGAACAAGTGCGATGCGGCCAGTGCGCAGGTGCTGGGCTCCATCGAGGGCGGCGTGTTGATCTCCGCCAAAACCGGCACCGGTTTGCAGGACTTGCGCAACCGGCTGCTGGAGGTCGCGGGCTGGCAGGCTGTGCCTGAGGGGGTGTTCATGGCGCGTGAGCGCCATGTGCGCGCGCTGCGCCAGGTGCAAGAACAATTCACCAAAGCCGGCGCGCAGCTTCATGCGGCGCAGCCGGCCCTGGACCTGTTGGCCGAGGACCTGCGGCAGGCCCAGTTGCACCTGGGCGAGATCACCGGCGCGTTCACGCCGGACGACCTGCTGGGTGAAATTTTCTCGAGATTCTGTATTGGAAAGTAGTAAGCGGCCGGCCGGCGAACGATAGGCGGGCGCTGTGCGCGGACCAGCGGTCGCAAACCCGCTGAAAGGGTTAAAAATGGCCTGTTTTCGAGGGGAAATTACAAATCGGACCACCCCTGTATCAGGTGTAAGTGGGCGTTAAGAGCCCTTGCTGCTGTTGTAGTGCGAAGGTATCTTCCGTTGCACTATGAACGCTCCACTTCCCGCCGCCATCCGTTTTGACATCCAGGGCCTGGCCCAGGCCATCCTGCATTGCCACGCCAGCGATGCCTTGCGTTGCCAATTCAACCAGCCGCATTGGGACATCCTGGCCAGCTACCTGCAGCCGTTTGCGCTGAACAGCGGCCAGGTGCTGATGGAGCAAGGCGCGCTGGACCGCACGCTGTACTTTGTGGAAAGCGGCACGCTCAGCGTTCACTACGAAGATGAAAAAGCGCGTGTGCGCATGGCACTGGTCGGCGCCGGCACCGTGCTCGGCGAAGGCGCATTTTTCTCGCACATGCCGCGCAGCGCCACGGTGCATGCCTCCACCCCTTGCAAGCTCTGGTGCCTCACCCCCATGCGCTTCCTTGAACTGGCCAATCGCCACAGCCCCATCGCACTGGAGCTGACCATGGCCATGGGTTCGGTGATGGCCAAGCGCCTGTACAACCGGCCCAAGCGCGTCGCGGTGACCTGAGGCGACATGCGAGTGCGCCACCGCGCGCACAGCAGTCATCGGACAAAGGCTTCTTGTGAACTAAAGGTTTGCATGTGCTGGCGACAAACCGGCAATGCCCGTGATTTTTTACCGTGCGGTAAGGCGGGCGATTCGATAAAGTGACCGTTAAAGCAGCCGCCAAACAACAGCGGTCGTGGTTTGTGGGGATTGCTTACAGACTTCACACATCGCATTGACGGAAAATTGCCTCATCCATTACAAGAACGCCGAATATGTCTTTTCTCAACTGGTTTTCCAGCAAACCAAGCCCGGTCAAACCTTCTCCCGCCGAGGAGCAGAGGCGCGCCTCCGCCGCGCGTGACAAATCACCCCTGTCCGTTCCGGGCCGGCTGCCTGTTGAAGCCGCGGCGCCCGGTGACGGCGCCAAGCTCAAGCGCCACGCCCGGCGCGAGCAGCTGTATGTCGCGATCCGCGAGTCCATGACGCGTTCCGGCGTGCTGTCCGCCAGCTATAAATTCAAGGTGCTTTCGCTGGACCAGCGCGGCAATGAGTTCCTCGTCATGATGGACCTCGCCAAAGCCTTTGGCCGCCCTTCAGAACAACTCGGCGAAATCGAGACGTTGATCATCCAGAATGCCAAGGCGCGTTTCGAAATCACGGTGCCCGCGGTCTACTGGCGCATCGACGAAACGGCGGTTGTGGTCAAGCCCAAGCCCAGCACCCAGGACGCGCCACAAAGCGCGGCGGTCCCCGTTGCCGCCGCTGCTGCCGTTGTCCCCGCTGTTCCCGACGCGGCGGCCAAGCCCGCCAAGCCACCGACTCCCCGCTACGAACCCATACAGGCCGACGAAGTGGCCGCGTTCAAGCAGGCCTTGCTGGCCGCGTCCGCCCAGGGGCCGGCCGCCGCGCCCGAGAAGGGCGTCAAAGACGCCAGGGAGGTCAAGGAGGCTAAGGAGGCCGCCAGGAGCAAAGGCGGCCCGCGCTCCTACGCATTGCTGACCGGCTTCGAAGACACCGAGATGCCGGATTCGCCGTCCTCGCCGGCGCTCAGCAGCACGCAGTACGGCGACCTGGTCTAGGCGCCAGGCTGTGCCGGGCGGCGCTCAGTGCCCGGCGAAATCAATCAGCGTGAACAAGGGCAGGCCCGCGGCCTGCAGCTTCACCGACCCGCCCAGTTCGGGCAAATCCACAATCGCCGCACCCTCGGTCACGCTGGCGCCCAGCTTTTCCAGCAGTTTCTTGCCGGCCATCATGGTGCCGCCGGTGGCGATCAGGTCGTCGATCAGCAGGACCCTGTCGCCGCGCTTGACGGCGTCGGTGTGCAACTCCACCGTGGCGCTGCCATATTCGAGCTCATAGGTCTCCTGCACTGTGGAGAACGGCAGCTTGCCCTTCTTGCGGATGGGTACAAAACCGACGTTGAGCTCATAAGCCACCACCGCGCCGAGGATGAAGCCGCGCGCGTCCAGGCCGGCCACCACGTCGGGGCGCAAGGCCGGGTCCATGTAGCGGTGCACAAACGCGTCAATCAGGACGCGAAAAACCTTGGGGTTTTGCAGCAGCGGCGTGATGTCGCGAAACTGCACGCCGGGCGCGGGCCAGTCCGGCACGGTGCGGATATGGTTGCGCAAATACTGGCTGATGGACTGGTGCTGGAGGCTATGAAGGTCTGGCATGGTGCGTCGTGCGGATAGGGTGCGCGTATTGTGCGCCCGGCGGGCGCAAAACGCGTCAGCCCGGCGCGCCGGCGGGGCTGGTGGGATTGGCTTTGGGCGGCCGGCCGCGCAGCAGCTTTTCTTCGGCCATGGCCAGCGCTTCGGGCTTGCCTGACAGCACCAGCGTGTCGCCGCCTTCCAGCAGGGTTTCCGCCTGCGCGGCCACGGCCTTGCCGTTACTGCGGCGCAGGCTCACCACGCGCACGCCGCCGGCCTCCAGGGCCATGGCGCCCAGGGGCTTGCCCAGGGACTTGATGCCCAGCGGCAGCGTGACATTGGACAGCCGCTCCTGCTCCAGCTCGTTGACCGTGTCGTCGTCGGCGCCGCGAAAGTAACCGCGCAGCAGGTTGTAGCGCGCATCGCGCTGGTCCTGCACCACGCGGATCACGCGGCGCATGGGCACGCCCACCAGCGCGAGGGCGTGGCTGGCGAGCATCAGGCTGCCTTCTATGGCTTCGGGCACGACCTCGGTGGCGCCGGCCGCCTGCAGCTTTTCCAGGTCGTGGTCGTCCACGGTGCGCACGATGACCGGCACCGTGGGCGCGTGGGCGCGCGTGTTGGCCAGCACCTTGAGGGCACTGGCGGTGTCCAGGTAGGTGATGACGACCGCGCTGGCGCGCGCCAGGCCCGCGGCCATCAGGGCCTGCAGGCGCACCGCATCACCGAACACCACGGAGTCGCCCGCGGCGGCGGCCTGCCGCACGCGGTCGGGGTCCAGGTCCAGCGCCATGTACTGGATGCCTTCGCGCTCCAGCATGTGGCCCAGGTTCTGGCCGCAGCGGCCGTAGCCGCAGATGATGACGTGTTTGTTGGCGTTGATGGACTTGCGCGCGATGGTGGTCATCTGCAGCGACTGCTGCAGCCATTCGCTGGAGACCAGCTTCATCACGATGCGGTTGCTGTACATGATGATGAAGGGCGTGGCGAGCATGGACAGCACCATGCTGGCCAGGATGGGGTTCAGCAGGGCCGGCGGCACCAGGCGGTTTTGCTGGGCCAGCGTGAGCAGCACAAAACCGAATTCGCCGGCCTGCGCCAGATAGAGGCCGGTGCGCAGCGACACGCCGGCGGTCGCGCCCAGCGAGCGGGCCAGCGCCGTGACCAGCACCAGCTTGAAAAAGACGGGCAGCGTCATCAACAGCAGCACCAGTGGCCAGCGTTCCAGCACCAGGCGCCAGTCGAGCAGCATGCCTATGCTGATGAAGAACAGGCCCAGCAGCACGTCGTGGAAAGGCCGGATGTCGGTCTCGACCTGGTGCTTGTACTCGGTTTCCGAGATCAGCATGCCGGCGATGAAGGCGCCCAGCGCCAGGCTCAGCCCGGCGCGCTCGGTCAGCCAGGCCAGCGCCAGCGTGACCAGCAGCAGGTTCAGCACGAACAATTCTTCGCTCTTGCGCCGCGCCACGATGGTGAGCCACCAGCGCATGACACGTTGCCCACCGGTCAGCAGCAGGCCCACGAGGACGGTCGCCTTCACGCCGGCGACGGCCAGCGCCATGAGCAGCGCGTCGGCGGGTGCGCCCAGCGCCGGGATCAGCACCAGCAGCGGCACCACGGCCAGATCCTGGAACAGCAGCACGCCCATGATGCGCTTGCCGTGCTCGGACTCCAGTTCGAGCCGCTCCGACAGCAGCTTGACGACGATGGCGGTGCTGCTCATGGCGATCGCGCCGGACAGCGCCAGCGCGGTCTGCCAGCCCATGGTCCACAGGCTGGGCGCCATGCTGGCCAGGAACAGCGAGCCCACGGTGGCCAGCACGATGGTGAGCGCCACCTGCAGCAGCCCCAGGCCGAACACGTGGCGCCGCATGGAGCGCAGCTTGGGCAGGTTGAATTCGAGCCCGATGACGAACATCAGGAAGACCACGCCGAACTCGCCCAGGTGGCGGATGCCGTCCGAATTTTGCGCCAGCGCCAGCGCGTTGGGGCCTATGATCACGCCCACCGCCAGGTAGCCCAGCATGGGCGGCAGCTTGAGCGAGCGGCACGCAACCACACCCAGCACCGCGGCCAGCAGGTACAGCAGGGTCAGTTCAAGCGCGCTCATGCGCCGATGGTAGCCGAGGAAACCGCGCCGGCATGGGCCTTTGTGCGCCTCTATAGAATGCAGCCATGAACCCGGACCCCGTGAAACTGGATGCCGAGCAGGTGTTGAACCTGGCCCGCAAGACTTTTGAAATAGAAGCCGCCGCCGTGTTGGGCCTGGCGCAGCGCCTGGGCGGCGAGTTTGCCCAGGCGGTGGAATTGATGCTCGCCTGCCGGGGCCGCGTGGTGGTCATGGGCATGGGCAAAAGCGGCCACATAGGCCGCAAGATCGCGGCCACGCTGGCCTCCACAGGCACCCCCGCCATGTTTGTGCACCCGGCAGAAGCCAGCCATGGCGACCTGGGCATGATCACCGGCCAGGACGTGGTGCTGGCGATTTCCAACAGCGGCGAAAGCGAGGAGCTCACGGTCATCCTGCCGGTGCTGAGCCGCCAGGGCGTGCCCATGATCGCCATCACCGGCGGCGCCCAGTCCGCGCTGGCGCGCCATGCGCGTGTCACGCTCGACAGCAGTGTCGCGCTGGAGGCCTGCCCGCTCAACCTGGCACCCACGGCCAGCACCACCGCGCAGCTCGCCATGGGGGATGCGCTGGCCGTCGCGCTACTCGACGTGCGTGGCTTCCGGGAAGAAGACTTTGCCCGCTCGCACCCTGGCGGCGCGCTGGGCCGCAAGCTGCTCACGCATGTCAGCGATGTGATGCGCAGCGGCGACGCCGTGCCGCAGGTGCAGGCCGACACCGGTTTTAGCGACCTGATGCGCGAGATGAGCGCCAAGGGGCTGGGCGCCTCCGCGGTGGTCGACGGCGCGCGGCGCGTGCTCGGGATTTTTACCGACGGCGACTTGCGCCGCCTGGTCGAAAAAGGCGTGGACCTGCGCAGCAGCAAGGCCGGCGACGTGATGCATGCCAACCCGCGCACCGTGCGGGCGGATTCGCTGGCCGTGGAGGCGGCCGCGCTGATGGAGCAATACCGCATCACCAGCGTGCTGGTGGTCGACGAGGCCGGCGTGCTGTGCGGCGCGCTCAATTCCAACGACCTGATGCGGGCCAAGGTCATCTGATGGTGTTTTCATGCCCTCTTTGACGCCACCCATGTTGCAGCCCGTCCCCGCCCTGAACTTTGCTCCCGAGCTGCTGCTCCGCGCCCAAGGCGTCAAGGTGGCGTTTTTCGACGTGGACGGCGTGCTGACCGACGGCGGCCTGTATTTTTCCGAATACCCCGACGGCCATGCCCTGGCCCGGGCCGGCGGCGGCTACCGCGCCTCAGGTGAAATCATCAAGCGCTTCAACACCCTGGACGGCCACGGCCTGAAGCTGCTGCAGCGCGCCGGCATCACCCCCGTGGTGATCACCGGTCGGGACAGCGATGTGCTGCGCGCGCGCCTGCAGGCGCTCGGCATTACGCATGCGCATTTCGGCACGGAAGACAAGCGCCCCGCAGCCGAGACCACCCTGCAGGCGCTGGGCCTGGACTGGGCCGCGGCCGCCGCCATGGGCGACGACTGGCCGGACCTGCCTGTGATGTCCCGGGCGGCGCTCAGTTGCGCGCCTTCCAATGCGCACCTCGAAGTCCGGGTACAAGCCCACCATGTCACGCAGGCGCCTGGCGGCCATGGTGCGGCGCGCGAGTTCTGCGATTTGCTGCTTGTCGCCTGCGGGCGCTATGCGGAGTTGCTGCAGGAATACCGCCTATGACGACCGCGACACAGGGCCAGGATGCTGGCCGCGCCGGCACGCCCTCCCCGCTCAAGAGGGCATGGCGCGGCGTTTTGCGCGTGTGGGACAGCATGTCCATCTACATGCCCTTGCTGATGATGGGCGCGCTGGCGCTAGGCACCTACTGGCTGGTGCGCAATACGCCCATCTTCAGCACAACCGAGGTGGCCCGGGAAGCAAGCCACGACATCGACTATTTCATGCGCAAGTTCACCGTCAAGACCTTTGACGAAAACGGGCAGCTCAAGAGCGAGATCTACGGCATAGAGGCCCGGCATTTCCCCGACACCGACATCCTCGAGATCGACCAGGCGCGCATCCGCAGCATCCGCCCCGACGGCCGTGTGACCACCGCCACGGCGAATCGGGCTTATTCCAACGGCGACGGCTCGGAAGTGCAACTGACCGGCAACGCGCGGGTGATCAGGGATGCCAGCAAGGACGCCAGCGGCAAGGAAACACCGCGCATGGAGTTTCGCGGGGAGTTCCTGCATGCCTTCCTGAACGACGAGCGCGTGAAGTCCCACAAGCCCGTGCTGCTGATTCGCGGCACCGACCAGTTTGTCGGCGACACCTTCGCTTATGACAACCTGGACCAGGTGGCGAACCTCAATGGCCGGGTCCACGGTATTCTGGTGCCCCGCTCCGCCGCCAGCGCCGCCGGTCTTCCCACATTGACCTTGCCGGCGGCACCGGCGCCGGCAAGCCCCGCCAAACCGGTTACGCCCTAGCGACCGACTTTTTCAACGGCCACCCATGTCCAGACTCGTATTCATCACCGGCGCGTCCAGCGGCATAGGCCAGGCGCTGGCCATGCGTTTTTATTCGGCGGGCTACCGGCTGGCGCTGGCCGCGCGCCGCACGGCCGAGGTCCAGGCCTGGGCCGAGGCCAACAGCCTCAGCGCGGGCCGCTACCAGGTCTACAGCGCCGATGTGGCCGATACCGACAGCATCGTCGCGGCCGGCCAGGCCTGTGTCGCGGCGCAGGGCGTGCCCGACGTCGTGATCGCCAACGCCGGCATCAGCATAGGCATGGACACCGCGGTGCGGTCGGACCTGGACGTGATGGCGCAGACCTTTGCGACCAACAACATCGGCGTGGCCGCGACCTTCCACCCCTTCATCGCCGGCATGGTGACGCGCGGCACCGGCACTCTGGTGGGCATAGGCAGCGTGGCCGGCATACGCGGCCTGCCTGGCCACGGCGCCTACTGCGCCAGCAAGGCGGCGGTCATCGCGTACTGCGAAAGCCTGCGCGGCGAGCTGCGTACCAGCGGCGTGAAAGTGGTGACCATCTGCCCCGGGTACATCGATACGCCGCTGACCCGCGAAAACCGCTACCCCATGCCTTTTTTGATGAAGGTGGAGGCGTTTGCCGACAAGGCGTTCGGGGCCATTCATGCCGGGCATAGCTATCGCGTGATTCCCTGGCAGATGGGCGTGGTGGCCAAGCTGCTGCGCCTGTTGCCCAACGCGCTGTTTGACAAGGCCTTGTCTGGGCGTGCGCGCAAGCATCGCCAGGGTGAGCGCTGACCCTTCGCTTTTTAGCTTTTTATTGATGGGGCTGAAAAGCAAAAAGGCTTCAAAACCGAAGTCTTGAAGCCTTTTTAGCGCTCTTCAGCCGGGGCTGAAGAAGAGGGGGTTAGCAGGGCTTAGTAGCCGCCGCGTCCGCCACCACCACCGCCGCCGGAACGGCCACCGCCGCTACCGCCGCCGCCGTAGGGGCTGCGGAAACCGCCGTCGCTGCCGCCGCCGCCAGAGCGGCCACCGCCGCCGTAACCGCCGCCGCCGCCACCACCACCGTAGCCGCCACCACCGCCGCCGCCGAAGCCGCCGCTACGTGGGGGACGCGCTTCCATCGGACGTGCTTCGTTCACGACGACGCTGCGGCCGCCCAGAGGCTGGCCGTTCATGCCGTTGATGGCTGCCTGGGCTTCTGCATCGCTGCCCATTTCGACAAAGCCAAAGCCCTTGGAGCGACCGGTGTCGCGTTCCATCATGACTTTAGCGCTGGTGACAGCGCCGAATTGGCCAAAAGATTGTTGCAGGTCTTCGTCACGCACCGAGTAAGGGAGGTTGCCGACGTATAGTTTGTTGCCCATGAAGGGACTCCTCTAAAACACAAAAACAAAAGCGATGGGGTCCCGAAAGCACAACAAATCTTGATACGTACCGCTGTAGCGCGCGAAACTGACCGATCACCTAACGTGTGCGAATGCTGACACTCGCACCGGCATATTATGCTTCACTTACCCAAAACACAATCCACTAGCGTTACTACCTAGGCGGCCCCAGCCCGCATGAACAGGGGCTTTGCGGCCTGATGGGCAGGCGGCCAACGGCAGCTTGTGGTGGCAAGCCAGGCGCGGATCAAATGAGGCATAAAGACTTCCATGCCTTGCTCGCCTGATAAAAGCTTGATTTCCATGCCTTTGTTCTAAAAATCAAACCGTCATTGATCCGTAAGATAAGTTAGTGCCTACATTAAAAATCAGGCGCTCCAAAAACCTGTAAAAGCAAGGTTTTTGAGGCCAGCCCGGCTTACAACCGGGCGCACCCCGTGTGGACCTTGCCGAAGCGCAAGGCCTGTGCCGCGCTGGCCACGCATTTTGTTCCAACTATTGGGAAATAGTTACACAAAATTGCATCCACGAAGAATGCTGTTTCGGCATTTCGCGCGGCGGAAAGGCCTTATTTCGATGGATTGCCTTCAGCCTGCCCCACTGCGTCCGCGGCGTCGCCGGAATAGTGGCGCCAGCGTTTCATCGCGGTGCGCAGGGTCAGGACCTGGTTCTCGAACTTGGGGCAGGCGCCGCAGGCCATCAGGTGCAGTTTGAGCGCGACGTGGTCCGGCAGGCTGAGCGCGCGGTCCTCTCGCGCGATCAGCAGCGCCGCGGCCTCCCGGCAGGTGCGTCGTAACAGGGTGATTTTGGGTTTCACGTCAGGGGCGCCGGGCGATCAGGTGCTGGGTTTGCCGAACCAGTGGATATTCAGGCACTCCTGCAGGCGCAGGCGGGCCCGGTGCAACTGGACATACAGGTTGGTCGGCGTCAGCGAGAGTTCCTTACAGACTTCCTGCGAAGAAAGCTCCAGCCATTCTCGCATCAGGAACAGCCGGCCCAGCGCCGGCGGCAGGCGCTCCATGCAGGCGTCCAGCACCTGGAAGAACTGCGTTTGCTGCAAGGTCTGGTCGGGGTTGCCCCAGTCGTTGGGCGTCTCCGTAAAGTGGCCGTCGGCCTTGAAGGACAGGCGGTCCAGCTCGTCTCCTTCCTCGTCGGCCTGCGCATCGGGCACGGCCACCAGCCGGGCATTGCTGCGGATCAGGTCTATGACCTTGTGCTTGAGGATGCCGACCAGCCAGGTCTTGAGCTGTGATCGGTTGCCGAAGGACTGGGGCTTGGACAGGGCCGCAAGCAGGGTTTCCGACACCGCGTCTTCCGCCCATTCGTCATTGCGCAGCTGCAGGCGCGCAAAACGAAGGAGGTAGAGCCGGTGCTCAACCAGCTGCTCTTCAAAAGTAGGCATGGCCGGAAGTCTAGCGGCAGGCGGGCGCGGCCGCTACCGGTAGAAAATAATACAGCCTGCCGAAGCTGAGCAATTCTTGCCGGGCCTGCCATAGGCGTCTGGTGGGCGCCACTTTTTATCCACGATCGGCCATACCAAAAAGCGGCATGGGGGTGCCGCCACTGGATTGACGGCAGGCGGTATGCTGCGGCACATGAACCCACCCGAGCCGGCCTTGCCATCTATGAGCAGCTTCGAAATTTACACTCCGACGGCGGAGGAGGTGCGCTCAGGCGAACTGGGCGGTCGTATTCGACAGTTCAACTATCGATATGTTGGCGAATACGGAGAAGTACAGCCTGTTTGGCTCAGCGCAAAGGACAGCGATAGCCGCCTGGTTGGCGGGGTCCGTGGATTTGTATTTCTGAATTGGTTCCGAATCGATATTCTCTTTGTGGACGAGGCGGTGAGGCGGGCGGGCCTGGGCAGCAAACTTCTTGCGGCTGCGGAGAAGAATGCGCAAGCGCTGGGCGCGAGAAATGCGGCTCTCGAAACCTTTGAATGGCAGGCGCGTGATTTTTACATCAAGCAGGGCTACGAAGAGTTTGCGCGCATCGACGGCTACGTCAAAGGCTTCTACCTGGCCCACATGAAGAAGTCGTTGCAACCCTAGGGATGTGACCGCAGTTCACAATAGTATGCGCGCGTAGACCGTCAGGCCAACAACAATCGCTCAATGACCGGACAGTCCCGAATCAAATTCGACCCACTTCCTGGCGAGTGCCTGGTAGACCAAACTCTGGTCATTCGCATTCGCGGACTTTCGGCGCAGGAGCGTGTGACTGTTCGCCTCTCCAGTGCTGTCCATGGAAACGCCATGCTGATGTCTCAAGCCGCCTTCGTTGCTGATGCGAACGGAGTCGTGGACCTCAGTTGCCATGCGCCTACCGCCGGCTCCTACCAGGGCATTGATGCCATGGGGTTGTTTTGGTCGCGCGCACCAGTGGCTGGCTCCCCCGAGCCGCATTCCAGCGGTTTGAGCAGAGATCCGTCCACGGTAACGCTGGCGGCAATTACTGAAGACGGCAAGACCTCTGTAACTCAGTGCATCAAGATGACGTTTACGAGCGCAGACGTCTTGTCTCGAGAGGTGCGCGAGCGTGGCTTGGTCGGCAGGATGTTTGAACCTGCGAAACCCGGCCCTCATCCGACTGTACTCGTCGTCGGAGGCTCCAATGGCGGCTTGGCATGGTCGCAGGAAATGGCCGGGTTGTTTGCATCGCATGGGTTCTCGGCTCTTGCGCTGGCGTATTTTGCTGCTGAAGGTCTGCCGCCCACACTCGACCGAATTCCACTTGAGTACTTCGAGACGGCTCTTGAATGGTTGGCCGCTCAGCCGGCAGTCGCGGCGAACCATATAGCGGTGACAGGACTCTCGCGAGGCGGAGAGTTGGCGCTTTTGCTCGGAGCGACCTTTCCTCAGATTCGTGCCGTCGTTGCTTACGTTCCTAGCGGCATCGTCGGGCCAGCCTATCCAGCGAGCGGCAACGGTGCCTGGACGCTGGGCGGACAAGAGATTTCGTTCGCATCAACCTTGAGCTACGAAGAGTGGGACAAGGAACTTGCGGCCGGGCGTGCGCGCGAAGGTAGCTTCGACTGGTATTTGATTCCGCTGCAGGACGCTGACTACGCTGCGAAGACCTCCATTCCGGTGGAAAGAATCCAAGGGCCCGTACTCATGATTTCGGGGGTGGACGACGGAGTGTGGCCGTCGACCGCACTGACGGAGTTCGCTATCCAGCGCTTCAGACAGAAGGACTTTCCTCACCGATTCGAGCATCTCAGCTACCCAGGCGCGGGACACAGCATCGCTTGGCCCAACGCACCGACGACCATGCTGAAGTCAAAGCACCCCGTCTCCGGGGAGGATGTGGACAGAGGTGGCACGCCCGAAGGAGCCGCACGGGCGAGACAGGACTCGTGGCCGCGCGTCCTCGCATTCTTGCAAAACGCCTTGGCCGACGGCTAACGACAAGCGACCACCAGCCACGAGCGGACCTACGATTGCGTCTTCCAATCAAATGTCTCAGGGGTGATTGGGAGTTCCTCTCCAACGACCACCGCTACCAGTTGACTTCGCGGTCCGGCGTCGAGCCTATGCGGTGGATGGACAGGTCCGCGCCCTCAAACTCTTCTTCCTGGCTCAGGCGCAGCCCCATGGTGGCCTTGAGGACGCCGTAGACGGCAAAACCCGCCAGCAAGGCCCAGCCCACGCCCATGGCGCTGCCTAAAAGCTGCGCACCCAGGCTCACGCCGCCTAGCCCGCCCAGCGCCTGGCTGCCGAAAATGCCGGCCGCGATGCCGCCCCACAGGCCGCACAAGCCGTGCAGCGGCCACACGCCTAGCACGTCGTCGACCTTCCATTTATTCTGCGTCAGCGTGAACATCACGACGAAGACGCCGCCGGCCACGCCGCCCGTCACCAGCGCGCCCAGCGGATGCATCAGGTCCGAGCCCGCGCACACCGCCACCAAGCCGGCCAGCGGGCCGTTGTGCACGAAGCCCGGGTCGTTCTTGCCAAAGGCCAGCGCCGCCAGCGTGCCGCCCACCATGGCCATCAGCGAATTGACGGCGACCAGGCCGGAAATCTTGTCGATGGTCTGCGCGCTCATCACATTGAAGCCGAACCAGCCCACGGTCAAAATCCAGGCGCCCAGCGCCAGGAAGGGAATATTGGATGGCGGGTGGGCCGACACGGCGCCGTCCTTGCGGTAGCGGTTGCTGCGCGCGCCCAGCAGGATCACCGCGGGCAATGCCAGCCAGCCACCCACCGCATGGACCACGATGGAGCCCGCGAAGTCATGGAACTCCGCGCCGGCCAGGGACTTGATCCAGGCCTGCACGCCGAAATGCTGGTTCCAGACGATGCCCTCGAAAAAGGGATAGACAAAGCCCACGATGACGGCCGTGGCGATCAGCTGCGGGTAAAAGCGCGCGCGCTCGGCAATGCCGCCCGAAATAATCGCCGGGATCGCCGCGGCAAAGGTCAGCAGGAAAAAGAACTTGACCAGCTCATAGCCGTTTTTGGCGGCCAGCTGCTCAGCGCCGACGAAAAAATGCGTGCCGTAGGCCACGCCATAGCCCACCACAAAATACACCACGGTGGACACCGAGAAGTCCACCAGGATCTTGACCAGCGCATTGACCTGGTTCTTCTTGCGAACCGTGCCCAGTTCCAGAAAGGCAAAACCGGCATGCATGGCGAGCACCATGATGCCGCCCAGCAGAATGAACAAGGCGTCCGAGCCCTGTTTTAGTGCTTCCATAGGTCCCTCTTCAGATGAAATGTGATTTATTGGTGCGTAATTCCGTGAGTTTCAGGAATCGCACCAAATACAAGCAAGAAATGCGCCGCAACCGTGCGGAGGGCGCTGACGTGCACCAATTTCTGCTTTCAGAAAGGGCGGGGGAGCGGCGGCTACAATGCAGACTGTCATTGGGGAGTAGCCAGCCTTTCAATCCTGAAAGGGGCTTGCGTCAACAGACTTGTTCCTGCGGAACATGGCGCAAGCGGTCTTCGGACTACGCGAGACCTTTGACTGCACAGCCTCCGCTTCAGGCCGGGGATGGCGTGCAGTCATGGGTTTTCGTCCGGCCGGAGTCTTTTACATGGAAGCTTTCCTCGTCTCCACGGGCATCGTCGCCCTCGCCGAAATGGGCGACAAGACGCAACTTCTCGCCCTCATCCTCGCCGCCCGCTTCAAAAAGCCCTGGCCCATCGTCGCCGGCATCCTGGTCGCGACCCTGGCCAACCACGCCCTGGCCGGCGCGGCCGGCGCCTGGGTGACCACGCTGGTCGGTCCGCAAACGCTGCGCTGGATCCTGGGCGCATCTTTCCTGGCCATGGCGGTGTGGATGCTGGTGCCCGACAAGATCGAGGCGGACGAGGACGGGAAACCGCCGCGCTTCGGCGTTTTCTTCACCACTGTGCTGGTGTTCTTCCTGGCCGAAATGGGCGACAAGACGCAAATCGCCACCGTGATGCTGGCCGCGCGCTACGACGCCATCGCCGGCGTGGTCGCGGGTACCACGCTGGGCATGATGCTGGCCAATGCGCCCGTGGTCTGGCTCGGCGAGCGCGTCACGCGCCTGCTGCCGCTGCGCGCCGTGCACATCGTGTCGGCGCTGATCTTCGCCGGGCTGGGGCTGGCCGCGTTCATGATGTGACCCCGGCTTGGTATACTTCCTCTCAGCGCCGATTTGCTCAGCTTGCGGGCGCTTAAAAAGTACAGCTAAAGACGAACTCCAAAGGACCCGGACTCGCTTTAGCGACGCCGGGTTTTTTGTTTTCTGCAGGTGATTTTTTGACACTGATTGCCACCCCGCTCAGCATGCATTTTGTCGAGGCACTGCCGCTGCAGAGCGGCGCCTCGATACGCGCCTACGACCTGAGCTATGAAACCTATGGCGAGCTCAACGCCGACAAATCCAACGCCGTGCTGATCTGCCACGCGCTCAACGCCTCGCACCATGTAGCGGGCGTCTACCTCGATGCGCAGGGGCAGCCCATAGAGAAATCCGAAGGCTGGTGGGACACCATGATTGGTCCCGGCAAGCCGGTGGACACCGACCGCTTCTTCGTGATCGGCGTCAACAACCTGGGCTCGTGCTTCGGCTCCACCGGCCCCATGCAGCCCAATCCCGACACGCAGGAGCTCTACGGCGCTGATTTCCCCGTCGTCACGGTGCAGGACTGGGTCAGCGCGCAGGCCCGCCTGCTGGACCGCCTGGGCATACAGACCCTGGCCGCCGTCATGGGTGGCAGCCTGGGCGGCATGCAGGCCCTGGCCTGGACGCTGCAATACCCCGAGCGTGTGCGCCACGCCGTGGTGGTGGCCAGCGCGCCCAACCTTACGGCCGAAAACATCGCCTTCAACGAAGTGGCCAGGCGCGCCATCGTGACCGACCCGGACTTCCACGGCGGCCATTTTTACCGCCACGGCGTGCTGCCCAAGCGCGGGCTGCGCATCGCCCGCATGATCGGCCACATCACCTATTTGAGCGACGATGTGATGAACGAAAAATTCGGCCGCCAGCTGCGCCAGGCGGTCGCGGAAACCGCGAGCGCCGACGCGCCCTACAAATACACCACGCAGGACATCGAATTTGAAATCGAAAGCTATCTGCGCTACCAGGGCGACAAGTTCAGCGAGTACTTCGACGCCAACACCTATTTGCTGATCACGCGCGCGCTCGACTACTTCGACCCGGCGCGCGCCTACGGCGGCAGCCTCACCCAGGCGTTGGCCCAGGTCAAGGCCAAATTCCTGCTGGTGAGCTTTACCACCGACTGGCGTTTTTCGCCCGCGCGCAGCCGCGAGATCGTCAAGGCCTTGCTCGACAACCAGCGCGACGTGAGCTACGCCGAAATCGACGCGCCGCACGGCCACGATGCCTTTTTGCTGGAGGACGAGCGCTACCTCGGTGTGGTGCGTTCCTATTTCCAGAGCAAGGTGGCCGCATGAACCCGATAGTCAACCTCACTGTGCAGCCCTCGGCCGACATGCTGTCCATCGCCCGCCTGGTGCCGCCCGGCTCCCGCGTGCTCGACCTGGGCTGCGGCACCGGCGAATTGCTGGACTACCTGATCCGCGAGCGCGGCTGTTCGGGCTACGGCGTCGAAATCAACGACGCCAACGTGCAGGCCTGCGTGGCGCGCGGCGTCAACGTGATACAGCTCAACCTCGAGGAAGGCCTGGCGCTGTTCGGCGACAACTCCTTCGACGTGGTGCTGCAGATAGACACCCTGCAACACCTGCGCAACGCCGAAACCATGTTGCGCGAAACCGCGCGCGTGGGCCGCGCCGGCATCGTCGTGTTTCCCAACTTCGGCCATTGGCCGAATCGCCTGGCCGTCGCGCGCGGCCGCATGCCGGTGACCAAGGTGCTGCCCTACCAGTGGTACGACACGCCCAATATTCGTGTCGGCACGCTGCAGGACTTTGAGGCGCTGGCGCTGCAGAACCGGCTGGAAATTCTCGACGCCTTCGGCCTGCAGGACGGCCGCGAAGTCCGCTTCTGGCCGAATGCCCGCGCCAGCCGGGCGGTGTTCAAGTTCCGGCACGCCTAGGACGGGCGCCGGAGTGCCTGGATGAAGTCGTCCTCTCTGCACCCTGGCCACGCGCCCACCCATTGGGCGAATTCGATGGGTTCTTAGTTCACTGAGGGCTCGGTAACCAAACGGCCGATGGCTTCGGCCGGAAGCGGCCATAAGCCGCAATTCCGAATGGGTCGGCGAATTCCGGGATCGCACCCCGGCGCCTCCAAGCAGTGCTTGGGCATGTTGCAACGCGTCCGAAAAAACTGCCAACAGTGCATTTTCAGCACAAATTCGGGCAACTCTCTTGTAACGTTCATCACTTTATGAGATATTTGCTTCATGAATGACTGGCTAATCCTTACGGCGACACTGCCGACCACGCCGAGTGGTCTGCGGGTTCGGGTGTGGCGCGCGCTCAAGGCGACAGGTGCGGGAACGCTTCGGGAGGGGGTCTATGTTCTTCCGGCCATCGCACCCTCCGCCCTTGCCCTGCGGGAGCTCGCCAAGACAATTGCCGACGCTGGCGCTGATGCCCACTTGCTCGAGTTGCGGGCGCGCGATGCGGCCCAGGAACAGGCGTTCCGGGCCCTGTTCGACCGCTCCGAGCACTATGCGGAGCTGTTGCAGGCCGTGAAGGACGCGCGCAAGAGCATTGGGAAGGCCACTGAAGCGGAGCTCCACAAGACATTGCGCAACCTTGAGCAGCAACTGCAGCAAATCCAGGCGAGCGATTTCTTCCCGAGCGAGGACGGCACCCGGTGTGTTGACGCGGTCACGACGCTGCGTCGTGAGATTGAACTTCATCTCTCACCGGACGAGCCCTCGCCTACGAAGGCTGTTGTTCCCTCGCTCGCCATCGCGGACTATCAGGGACGTACCTGGGCCACCCGAAAGCGCCCGTGGGTAGACCGTCTGGCCACCGCCTGGCTGGTCAGTCGCTTCATCGATAAGTCCCCGAGCTTCATCTGGCTGTCGGATCCCAAGAAGTGCCCCAAATCGGCTCTCGGCTACGACTTCGACGGCGCGACCTTCACGCACGTGGGTGAACTGGTGACGTTTGAAGTCGTCGCCAAGAGCTTCGGTCTCGACGAGAAGCCCGCCCTGGCGCGGCTCGGGCAGCTCGTGCACTACATCGACGTCGGTGGTATTCCGCTCGACGAAGCGCCGGGTATCGAAATGATCGTTCGTGGCTTGCAAGCGCAATACGCAGACGACGATGAGCTGCATGAAGCGGCTTTCGCCTTTTTTGACACCCTGCATGCTGCTTTGAAGGCCGCCAAATGACAACGCATACCCTGGACCAAACGGCCCCCGAACCCATCACCCGGGGACAAGCGTTCTCCTTCTGGCTGAAGCTTGGCTTCATCAGCTTCGGCGGGCCTGCCGGGCAGATTGCCATCATGCACGAGGAGCTCGTGGAGCGTCGGCGCTGGATTTCCGAGAACAGGTTCCTGCATGCCCTGAACTACTGCATGCTGCTGCCCGGCCCGGAGGCGCAACAGCTTGCGACCTACATTGGATGGTTGATGCACAGGACCTGGGGCGGCGTGGTCGCAGGCGGGCTGTTCGTTCTGCCGTCGCTGTTCATCCTGATGGCGCTGTCCTGGGTCTACATGGCCTTCGGCCACGTCCCTGCCATCGCGGGCATGTTCTACGGCATCAAGCCTGCCGTCACCGCACTGGTGGTGCATGCCGCCTACCGCGTCGGCTCCCGTGCCCTGAAAAACGGCTGGCTATGGGGCGTTGCGGCCGCGGCCTTCATCTCCATCTTCGCCTTCAACCTCCCATTCCCGCTGATCGTGCTGGCGGCTGGCACCATCGGCTACTTCGGCGGGAAGTACGCACCCGACAAGTTCAAGACCGGTGGCCACGGCAGTTCCGCCAAGCAGTTCGGCCCGGCCCTCATCGATGACCACACGCCCACACCCTCCCATGCGCTCTTCACCTGGAAGCGTTTCAGGCAAGTGCTGGTCGTCTGTCTCAGTCTATGGGTAGCCGTCATCGGTGCTCTTACGGCTGCCTACGGGTGGGACGCGGTGCTCACGCAGATGGCGTGGTTCTTCACCAAGGCCGCGCTGCTGACCTTTGGCGGCGCTTACGCGGTATTGCCGTACGTCTACCAGGGCGCGGTGGACCACTACCAGTGGCTCACCGGCCCCCAGATGATTGACGGTCTGGCGCTAGGCGAGACCACACCGGGTCCCCTCATCATGGTCGTTGCGTTCGTCGGCTTCGTTGGTGGCTGGACAAAGGCTATTTTCGGTCCGGAATCGCTGTTCCTGGCCGGTGCCGTCGCGGCGACGGTGGTCACCTTCTTCACCTTTCTTCCCTCGTTCTTCTTCATCCTCCTTGGCGGGCCGTTCATTGAGTCCACGCACGGCAACCTGAAGTTCACGGCCCCGCTGGTTGGCATCACCGCCGCTGTGGTGGGCGTGATCCTGAATCTCGCTGTGTTCTTTGCGTATCACGTGCTCTGGCCGCAAGGCCTCTCGGGCCGGTTCGAGTGGGCTTCAGCCGTCATCGGAACAGCGGCCGCGGTGGCGCTATTCCGCTTCAAAGCTGGCGTCATTCCCGTGGTGCTGGTCTCCGGCATCGTCGGCTTGGCGCTGCGACTCACCAACATTATTTAAGGTGCACCCATGGACGCTCTTATTCACGATCTCCCCTTCGACCCTGCAGGCATCAAGGGTCTTTCGGAAAAGTTGCTGCGCAGCCACCACCAGAACAACTACAGCGGTGCGGTCAAGCGACTCAATGCCATCCGCGGCCGGCTGCGGGAGATGCCTTTCGCGACGGCCACCGGTTTCGAGCTGAATGGACTCAAGCGCGAGGAACTTATCGCCACGAACTCGATGCTGCTGCACGAGCTGTACTTCGACTGCCTCGGTGCCACCAGTGAGCCGTTGGCACCTGCTGCGGTGCTCGCGCTGCAATCGAATTTTGGGAGCGTTGAACGATGGCGTGAGGAGTTCACCGCCATGGGCAAGGCCATGGCCGGCGGCTCCGGCTGGGTGCTGCTGATATTCCAGCCGCGAGAAGGAACCCTGGTGAACCAGTGGGCCGCCGACCACACGCACGCGGTGGCTGGTGGCATCCCCATCCTGGCGCTCGACATGTACGAGCACGCCTATCACCTGGATTTCGGCGCGGCCGCCGGGCAGTATGTGGACGCCTTTATGGAGAACATCAACTGGACGCGAGTGTACGAGCGCTACCAGGCCGCCGTGGAGACCTCAAGCGAACCGTTCGCCGCCACCGCGGACGATCTCGCCGGCGCTCACGTTCTGGACGTCCGCCGGGCCGGTGTCTTCGACCAGGCGGACACCCTCATCCCTGGCGCGGAGTGGCGAGACCCGGCCGAAGTAAACGCCTGGTCCGCGCAGTTGCCCAAGGACAAGCCTGTGATGGTCTATTGCGTGTATGGGCACGAGGTCGGGCGATCCACAGCCATGCGCCTGCGCGCGGCTGGCGTCGATGCCAGATTCCTGAGCGGCGGCATCGACGGCTGGAAAGCCGCCGGCCGGCCGCTCGCGGCAAAGCAAGCCTGAGGAGTGATTGCCAGCAGAAATGCGCGTTGCCGGTTGCACGCGTGAGCGTTCAAGGAGTTGATCATGCCCAGGCCTTCCGTCGCATTGCTATATCCCGGCGATCGCGCCATGCGGAACCGTGCAGATCCAGCTGAAAGCCGCTTTGCCGCTTTGTTCGAGGCGTTTGCAAGCGCTGGAGTAACCGCCGTCCCGGCCGTGTACAACGACGCCTTCGCCGAGGAGGTGGAGGCGCAGTTGCGCGACTGCCGCCTTGTGCTGACCTGGTGCAACCCCATCGAAGGTGGACGAAGGCGGGATGTTCTGGATGCCATGCTGCGACGGGTTGCCGACTTGGGGGTTGTGGTCAGCGCGCACCCCGAGACCATCCTGAAGCTGGGAACCAAGGACGTCTTGTTCCACACGCGCGATCTCCCGTTCGGCAGCGACGTTTGCCGAATCGAAAGCCCCAAACAGCTTGAGGAGGAATTGCCGGAACGACTCCGCCAGGGCCCACGGGTGCTCAAGCAATACCGGGGGCATAGCGGGATCGGTGTCTGGCGTGTGGAGTTGGTTGGCCCCATTGGCACACCCGCGTGCCTGCGTGTGCGTCACGCCCAGCGTGGCAGCGACGAGGAGCTGATGGAACTTCCGGCGCTCCTGGCAAGACTGGCTCCGTACTTCGAGCCGGCGAATGGTGGACACATGGTCGACCAGGCGTGGCAACCGCGGTTGGCCGAAGGCATGGTTCGGGCCTATCTGGTGGAAGGTCGCGTCGAAGGGTTCGGGCTCCAGTCCGTGAATGCGCTCTACCCTGCCGCGCCGGGCGAGCCTGCCCCGCAACCAGGCCCGAGGCTGTACCACGCGGCGAACCTGCAGCAATTCCAGGCGCTGAAGGAACGGCTCGAGACCGGGTGGATCGAATTGTTATGTGCGCGCGTCGGCCTCGCGCGCGAGCAGCTTCCCTTTTTATGGGACTGCGACTTCATGTTCGGCGAACGCCCGGCCGACGCATCGGAGCGCTACGTGCTCTGTGAGATTAACGTCAGCAGCGTAGCCCCGTTCCCGGACTCCGCAATCCAGCCACTGGTTTTGGCTGTGCAACGTCGTCTGGAGCAGATTTGATCCAGGTGATCGCGGCTTCGGCCCTGGCCGGGCTGGCCTGAACGCCACCACGGGCGCCCCGCGCGCCGGGCGCGGTATGCTCAAGCCTTCGTGATGGAACCCTCAGCCGCCCCAGCACCCCGGTCATCAATTCCGCTCCTGGAACGCCTGTTCGGCGACTGGGTGCGCGAAGTGTCGCCCGCCAGCGTGCGTGCCGACGCGATGGCCGGCCTGCTGGGCGCGGTGCTGGTGCTGCCGCAAGGCATTGCCTTCGCGACACTGGCCGGCCTGCCGCCGGCCTACGGCCTGTACACCGCCGTCATTCCCTGCATCATCGCCGCGCTGTTCGGCTCCAGCCGGCATGTCATGTCGGGCCCGACCAACGCCAACTCGCTGGCCTTGTTCGCCATGCTCTCGCCGCTGGCCATGGCCTTCAGCCCGCTGTACATCCAGCTCGCGCTGGCCGTCACCGTGATGGTGGGCGTCATGCAGTGGCTGATAGGCGCGCTGCGCCTGGGTGTGCTGGCCAACTTCATCTCGCCGGCCGTGCTCTTCGGTTTTACCTCGGGCGCTGCGCTGCTGATCGCTGTGCAAGCCCTGCCCGATTTGCTGGGCCTGGCCGCCGCGCCGGAGCACAGCGCGGCCGCCGTGCTCGGGCATGCGCTCACGAACCTTACTTCCGCCCAGCCGCTGGCGCTGGGCGTCGCGGCCGTCACTCTGGCCGTTGCCCTGCTGCTGCGCCGCCTGCGCCGCAACTGGCCTTATATGCTGATCGGGCTGGCGGTGGCCACCGCGCTGGCCTGGGTCTGGAACGGCTGGTTGTACCCCGGTGCCCAGCCCTCGGCCTCGCTGCGCACTGTGGGCCAGATTCCCGTGCCCTGGCCGCGCTTTGAGCTGCCGCGCATCAGTTGGGCGCAGGCCGCCGACCTGGTCGGCCTGGCTTTTGCGCTGACCATCGTCGCGCTGGGCCAGGCGATCTCGATTGCCAAGACGGTGGCGTTGCGATCCGGCCAGCGCATAGACGCGAATCGCGAGTTCCGCGGCCAGGGCCTGTCCAACATCGTGGGCGGGTTTTTCTCGAGTTATGTGTCCTGCGGTTCCATGAACCGCTCCATGCCCAACCTGGAAGCCGGCGCGCGCACGCCGCTGGCCTCGGTGTTCTCCGCCC